>Ga0315533_1000645_pt1 | contig 28750 bp, 25 predicted proteins | sample SalMarSW160130MG_FD_203081 | JGI IMG/M metagenome (GOLD analysis project Ga0315533, IMG submission 203081) | Salt marsh sediment microbial communities from the Plum Island Ecosystem LTER, Massachusetts, United States - Salt Marsh Sediment SW1601-30 ...
GCTGGGGAGGACCCTGCCTCGTTATCTTACCTTCGCGGGATCGCCAAGGGTTGCGAGACGGTAGGCATGTTTACCGAGACAATCAAACTTCCTGAAGACGTTACCCAAGAGGAACTTGAGAGAAAGATAGAGGAACTCAACAAAGACCCTAAATTCCATGGCATCATTCTTCAACTGCCTTTGCCCAAACACCTTGATACTCTTAGAGCCGAGAGCGTTATCTCACCCGACAAAGATGTTGACGGAACTAACCCGGTGAATACGGGAAAATTGCTGCTGGGAGAAGAGACCTTTCTCCCTTCAACTCCCTACGGAGTTCAAGAGCTACTGGTTCGTAGTGGGCATAGCCCTGAAGGAAAGCAAGTGGTTATCTGTGGGCGAAGCAATATCGTAGGGAAACCATTGATGGGCATCCTGGTGCAAAAACGAAAGGGGGCTAACGCTACGGTGACTGTCTGCCATACCAAGACAAAAGACCTTCCCTCAGTCACCGAACAAGCCGAGATTCTGGTTGCCGCCATGGGGAAAGCTAAATCAATTACAGCGGATATGGTGAAGGAAGGGGCAGTGGTGGTCGATGTGGGAGTAAATCAGGTAGAGGATCCAGAAACGGGTAAATTCAAGCTTGTGGGAGATGTTGATTTTGAAGCAGTGAAGGAGAAGGCCGCAGCAATAACCCCGGTGCCTGGTGGCACTGGTCCGGTGACTACAACAATGTTGATGGCTAACACCATTGAAGCCGCTGAGAGGCTGAGTGGGTAGCCCACGAGCAGAACTACTGGTCAGGAGGCAATTCTATGTCAGCTCAGATACTCGACGGAAGAAAACTCTCCGCTGAAATCAGGGAGGAACTTAGACAGAGGTCAGCGAAGCTTAAGGAAAGGGAGGTTATCCCTGGGATCGCTGGCATCCTCGTTGGCGATGACCCCGGCTCAGCTAGCTACGTCAAGCTGAAAGAAAAAGCAAGCGCCGAGGTGGGTATCCGCTCAGGAATGGTGACATTGCCTCAGAATGTCACAGAGCACGAGTTACTCGAAAGAATCGAACTACTCAATTCAGATGCCAAAACTCATGGTATCTTTGTCCAACTGCCCCTTCCCCAGCACCTGGATGAAAATAAGGTGTTATCTGCTGTCCACCCTGATAAGGATGTGGACGGCTTTCATCCCGTAAATGTAGGTAAAGCCTGGCTTGGGCAGCAGGCGTTTCTTCCCGCAACGCCCTGTGGCATCTATGAGATGCTCATTCGCAGCGGATACGACAAGCTTAACGGAAAGAGTGTGGTGATTGTGAATGTGGATAACCTTGTGGGCAAGCCTTTGGCCTCTATGCTGGCTCAGGAGAAAATCGGAGCCAATGTGATGCTTTGCCATCCGTCTACGCCAGGTCTCTCTGCCTATACGTGCTGGGCCGACATACTAGTTGTTTCGGTAAACGAGCCAAGGTTTATCACCGCAGATATGGTAAAGGAGGGAGTCATAGCCATAGACTTTGGTTCAAACCACATAGAGGACCCCGCCTCCAAGACAGGGAAGCGGCTGGTAGGCGATATAGACTTCGACGCAGTCAGGGAGAAAGCCGAGGCTATTACCCCTGTTCCTGGTGGAGTTGGTCCGATGACGGTTACCATGCTCTTGGTCAATACTGTGACCGCAGCAGAAAGGCGAATGAGCGGGCGCAGCTGAGACTGCTGAACATCCCAGTCAATAACTAGGGCTTGGCTGCTCGTATTGGCGCTGTCTTTTTGCTTCCAGCTGATTTGGCATTACTGGCTTCTGTGGCCTCCCGTTGTTCAATACTACCATTTTTGACATGGACAACGCGGTATGGCACAATAATCAGCCAGCGCTGAGCGCAAGAGCCTACCACCGAAGTAAAGAAACATAGTCTACAACAAAACTCGTGCGGCAGCGAAGACGACACAGCAAACATAGGAGGCTCGAAATGGAAAAGTTAGATGTACTGAGAGGCTGTGATTTGTTCCACGGGTTGAGTGATGAACAACTTGGCGTAGTGGAGAAATTGTGCACCACTGAGGTATTTGAGCCAGGAGCATGCCTAGGCAAGCAGGGTTGCAAGCAGGATAAGATCTTTGTTATTGAGGAGGGCACAGTGGCAATCATTCTGGAAGTGGGGCCGCTGTCCCAACGCCAGGTCCAGGCTGCATCCAGGTTTGATGTAGTATGTTGGTCAGGTGGAATAGAGCCAAACATTTGCACTGCTACCACAAGAGCCATAGAAAAGACGAAGGTACTAACTTTTGATGGAAAGGAGTTCTGCGAACTCTGTCTTACCCACCCTGATATAGGCTGCAAGGTATGCTGCGGAGTAGCGAGAGTAATAGCAGCCAGGCTGCGTCAGGCATACATTCAGTTGCTCGGTGTTACCTCTCAAGACTGACAGGGCATCTGGCAGTTCGTAACTCCTATAGGCGATACGAAACAGCTCCGCCTGCGGGCAAGACGGGGCGGAGTAAACCTTGTTTCCGTAAGGTTAGAGAGTATCAGCCGAGAGTGCAGGGGGTTCCGAGCAGGAACTGCGGCAAACTAGAGAAAGGGAGCTTAGTTATGGAAGAGAAAAGAGCAATTGTTTCTGTGATGGAGGAGAAAAGGCATTTTGACCCTCCACAGGACATCCGTAGGAAGGCGTACATCAAGAGTATGGCCGAGTATAAGCAGATTTACCAGAGGTCTATTGATGACCCCAGGAGTTTCTGGGGAGAGCTGGCCAATCAGCTTGACTGGTATAAGAGTTGGGATGAGGTGTTGGTTGAAGACTTCAAGGAAGCTAAGCATCAATGGTTCGTCGGTGGTAAGTTGAATGTGTGTTACAACTGTGTTGACAGGCACCTCAAGACCTGGCGGAAGAACAAAGCTGCTTTAATCTGGGAGGGGGATATGGGCGATACCAGGGCACTGACCTACCAAGAGCTGTATTACCAGGTATGCAAGTTTGCCAATGTGCTGAGGAAGCATGGCGTCAGGAAAGGCGACCGTGTCTCTATTTATCTGCCTATGATTCCTGAGCTGCCAATTGCTATGCTTGCCTGCGCCCGCATTGGAGCTGTCCACAGTGTCGTCTTCGGCGGTTTCAGTGCCGAGGCTCTGAGAGACCGAGTGCTCGACTCCGGGGCCAAAATGCTGATTTGCGCTGATGGTTACTACCGCAGCGGTAGAATCATCAGAAGCAAGGACAATGCAGACGAAGCAGTTAAAGCCTGCCATGAGGTCAGCGCGGTTATCGTGGTCAACCGGGCCAATATTGAAATAAACATGCAACCGGGCCGTGACTACTGGTGGAATGATGAAATTGCCGCTGAAGATATTAAACCTGATTGCGAACCGGAGATAATGGATGCTGAAGACCCGCTGTTCACCCTGTATACCAGTGGCAGCACAGGAAAACCTAAAGGGGTGCTTCACACCCAGGCCGGTTATCTACTCTACACCTACCAGACATTCAAGTGGATATTTGACGTTAAGGAAGAGGATACCTTCTGGTGCACTGCTGACATCGGGTGGATTACCGGACACAGTTACATTGTGTACGGACCATTAGCTTTTGGTGCCACTAGCCTCATGTTTGAGGGAGTTCCAACCTATCCCCATCCCGATAGATTCTGGGAAATTGTGGAGAAGCATCGGGTGAATATCTTCTACACTGCTCCCACTGCGCTCCGGGCCATAATGAGAGAAGGAGACGAATGGGCTGGCAGGCATGACCTGAGTTCACTACGTATCTTGGGCACGGTGGGTGAACCAATCAACCCTGAAGCATGGATGTGGTACCACAATGTAATTGGCAGGGGGAAATGCCCGATCGTGGATACGTGGTGGCAGACAGAGACTGGTGGCATTCTGATTAGCCCGTTGCCTGGTGCCACACCAACCAAGCCTGGTTCGGCCACCGTACCTTTCCCCGGAATTGCCCCACAAATCTTGAGGGAGGATGGCTCTCCCTGCGATGTCAATGAAGGAGGTTACCTTGTTATTAAGAACCCGTGGCCAGGGTTGATGCGCCGAGTCTACGGCGATCCCAAGAGATTCAAGGAGACGTACTTTGTCCGGTTCCCTGGAGTATACACCACAGGTGATGGCGCTCGAAGAGACGAAGATGGCTATTACTGGCTGATGGGCCGGATAGATGATGTGATTAATGTCTCGGGCCATCGCATTGGCACTGCTGAAGTGGAGAGCGCCCTGGTTTCCCATGAGAAAGTTGCTGAGGCAGCTGTGGTTGGTATGCCCCACGAGATTAAGGGGCAAGGCATATACGCTTACGTAACCCTCAAGGCGGGCGAGGAGAAAACGGAGGGTCTTAAGAAGGAGCTTGTGGCTCATGTTAGGAAGGAGATTGGGCCCATAGCCGCACCTGACAGAATTCAGTTTGCTGATGCTTTGCCCAAGACCAGGAGCGGCAAGATCATGAGGAGGGTCTTAGGAAAAATCGCCGCTGGCGATGTAGGTAATCTGGGGGACACTAGCACTTTGGCTGATCCCAGTGTGGTTAACGAACTAGTAAAAAGCAGAGTGTAGCGTTTTGAATCTGAAAGCATATGCCAAGATGGTGCCAATTAGGTTTTGTATCCCGGTTGGCACCATCAATTTGTATTAAGAGTCTGAAAGGAGAGAGTCTCTTATGACACAGGAAGTTAAGTGGGGAAACCCTGGGGCTCTAGGACTAGCTGGATTCGGGTTCACTACCATTCTGCTGCAAATACACAATATAGGTTTAATACCCAATGTGGAGCCCTTGCTCTACGGTTTCTTCTGGGGAGGCCTGGCCCAGATTATCGCCGGCATAATTGATGGTCGGCGGGGCGACACTTTTGGACTAACCGCCTTCACTTCCTATGGCGTATTCTGGATAGGTCTAAGCTTCATGTTCCTTATGGATTGGCTTGGTATAGTCACGTTATCAAATTCGGGGCTTGCCTGGGTGTGTATCCTGTGGGGAGTGTTTACAGCCTACATGACTGCCGGCACATTCAAAATCTCCAGGGTGCATGTCTTTGTATTCGCCACCTTGACCCTGTTGTTCGGGCTGCTTGCGGCGGTCTTCTTTGGTGCCCTGTCGGCTAAGGTTGCTGGAGCAGAAGGGATTATCTGTGGCGCGGCTGCGGTCTATGGCTCTGCAGCGGTAATTCTGAAGGCTACGTATGGAAGATGGGTTCTGCCCATAGGGCTGCTGGCCAAGTAAGGTCGCAGCAGGTTTACTGGACTCTAAGTCTGTTTGGTAAACTACCTTCATACAAATGGAAGCAGTCCGTCAGAGCCGGTGTGCCCCTATTGCTTGAGCAATCTCTCCAACGCCTCCTCCCATTTGCTTCCAAGTTGCTTAATATTCAACCTAACCTGTCTGGTGCCGATCCTGATGGCATCTTTATATTCTTCGGGAGGAGCTAAGTTGTTTGCCCCTTTCCAGTGAGCAAGGTTTAGTACCACCTGTTTCCCCTGGGTATGGATAGATTCGACCCCCACGTTGGCTGCCAGTATTTTGATTTCTATTATCTGAAGCAGGTTTTCCACTGGCTGCGGCAGGGTGCCGAATCTATCTCTAAGCTCTTGAGCTATATTTGCTATCTCTTCGGTGCGCTCTATGGCTGCCAATCTACGGTAAAGGCCCAGGCGGGTATCCAGGTTGGGTACGTATTGCTCTGGTATATAGGCCGTTAGTGGCAAGACTATGCTTGGCGATTGCCTTGCTTCGCCCGCAATGACACCCGCCTTAGTCTGACCTGTCTCTCTAGCTTTCAACTCCTCAACCGCCTCAGCCAGCATCTGACAGTAAAGTTCGAAACCCACGGCGGCTATATGTCCACTTTGCTTGACGCCTAAAAGGTTTCCTGCTCCCCGAATTTCCAGGTCTTTCATGGCGATGCCAAAGCCAGCGCCTAACTCGGTAGCTTCGAAGATAGTCCTGAGCCTCTTATGAGCTTGATGAGTTAGTTGCTTGCCTTTGTCAAACAGGAAATAAGCGTAAGCTTGGTTGGTACCGCGTCCCACCCTGCCTCTTAGCTGATAGAGTTGGGTCAGACCAAATTTGTCAGCTTGGTTAACAATCAGTGTATTGACATTAGGCATATCCAGTCCCAATTGAATAATAGTGGTGGTGACCAGCACATCGTATCTCCCAGCAATGAAATCCGCCATTACGCTTTCCAGTTTCTCCTCAGGCATCTGTCCGTGAGCAATGGCTATTTCCGCTTCTGGTATCAACCTCTGCAGTTTGTCTGACACTAAGGCGATGCTCTGAACTCGATTGTGAACAAAGAAGACCTGACCGTTTCTCTCTAACTCGCGCCGTATTGCCTGCCGAACCAGAGTATCATCATAAGCACCAACGTAGGTCTTGACGGACAGGCGCTCCTCGGGTGGTGTTTCCATGATGCTCATATCCTTGATTCCAGTTAGAGACATATGCAGAGTACGAGGGATAGGAGTGGCACTGAGGGTAAGAACATCAACTTCTTCCCTCATTTGCTTAAGCTTTTCTTTCTGCACCACGCCGAAGCGCTGCTCTTCATCAATTATCACCAGTCCCAGATCTCTAAAGCAGATGTCTTTCTGCAGCAAACGATGGGTGCCGATGCATATGTCTACAGTGCCCCTGGCCAGGCCCTCAACGGTTCTGATTTCCTTTTCCTGAGAACAGAAACGGCTTAGCATTTCTATCCTCATAGGGAAAGCTTGCAATCTCTGGCCAAAAGTGGCGAAATGTTGCTGCGCCAGCACGGTGGTGGGAACCAGTATGGCTACCTGTTTGTTATCCATCACCGCTTTGAAGGCAGCCCGCAGAGCCACCTCGGTTTTGCCATAGCCTACGTCACCACAGATAAGCCGATCCATTGGCTTAGACTTTTCCATGTCCTCTTTGACCGCGACTACTGCTTCAATTTGATCGGGCGTCTCCATGTAGGGGAACGATGCCTCCAGTTCCTGTTGCCACAATGTGTCAGCGGAGAAAGCAAAGCCACCAAGTATTTCCCTGATAGCATAGAGGTCAAGTAGCCCCTGAGCGACGTCGGCTACTGATTCCTCAACTTTCTTCTTTGTTCTTTGCCATTCTTGCGTTCCCAGTCGGCTCAAAGTTGGCGCTTGATCACTGGCACCGATATAGCGGCTGATTCGCCCTATCTGGTCGGTAGGCACATAGAGCTTGTCACCAGCGGCATACTGTAAAACAAGGTATTCTCGCTCCACCCCGTCGGTAGATAGTCTGGTTAAACCAGTGAATTTGCCTATGCCATGGTCGATATGAACCACGTAATCACCGGGGATTAGCTGGGGGACAAGCCATTGGCGACGCACCGGCATCTTTTTGCCTGGCCGCGGCTGTTTTACAAAGCCAAAGAGCTCGGCGTCCGTTAGCAGATTTAGCTCACTATTCAGCACCCATCCTTCGGCCAGCGAACCCTGAAGCAAGATGACCGAACCACCAGGTGGCACCTGTTCTATTTTCGGACTTGCTGGAGCATAAATGCCCTCTCCTTGAAGAAGCTCGGCTAGGCGATTTGCCTGATGGCTGACTATGATCAAGCGCTGCCCTGTCTCAATCGCTTGCTTCGCAGTCTCAAGGAACCTCTCTAATCTACCTCCATAGCTCTGGGGTAAGCTGAAAGGCAAACTTTGCTCGTAGCGGAGGGCCCTGTCCCCTCCTTCTGTACTCCAGTGTTCCAGTGTCAGTCGCCTTCTCATCTTCATCTTTGACTCTAGTTCCTCCCACGTTAGACGAGGAGGCAATTCTTGAGGCGAATCACCGCTTTCTAGGCTCGACTTCTCAAGCTCTTGGGCTTCCTTGTCCAACCCCTCAACGGCAGTTCTGATTTCCTCAGGAGCATCAAGAATGATAACGGCATTGGTATCCAGGTAATCAAGGACATTTCCAGTCAGACCACTACCATCCTCCGCCCCTTCCCCAGGATAGACTACGCCAAGACTCTCTTTGCCCGGTGTGATAGTTATTGAAGATATTGGCCCAGTTGAGCATTGGTTCTCTGGATTGAAAAGCCTCATGCTTTCTATCCGATTTCCAAAGAACTCTATGCGTACCGGCGCTTGGCTATAGACTGGGAAAATATCGATGATGCCACCGCGCTTGCTCATCTGCCCGGGCACTTCGACCATATCCTCAAACTCATAGCCCATTTCTTGCCACTTGCGTAGCAGAGCAAATGGGTCAGCAGACATACCTTGCTCCAAAGTGTGACAGGCGGAAGTAGAGTCTTCCCTAGGGATAGTCTTGATTATTGCCGCCAGGGCTGAGCTTATTATCAGAGGTGGCCTATCGCCGCTTCGATAAAGAGTTAAGGCGGCCAGCACCTGCAATCTTTCCACTGTGCTGCTGTGAGAGAGAGGGAGATGCTCATAAGGCAGCAAATCGAGTTCAGGGAAACGATGCAAACTGGCTGAAGGAGGGCACCAGAGTTCAAGCTGCTCATAGAGCTTTCTGGCACCCTCTGGCTGGGCAATCACCACCATCATGGGCAAATTGAGCTCTTCATAGAGAGCAGCTATAAAATAGGGCTTGGCGGCATCGAGCACCTCTGTCTTCCGTTCAGTCTTGGCTGTGGCTAGCTGTTCCACCAATTGTTTATAGGCGGGCGTCGCTTTGAGTAATTCAAGCAAGCAACAGAGATTCATCAACAGTTGTAGTATAGCAATGTTTTATTGACTTGTTGACCTGCTAAGGCATTGCTATAATTCGGAGCATGTCTTACCAGCGGATAGTAGCCAAATTTGGTACCAGCCTGCTCACCTCAGGCAAAGACCACCTTGCCCTTTCAGTTATGGCTAACCTGGTACAACAGATAGCCCAACTTCATCACCAGGATAAGGAGATAATAGTAGTCTCCTCAGGAGCTATCGGTGCTGGAAGACAGAAACTCGAGACAGTTCCGGAGCGTAAGAATACACCTTTTAAGCAGGTCCTGGCCTCAGTGGGGCAAAGCCACCTTATGCATACGTATGAACAGCTTTTCAGCCAGTATGATATAACTATAGCCCAGGCATTGCTTACCAAGGCAGACCTCTCCGACCGAGCTGGCTATCTTAATGCCCGCAATACCTTGCTGGCACTCATTGATCTTGACATAATTTGCATTGTCAATGAGAATGACGTTGTCGCCATTGATGAGATTGAAGAGCTCAAATTCGGAGATAATGATAACCTATCAGCCATGGTAGCGAATCTGGTTGATGCTGACCTTTTGGTGTTGCTCACTGACACAGGAGGCTTGTATACCGCTGACCCACATTGTAGTCCTGAGGCTCAACTCATCCATCGAGTGGATAGGATTGATGCCGAAATTGAGCGTCTGGCCAGCGGTGCTGCCAGCCATCAAGGAATTGGAGGCATGGTGACCAAGATTGAAGCGGCCAAGCTAGCTACCTCATCGGGAATAGACCTGATTATCGCCAATGGCCGGGAGCCCGATGTCCTTGTTAGGATTAGCCTGGGAGAAGACATAGGCACTTTCTTTCCTACACAAGTGAATAAGATGGAGAGCAAAAAGAGGTGGATGCTCAGTGGGCTGGCTTCCAAGGGCAAGGTAGTAGTGGATAAAGGAGCTGTTCTGGCCCTCAAGAAGCAAAACAGAAGCTTGCTCCCTGCGGGAGTCATAGAAGTACAGGGCAAGTTTAAGCGTGGCGACATTGTGGATATCTTGAGCGGAGAGGGCAAGCAAATCGGTTACGGCATTTGCAACTATAGCTCAGCAGATGTAGCTATCCTTAAAGGAGCGCATTCTGACCAAATCCTGAGCCTTCTGGACCATGAATATGGCGACGAGCTGATTCACAGGAACAATATGGTGATAGTGTGATCAGTATGAAAGGAATTAACTCCCAAAGAATGTTTGCGGACGGTTGATGCAGAGAATTTGGAAGAATTTTCAAAAGGAGAGGCTGGAACATGATTGCTGAAAAAGAAGCGAGAAGAAAGCGATGCGAGAATTGCAATAGAGTATTGGATCGCATTTGGTTTACGGCCCTGATGACGGAGGAATGGTCATGGAATGGGGAAGGCTATAACGAGTGCAGCGCCAGGCATAGTCTTGTTACCGATGCTGAACAGCCTGTACGGTGCCCATACTGTAACAAGGTAGTCGGCACGGGCCTCGACTTCGGTTTTGGAGTAGGCTATAAATGAAGAAACTGAAAAGAGAATTGGCGGTTTACAAGGAAACCCGCGGCATTGCACGTCAAGCAATGCACCAATTCTCTATACGAGTGTATAGTAACATGGTGTCAAATGTTGTCAATACCCCTGCTTACATTTTGAGGGAATTGATATGGATACGTTGAAAACCAATGTTTTGTACTATGGCGATAACTTAGAAATACTGCGGAAGTATATTCCTGATAATTCTATTGACCTGGTTTACCTCGACCCACCCTTTAATAGCAAGAAGGACTATAACATCCTGTTCAAGGAAAATGGCGGTGTCGAGTCTGAAGCCCAGATAAAAGCCTTTACAGATACCTGGCACTGGACTCAGACCGCGGAGAATACCTATCACGATATTGTCACTAATGGGCCGCTAAAAGTAGGGCAGTTGATTGGCGCTCTACATGATGCCATAGGACAAAATGACGTCATGGCGTATCTGGTCATGATGACCGCCAGATTAATAGAGCTCCAGCGTGTCCTCAAGCCGACAGGCTCTCTCTATCTTCATTGCGACCCCACCGCCAGCCACTACGTCAAGCTGGTCTTAGACCAGATATTTGGGCCCACAAACTTCAGGAACGAGATTATATGGCGGAGAACCAACGCGAAGAGTTTAGCCTTCACTAGGCTTGCATCAAACCATGATATCGTCCTTAGATATTCCAAATCAGACAAGTCGCTCTGGAATCCTCAATACAAGGAACATAACCCAGACTATGTGAGGAACTTTTACCGGTATGTAGAACCAGAAACCGGACGCCGATATCAACTGGCTGACTTGACAAACCCCAATAGGAACCGTCCGAACTTAACTTATGAGTTTCTGGGCATGACCCGCGTCTGGCGATGGACAAAGGAGCGTATGCAGGAGGCATACAAAAAAGGGCTAGTTGTTCAGAGCAAACCTGGGGCAGTGCCCCGACTGAAACGCTACCTTGATGAGCAAGAAGGCACATCTATCGATGACATATGGGATGATATTCCACCAATTCAGTCTCAAGCATCTGAGCGACTAGGCTACGAAACGCAGAAGCCTCTAACCCTTTTGGAGCGTATCATTAAAGCCACCTCCAATGAAGGTGATTTAGTCCTCGACCCCTTCTGCGGCTGTGGCACAGCACTTGTTGCCGCTCAAAAGCTAAACAGACGTTGGATAGGCATTGACATCACCCATTTAGCTATTACCCTGATGCGCAACCGCCTCCGAGATAGCTTCCCCGGCATTCAATTCGAGGTTATCGGTGAGCCGGTAGATTTGGCTTCCGCCAAAGCTCTGGCAAGACAAGACCGCTACCAGTTCCAATGGTGGGCACTTGGGTTGATTAAAGCTAGACCGCTTGGCGAGAAAAAGAAAGGTGCTGATAAAGGGATTGACGGCGTTATCCAGTTCATAGATGACCCCAGTGGCAAGCCAAAGCGGGCGGTGGTCCAGGTGAAGAGCGGGCATGCAGGCGTCAACGCCATTAGAGAGCTGAAGGCGGTGGCTGCTGATGATGCCTTGGGTATATTCATTACTGTAGAGCGACCAACAGGACCAATGCAGACCGAGGCAATAGGCGCTGGCTTTTACCATTCGCCGGGCTGGAACAAAGACTATCCCAAAATACAAATATTAACTGTAGAAGAGTTATTACATGGCAAAATTGTTGACATGCCACCACAAACCCAGACAAGCATAACCTTCGCTAAAGCACCAAAGGTTTCTAAACAGGAAGGGGAACAATTACCTATGGGGTAGAGATAGAAAAGTGAACAGCACAAATTGCGATCATCCAATTTGGGATGTCTATGATCAATACAGGACTGCTCGATTAAACGTGCGATATTATCAATATGGATTAAAACGCCTGCGGCGCCACAACTTTAGAATTGAGTTAGTGTTAGCGATTAGCGTTTCATCGGGAGTAGCCGGATTGTGGTTTTGGGAAACTGCAGTCGGAGGCATAGTTTGGAAAATCTTTCTGACGTTGGCTGCATTCACTGCTGTCGTCAAACCGTTGCTTAAGTTATCTGATCGAATTCAAGAACAGAGCGTAATTCTCGCTGCCTGGCGTGAATTGGACGACGAACTAGAAAAGCTGTCTATACTTGTTAGACAGTGCGGCAAGTATGATAGTGAATTGCAGAATCGCTTTTTATCACTTATGGAGAAAAGATCCCATATCGTGAAAAGCGAGACAGACGAAGCAATTGATGAAAAACTTAGGCAAAAATGTTACGAGCAAGTAAATCTAGAACTACCATACGATGAGTTTTTTGTGCCAGGGGGATAGATTGTATGTCTGAAGACAAAGAACCTCAAAAACCAACACCTGAAAGACGTCCAGAGAGAAAGGAAGATGCAGAAAGGCGGAGGCGACCAGGACCTGCTAAAATCGAGCCACCCAAGCCATGGCCACGAAAAAGTAAAAACCGTTGAATGTACACCCGTGCATTTACGGTATTGCCATCTTTCGGCCAAAGGACTTCACCCCTCGCAAAGACATGTGGGGAAGCTTGAGGCAGGCCATTAGTAAATAATAAGGCAAAAGGTGAGTCTAAAAGAGATGAAACCTCTCTTCCCAAAATACTTCCCCTTCCCCTTGTTAAGGGGAAGGGGGACAGGGTTACAACATAAAAAGGAGAACGAACTATGGAATCAGCTATAAAAGAGCTAGCAGAAAAAGGGAAGGCAGCCAAAGCAGCCTCAAGGAAGCTGGCATTCCTGTCCACAGAAATCAAGAACAAGGCTCTGCTTGATATTGCTGAGGCGCTTATTGACAAAAAGGATGAAATTCTAGCTGCCAATAAGATTGACTATGAAGAGGCCAAAGCTTCAGGAATGAGCGAAGCTATGCTCGATAGGCTTATGCTGTCATCCGGCCGTTTGGAAGCAGTGGCTCAGGATGTGAGGACGGTGGCTGCCCTGCCCGACCCCGTAGGCGAGATGTTCGAGATGCGGACTTTGCCCAATGGTCTGCAAATAGGTAAGAAGCGAGTCCCTCTGGGAGTTATCGGAGCCATATATGAGAGCCGCCCCAACGTCACCATTGATATATCAAGTTTGTGCCTCAAGTCCGGCAACGCCGTCATACTTCGAGGCGGGAGAGAAGCCATAAATTCCAACACCGCCTTAGCCAAAGCAGCTCAAGAGGCTTGTTACCAGGCCGGAGTGCCGCAGGGAGCAATTCAACTTATCGAGTCCACAGAGCGGGCTTTAGTTAACCAGATGCTCAAGATGAAAGAGACGATTGACCTGATAATTCCACGCGGCGGCGCTGGGTTGATAAAGCTCGTCTCGGAGAACGCCGCCATGCCAGTGGTTACCGGTGGAATAGGCGTCTGTCATACTTATGTGGACAAGAGCGCTGACCTGAATAAAGCTGTAGCTATTGCCTATAATGCCAAAGTCCAGCGCCCCACCGTATGCAATGCCCTTGATTGCCTTTTAGTCCATAGCCAGGTTGCCCAAGCTTATCTACCTTCCATTGCCGAAGAGTGGGCCAAGGCAGGGGTGGAAATGCATTGCGACGAGCGAGCTACGGCTATCCTTGAGCCTGTTCCTTCCTTGAAATTGGTCCCGGCAGCAGATGAGGACTGGGGGAAGGAGTTCCTGTCATTACGGGCAGCTATCAAGGTGGTTGATTCCCTGGATAAAGCTCTGGAGCATATCAAGACATACGGCTCAGGGCATTCTGAAGCTATTATAACCGAGGACTATTCAGCAGCCATGAGGTTCCTTAACGAGGTGGATGCTGCCTGCGTTTATGCCAATGCCAGCACCCGCTTCACCGACGGCTCGCAGTTTGGCCTAGGCGCCGAGATAGGCATAAGCACCCAGAAATTTCATGCCCGCGGCCCTATGGCACTCAGGGAGATAACCAGCTACAAGTGGGTTATCTTCGGCAGCGGGCAAATCAGACCTTAGCGTGTTTCCCATCGCAGTGAGCCGAAGTCTGCCTCCGCAGTCCCCCAGTTCAACCTTGCGCAAGATCAATATCCCGACTTTTTCGCCGTTACGCCGTCTACGTCCACCTTGATCACCGCTATATTGCTAACCATGTCTTCAGGATACGGATACTGATAGGGACCGCCCGAGTAGTGTCCCACAATAATGTCCAGTGCCTTTCTTTTTTCCTCGGCGTCCTGAACCAGAGAAGCTTTCCCGAAGCCGACAACGCTACGATACTTCATGCTCCAGTTGCAGGGTTGCTCTGATTTCTTCACAAACTCACAATCAACGTCCATCTCAAAACACACGTTGTTATTTTGTTTAATAATGTCAATCTTTCTGCCTTCCAGCGCTGAATGAAAATACAGACAACTATCCTTGTAACCAAAAGCGACCGGGACTACGTATGGTAGATTGTTTTCAGATAAACCAATTCTACAGACAGTCGCTCTTCGTATTATGGACTCTATTGCCTTCTTGTCTTTAACTTCTCTATCTTTCCGTCTCAATTTTGGTCACTTGTTTTGCCGTGCCTCCACATAACGGCCGTATGATCCAACCCACAACCGGTCCAATCAGCTTCGCCCATCATGGCTCAAGCGCCCTCTTAGCCTAAAGCTCTTAAAGTCTCTTTTTGGATTCTGAACAGCCTGCTAATTCCCTGCTGGGCTAAAGAAAGCAGAGAGTTAGCGGTCTCTTTAGAGAACGGCTTGCTTTCAGCAGTCCCCTGAATTTCCACAAACTCATTCTCGTCGGTCATAACCACATTAAAATCAACTTCAGCGCGGAAGTCTTCCTCATAGCAAAGGTCAAGCAGCAAATCGCCATGCACAATGCCAACACTGGTAGCGGCTATCATTCTCTTGAGCGGCATAAATAACAAAACGCCCTGTTTCCGCAGGTTATGGCAAGCTTGATACAAAGCAACATATCCACCACTGATGGCTGCTGTTCTGGTGCCACCATCTGCTTGTAGCACATCACAATCCACAACCAGTGTTCTCTCACCCAAGGAAGCTAAGTCAGTTGCCGCCCTTAGACTGCGGCCAACAAGGCGTTGGATTTCACGGCTTCGCCCCTCTCCTCTGTCCCGTGGCGTGCGGGTGACTGTGGAGCGGGGCAGCATGGCATATTCAGCGGTAACCCAGCCCTGACCGCTCCCCCTGAGAAAACTAGGCACTCTTTCTTCCATACTCACAGAGCACAGCACCCTTGTCTTCCCAATTTCTATCAAGGCTGAACCTTCAGCAAAGCTTTGATAGTCGAGCGTTATCTGCACCGCGCGGAGCTCATTATTAGTCCGATTGTCTATTCTTGTCATAGTAGTCTCCTTTTGATATACTACGCAAATTGAGCTAAGATGTAAAATCAAATATTGGGGAGTGCAGAGAATGAACAAATTCAGACTAGCTTGTATTATTGGCTGTGTCACCTTATGTCTGGCAACATTTGGCGGATTGCTGAATCAGCCAATTGCCAGTGCTCAATCAGAGGAAGAAGAGGAAGCTCCGCCTCCTGAGGAGACATTTGAGCTTCAGGCTAAGTATCCGGCATTATCTGGCCCGGCCGATACTACTTTCGAATTCGAAGTGGGGTTGTCATTCCTCCACGGTAAAGAACCGCGCGAGTTTGAACTTCGCACTACCGGACCTGAAGGATGGCTGACTTATGTATGTGAGTCGACTTATGAGACGGATAAACAGCTAACGGCTATTCGCCTTGAGACCTATTCGGTAAGCGAAAAGGTGGTAGTGCTTGCTATAGCCCCATTTTGGCTGTTCCCGGAGCCGGGGGACTATACTGTAGTAATGGAGGCTGCGTCGGGGGATCTTAAAGACAGTGTTGACCTTACCGCTACCATCACTGCCAGATACAATCTGGCTGCCGAAACCACCAGCGGGCGACTCAACACCAAGGCTACTGCTGGGAAGGAAAGCAGTTTCTCGATTATTGTCACCAATATAGGAACGGCAACCTTGGACAAGGTCACCTTTTCCTCAACCAGGCCATCTGGAATTGCCAGTGAGGAGTGGAAAGTCACTTTTGATCCAGAAAACGTAGAGGCACTGGCCCCCTTGGATGAGAAAGAAATTGAAGTTACTGTAAAACCGCCATCCAAGACCATAGCCGGCGATTATATGACTACCCTGAAATTTAGTGCTGATCCTGAGCTTTCAAGCGAACCTCCCAAACTAGAGATCAGGGTGGCGGTATCAACGCCTACCAGATGGGGTTGGATAGGGGCTGGCATCATAGTCGCTGTGATTGCCGGCCTGGTAGTAGGTTTCAGACGCTTTGGGCGGAGGTAGGAAATGGGACAGGTAGTTGTTGAGACAAACAACTTAACCAAAACTTATGACGGTTTCACCGCTGTTGACGGGCTCAACCTCAGGATAGAAGAAGGAGAGATTTTTGGCTTTCTTGGCCCTAACGGCGCAGGTAAAACGACCACTATATTAATGCTCTTGGGACTTACTGAGCCCAGCTCAGGGACAGCGCAAGTCTGCGGCCATAACCCGACTAGAGAACCCCTGAAGGTAAAACGCATCGTCGGCTATTTGCCAGAGCGGGTTGGGTTTTATGAAGACTTGACTGCAAGACAAAACCTTAGGTATACCGCTGAGCTAAATAATCTGCCGAAAGAGGAAGTTGAGCAGAAGATTACCGATCTCCTGGCTACGGTGGGGCTATCCGAGGTAGCCGACCAACAGGTCAGCACATTCTCTCGAGGCATGAAGCAAAGGCTGGGTATAGCTGATATACAGATTAAGGAACCAAAGCTCGCCTTCCTTGATGAACCCACCACTGGCATAGACCCTGAGGGCATCGATGAAATTATCAAGCTCATAGTTAGCATGGCCAAGAGAAAGGTGACCGTTATCTTCTGCTCACATCAACTGCACCAAGTTCAAAAGATATGTACCCGGGTGGGCATACTGGCCAAAGGACATTTGGTAGCCGACGGCTCGATAGACCGCCTTGGAGGCAAGACTACAGGTGGTGGGCGATATCGCATCGAAGCTGAGGTAGCCCAGGCAAGTCCTGAGCTTGTTACTTCCATACAGCGGGTCAACGGGGTATTAGCGGTGGAGCCTTCCGGTAATTCGCTGCTTATTAGCTGTGACAAAGACTTGAGAGGACAGATAGCCAAAGCGATTGTTGATAGTGACAGCCTGCTGGTTGGTATGAAAATCGAAGAGTATAGCCTGGAAAGAATCTACAAAAAGTACTCCAGGGAGGCTTGACTGTGTATGCTGTTTTCCGTAAGGAGCTAGCCGACCATCTTGCCAGCAGGAGATTCGCTATCCTGTTCATGCTGGTTTTCCTGGCAGCAATACTTGCCATATATGTAGCTATTCAAAGCATAAGGAGCGTGGTAACTCCAACTACCGAGTTCGTCTTCCTTAAGATGTTTACCACCTCTGGTGAAACACTACCCTCTTTCCCATTTTTCATCTCCCTCTTTATCCCTATCATAGGCATAGCCCTCGGGTTCGATACCATAAATACTGAGCGAGCCAGTGGTAACCTGAGCCGGCTTCTGTCTCAGCCAATCTACCGAGATTCGGTAATTAATGGCAAATTCCTGGCCGGTCTGGCTGTCATGAGCACCATGATAGTCACTGTGATTGCTATTGTTGCTGGATTGGGGCTCCGCATCATTGGTGTGCCGCCAAGCTCAGAGGAGACTCTCAGGCTTATAGTCTTTGCCATAGTAACCATAGTCTACGGTGCTTTCTGGATGGCGTTAGCTGCCCTTTTCTCTGTTTTCTTTAACCGAGCAGCTACCTCCATGCTGGCTTCCATAGCCCTGTGGATATTCTTTTTCTTCTTCATGTCTATGATTGCTGGGGCTATCGCCAATGTTCAAGCCCCGCTCGGTTCAAGTCCTACCGCTGAAGAAATGATTAGAAACTATGGAATTCAAGGGACGCTTGGACGCATCTCGCCCTGCACACTCTATGGAGAAGCTACGACTGCGTTGTTGACACCTGAATTGGGCAGCCTTAACGCAGCCTTGATGGTGCTGAGTACCTTTACTTCCGGGAGAATGGTGACTCCTCTTCCTTTCAACCAGAGCCTCTTGCTTATCTGGCCTCAGGTGGTAAGCCTAGTAGCCCTGGCGGCTATATGCTTCGGTGTCTCATACGTGAAATTCATGACAGAGGAAATAAGGTCAATCTAAAGTCGTAACAGCCCTGACCTTCTTAGCACACCACCCACGATAGACTCAATGGTACCGCGCTTGCCCATTCGGTGGACCTCATCGCTGGCTAGCCTGCCAGCTAACCTCTCTCTAATCTCCCATCTGGTGTGCTAAAGTATCCTTGTCGGGATAGTAGGTGTCGTGAAATGCTGAAGAAGTTCCTAATACCGAAGCTGAGTCGAAAGCGCCTATCCATACTCGCAGCGATATTTTGCGCCTTGGTGACAGGTGCCGCTCTCATTGGGGTTAGCGATAATGTGCCAGGCATAGTCCTATGCTACCTGGCAACTGCCGTTCCATTCGTTGCATTGACTTGTACCTGGCGAAAGATAAGAAGGTTTCTAATTCTAATGGCAGCTTCTTTCGCCGGGTTCTTTGTCTTTGTTTTGCTGCACAATGCCTTTTACGCCTTGACCATAATTACCAGCCACATCACCATGCTAAGTCGCTTGATGGAGGGGCTTCATGTGACATCCTTCATTGTTGCGATTTTCATCTGCCCCATAGGCTTCGTGGTGGGGGCAGCAGGTAGCGCATCACTGTTTATAAGGAGGGATAAGACAATGAGCTGGATCAACGACAAGGTTGAGAAGTTCAGACAGGTGCCAAATCCCTACTTCTTCCTGCACATCACTGCCAGGTTTCTCTTTGGCGTCGGCTTGGGCCTGCTGCTAGCTACCTGGTTACCAATATGGACTGGCTGGATATTTATTGTTGTAGCTCTGGTAATATCTATTCCCAGTGCCAGAATCATCCTCAGGAAGTGATGTAGGGCTTTTTGCCGTCTCGTACGAGGGTTTCTAACGCAGAGATTGGGCAGAACAAACTGCGTACTGGCGGGTGCCGCAATAGGAAGGCAGCCCTGTTCTCAATTGGGCAACAGTCCCGCCACCTGTTTAGCCCCGTCCGGTTTGGGTTCTGTAATCAGGCCATACAATTCTGGGCGTCGGTCGTTTATCTGGTCTACCTCGAACTCGCCGGGGGAGAAGATAGAACGCTTCTGCCGGGCTGACTCCAGACGAACCTCACCATATATGATTTCCTCTCTATCAGGGCTGGCCACCGCCAGGATGTGACCCGAGGCACTAACGATTTCGCTCAGTCCGCCAAACAGGCTGCCTCTCTCAACGCCAACGCGATTGCACGATACGACATGTACTTTGTTCTCAATAGCCCTGGCGCTAATAACATATGCCAGATTGTCACAGATGCCCTTAGCGAAATTAGTAGGTAGAACTATTATGTCCGCTCCGAGCAGGGTCACAACCCGTGAGCTCTCAGGGAAAATGATGTCGTAACAGACCTGTAAGCCTATGTTGCCTATGGCGGTCTGGTATACACGGAAAGGCTCATTGCCAGGGTCCACGAAACGGTCCACTCCTTGAAAGGGAAGATGGTTCTTTCTGTACCTCCAAATGACCCCTTGAGGTCCAACAAGCACTGCCGCGTTGAATAGTTTGCGTGCATCTTCTTCCAGGAGGCCAAAGACAATGTGCAGACTTAGTTCCTGACACAGAGAAACAACTCTTTGGCTGCTGGGACCCGGTATGCTCTCAGCAAAGGGCATTGCCTCCTGGCGGCTGGCAAAGACATAGCCGGTCAGACAACATTCCGGGAACACTACCAGGTCAGCACCCCTATTCGCTGCCTCTTTGGCGGCCGCCAGAATCTTGTTCAAATTCTCGTCAATCTTCGTCAGCCTGGGTTCTATTTGAGCAGCAGCAATCTTAATCTTGTCCGACATACTTCTCCCGGTGCCTCCCAGGACAAGGTCAAATCTAAACTTGGGCTAATGCCGTTCCACCAGTGCCAGTATAACAGCAAGAAGGTGGGCAACCAAGTCTAACAGCCAAGCGACTAGCAGCGCCTGTAGGAATGCGGCCTTGACTTGCCAAGTCTGGTGCAACTAAGGAATATCATCACACCCCTGCTTGTTGTATAATGCCAGCGAGGACGTTTGGCTACGGTCAAGCTCAGTTGGCGGCTCAAAGCAGATACTGTTGAGGTGCAGTAACTAAGAGAGACGTAGGAGGAGAACCAATGGGAATATTGGAGCAATTCAAACTGGATGGAAAAGTAGCTTTGGTTACCGGCTGCAAACGCGGGATTGGCAAGGCTCTGGCCCTGGCTCTTGCTGAAGCCGGCGCTGACATCATCGGTGCCAGCCGCACTCTAGAGGAATCAGGCAGTCAAATCGAACAAGAGATCAAGGCCTTGGGCCGGAAGTTTAAGGGATACCAATGTGATTTCGCTGATCGCCAATCCACCTACAAATTTATCTCTCGAGTAAAAGCTGATAACCCGGTAATCGATATCCTGGTCAGCAATGCCGGCACAATAATGCGCAAGCCAGCCGTAGAGCATCCCGATGATTACTGGGATAAGATAATAGAGACTAACCTCACCTCTCACTTCATACTGAGCCGTGAGATTGGCAAGGATATGGTTGCCCGGGGCTCAGGTAAGATAATCTTCACCGCCTCGCTGATGAGTTTCCAGGGTGGAGTCCTGATTCCCAGCTATACTGCCAGCAAGGCTGGTATCGGCCAGCTGACCAAGGCACTGGCGAATGAGTGGGCCAGTCATGGGGTAAATGTGAACGCTATTGCTCCAGGCTACATTGCAACTGAGCTTAATCCGGAACTCAGAAGCAACCCGGTGACCAATAAATTCATTCTTGACCGAACTACGGCTGGCCGCTGGGGAGTGCCAGATGACCTTAAAGGCGCTGTCGTCTTTCTGGCTTCGCCGGCATCGGATTATGTGCACGGGGTTATACTGAATGTTGATGGTGGCTGGCTAGCAAGGTAGGCTAGTTCTAGTCCGATATAGGCACAGTCATTGTCCCATCCAGCAAGAAAAGCACCTTAGCATCGTTCCCCTTCACAGCGTCACCGAAATCTCTTAACCCATTCCGGCCCCAGTCCGCTCAGGATTACAGCAGCGACTCGGCTACGAGTGTAGAAGACACCGCTTGTCCGCTGCCAACATATCAACTTATTAACCAGATTGCCTGTTGCCACTATCTTTGAGCTAGCATATCGCCAGCAAGGGTGTATAATTAATTAAGAGCAACCGGGCTCCATCTTATTGTGCCTATCTGGCAATTAGTGCGTTTAGTGGAGGTGAAAGAAATGAAGCAAGAGTATCTCTTCCCGAGTCCTGCTCCTCCCGCGATAAGGGAGGCTATGGCCAAAGCTGCCGAAAGAAAAGAAAAGGGCCTTCAAGTCTTTGATTTCAGCAGTGGAAACATAGGTAACTTGTTGGTCGGCCAGACGATTTTTGACAAATTTGAATTGAGCGTCAGTGATTCTGCTCCTGCTGAACTGAAGGGGATAATTGAGGGACTGAGAGAAGGTGTAATCAACTCATACTACCCGTACCCCAGAGGTCTTTCCTATTCTACCACTGGGGGGACCGAAGCCATCAGGAAACTGGTGGTGCAGTACTTCAAGGAAATACATGGACTGCCCCTCTCGGATTCCGACACCGACAAGGTTACAGTAACGGCGGGCGGACAGCAAGCCATGGCCACCGCGCTGAGGTCCATAAGACCGGGAACACGTGTCCTCATACCAAGGTGGGAGTACGCTCCCGCTGCAGGTGTATTGGAGTCCCATAACCTGGACCTGGTGAGAGTGGAGGTAAAGGAAGACCTGTCGCTGGACATTGATGATTTGAAGAAGAAGGTCGGTGAAAACTCTGTGTTCTACATCAGTATGCCCAATAACCCGACAGGATATCTTGCACCTGAAGAGCTAAGAGCAGTAACGCAGGTCCTCTCGGCTGGCAACGGTGGAGTAGTATGGGATGCTCCATACTTGTTCACCATATTGAGACTCACTTCGAAGGGTGCAATATTTGACAAGGAGCTGTTACAAGAAAAACTCGGCGAATTCAAGGAAATAGCGCGCAAATATCACGAGCACATGTGCATCCTGTCAAGTCTATCGAAAACGTGTCTCATCGCCGGTCTGAGGTTCGGGTTCGCATTTGCCAGCAAACAATGGATAGACAACATGGATGCCATAATCGGCAGAGAGAATCTTAGCAGCCCTACACCATCTTTCATCGCCGGCACAGAAATCCTGAAGAGGTTCTTGCAGCAACCCACAAGTTACCAGTGGATTTGCAGAGTGCTTGCTGCCAGGCTCACCATTTTGATGGAAGAAATCGGCGAGCATCTTATGCTCCCGGGGAATGGATTGTTTGGAGCTCTCTATGCCGCGGTGCTGACGGGGAGAACCAGCAGCAGAGAATTCTCAGACAGACTGATAAGGGATTACGGAATAGTAACCGTCCCGGGGGAGCAATTTTTCGGCGGTGCAGCCAATGCAGTCAGACTTTCGCTGGTCGCGGTTCCCTGGAGCGAGGATGAGGAGGCCTGGGTCACCAGCGTCAAGGCTTTGAAAGACGCCCTAGCAAAGCTGGCTACTTAGATGGTGGCAATCACTCCGGTCTATCGGCTTTCATCCATAGCCTGTCACCATCGGTAATGAATTCGATAGTCCCGTTCTCTGACGTTAGATATACGTTGTCTTCGCCCAGCCTTTCCTTCAGTCTCTCCAGCACCTCAGGGCTGGGATGGCCAAAGGGATTGTTTGCTCCCACTGAAATCACCGCCACCTCAGGGTCAACTGCCGCCAGAAACTGCGCAGAGGTTGAAGTCCTGCTGCCATGATGTGCGACCTTCAGCACGGTGCTTTTCAAGTTGGCTCGCTGCCCGATAAGCTCAAACTCAGCCTCCTGGCCGATGTCAGCGGTAAACAGGAAACTGACCTTGCCCCATCCCAGTCTTAGCACTATCCCATTGTTGTCCACATCATCGCTGGTTCCCTCAAACAACTTCTCCGGCGGGTTGAATACCTCTATCTTAACTCCATTGCCCAGATCAATTTCTTGCCCTGCTCTGGCTATATCGTGCTTCATTTGTCTCTGTTCAACCAGCTTAAGCCATTCCCGATAGATGGAGGAGTCATAAGGTACACCGGACTCAAGCATTTGCTTCACTCCATATCTCTGAAGCACCTCCACCAGGCCAGTGATATGGTCGGCTTGAGGCTGGGTGGAAATCATGAGGTCTATCGTTCTATCCCAGAAGGGAAGTTTCTTGCTCAGTTCCAGATTTACTTTCTGTGGGTCAGGACCGCCATCAATGAGTATGTCCTGGTGAGCCGGCGTTTGGATAAGAATGGCATCTCCTTGCCCAATATCAAGGAAGCTTACATGGAGTTTATCATCGGGCATGGTGAGGACTACCGCCCAGACCAGGATGGCAACTATCAACAGAGGAGGAATGAGCCACTTCCTGGGCAAGCGCGATGGGGCTATTCCCCTCACTCTCGAAGCTAACCTGGAGAAGTAGCCAGCCAATTGTCTTCTACGGCTAACGAACGCCATAGCCACTGCCAGCACGATGTAATAGACCCAAACCTGCCGTGGAGAAACAGCCAATTCTAATGAGGAGCACGGCAAAGCGTCGAAACCCTGAACAACCAGAAGTAAGTAGCTGAGGAAAAGCCAGGCTAGCCAGCCCAGGACCTGTGCCAGCAGAGGGACGAGAAGTCCAGCGAAGGCAACCAGCGCAGCGGTGACAATGATAGCGGGCAACGCCGGCAGCGAGAAAAAAGTTGCTGGCAAAGCAACCAGGGAGACAATACCGAAGCTGTAGGCTACGAGTGGCCATACCGCTATGACGGCAGCCAGAGTGACGGCGAAGGCATCGGTCACCATAATGCCAGTGGCTGTCAACGCCCCTCTGTCGCCAAACAAAGCGGTAGCGCCTTTTCTTCCCCATGTCTGGAAGTAAGGATAGAGAAAAATAAGCCCGGCCATAGCCAGGAAGCTCAGTTGGAACGAGACGCTCCATAGAATCTGGGGCCGGATTCCCGCCATCACCGCAGCAGCAAAAGCCAGGGCAGTGATAGCACTTCGTTGTCTGCCCAGAAATTCAGCCATTAAGAACAGGCTGCCCATAATCGCTCCACGGATAACTGGCGGACGCATCCCGGTCAGCAAGACATAAAGCCAGATGGCCAGGAGGGCCAGCCAGATATATATGGAGTGCCGTCGGCCAAAAGCCAGAATGGCAAGACTGAGCACCATCCCAATGATGATGCTGATGTGCAGGCCGGAGATGGCTAACAGGTGTGCCGTTCCTGTCCGGGAAAAAGCTTGATTGAGAGAGTAAGGTATATTGCCCCTTATGCCCAGCAAGATGCCTTGAGCCAGTGAACACTGCGGCTCGGGCAATGCTTTGGTCAGAGAACTGGAGAGTTGCTCCCTCAGGGAGTAAGCCCAGTGCAAAAGTCTCAGGCCCTTGCCTCTATCCACGAGCTCTATTTGAGGATAGTAACTGATAGAGTAAATCCCTTGATGGGCCAGATAACTTTTGTAGTCAAAGCTGTCAAATGGCTCTGGCGTCTTCAGCTCTCCAGTCACCTGCAGCACATCCCCATAGTGACAGCCAGAATATCTGGGCACTCGTATCAGGGCAGTCCCTGTTATTTCCTTCTTTGTGCCATCTATGTTTATTTCCTGGGCGGCGAGTTCTAGCTGGCAAAATGTGCTTCTAACGTCAGGCTCCTCCGCCACCATGCCCCGTATCTCCACTACTCCCTTATCGTTGTAGAAACAAAGGGAATGCTCATCTACTTTGGGCAGGCTTGATGGGAAGCGCAGAGCGCCCCCGAGAAGGGCCACGAGGCACAGCCCGGCGACTATTAACTTTCCTCTACTATCAGGGAACAGGGGAATAAATAGCAGCGGCAGGAGTCCGAGCGGGAGGGCAAGCAGTGGCAGGGCGACTTTGGAGCCTAAGAATATCCCAGCCACCCAGGCACAGCTAATATAGAGCAGCCACATGAACTAGCCCCTAATCCGACGTGGTTATGCAGTGAGCTAGTTTAGCAGTTTGTGCCGCATTGAGGGTAGCTATAGGGGGCACAGTTGTTTGTGCTAAGATACAACCATAGTGGAAATTGGACAAGTGCTACAGTCAATAGACATCATGACACCTGTAGGTCCTTGGCATCTCGCCCAAACTCAGGCCAATGGCTGGACCCCGAATATGGTTTGGAATGCTAGTCGCTATCTAGAAGGGAGGATAACATGCCAGTAGATTGGAGAGGTCATATTGTAAGCACACCTGACGTGCTTCGAGGTAAACCGCGGATTAAAGGGACTAGAATCCCAGTTAGCCTCATCCTTGGATATTTGGCCGCGGGTAATACCACTGAGGAAATTATAGGGGAATTCCCAGACCTTGCAAAGGAACATGTTGCTGCTTGTTTGGATTATGCCCGTGAGTTATCGGAATTTGAAGTGGCAGCCACATGAGTTTGAGATTCTTTGCAGACCACTGCATCTCCAATTTCATAATCCGCAGCTCATAGCAATGCTGAAAGATTACTTGTCAGCCTACCCTGACATGAATCATTATGAAGGGAAGTTACTTTTGGCAGAGGTTCACAGAATCAGAGTTAGAGAGTAACTGAACTGGCAACGGGCTTAACAGCAATTCGCCGCCTCGCTGACACTCACACATAATCTCGACTTGTCAAGACTTCAGCAACCTGCAAGCCGTTAATCCTCGTCAGACCAGCATGGACTTTTTCCTTCGGGGAAGCTCATCCATGCGAAGCATCTGGTGGCGAAGCAGTCAAGCAACATAAATGAAGCGGGCAATCCTGATTCAGCCAGTGCTATAATTAAGATTAGTTGGCGAACCGTACTTTTGCCTGACGAGTAGTCCAGCCAGGGGATTTGGAGAGGTAACCGGCCGGTGTCAGTTGTGCTGGTGCTGTTGAGCTACCTGCTTGGGTCAATCCCATCTGCCTATATTGCCGGCCGAGCATCCAAAGGGATAGACATCAGGAATTTTGGCGATGGCAACGTTGGGGCAGCCAATGCTTACCGGGAAATAGGGCCGGCCACCGGTGTGGCTGTTCTCATAGCAGACGCATCCAAGGGAGCGGTGGCGGTCATGGTTGCCCAAGCCTTTGCTTCGCAACTGGTCGTGCTTCTAGCTGGTTTCGCAGTAGTAGCTGGTCACAACTGGCCTGTCTATATTGGTTTCAGGGGCGGCAGAGGCCAGGCAGCGACAATTGGCGTTCTATGTGTCTTGTTGCCGCAGGCGATGTTTATCATGCTCGCGGCGTGTGCCGTGCCCTTCTTAGTCACCCGCAATACAACGCTGGCTGGCGCCATCCTGTTTGCGCCACTGTGGCTTGTAGCTCTACTGACAGGAGCATCGGACATTCTGGTCGCTTACAGTGTTGGACTGCCCTGTCTGGTAGGCTTGACGAGTCTACTGACTACCAGGCATTTGCCGGATGAGGCCAGGCGAAAAGCCAGCTATATGCGCTGACACACAAAGGGTGATATTGAGAAATGGGCTCGCTGACAAGGGTTAACCCGGACAAGCGAGAAACGGACTCAGTCAAGTCCAGCTCCAAACCTGGGAAGGATAGACATTGCTTAGACCAGACATTCTATTTTGCCTAATAATGCTTAGCAGTCGGCCTTTACACCTTCAGGCACCCTGATATTGACGATTGGCGGCGCCACTGGCTGGATAGCTCAACATTTTCGTATGTCTTCTGGTCTGAGTGATGGTCGACTATAGAACAGTAGTGCGCCCGCAACCTCTGCTTGGGGACATTCAAGCAGACAGGACTGTCCCGAGCTAACAAAAAGATGGAATGTGTGGTCCGCAACTAATGTGATATCATCATAAACAGAGTCACGCACCATTGTTATGGCCAGGCTAAGTGGCAAATTGCCTATCGGATATCTTCTGTTATTGGTACTGGCTGCTGTCCCGTCCTGTGTGCCTTCCCCTGAAATGGATGATAGCCAAGACAAAATGACTTCGCAGTCAGTACCGACCTATACGTTTGCAATAATCAACGCCTACCCACATGATAGAGATGCTTTTACGCAAGGATTAGCCTTTGACAATGGCACGCTTTATGAAGGGACTGGGCTATATGGTAAGTCCTCTTTGCGAAGAGTAGATTTGACAAGTGGCAACGTTTTACAGGTTTATGCGCTTCCCGATGAGTATTTTGGTGAGGGTATTACTGTTTTCAGGGACACCATCATCCAGCTAACCTGGCGGTCTAGAAAGGGGGTCGTCTACGATAAGAACAGCTTTGAGGTACTACGTGAATTCACCTATGAAACAGAGGGGTGGGGTATTACGCATGATGGAAAACGTTTGATTATGAGTGACGGGACTTCGACATTGTATTTTCTGGATGCTGATACATTCCAGATTAGCGACCATATCCAAGTTCATGACAACGGCAAGCCGATAAACAATCTAAATGAATTGGAATTCATCGGTGGCCAGATATACGCAAATATATGGGGTGCGGAAAACATAGCCATAATCGACCCTGAAGATGGACGCGTTACCGGATGGATAGATTTATCGGGAATCTTACCACCTCAATTTGACGGCAAACCAGTGGATGTCCTTAACGGTATCGCGTATGACGCCACAAATGGCCGTCTACTTGTAACCGGCAAATTATGGCCTCAATTGTTTGAGATTGAACTGATAATAATACAGTAGCCCCAATCCAACTGACATATCATTCTTTAACCACATAATCTGGCTGTTTGTTACCAACCGATTGCCGTTGAAAGAGCATTGCCAAGGGAAGGGGAATTTCTGAGGGTCGAAAGCCTTCTTGGGCTGTTATTAGATTAGGATATAATCAAGCCAGATTCTCATAAGGTCTATTCTCTGTGAGTAGGGATAATCTTTGATCTTGGGCTACGTGATCGCGTCCGGCCTAGTGTAACCTGAATTAGCCTATGATATGATGAGCTGAGGAGGTGAAATATGGATTATTCTCACTTATTCCTAGGCTGGTTCTCTGGCTTGTGGATAGTGCTCTGGATTGCAGTATATGTCTGGGTGGCGCTCTGCCTGCAAATCATAGCCAAGAAGACCGATACGACGAATGCATGGTTGGCCTGGATCCCCATCGCCAATATTTACCTCATGTGCAAAGTAGCCGACAAGCCCGGCTGGTGGACCATTCTATTCTTCATCCCGATAGCGAACATAGTATTTGCGATTCTGGTCTGGATGAAGATAGCCGAATTTTGCAACCGGCCAAGCTGGCTGGGAATATTGATGATAGTGCCCATCGCAAATCTTGTGGTACCCGGCATACTGGCCTTCGCCAGCTAGCATCACCGGGCCTTATTCTCCTCACGGTTGCGCAAGGAAGAACCTCCGGTAAGCTTCGTTCCAGCCAGGGAGTCATTGGCTGAGTATGTGCAAGAGCTGAATTCTTGCCCGCTACTACAATAGCGGGCGGAATAGTCTTGTTAGCTGGACAATGCGACGATAAAGGAGGTTGAGAGATGCCCGAAAGGAAAGTACTAATCAAGAGTGGCGAGTATTACAACCCAACTCGTGTGCT
>Ga0315533_1000646_pt1 | contig 28728 bp, 17 predicted proteins | sample SalMarSW160130MG_FD_203081 | JGI IMG/M metagenome (GOLD analysis project Ga0315533, IMG submission 203081) | Salt marsh sediment microbial communities from the Plum Island Ecosystem LTER, Massachusetts, United States - Salt Marsh Sediment SW1601-30 ...
CGGGCATACAGGTAAGGGCTATCAGTCGTAGTCAATTTGGCACTTAGAGCCACCGGGGGTAAACTGGGTTTTCAAAGAACGATTTTTTCCAAAAAACGGCTTGACTCAACTTAGGAAATCTACAATGTTTTTCAACGGGGTTTTGAGCCCCGTAAAGGGGGCCTAAAGGCCCTTCACCCGCACTAAAGTGCGGTAGAAGTTTTGTACTCAATGGGCTTTGAAAACTTTACCCTAAAAACAAGATCTGGCAAGTTTGTAGTACAGGGTGGGATATTATCATAGCTCTTCATAAAGCTTAATGCTCTCTAAGCCTTCATAAATCTTTGGATTTTAAAGAATTTCTGTAGCCATTTGATAGACAAAGGGGGAAAACGGAATTTCCTAATATGGCTTCAATTCAGGGGGACGGTTTCACAGTCCAATACCCAATTGACAGGGAGGTGGCCTTATGAATAGCTTGAGGGACAAAAATGGTAAATCCCCTTCCCTTCTCATAAATGAGCGCCAAACATAACCCCAGGCACATTGGCCTTGCTTTAATTTAAAAGGAAGGATATACTCGTTGTATGACTAAATCCGCAATGCACCAATCGGATTTTTTGGTAATCGGCAGTGGCATAGCTGGCCTCACCTTTGCCCTCAAGGCATCTCAAAAAGGGACGGTCACCGTGATTACCAAAAAGGGGGAGGCGGATGCAAACACCAACTACGCGCAGGGGGGAATAGCCGTGGCCATCTCCCCGGAGGATTCATTTGCCTCGCATATAGACGACACCCTCACTACCGGAGATGGCCTCTGCCATCGGGAAGTGGTGGAGGCAGTGGTCACCAGTGGTCCTCGGTTGATCCTGGAGCTTATGGAGTGGGGGGTCAATTTCAGCAGGGCAAAGGACGGGGAGAGGCTCGATTTGGGCACCGAAGGGGGACACTCCCGGAGGAGAGTTGTCCATTCCTCAGATCTCACCGGAGAGGAGATTGAGCGGGCCTTGGTAAAGGCGGTGCTGGAGGAAAAGAGGATAGAGATTCTGGAGGACCACTTAGCCCTTGACCTTATCGTCACCAGCGAGAAGGGGAAAAAGGTCTGCCAAGGAGTCTATGTCTTAGACCCCAAATCGGGTAAGATCATCCCCTTTATCTCCTCTCATACCTTCTTGGCCACCGGAGGCTGTGGGCAGATCTACCTGCATACCACCAACCCAGACATAGCGACTGGAGATGGGATAGCTATGGCTTACCGGGCAGGAGTCAAGGTAGGCAACTTAGAGTTCGTCCAATTTCATCCCACCAGCCTCTACAACTCCGGGAAAAGGGCCTTCCTTATCTCTGAGGCCGTAAGGGGGGAAGGAGGTAAGCTACGGCTCTCCTCAGGGGAAGAATTTATGCGTAAGTATCACCCCCTCCGCGAACTAGCCCCGCGGGATGTAGTGGCCAGAGCTATAGATATGGAACTGAAGAAGTCCGGCCAGCCCTGTGTCTATCTCGATGTTACCCACCCACCTCCAGGCAAGGTAAAGGACAGATTCCCTCACATCTATGAAAAATGCCTGAGCTTGGGTCTGGATATGACTAAGGATTGGCTTCCTGTTGTCCCGGCTGCCCACTATATGTGCGGGGGGGTGATGACCGACGGGTGGGGCAGAACAAGCATCAAAGGACTTTATGCCTTTGGGGAGGTGGCCTGCACCGGACTGCACGGGGCAAACAGGTTGGCTAGCAACTCCCTCTTAGAGGCACTGGCCTTTGCCGATTTTTCCTATCAAAAAGCCACAGAGGAATTGGGTAAAGAAAAGGCCTCTGATATTTCCATCCCGCCTCTAGAAGAGCCAATTGGGGGTGAATTCCGGGAAAGGGGATGGAGGAAGATCTCTCCATACAGGGAACAGATAAAGGAGTTGATGTGGAGACTGGTGGGAATAGCCAGATCAGACAAGAGATTGCAGATGGCCAAGAAGGAGATGGAAAGGATATTGGCGGATGTGGAGTCCTTTTGCCAGGCCAACCCCACACAAGCAAAATCTGTTGAGCTGAGGAATATGGCTCTTACTGCTTGGCTCATAATTAAATGTGCCCTGCAGAGGAAGGAAAGCAGAGGATTACACTATAATGAGGATTATCCAGACAAAGCCAAGGAGAATTGGAGAAGGGACACGGTCATCGAGCCAGAGGACTGAAGGAAGGGAATGGGTGGCCATTATCGACTTTGGTTCCCAGTACACGCAGCTTATTGCCCGGGGGATAAGGGAACTGGGGGTCTATTCCCAGATCTTTCCCCCACAGACCAACTCTCTCCATTTGGCAAATCCCCATCTCCGGGGGATCATCCTCTCCGGTGGGCCTTCCAGCACAGCCAAAAAAGGGTCTCCTCTCCTCTCCTCCCCCCTTCTCAGGAGCGGACTTCCCATCTTAGGGATCTGTTATGGCCTGCACCTCCTGGCCAAGGCATTTGGTGGTCAGGTGGTCAGGGCAAGCCGGAGGGAGTACGGCAGGGCCAGGCTGCAGATCAGGGAGAGGGGTAAACTGCTTAAGGGTTTAAGTAATGGAAGTTTGGTCTGGATGAGCCATGAGGACAGGCTGAGCGACCTGCCTCCGGGTTTTACCCTTCTGGGCTCCACCTCCAATGCCCCTTATGCGGCAATTGAGGCCAGGGGGGGAACCATTTATGGGGTGCAGTTCCATCCGGAGGTGGCCCACACCCGGGAGGGGAAGAGGATATTGGAGAATTTCCTCTATCGGATATGTGGCTGCACCGGGGGGTGGACGGCCAGCTCCTTCATCTCCCAAGCCGTAGAAAGGATAAGGGAGGAAGTTAAGGATGGAAAGGTGGTCTGTGGGGTCAGCGGAGGGGTGGACTCCACAGTGATGGCCGTTCTATTAAAGAGGGCCTTGGGAGAAAGGGCCATCCTTCTTTTGGTGGAGAATGGCCTTCTGAGGAAGGGAGAGGCAAAGGAGGTGTTGCATACACTCACCAAGATAGGGCTTAAGGTGAGACTTTTGAACGCCAATAAGCTTTTTCTTCGCCGGCTTGCGGGGGTGAAGGATCCAGAGAAGAAAAGAAAGATAATCGGCCGCAGCTTCATAGAAGTTTTTGAAAGGGAGGCCGCCCGCATAGGGGCAGATTTCTTGGCTCAGGGGACCCTCTATCCAGATCTGGTGGAGAGCAGATCCGCCTTTGGCGGGCCATCAGCGGTGATCAAAAGCCATCATAATGTGGGGGGGCTCCCCCCGGAGATGAAGCTGAAGCTGATTGAGCCCCTAAAGGAGCTCTTCAAGGATGAGGTAAGGGGAATGGGAAGGGAATTGGGGCTTCCTGAGGAGGTGCTCCTCAGGCATCCGTTTCCTGGGCCAGGGCTTGCCGTGAGGATAATCGGGGAGGTAACCGAGGAAAGGCTGGGGATGTTGCGGGAGGCAGATGCCGTCTTCATTGAGGAGTTAAAAAAGAGGGGTTATTACAACAGGGTTTGGCAGGCATTTGCCGTTCTGCTTCCCCTCCGCTCCGTGGGAGTGATGGGCGATTACCGCACCTATGAACGGACCATAGCCCTGCGCGCGGTGACCAGCAGGGATGGGATGACAGCCGATTGGGCTAAGCTACCAGATGGCCTCCTACGGGCTGTATCGGGGCGGATAATAAATGAGGTTAAGGGGATAAACAGGGTGGTTTATGATGTCAGCTCCAAACCCCCCAGCACCGTTGAGTGGGAGTAGAGCATTAAAAAGGGGGTCATATCTTTACTTTTGACTTTCCAATATTTTAAGTTATAGTAGAAAAATAGGGACACTCCCCATATTTCCAACATTATAGAGCGCGCCAGGATATTCTATTCTTAATTTCCTTGCCATCGTTTACCACCTTTTAGCGAATCTATCAAGCATAATTTCTATTTTTCAGCCTGACCCCATTTTTGCAGCAAAGAGAAAGACCTTGACAGGATAGATCTTACTTAGTATCTTGACGAAGAGCTTTGATGATGGGGAGTTAGAAGCAAAAACAGGGTGGTTCCACTTTTTGCCCCTACCGCAAAGCTTTACGCCGCCAAGGTTCCTTGGAGAAGTTAGCGACCGAAGGGAGCTAAGTTCTATATGCACAGGGTTATGAGTAAAGACGAGGTTGTTTCCCTCATTAGTAAGTTCCTCGAAAAGAGGATTGAGATCTTGTTTGCTTATCTCTACGGGTCATTTTTGCATGCAGATAGTCCAAAAGACATCGACTTAGCGGTCTTTCTCCGTGGGGAAGAGCAGTTTAATTACCTCAAGTATTCTCTCCAACTGTCCAGAGAGGTAGAGGGTCTCCTGAACCCCAGGTATGGAGATGTAGATGTTAGGACGCTAAACAGTGCCCCCCTCTACTTCCAGTATGAGGTAATCAAAACTGGGAATCCCATTTTTGTCCGGCATAAGGGGGAGAGAGTACGATTTGAGGCAAGGACAATCATCGAGTACCTGGACTTTTTATTCGTCTTAGACGAGTATAATAAGTCCCTGAGCAGAAAGATTGAGTTATGGTAGAAAAAGAGAGCATTCTCAAACACCTTGATGAGTTGAGCAAATTTTTGGAGGACCTTCAGCGGTACAAAGCTAAGATCTCGCAGGAAGAACTCCTCTCCAATCGTGACCTACAAAATATGGTGCTCTATGCAGTGATTGGCGCCATTCAATCTTGTATTGATATTGGAAGTCACCTTATTGCGGAGCTTGGACTGAGAAGGCCAGAAAGATATAGGGATGTCTTTAGGTCTTTGTGGGAGGGGAAATTCTTAGAAGAGCCAGAGTATATGAAGCTTGCAGATCTTGCTGGTTTTCGCAATCTTGCAATTCATATCTACTGGAGGGTGGATTTTGAGGAGGTGTATCGGGTTCTTTCGGAAGAGGTTGCTGGCTTAAAGAAATTTGCCAAAAAGGTTAATTCTCTCCTGAAAAGCGATATGTAGCCGGAGAGCTGAGGTAAAAATGGGGAGTGTCCCCATTTTTACCCACAGACGGGCTAAGGCTGGGTAGATCGAGATTGCTTTGTCGCTTCGCTCCTCGCAATGACGATTCCCTTAGCCGTCATTGCGAGGTTTGCCCCGAGCGGCAGCGAAGTGGCAAGCCGAAGCAATCTCCAACTTTTACTGCACTTCAGTGCGGGTTAAGGGCCCCCTTAGGACCATTATGGAGTGCGTCAATTTCTGTTGACGCATGCTGTGACAGGAGTCACAGCACTCCAAAGAAGCTAAAGTCCTTTTAACTCCGGCTAAAGCCGGGTAGAGGTTGTGGGAGGCATCCCCTGATGCCGATGGTCGAGGTCAGGAGACCTCTCCCACATAGTCAATGAATTGCAGGAAAAAGGTGTTGACAGAACAAGCCTGAGTAGTTATCTTCAAAGAAAGGTTCCTGATGATGAGAATACCTTACCATTCAGACAGGACAGGATTGGGTGAGGGGGAGTCGGGAAGCGAAAACAATAGTTCTTCAGCAGGCATTCAAAGCTGGAGTCCAATAGGAAGAAACAGCCGATCTGCCAAGGTATCTCACTTGAATGCAGGTCGGTTTTTCTTTGGCTGTATCAGAAAATTCTACCGCACTTTAGTGCAGGGTTAAGGGCCTTTCAGGCCCGTGGGTTTGAGTCCAGTGAACGGGCTAAAGCCCTATCAACCCTCGGCTAAAGCCAGGTAGAAGAGTGTGGGAGGCATCTCCCGATGCCGAGGATCGAGGTCAGCAGACCTTTCTCACATAGTCAATTACTTGTAGGGAAAGGGCTTTAGCCTTGTCCGAAAAGGATAGGCTTGACTCCGATATATCGGAGTCCGATAAATGATAATGGACAGACATATTACTCAGGTCACATTATAGTTTGCACATTGGTATTTCAAGTGTCATTGCGAGGAGCGTAGCGACGAAGCAATCTCATAGTCTAAACCCCCATTCAGCGTTTTGGATTGCTTCGCTGCGCTCGCAATGACATGTAACCTATTTGTGGCCCCAGTAGTAAATGTCTATCCCTACACGGAAAACCTTTAAAACCAAGGGGGTATTATGAAAAGAGGATTTGCCATTGGAATGCTCTGTGTCTTGGGCTTATTGTTCGTTGGGGTGGCTTGGGCAGCCAGGATTACCCCTGGCAACAATCTTACTGATGAACCCACACCAGCACAGAGGCAATTGGTGCTTTCTCAGGAGTCTGTGTCCGTCAATAGTCCCATTTTCTTTGTGGTTGGAGTAGGGAACAATATTTATCTTTATCCAAGCAATGGCGATACCACATTTACTGCCAAAATCTTGGTGGACAGTCTGGGCTCTGAAGCTATAGGCGGGACTATTGACGACTTCAACGGCGATGGCTTATTGGATATCGTGGCAAACGATCAGAATGGAACATGCATTTTATATCTTAACCAAGGTAGTATCTCCTTCGAAAGAGATACAATTACCACAGATCTACCTTATCCCTCTACAGGATTTCCTTTCTCACGACCTGCTTGTTCGGGAGATTTTAATAACGATGGCCTACACGATTTTATTATCTTTGCTGATGCTCAGCTTTACTTTTTTACCAATCAAGGGGACAATAACTTTGTTATGTCTACCAGCGATGTCACCTCTTCTTGTTGGGTGGGTGATCTGGGTTATGAAAACATTCGGGATGTCGATGTTGGAGATTTTGATGAAGACGGAAATCTCGATTTCGTCTTGATGCATTACTGGGATCCGAGTTCAGGAAATGAAATGTGCCTTTATCTCGGTAATGGAGATGGCACTTTTTATCACATTGGTTCGCTTGAAACCACTAACCCAGGAGGTTCTGGACAGAGTGGCTCAGTTACTGTTGTGGCAGGAGATTTTAACGGAGACGGCCACGATGACTTAATTCAAGGGCAAGACGATGATGGAGATCCAGGACAGACCTGGCTTTGGTTAGGAAACGGTAATGGTAGCTTCACCAAAGTTGGAGAAGCATACGATGCTAACCCCTCTGATGAGAGCGGCCAAAACAAAGGCGGAGCTGGCTATGGTGATGCATACGACTTTGACCGTGACGGTGTGTTTGATGTAGTTTGCACTGCTTCCCAAATAGGGGTTTGCTTTTTCAAGGGGGATACCACATCTGCCACGTGGTTCAAGAACCGAATTATTATTGGTGATTCTTTTGAGCAGATGCAATTTGTTTCTTCTCCACCCATCTCGTTTCAACCAGAGCCAACCCTCACTGTAACCTCACCGAACGGAGGGGAAAACTGGATGGTGGGCTCCCAGCACGACATCACCTGGACTTCGCAGAACTTCACCGGGAATGTCAAAATAGAATACTCCACCAATGGTGGCACAGATTGGACACCAATTGTGAGCAGCACGGAAAATGATGGCACCCACCCCTGGACAATCCCTGATGATCCTTCAACCAATTGCCTGGTGAAAGTCTCCGATGCAGCCGACGGTGACCCTTATGATGTAAGCGATGCTCCATTTACCATCAGCCCTCAACCACCGGGCGTTATTGCTGGGACCGTCACAGAAATTCGTTTTCCACCAGCACCTCCCATACCAGATGTGTTAATCGAGGTTATGCAGGGGTTCACACTCATTGATTCTACAAGGACCTTAGGGGATGGAACTTATAGCCTTGAGGTCAGTCCAGGCGTTTATATCGTCTGGGCATCAAAGTTGGGTTATGTCACCAAAACGGAGGCAGATGTTGTTGTCGCAGAAGACGAAACCACAACTGTAGATTTTCAACTACCAACAACTAACATTACCCTCATCTCACCCGAAAGTGGAGAGGTCTGGTTTGGAGGTGATACTTACCCCATCACCTGGACTACTGAGGGAACTGGTATAGACCATATAAGATTGCTCTGTTCACGTGACGGTGGCACTACATTTTCGGATACAATTACTGAAAGCACTCCTGATGGTGGATCGCACTCCTGGGAAACGCCTCGGATAGGTTGTCGAACGGTTGTAGTTCGAGCTTATGCTGAAGCTGCCGATGACTACATTTGGGATTGGGGTGAACATATGTTCACTCTGGGATTTGGCGAGTTTGTGCTTAATCGGGACGGGTACAGTTTCAAGAATTACAGTGATCCAAACCCCGACGATGATTGGGCTCAATTTGTGGATGCTTTTAACCTTCAGGGGGCGATTAATCAGTATCCTGGCGCCACCGTTTATGCTGAAGTTTTCGAAAAAAGTCACAACAGCATCAATGATGAAGGTAGTTGCTTCGGCATGTCGGCTACCAGTATACTCTTTTTTACCCGCGTTCTTGATGTTACCGACCAGTCTTTGGTTGGACAAGAGGCTGATTCTACTTACGGGCTTGATCGCTATAAAGATGGGCATCTCATCCCAGAATTAGACCACCTGATCGAAGAATACCATTGGCATCAGAAAAGTGCTGAGGTTCTGAAGTATCTGCACGAGTCACCCGAAAACAGTGACCCTAAGACGGTATTTAATCTGCTCCTCGATAATATTGAACATGGGAATGACCGCCCAAGCACCGTCCATATTGCCCGCATTAGAATAGCTGATGGCGATACATCACGCCGAGGTCATGTAATGGTTGTAATAAATGCCTATCCGGTAACCTCCGATAGTGGTGAGATAATTGTCTACGACCCCTCTGCACCTGGAGTAGGAGGACGTAAGATTACAGTTAATCTGACACAAAACACTTGGAGTTATCGTGGTTGGAGTGGAGCTGATACCATAAGAACTTTGTTTGCCGTCCCAGATACAATACTCGATGGACCGCACTCATTACCAGAAAAAGATGCCACTATTGTTGTTACCTTCGCTATGGGGCCGGTGCAAACCCTTTTTACTGATGACCAAGGACGACATCTGGGCTGGATAGACGGGGATTTCCGAGCGGAGATTCCTGGCGCAGGTCCGATATTATTCTGGGAGCAGGATACAGGAGCGATTCCTGAACATTATTTTTTGCCGTTTGACATTTGCTACACGACCTCCATTACGGGCGTGGACACAGGTGCCTACGACCTTGACCTCTTTGCCGGCGGCAATTTGTTTCAAATCAAGGGGGCGTCCGTTGACACCACTACGATTGATCGGGTTTCCTACGTTGACAGCACCAGCACAGCAAGTTACATCACTTCTGATTCGACAAAAAGTTACTCTTCCTCCCTGATTAAGGTACTACCCGACACATCTGGCGAGCGGATCTTCACCGTGCTCAACACCTCCATCTCCGCTGGCGATAGCGTGAACTTTGTGGTCAGTCCTGATCTCGCCTCTTTCTCTTATATCAATTGGGGTGGGCCCAAAACCTATGACCTTATGATTGAGCAGAAAGGAGCTCATGCCGACTCCACTTTCTATTCTGATTTTTCCCTTGGTGAAAGCACCACTCACAAGTTCACCCCGCAAGATTGGGACTCTCTAAGCGAAAGTCAAGTTATCCTTGAGATTGATGTGGGTAATGATGGCAGTATAGATAGCACAATTGTGTTGGAGCCTGGCGTTCCGGTGCCCTCCAGACACTTGTCTGGATTACCGACAACCTTCTTCCTCTCCCAGAACTATCCTAACCCCTTTAACCCTATCACTGAGATCAGGTATGCCTTGCCCAGGGATTGTCGGGTGAGGTTGGAGGTTTACAATATCTTAGGGCAGAAGGTGGCAACTCTGGTTGATGGGAACCAGAAAGCCGGATATAAGACCGCCAGGTGGGATGCAAGCTCATTCACCAGTGGCATCTACTTTTATCGGTTAAGGGCTGGGGATTTTGTGCAGACGAGGAAGATGGTTTTGATCAGATAGAGATAGAGAGTTGAGATAGGGACCGCACCACACAACCCTGGGAGGTGACAAGGCACAAGTGGGAGAACTGAAGTGGGTCGGGATCAGTAGTTAGCTATCAGCAGTCGGCTGTCAGCTTGAGAATCCAAGCCCTCTGAGGGAGCTGAAAACCTCTCTCAATGAGGAGGAACCCTGAAAAGAGGGATATTTCCTATATTTTTTGACAGTCTGGTTTGGCAAATTGAATTTGAGTAAAAAAGGGGTGGGGTGGTGAGGCACGAGTCCAAGTACTGGGTATGAGGTTGAGAAAGCCCAGGGCGTCAGGACAAAGCCTTAGAGGCTAATTGATCCATTAGTGGAGCGCCTACCTCAGTGTGCATATCCACCCCACCCTGAATGTCATTGCGAGAGATGGGATTGCAAACAATTCACAGTGGGGACGTACGAGTTCAAAATATGCGATAAACACCGAATGACACCGAAAGCACTGAAACATAAATGTCTTACAAAAAATGGTATTTATCTTTCAGGTGAAATCTTCTCTTTGGATCTCTTGATATTTCAGTGATTTTCGGTGTTTAATGCATAATCCGGGATGAATAATTCGGGGTAGGCTCTCTTCAATTATGACAGCAGAACAATCCGAGCTGGCCGAGGGTTGGTGAGGTCTTATGGGAAGCCAACGACTGAAGGAGCTAAGTTCAAAGGGTCTTAGTCAAGTTCTGAAGCCAATAGTTATTGACATCATTCTCAAAAAGCCTTATATTAGTTGAGACTGAGCAATTTATGGAAAGGAGATAATGTATGACTGTAAAAGAACAAGTCTTGAAAGTCGTTCAAGAGCTTCCCCAGGATACTTCCATTGAAGAGGCTATGGAGCATCGTTAGAATGCTCATTTGGGAGGTAAAAATGTCTAAGATAGCTTTAGAAGTTGATCTTAGAGAATTGAAGAAAGCGCTCCGTTCCCTTCCTATAGATACCTTAGAAAGGTTCCTGATGGAAGTTAAGGAGTCGAAGTCAACCTTACAAAGATTCAAGGAGGTAAAGAAAAAGCCAACTAATTGGGAGAGATGGGGGAAGGCTAAAGGGATTTTTGAAATAGGAGGTGATTCTGTCGCGGATGCAGAAAGAATATACGACTGAAGTAATTTTAGATGCAAGCTTCGTCATCGCTTACTTAGATATACGAGACAAATGGCATGATGTGGCAACCTCTGTATATAATCAACTCAGAGACAAAAATTTACGATTTCTGTATCTCGACTGTGTAATGAATGAGATATTGAGTGTATTTGGAAAACGGTTAGAAGAGAAGGGGTTAAGTCAAGAGTTCAGAACTAAACTCCATGATATTAAAAAACTAATGCCAAAAGATGAGCTTATATGGACCTATACGAAAGTATTGGATTGGTATGATGAAATACTACAAATAATGGAGAAGAGCGAAGGGAGACTCAATTTTCATGATGCACTTATAGCACTCACTGCCCGTGAGCTTGGAATAAAATATATAGCGAGCTTTGATAAAGATTTTGATGAGATAAAATGGCTTATGAGGATAAAAGGGGAGGAACGAATTAAAGAGGACAGTGAAAGCTCTACCTCATCTTTGAACTGATTCGACTCCTGGGTGTGGTGGAGGTTAAAAACACTTTCCATATCCTGTTCACCCTGGGAGTAAGGGTTGATAGTAACCTCCCGCAGATTCTGAATCTGGGGGAGGTTTAAGATTTCTGGCACTCCCGATGGGGCCTATGGGAAAATAGGGACACTTCCCATATTTCCAACATGATAGAGCGCACCAGGATATTCTATTCTTGATTTCCTTGCCATCGTTTACCACCTTTTACCGAATCTATCAAGTATAATTTCTATTTTTCAGCCTGACCCCATTGATCTGCTGCAGGTAAGAACTACCGAACACCTGACTGCTGATCCCTGCAGTTCAATGAACCTCCCGATTGGATAACAGTGGACCAGGACTCCCTTGGAGGCAATGTGCAAGGGTTTGTCACAAATTCAACGACCTGCCCTCTTAGATCTCCACTTCCCCTACCCTTCCCACGAAAGACTCCACCTTTATAGTGGCGATGAGCCCAGTTCCTGGTTCATCCAAATCTATCTCCACATCCTTGAGGAGCTGAGCGATCTTTCGATCTGCTTCCTTGTCCTCCACTAAGGCCAGGATGGTCTTGGAGTATGGCCTCCCACCCTCCATCCCGAACCTCAGGCCGGCAAAGATGGGCACTTTATAGGCTAAAACCCTTCCTAATGCCTGGCTCTCCAAGATGGAGGCATCGGTTATCCCCAGTTCGATCAGCACGGAGAGGACATCCTCCAAAATGCCCTCTTTGGTCAGTATTATGATCAAAAGATACATTGTTCCTCCTCAGTTATTCCCCTGTAAATGATTATTGGTTCACCTATAAGAGAACTTAGTTCCCTTCGGTCGGTCTCTATGGGACGCAGATTAACGCAGATCCTTAGGATTTATGAAAATTATCCGGCAAAATCTGTGGTTATCTGTGTCCAAAAGGGAAATTCTTATGCTATCAAGGTTAAATTTCTGGTTCGCCCTTAAAGGCCAATTTCAACAGTATTGGAGTGACAATGGCGGTAACGACCACCATAAGCACGGTTCCAGAAAACTCTGTTTGTCCGATTAGATTATTGGTTATTCCAATTGAGGCTATTACCAGGGCAACTTCACCACGAGGTAACATTCCTATCCCTACTCTGAGGGCCCCTATAGGTTTAAGGCCGGAGAGACGACCCCCTAACCCACATCCCGCGATCTTCCCCAATACAGCTACAAAGAGCAGGAGAAAGACAAATAAATATCCCCCGTTCAGGCCTCTAAGCTGCGCCTCCAAACCTATTTCCACAAAGAAGATGGCGATAAAGAGGGACTGTCCCATGGTTTCCATCGCAGCCAGTATCCTCCGTTTCATCAAGGTCCTCCCCAAAAGAAGCCCAGCGATGTAACCCCCGGTGATATAGGCCACACCAGCGTATTCTGCTGACCAGGCATTGAGGAAGGCAATACCCAGGGAGATGGCCACCACACCCTCACTGACATGAAGCCTTGTGGCAAAACGCATTATCCTACCGAAGAGAAAAAATCCTACAGATAGGGAGAGGAGGAAGAAAATTACCATCTTGCTCAGAGTAAGCCATAAGTTAGATGAATCTCCAGCAAATCCCAGGATAAAGGTCAAAAGGATGATCGCCATTATATCATCCAAGACTGCCGCTCCTAAGATCATCGTCCCCTCATTAGACTTAAGCTGTTTCATATCCATTAGAGTCATCACGGTCACGCTCACGCTGGTGGCGGTAAGGATGGTCCCGATAATGAGGCCAGTTGTCAGGTTATAACCGAAGGCAAGGGAGAGGCTAACACCGAGGAGAAATGGGATCAATACTCCACCAGAGGCTGCCAGGAGGGAAGACTTCCCCACTCGACGCATCTGGGGGATATCAGTCTGTAGTCCAGCCATAAAAAGCAGGATTATAACCCCTATTTTTGCCAGGGATTTCAGCACAATATCAGCCTGGATTAGGCCGATGCCAGATGGTCCCAGGATCAACCCCAAAAGCAGCATTCCCAGTACCGGAGGCTGTCTGAATTTGTATCCTAAGGCCGAGGCAAGTTTTGATAGGATGATGATAACTGCCAGATGTAAGAGGATCATTGAACCTTCTTAGAACTTAGCTCCCTTCGGTCGCTAACCTCCCATAGGTCTTGCCGATTTCCCCCAAATGCACATTGGACTCGGCGCGTTCTCTACAACACGGGTCGGATAAATCCGACCCCTACAAAAACTGGTGTTTGCAGACGAACTGGGGATCATATAGATTCTTACCCACTTTTCCCTTTCATCCAAACCTGAAATAATTCCAGAAGATTTAGGTCTCCGATGACCTTCATATCTTTATCTACCACAGGGATCTCTTCCAGCCTGTTCTCCATCATCTTCCTGAATGCTGTTTCCAGATCATCATTATCATCAGTGACATAAGTTGGGGAATGAGGTATAAGGTCCTTAGCGGTTTCAGAACTGACAAGGTCAATTATCCCTCTTCCTATCAGATCCTCCTCAAAAAGGTGAGGGAATATATACCTGGTCACTCTCCTCAAGTCCACAATACCGATGAGATTGGAGTTCTTATCCACAACATAGAGTGCCCTATGCTTGGGATCATCAATGATTGCTTTTACCACCTCTTGGATAGGAGCGTCCTCAGATATAATAGATGGACGATGGGTGAGCAGATCTCTTGCTTTTTTGACTTTGATGTTTTTCATAACTTCAATAGATTGGGAATTCCTTTTTTGGACACAGATAAACGCAGGTTGTCAAGATTTTAACTTTCTGCGGGTATCGGCGAAAATCTGTGTCCTAATTAAAATCTTTATTAACGGTGGGTTCTTCGCTCCCCACAGTTGCTTCTCCTGCCCGTTTTATAGCAAATGAGGTAAACGGCGGTCCCACTATCTCATTTATCGCTACTGAAGCGAGGACAATGTTTATCATCATATCGCCATAGATTTTAAAGGCCGGATTCTCATGGGCAATAAGCACAAGTCCCACAGCTACACCAGCTTGGGGAAGGAGGGCGAACCCCAAATAAGTTTTTACTTTGGGTGACACCTTGGAGAAACATCCGCCAAGCCAAGCTCCGCCGACCTTGCCCAACATCCTGGTAAAGATAAAGACTACCCCCAAAAGACCCACTAACGAAAGGGTTTTAATTCTAAGGTAGGTTCCCGCCAGGGCAAAGAAGATGGCATAAAGAGGGGGGCTGATAAATTCAAGGACGGTGATGAATCTCTGATCTTTTTTTCTCCCATTTACGATTATAAAACCTAGTACCATATTCGCTAAAAGTGGTGATAATTTAAATATCATCGCCGTCCCCGATGCTAAGCAGACCGTCCCCAACGAAACTATCAGGAATCCATGATCCGTCCTCAAGTATTTGGATATAAACCTCAACAGAAAGCCAAGACAAACTCCCAAACCCAAAGAGCCGACAATTTCGACAATAGAAGTCAAAATGATTTTATATGCCCCCATCTCACCACCCATGAGGGTTGAGGCTACAGAGTTTGATATTCCGAAGATACCTATGGCCAGGGCATCATCCAGGGCAACAACGGCTAAAAGTGTGGTAGTAAGAGGCCCTCTTGCCTTTAATTCATTTATCACGGCGACGGTGGCGGCCGGGGCCGTAGCCGTGGCTATCGCTCCCAGAACGAGGCAAAAGGGGAAAATCGTAGAGAGGGGAAAATGAAGGATCAAAGGTGCAATTAAGCTCACAGAAATTGCTACTAAAAGAAATGCTCCCAGTGATTGCATAAATGTTATCCAGGTGATGCTTTTACCAAACCTCTTAATTTGTAGGAGGTTGAGACTTCCCCCGATGGAGAAGGCGATGATTCCCAGGGCAATATCCACTATGGGATCCAACTCCTCTTCAAGTATCGGTTCTGGAATGAGCCTGAGGCAAGAAGGGCCTATCAATATCCCCACAAGGATATAGCCCGTTACCTCAGGTAGTCTTATTCTCCTGGCCAATCTGCCACCAAAATAGCCGATCAACAGAAGGAGAGAAATGGCGAAAATGAGATTCATCAAGCTCTCTTCAGTAAGAGGTAATATAGCAGTTCACAGAGATCAGGGAAGCTTCGAATGTAAAATGAAGAATGAAAGAGCATCTGACTTCCTGATCCCTGGAAACTGACCTCCGTGAACTGTCAAATAAAGCATAGTAGGTCCAGTTGATAGAGCCGACTATGGTCAGTTCATCATCAACAAGGATAAGTTTGTTGTGGGTAGTAACCTGGGGATGGTCAAAGAGGACCTTAACCCCTCCCCTTTTTAACCTCTGGGCAAAGAGCTTATTCTTCTGGGTATTCTCCTTGTTCTAGTCGGAGGAGTCCAAGATCACCACCACCTTAACCCCCTTCTCGGCAGCCTCGATTAGATCCTCCAAAAGGAGGTTGGTATTGCTGTAAGGTTAGCCCTCCCCATGAGTATAGTGCCGGGCATATTGGGGCGGTTCGGTGTAGTATCTGGCCAAATACATTATCACCCAAATGAAGCTTTTACTTGGCCAAAGATTTCCTCTACTATCGGGAAATAATCCCTGTTGTTCAAAACCTTTACTCATTTGGCAGTTAGCTGGGGCGTTGCGGCCTGTGCCGCGATCAGACCTAGAGAAAAAAGGACAATTGTGGCCGCCAATGAGAGAGACCTTCTCATCTTTTCCCTCCATTTTGTGGTGGCGAAAGGACGCAGACTAAATTCTGTGACTACCAGGGAAGATGTGTGAAGCAGAAAGGGGGTTCTGCCAGCTCATAGGAACCATCGACTACCCGTCCCGACCCAGGAAAACCAGGTAGAAGGAGAACTTTGACCACGGAACTACACGGAATTTCACGGAACATGACCGGGGCAAATCCCTTTCTGGGTTGTCTGTGCTAATCCGTGGTGAGGGTCTGGTTTTCTACCGCACTTTAGGGTAAGGTTTCTTCCTGAGCCGTCAGATGCCCCGTCTTACGGTGGTGGGTGGCAGAATCGGGGTTCTGCCACCTCAGTGAATTTTGTGGGAAAGGTCTCCTGACCTTGATAATCGGCATCAGGAGATGCTTCCCACAGCAGAGAATTTAGCTTGGAATTAGAACTTAGTTCCCTTCGGTCGCTAAGTTCGTCTAAGGGGTGAAGTCAGTCTTCTCATCTATCTTCATTATGAAGGAGGCCAACAGCTTGGAGACATTTTCTAAATCATCGAGGGAGATAACCTCCACTGGCGTATGCATATAGCGATTGGGAATACCCACTAAACCGGCGGCGACCCCTCCCTTAGTGGTCTGGATGACATTGGCATCTGTCCCTGTCCCTGATGGAGCCCCGGCTATCTGATAGGGCATCTTCTCCCTTTGGGCCGTCTCTATCAATAGGCTTTCCACAACCGGATTTATGTTTGCCCCCCGGACGATCACCGGCCCCCCCCTCAGTTTAAGATCACCGAACCTCTCCTTTTTGTCCTTTGTGCCGGGGTGATCGGTGGTGTGGTCCAGATCCACAGCAATGCCCACCTCAGGGGAAATGCCAAAGGCGCTGGTCCGTGCCCCCCGCATTCCCAATTCTTCCTGCACGGTGGCCACGGCGTAGACGGAGGCCTGGGGATGGGCCTGGGAGAGAAGCCTGAGGGCCTCTCCTACGGCAAAGCTTCCCACCCGATCATCAAAGCCCCTTCCCACAATCAGGTCTCCCCGCAACTCTTGAAACCCCTGGTCGAAGACTAGGGGATCCCCCACAGAGACTAGGGACTCGGCCTCCTTCTTGTTCTTGGCCCCGATGTCAATCCAGAGCTGATGGAACTGGGGTACCTTCTTCCTCTCCTCTTCATCCATCAGGTGGATGGCCTTTCTCCCCACTACCCCAAACACCACTCCCTTCCTGGTATAAATCTTCACCCTGCGGGCGGAGACAATACCCGAATCCACCCCCCCAATGGGAACAAAGAAGATAAAGCCCTCATCGTTGATGTATCTGACCATAAATCCCACCTCATCACAGTGGCCAGCCAACATCACCCTGGGCTTACCACCCAAATTGAGGGCGGCAATCACATTCCCATGGAGGTCGACCTTCACCTCATCGGCGAACCCTTCCATCCTCTCCTGCCAGATCTTGCGCACTGGCCCCTCAAACCCCGATGGGCTGGGGGCATCAACCAGTCGTTTCAGAAAATCTACAGAACCCTTTTCCATATTTCTCCCCTTTCTCTTTTAAGAATTGACCAATTGTAAATACCCAAAACTAAACCAAAAGATGGCAGATGTCAAACCATTTCTATCCAAACCACCTTAATTACCACGACTCAGCAACCCAACAAGGATCACGGATTGCACTGAGAAGAAGACCACTACCGCAGATTGGGTATCGCAGCTCGTTACTCGCAGGGGTTTTTGAGGTAGCAGAACCCCTATTCTGCCACAGTCAGATCAGGTAAATCCCTTTGTTTCTTGTGGGGGCTCCGATGAATCGGAGCCCGTTCGGGTTGCATAAATGCGACCCCTACCCATCTACCCAGCTTTCCCGTTCCGGTTCGGGTAACCCGTTTGGAGTGCTGTGACAGGGTCACAGCCCACGTCAACAGGAGTTACCACACTCCATATAGGGCCTAAAGGCCCTTAACCCGCACTAAAGTGTGGTAGAAGTTTTGTACTTAATGGGCCCTGCAAATTTTAGCCAAAAAACAAGATCTGGCAAGTTTGTAGTACAGCCAGAAAAACTAACATCGTAGCTCGTCACCTATCTGGCTTCATAAGACAGGATCTTATGATCTGTGTCAAGTTTTGGGGGCAGGAAGAAAGAGATGGACAGTGAGCTTAGCACCAGGCCCTTGCCTTGAGGTTCTTTCATCCTTAATTCTGACTACCCCACAAAAAGGCTTAAAAAACTGATAGCCGCAACCTTTAGGTTGCGTAAGTGATTTATTGTGGGGTTCATCTTAGCTTACTAAAGCCTGCGGCAATCGATTCTATGGCTTTTGCCCTATGGTTGACCCTACATTTTCATTCTGCATTTGAAGCTTCGCTGGCCTGGGGGGGAGCTCCCTACTCGGCGGGGCGCCAGATGAAGAAGGCCTCCTCCTTCACCTCACATCTCCCCTGGCAGGTGTAGCGGGAGGAGGAGTTGTAGTCCCAACCCAGATATTGGGAGTCACCCCCTCCGCGGGTAGTGACAAAGAGGCGGTTGGATAGTGATCCGATGGCGGCTATCCTGTCTGCTCCATACCTTCTGTCTCCCCTACTGGGGTCTACGGGCACCCAACCATATCCTGGCAGGTAGACCTCTGCCCAGCGATGATAAACCCCGTCCACCGAGGTCTCATCTCCCCTCATCGCCGTCCCTCCGGCAAACCTGGCGGGAAGACCACTTGCCCGGCAGAGGGCGATGAAGAGGAAGCTATACTCGGAACAGGACCCCGTTCCCCGCTTGATCAGGGTAGGGGCCACATCCCATCCCCCTACCCTCTCATACTCCAGGTGGCTGATTACCCAATTAAATATCTTCCGGGCTATCCAGTAGGTATTCCTCTCCCCAGCGGTTATCTCTTTGGCCTTGCCCTTTACCAAGTCCCCGCTGATTAGATACCTGGAACCATCAACCAGATACCTATCCCTCACCTCCTGGGGTATCTCCTTTAGCCTCCCCGCCCTCTCTGGGAAAAGTGTGTAGCTGATCTCCCCTAACCTAACCCTCAACCTGTAACCTACCTCCACCCGCTGGTCAGGGCCCAGGTCTTGGAGAGAATAAAGGGCAACCTTTTGCCCCCAGCGATCGGTGACCACCTGAGCAGGCTGGGGCTTATACCTGATAGGGGAGAGTAACTTCTGCTGCGGGGAGTCGGTGGGCAGGGCTATGGCTATCTGACCTGATTTTACCCTGCCCGGGCCCTGATTTTCCAATCTATGGATAAACTCCAACTCCACCTTTCGATAGTCTGTGACCCGAAAGGGGAGAAACTCGGCGGGATCAATCCTGTAGAGGCTATCCGTCTGAAAGTCCACATTCCAAATCGATTTCCCATCCCAGGCCAGGCCGCAGGGATAAGGGCCGGGGGAGGCCAGCGAGGTCACAGGTATTCCGTCCTGGGGACGAAGAGGGTAGAGCTCATCCCTCCGCCGGTCAGCCAACCAGATATATCTCCCGTCAAAGCAGACTCCCTGGGAGCCAAGATAGGGAGCGGGAAAATAGTCCAAGGTGGTTCCATCCAATGGATTAAACAGATAAATCGTCTTGCCAGCGGCAGTGATCAGGGCATGGCCATCCCATCCCAGGCCGGCAGGTGCAGACCCAGGGACCGGGAACCTCACCCTTACCTCCCCATTATAAGGGTTATAGCCATAGATCATCCCCTCCCCATCAGCCACAAAGAGATTGCCCTTGACCCAGGCCAAACCGGTTGGCCTGGGACAGGGTGCAGGGAAGGTTCCCCTTACCCGGCCCGACTGGGGATCGATCTCATAGATCTTGGCCTCCCTCCAGTCCGCCAGCCAGAGGCTACTCCCATCCCAGGCCAGCCCCGCGGGGCAACGGGTGGGAGCGGGCAGGGCAAAACCCTTCAGGCCAGAGGGGCAGAGGAAAGCGGAAAGCAGGAAAATAAGCCAGACTATTCTGAACATTTCACCTCCTTAAACTTAGCGCCCTGCGGGCGGGGTTTTTTGACAGGATAACAGGATTTACAGGATTTTTTTTATTCATCCCCTAACCTGCACTGGAGTTGGGGGAGGAGGTCTCCAGACCTTTCAAGATCTGTCAGCCCCGTTCGGGCGGAATTCCTGGCGGAAGAGGTAACTCCTGACAGCACACTTTTGAATAGAATAAACCAGGCTATCTTTGTCATCTCACCCTCCTAAATTAGCTCCTTTTGCCCTGGCCTGAAGCCAAAGGGCTCTCCTGCTGATAAGAAGGGCCCCAAGGCCGAAGATTAGCGTGAGGATCCTCACTGGCCAGCCCAAATAGGGGACTTTGGCCAAAAGGGTGAGGATGATCAGGCCTAATACCAAGGACCAGATCGGCGATAGACTCTTTTTAAAGAAGATCCCTAAAATTTTACCTCCGATGAAGACGCCTACAAATATCTTGCTCAGATAGAGGCCCAGGATATAACCAAACAGGACAAAGACCGCCAGAGGTAGGCCAATCACCGTAAGCAGGAGGATAAATATGGCCACGGGCAGACAGATAAGGACGAGCAATCCCCAGCCTAAGCTCTTCCAGGGGGAGGAAGCCAGGGTCTGTGAGACCAGAAGGGCGTTTCGCTGGGAAAGGCTTACCGCAATTATCCCCACGATAAGGAGACCAAGGAAGAGGGCAACCTCCAGGAAGATTGAGAGCATCCCCCTTCCCCCTTTCTTCACCTCCGGCCTCACCCATTGATAACCCCCTTGGATTTTTGCCCCTTCAGGGATTGCCATCTCCGTTGGCCCCTTGTAGTTAAGCTTCCCCTTTATAATCACAGTGGGGGAGAGAATTATCCTCTTGGCCTTGAGGTAAGCATCCCCCTCTATTCCCCCACCCAACCAGATTGTCTGGGCGGAAATGTGGACATCCCCTTTTATGGTTCCGTTTAGCTCCGCCTCCTTACACCCCACCCTAACCTCCCCCCCAATTACTCCACCCTTGGGTAGGGAAAGAACTTGGCAACCGGCGAGAAGGTCACCCCCTAGCTCTCCCCTAACCATTATCCGGCGTCCCATCCCCCGCAGATCTCCCCCCACCTGACCCAGCAGATCGATCTCCTCCGCTATCCCCCAGAGATCCTGACGGACGTTCCCCTCAACGGTTAATCCTCTGGCCAGACAGAGAAGATCCCCTCCGACGGTCCCACTTATCCTCACCGTTTCCCCAGTCACCATAGCATTCCCGCTCCACCTCTCCCCCTCAGCCAGGGAGACTGTCTCCCCTCCCCGTAACTGAGCAGGATAGGCCCCAACCGATGGCCAGAGGAAGGTCAAAACTAAAAATAAGGATAAAAACTTGATGCCCTTTCCCATCTTACCTCCTTTCTTGAACTTTGCCCCTGTGGCGGGGTTTTCTGACAGGATAACAGGATTTTGTTCATCCTGCCCGTCCCGCCTATGAACGCCCCTACAACTCAAATAGAATAAAAAAAGTATGTTATGACTGCGCTGCAAAAAGGTCGAAAAATTAGGTAGCCGCAACCCTTAGGTTGCGTAATTGGTTGATTTAATGTGATTTCCTTCCGCTTACTGAAGCCTGCGGCTACCGATTCTATGGTTTTTGCAGTGGAGCCATGTATACAAAACCTGAGAGTTAAGCAAATCATTACGGGAGTGTAAAATAGATTACCTGTCATTACGAGCGCAGCGAAGCAATGTATCATTTGGTGTCATTGCGAACGAAGCGAAGCAATCTCCAAGGGATTGCTTCGGTCAGTTCCCTCGCTTGCCCCCTCACTGCGTTCGGGGCTTCGGCTCGGAACATGCTTCGCAATGACACCTAAGAGACCAATGTGAGAATATTACGGAAAGTATATTGGTGCATAATTAAATTGTCTTTGGGTGGAATCCCTGTTTACAGGAGAATAGCAAAGGGAAAGCCGTTTGTCAATTTCTAAATCAACCATAGGAGAGGTTTTTCGGAAACCGGCCAGCCTGCTGATGCCGCAACCCACCTCCGCGGACAGGTTCTCCCCTCCCCAAAGTTCCTCATCCTCCGGTCTCCTTCCATAAAATCTCCGAGCTAAACAGGGGATTCGTCACTAAAAACTTGACAAGCAATGGAGGATTTATTATTTTTCTCCAAAGCAATGGGAAAGAAGTCAGGTTAGCGCCAGATGTCAGGGTAAAACGAACCTTTTGAAGAGGCCCTTCGCAGATTTAACCGCATAGTTGAGCAGGAGGTCATCCTATCTGAGGTTAAGAAACACCCACACTCCGAGAACCCAAGCGAAAAGAGAAGGAAGAGGCTAAACAAAACTAAAAAGAGGAAATAGGAAAGGGCAATCAGCCAGCCATGAGGCTGGGAGCTGATTTGCTCTCTTCATTATACTCTTCTTGCCTTGGGCCCATTTGGAGGGGCAGAAATGGGTAAACGCTATAGCAGGATGAGGGGGTTTCCCCTTTGGCCTGGGCAAAGGGGAAACCGCGGTGGCGGGGAGAAATCCATCTTTCCGGGCAATCTCCATCATTCCAAGGGAAAATGATGGATCATACCCAAAAGGTCTTGGAATTTGACAAGATCAGAGGGTTTCTCTCCCAAAGGGCCACCTCTCCCCTGGGCAGGGAACTTGCCCAGAGGATTGTCCCCCTCAGGGGGAAGGATCTCATCGAGAGGAGACTGGATACTATCCTTCAGTTGAAGGAGGTGGCTCCAGACTTCCCCTGGGGGGGGCTCCTGGATACCAGGTCTTCCCTGCGCAGGCTGAGGAGAAGGGGGACTTTCCTCGAGCCTAAGGACCTTCTGCAAATTCTCTCTAATCTCAAACTCTGCTGGGATCTCCTCCGCTTCTCCCAAGGGTGTGAGAAGATCTGTCCAGAACTTTCTTCCCTCCTTAAAGGATTTCACCCCCACAAGGAGATCATCTCCTCCATAGAGAGGGCCGTCGAGCCAAATGGAGAGATAACCGATTCGGCCAGCCCCCAGCTTTCACTCATCAGGAAAAGAATAAGGGTCATCAAGGGAAGATTAAAGGATAAGCTTGCCTCCATTATGACCTCCTCTCTGGGAAGGAACATCCTCCAGGAACCATTCGTTACCCTCAGGGATGGCCGCTTTGTCCTCCCCGTAAAACAGGAGGAAAAGGGAAGGATGAAAGGGGTGATTCACGACCGTTCTGCCAGCGGGGCTACCCTCTTCATCGAACCCCTAACTGCGGTGAATATGAACAATCAACTGCGGGAGCTCCTCTCCGAGGAGAAAGGGGAGGAGGAGAGGATACTGCGGGAACTCGCCGATAACCTGCGCGCCAAATTGGATGAATTGGAGGAGGAATTAGGTCTCTTAGGGGAGATAGATCTTCTTTGGGCGGCTGCTCAGTTAGCCATAGATCTAAAGGCGGAGAGGCCAGACCTGGGAAAGGGAGGGAATTTAAAGCTTGTGCAGGCCAGACATCCCCTCTTGATCCTGGGGGAGAAAGGCCCTGTGGTCCCCCTCTCCCTTACCCTGGGGGAAAACAGGGTGCTCCTCATCACTGGCCCCAATGCCGGGGGCAAAACGGTTGCCCTAAAAACTGTTGGCCTCTTGGCGCTTATGGTCCAATCTGGCCTCCTGGTCCCGGCCAAAGCGGAGAGCCATTTCCCCCTGTTCACCAAGATCTTCGCGGACATAGGGGATGAACAATCCATCGAGAAGTCGTTAAGTAGCTTTTCCTCCCATATTCAGAACCTGGTGGAGGTCCTCAATGGGGTCGGTGCCCATACCCTCAGCCTTTTAGACGAATTAGGAGGGGATACGGACCCCAAGGAGGGGTCAGCCTTAGGGGAGGCAGTCCTGGAGGCTCTGGCCCAGAGGGGAGGGATGGTGGTAGCTACTACCCACCATACCCCACTGAAAGCCTTTGTCCATCAGCACCCTCTTATGGAAAATGGCTCGATGGAGTTTGACGAGTCCACCCTCCAGCCCACCTATCGCTTCAGGGCCCAGGTCCCTGGCCGCAGTTATGGCTTAGAGATCTGCCGCCGCATGGGTATGCCCCAGGAGGTTACCCAAAGGGCCGCAGCTCGGCTGGGCAAAGGGGTCTTTAGGCTGGAGGGCCTGATAGCCGATCTGGATCGCACCACCCGGAGGATGAAGGAGGAACAAGAGGCCTGGGAGGTTAAGGAAAAGGAGGCTTCCCGGCTCTTAACCCTTTATGAGGAGAGGCTTACGGGGGCAAAGGAGGAGGCCAAAAGGATTAGGGAGGAAGCTCGCCGGGAAGCCCAGACCCTCCTCTCCCAGACAAACAGAAGGGTGGAACATCTCATTGCGGAATTAAAGGGGAGGAAGGCAGAGAGGTCGGCTATCCTCCAGGTCAAAAGGGAATTGAAACAGGCAAAGGAGAAGCTCAGCCCCCAGCTCCCCCCTCTGCCTCAGGAGGAGGAGATCAAGGTGGGTGACCTGGTGCGGCTGGGCACATTGAGTGCTCAGGGAAGGGTGCAGTCCATCCTCGGTGGGGGGAGGGCAAATGTACGGGTGGGAAGGGCCAATATAATAACCCCCCTCACCGAGTTAAGAAGATCAGAGGAACCAGAGGAGGACAGGCCGCGGCCAGGGGTAAGGTATAACCTTCCTTCCCAGGTCCGCTTAGAGATTGACCTGCGAGGCCAGACTGCCGAGGAGGCCCAGGAGAGGATAGATAAGTATTTGGATGAAGCCCTTCTGGCCGGATTAGAGCGGGTAAGGATTATCCATGGCAAGGGGACCGGAGCCCTGAGAAGGAAGATTGCCTCCTATCTAGAGGATCACCCTATGGTCAAGTCCGCCAGGCTAGGTGAATTGGGAGAGGGGGGGAGTGGGGTGACCGTGGTGGAACTGAAAACCTGACATCTCTAAATTTCCATTTTAGACAGGATAAACGGGAGAAGCAAAAATCCTGTAAATCCTGTCCATCCCGTCAAAAAGGTCTCGCTAAAGCGAGCTAAATTCATCAGGAGAGAGCCTTTGAGCCCCAGATTAAGCCAGGAGCTAATAGACAAAATCAGGGAGAGCAATGACATCGTTGAGCTCATCTCCGAATACGTCCCTCTGAAAAAAAAGGGGGGAAACTGGTTTGGCCTCTGTCCCTTTCACACCGAAAAGACCCCCTCCTTCAGCGTAAACCGGGAGAAACAGATATACCATTGTTTTGGCTGTGGGGCTGGAGGGAACATCTTTACCTTCCTCAGGGAGCACGAGAAAATGGGATTTGGGGAGGCATTAAAATTCCTGGCCCGCCGGGCAAACATCCAGATTCCCCAATCTGGAATGCCTCACCAGGAGAATGACCTCCTCTTCAAGGCCAACCAGTTAGCCCTCTCCTTTTTCCAACTCAGGTTGCAGGACTCTTTCAAGGCCAAAGATTACCTGCGGGAAAGGGGTTATGAGGAGGGGCTTTGGGAAGAGTTCAAGTTGGGCTATGCCCCTGCGGGATGGGATAACCTGTTGAGGGAGGCTCAGAAGAAGTCCCTTTCCCCAGATCTACTCTGCAAGGCCGGTCTGGCTGTCAGGAGCCAGAAGGGATCAGGGTATTACGACCGATTCCGGGATCGGCTTATCTTCCCCATCTTTAACCTTTCCGGCGGAGTAGTGGCCTTTGGAGGGAGGGCATTCCCCGGTGCCCAGGAGCCGAAATACCTAAACACTAATGAGACACCCATCTATCACAAGGGCTCCCTCCTTTATGCCCTTTTCAATACAAAGGAGCACATCAGGAAACAGGAATGGGCCATCGTTGTAGAGGGATATACCGATCTTCTCACCCTCTACCAGGCTGACTTCAGAAATGTGGTGGCCTCTCTGGGCACATCACTCACCCTGGACCAGGCCAGACTCCTCTCCCGCTATGCCTCTAAGGCGGTAATCAGTTATGATGCCGATGCGGCAGGTGAGACCGCGGCCCAAAGGGGGATGGAACTCCTCTTAGAGGCTGGCTTGGAGGTGGAACTGCTCACCCTTCCCCCCGGGGAGGATCCGGATGGCCTGGTGAGAAAGGGAAAAGGGGGATTTGCCAGATGCCTTGCCGAGGCGGAGAATTTCTTGGATAGCCGTTTGCAGAGGCTCAAAGGACAACACAAGACCACTACCGTGGCTGGCAAGCTAGTGACGATAAAGGAGATTGGCTCCACCTTAGCCCATATAAAAGACCCCTTAAAAAGGAGGCTGTGGGTAAGGAAGGCAGCCCAACTCCTCCATATCGAGGAAGATTTTATCTCCTCTTCCCTCAAGCAGAGGGGGGGTGAGCTCTCCTCCCCCCCCTTATACAGGCCAGAGAGGGCAGAGGTTGCCATTCTTGGTTACCTTCTCATCCATCCGCAGAAGGTGGATTGGGTAAAGGAAAGGCTGGAAATAGACAAACTTAGATCATCTCCGGTGGCCCAACTCCTTAGCTCCATCTACCAGACAGCTCAGAGGGGAGGGAGTTTCTCCCCTGCCTCCCTCATCGATGAACACCCGGAGCTAACCAGGTTAATTACCCAGGCTTCATTCAGGGGGGAGGAACCCGAGGAGGCCTTAATCGACTATGTCCGGGCCATCAAAAGGGAAGCTCTGAGGAGAAGGATGGCCCAGTTGAAGTCTCAGATGGAAGAGATGGAGGAAAGGGGAGAGGAGGTCAAGGAGGAGGAGTTGCTGAAGGAATATCAGATAATCTCATCCCAATTGAAGGAGAAAGCCTAATGTCCCAGGACTTCGGGTCAAAGGAGATCTCCAAGATAAAAAGGCTAATCAAGGGAAAGGGGGAGATCACCTATGATCAGTTAAAAGAGCTCCTCCCTCAGGAGGTCCTCGCCTCCGATGAGATGGATGACCTTCTGGCCATGATTAGGCAGGAAGGGATCAAGATCAGCGACTTCGAAGAGGAACCCTCCTCCGCGGAGAAGAGGAAACCAGCGGAGAGGGGCCCTTCCCTCGGGGCATTTAAACACGATGATCCGGTCTGGTTGTATATGAAGGAGATGGGCAAGGTCCCCCTCTTGGATAGGGAAGGGGAGGTGAAAATCGCCAAGAGAATAGAGGAAGCCAACAACAGGATAAAGGGGGCCCTCCTCAATATTCCCCTCTGCATCAAGGAACTCCTGACCATAGGGAAGAGGCTCCGCAGGGACCAACTGCGGGTAGACCAGGTGGTGCGGCTCGACTTCAACCGCTGGACCCCCGCGGCCATCATCTCCCGGAAGAGAAAGTGGATCTTGGCCCGGATGGAGGGGGCCAGAAAATACCTCAGCGTAGAGGATGGAGGGGAAAAGGCCAAAAGGGAACTAAAAAGGCTCAACCTCCATTCCCGGGTGGTCTCCAAGCTTACCGATAGCCTGCGCAACTTAGTGAAGAGGATAGAAAACATAGAGAGGGAAAAGGAGGTTGTCGGCTTAACCCTGAGGAGGATAAAGGAACATAAGGGTTTAACCCTGAAACCATTGGCTGAAGAGGTCTTGGCTCAGATAAGGGGCAGCAAGAGCAAACTGCGGAGGATTGAGGCCCAGTCAGGGGCAAGGATCTCCAAGCTTAAGGATAGCCTCAAAGAGGTGGAGCGCTGGATGAGGGAGAGGGAAAAGGCAAAACGGGAGATGATCGAGGCCAATGTGAGGCTGGTGGTGAGCATCTCCAAATGCTACACCCACAGGGGGTTAGAATTTCTCGATCTTATCCAGGAGGGAAACCGCGGCCTAATGAAGGCTGTGGAGAAGTTCGATTACAGGAAAGGATATAAGTTCAGCACCTATGCAAGTTGGTGGATAAAGCAATCAATTATCCGGGCCATTGCCGATCAGGCCCGCACCGTCAGGGTGCCCGTGCATATGGTAGAAGCCATAAACAGGGTGGTGAAGGTCTCACGCAAGCTGGTTCAGGAATATGGACGCAAACCTTCCTTAGAGGAGATCGCCCAGAGGTTAAACCTCCCCGTGGAGAAGGTGGCCGCTATGCTCAAGGCCGCTCAGGAGCCCGTCTCTCTGGATCGACCGTTAGGAAATGACGAGGAGAGCCGTTTCCTGGATTTTGTGGAAGACAAAAACGCCGAGTCCCCGGCCCGTTCGGTAGCCATCCTTATGCTGCAGGAGCAGTTGGAGAAGGCCCTTACCACCCTCACCCAGAAGGAGGAGAAGGTGATTAGGCTGCGGTTTGGATTGGGTGATGGGCGACCGCGTACCTTAGAGGAGATAGGAACCATCTTCAATCTGACCAGGGAGAGGGTAAGACAGATAGAGGCCAAAGCCCTGCAGAAGCTAAGACACCCCAGCCGAGCCGAAAGCCTCAGAAGGTTCTTTGACCTCTCCCCATAATAAAATAGGGACACTTCCTCTTTTCCGTCATCCTTCTAAGGCCAGGTGGCAGAATTCCGATTCTATCACCTTCCCCATGGTATTAGGTAGGCTGGCCGTTGATGATCAGATGAGGCCATCTGACTGCTCAATCAAAGAAATTCCCCCATACTAGATGGTAAAAAAATAGGAAGTGTCCCTATTTTACCCGTAGGTAGTGAAAGGAAGCGGACTGAAGTCTGCGGCCAACAGGTAAGGACAGACATTTATGTCTGTCCGCTTCCCTCGGACAGGTCTAAGGACCTGCCCCTACAGTTTTTCTACCCGGCTTTAGCCGGGGTAACCTTTGCTGGGCTTTAGCCCCTTTGATGTGCCGTAAGGCGAGGTGGCAGAACCCGTGCAGCGCAGCTATCTGCTGACCTTGTTGGTGAGAGTCCAACCGTTGCAATTCCCAGTTTGGCAACGTAGTTATATCCGACAGTTATTGAGGGTGACTTCGATGGCTGAA
>Ga0315533_1000649_pt1 | contig 28599 bp, 29 predicted proteins | sample SalMarSW160130MG_FD_203081 | JGI IMG/M metagenome (GOLD analysis project Ga0315533, IMG submission 203081) | Salt marsh sediment microbial communities from the Plum Island Ecosystem LTER, Massachusetts, United States - Salt Marsh Sediment SW1601-30 ...
CTTTGAAAGAGGTGGAGCCTTCGGCTATCAGGGAAGTTTTTACCGAGATTCCCGATGTAAAATGGAGCGAGGTGGGGGGACTGGAGAACATAAAGAGTGTACTCAGAGAAACAATTGAATGGCCTTTGAAATATTCCAAATTATTTGACTGTGCCAAAACTAAACCACCTAAAGGCATACTCTTGCATGGTCCTCCTGGAACCGGAAAAACCTTGCTTGCTAAGGCAGCGGCCAGCGAATCTGAGGTAAATTTTATCTCGGTTAAGGGACCTGAACTGATGAGTAAGTTTGTGGGTGAATCAGAACGAGGGGTGCGAGAGGTCTTTAAGAAAGCTAAACAAGCCTCTCCCTGCATTATCTTCTTTGACGAATTAGATAGCATAACCCCGGCTCGTGGCGCTGATTTCGACTCTCACGTGACTGATCGGACAATCAGCCAATTTCTCACCGAGATGGATGGTATAGAGGAGCTTAAGGGGGTGCTAGTTCTAGCGGCTACCAATAGACTAGATATTATTGATTCTGCCCTACTCCGTGCTGGTAGATTTGACTTCCTTCTGGAATTGCCTGTGCCTGATGAGTCAGCCAGAGAAGAGATTTTCAAAGTTCATATTAAAGGTAAACCCTTAACTTCCGATGTAGATCCTAGGCTCCTGGCCCAAAACAACGATGGCCTGGTGGGTGCTGATATAGAATCTATCTGCAGGAAAGCGTCTATGCTGGCTATAAGGGAATTTCTGGACAATCAAAAAGACAAAAAGAATGAGGATTATACTAAATTTAAGATTGCGGCTAAACATTTCGAGCAGGCAGTTAAGATGGTAAAGGAAAATAAAAAGGTGAATAAGAACCCCTCACCTTAATCCTCTCCCCCACGGGGAGAGGGAAGGGGAGAGGGGAAAATAACCATTTAACTAATGAGACACGACTAATGAAGAAGCTACTTTATGTACCCATTATTCATATGAAGGCAGATCTAGGAAGCGTGGCTGATACTATTGACAAAAAAAGCAGCCAAATGTTGGGAGAAGAACGCTGGAATAGACATAAAAAGGCGGTCTCGGAATTCTGGGATTCCATCGCCAATTATTTTGCTGGTCTAAGCACCTCAGGTCTTAAAATTTATCAGGACGGGCTGATGATAGATGGCGAGGTAGGAAAGAAGATTATCGAGGAAGGAGCAGACAAAGGAAGCAAGAATTACAAAATCATTCTTGAATTAATGAAAAAGGGTGCAAAGATAATGAAAACAGAAGATTTGACTCTCCTTAAAGAAGAATATAATAGTCTCATCAAGCTTTCTCAAACCAAATCTCCTATAGAAAAAATGCTGGCCTACATAGGATATAAACTGCGTAAAAACCCTTTGATGGAAAAAAGGGACAAATTCATCGCTGGGAGAATAAACGATACCTTGCAAGATGGGGAAGTAGGGGTTCTTCTTATAGGGGTTTATCATAATGTGCTTCCCCAAATTTCCAAGGATATCACAGTCTGTCAGTTGAAAGAGAGAAGTAAAGTAAAAGCCTATTTTGATGGACTTGTTTGGGGAAAAGATGAGGAAAGATTTGATCAACTGGCTGAATATCTTGCTTCTCCGGTTAAAATAGTTCATAGTTCATAGTTCATTGTTCGTAGAAAGAAAAACCTTTGAATTAGAGAGGATTTACAGGTTTAGATTTAGAAAGCAAACAAACTTATCAAAAATGTTTAGAGCTTTCTAAAGTGCTCAACACATCAATGAACTATGAACAACGAACTATGAACTATGGAGGTGGGAGTATGCCTCGCTTGATTAAAAAGTATAACAACAGAAGGATGTACGATACCAAAACCAGTCAGCCAATTACACTTTCTGAACTTGCTGGTCTAATAAAAAGGGGAGAGCAAATTCAAGTGGTGGGCCACCAGACAGGTAAGGATCTTACCTCCATAACTCTAGTTCAAATTCTTCTAGGAGAGGAGAAGGATGAAAAAGAGCTTTTTCCTGCTCTTTTGCGAGAGTTAATAAAGAAAAGAGGAGATTCTGTCCTGGAGATGTACCCAGCAAGTCTTTCTGCTGTCTTGAACGGTGCTCCCTTCCCGGTAGAGAAAACAAGGGAGATAGTTAGAGAATTGGCAAATGAAAAAAGGGTAAGCAAAACCGATGGGAAAGGACTTCTGGAGATTCTTGTGGCAAGGATAGAAGAGAATAAGAAGGTTCTGGAAAAGGAGGTCGAGGATAAATTAAAAAGGAAGGTAAAGGAGCTGGAGAGTCTTTATCGGAGGGAAATTCTAGACCTTAGGAAAAGTATGGAAAACCTTAGAGAGCTGCTCGGTCAGCGTCGAAGGCCCAGTTCATAGTTCATAGTTCATCGAAAGAGGAACAATGGGATTCAATTTTGAGAAACTAGATGTTTATAATAAAGCAAATGAGTTTGTTAATGACATCTATTTATTAACAAAGACTTTTCCAGAGGATGAAATGTTTGGTCTAGCGAGTCAGCTAAGAAGAGCAGCTGTATCAATTTCACTGAATATTGCTGAAGGCTCTGCAAGAACTAAACTAGTTAGTAGTTATGAGTTCATAGTTCATTGACTAAGATTTCTTGACTTCCTTCTAACTCTGAACTGTCTTTTCTGACTACGAACAATGAACTAGTGTAGTAGATTTATAGATATAGCGAGAGGTTCTATCTTTGAGTGTGTTACAATATTAAGGATAGCATTAAAACAGGAGTATCTGAATCAAAAAAGATATATAGATTTAGAAGAGAAACTAACTGACTTATCAAAAATGCTTAGTGGCTTGAAGCGTTCAATAAGTCAATGAACTATGAACAATGAACTACGAACAATAAAAGGAGGCTTAAATGTCTGATAAAGAAAAAAAAGAGGAAAAAAAAGGAGTTGACTTTGATTTTGGCTTAGGGAAGATAGGCTTAGGAGGGATATTTGAAGGGGTCGGCAATTTGATTGATTTGGCATCCAAGTTATCTGAAGAAACGGAAGAAATTAAAAAGACGGGCGAAATAAAAGGGTTAGGTGGGAAAGCAAGAGGCGTATATGGTTTTAGCGTTAGAACCTTAGCTGGGAAAAAACCTGTCGTGGAAACCTTTGGTAATATTAAACGGACCAAAGAGGGACCGGTAATTGAAGAAGTTAGAGAACCGATTGTAGATGTTCTTGAAGAGAAGGATTTTGTTCAGGTAATAGCAGAGCTTGCCGGGGTGTCCAAGGAAGATGTAAAAATCAAAATAAATGAAGATATTCTCAATCTTTCTGCAGAGAGGGAGCAGAGAAAATATGCCAAAGAGATCTTACTTCCTTTTTCAGTAAAACCAGACCCGGTAGAGCTTTCTTTCAAAAACGGGATACTGGAGCTTAAATTAGGGAAAAAAGAGGGCTAGAAGAAAGAGCGAACTTGACCTGAGAGACCTTCTTTGTTAGGATATGCATAAATCAGGAAGTTCTAAGCTAAGGAAGGATAGGAATATTGAGTGCCCTAGAGGGTAGGCAGATTCTGGCTCAGAGAGCAAAGCAGGTAGCAAGGCTAATGGGTAGAATGAAATTGGCTCAATTTATGAGTCTGCCCGAAGAGGAGTTTCAAAAGCTTGTTCAAGAAGTTGAAAATGATCCTCTGTTTAAGAAGTTAATGACCTCAGAAGTGAAAGTTATTAAGCACAAGAGGCCTCCCTGGACCAGAGAGGCCTTCTCTAAAATGCTCCCCCTTGATCCCGCTATCACTCCCAGTCAAGATACTCTTGAGGTAGAATCTTTCCTGGCTCATCGAAAAGACCTTGTCTCAACCATAAAAAAGTTAGGGGTAGATAGATTCAAAAAGTACTTTTTGAACGGGGTAGCCGGGATGACTTCTAAGCAGATAGCTCGAGAGTGCGACCTACCTGTGGAAACAGCAAAGAAGATAAATGATTTCGTAGATAGATTCTATCTTGAAAGTAAACTCACCGAGTCAACAAAGGATAATAGAACCAGCAGGATATATTATTCTACCATTGCCTCTATTGAGAAGAACAATGGCCAATTGACTATTGGCTATTATTCTTCTGAGATGGCTAAAGGACTTTACCTCATTGATTTTGATAGAGTTGAAAAGATAAAAAAGGCGGGGATTTTCGCTGAAGATGAAGTTCGAAAAATTGACTCTTTGCTTAATAAACTAAGGTTGATCAATAATAGAAAGACTGCTATCTACGAGGTAATTCAGAACTTGGTAGAGGTCCAGCGTGATTTTCTCCTCTCGGGAGACTTTAGAGATTTGAAGCCCTTTACTCAGGTCTCATTAAGTAGAAGAATGGGGGTAAATCCGTCTTCGATTAGCAGAGCTATCAATGGGAAGGCCATCCGTACTCCTCAAGGAAGACGAATCCTCTTTAAGACTCTCTTTCCTAGCCAACGAGAAATAAGAAAGAGTCTGATCAGAGAAGTTATTGAACAAGAGAAAAATACCTGGCAAAGTGGAGCACTCTGTAAGGCATACAGTGACCAGGAGATTAGAACTCAGCTAAGAGAAAAATTTGGCATTTCTATCTCCAGGCGCTCTATAAGCGATTGTAGAAAGAACTTAAAGATCCTCTCCAGTTTCCAAAGGATATCTCAATACCGGAAATTATTAGAGGAGACCCCTATTGAATCGGCCAATTAGGATCTTTCAAAGGGTGAAATAATGCCAACAGCTAAGATCCTGGTAGTAGATGATGCGCTTGGTATTCGGGATGTGTTATCTTGTAGTTTAAGGGATGAAGGATACCAAGTCTTAACAGTAGATAGTGGGGAGAGGGCCCTGGTTAAGGTGAGGGAAGAAAACCCAGAGGTGCTGCTTCTGGATATTAAGATGCCTGGAATGGACGGGATAGAGACTCTGGGTCAGATAAGAGAGTTTGATAAAGAGAGTAGTATCATTATTCTTACTGGCCATGGGGGTATGGATTCTGTAGTTGAGGCCATGAAGCTGGGAGCCTATGATTACCTCACCAAGCCCTTTGACCTGGAAAAGCTAAAGAGCCTCATTAAAGGAGCCCTGGAGACAAAGGGACTAGCCAGGAAGGTAGATTCCTCAAAGAAATTAGAGGAAAGGTACAGGTTTGAAAATATTGTGGGCAAGAACCCCAAGATGTTTGAGGTCTACAAAAGGATAGGAAGAGTAGTGGATAACAAATCTACCGTCCTTATCCGAGGAGAAACCGGAACCGGTAAAGAGCTGGTGGCCCGGGCTATCCATTTTAATGGCACCCTGAGGGAGGGACCATTCGTAGCGGTGGATTGTGCCAGTCTTCCCCGGGATCTTTGGGAAAGCGAGCTCTTTGGTCATGAAAAGGGAGCCTTTACCGGAGCCATTGCCAGAAAGCTGGGTAAATTTGAGCTAGCCTCCAAAGGCACCCTATTCTTAGATGAGATTGGCAACTTAAGCCTGGCTGGTCAGGCCAAGCTTTTAAGGGCCTTACAGGAAAAGAAAATAGAGAGAGTGGGCGGAATTAAACCGATAAAGATTGAGGTAAGGATCATAGTCGCCACCCACCGGGATTTAGAAAAAGCGGTAAAGGAAGGCTCCTTTAGAGAGGATCTTTATTACCGCTTAAATGTGGTTCTTATCAACCTTTCCCCTCTAAGAGAAAGAAAAGATGATATTCCCCTTCTGGTGGAGCACTTTCTTCGTCAATATAACTCAGAGTCTCAGGGAAGGCTCACATATTTTCCTCTTAAGACCCTCCATTTTTTGATGAAATACAACTGGCCCGGTAACGTAAGAGAGCTGGAGAATGTAATTGAAAGAGCCCTGGTTATGGGAAAGGGTGATGCCATCCTCCCTCAAGATCTACCTTTAGAGGTTCAGGAATTCTCGGAGCAGTCTTGCCTTACCCTCCCTTCCGGTAAGTTCTCTCTTAAAGAGAGGGTAGCTTACCTGGAAAAAGAGCTTATCACGGCTGCTTTAGAGGAGAAACATTGGACTCAGACCAAGGCAGCCAGACTTTTAGGCATTTCCCGCCGCGTTATGAGGTACAAGATGGAAAAATATGGGATAGAGGTAGACTCTACAGACAGAGATCCTTTTTTCAAATAACCTCTGACGTCAGGATTCAGGATGGGGCGACAATTCTTTAGATGATTATCGATGTTTAGATGTAAGGTAAGTATTTACCTCTGTTACTACCTTAGTGCAATCAAAGGGCTTAGATAGTTAGTTAAAACCTCCATCAGCTCAGATTCATTTCCTAAAAGAGGAGGTAGTTTCCCCAGCTCTTCTTTCTTATATCTTTCTAATCCTCTTTCCAAAAGCTGGGCATTTCCTAAAATGATTGCCAAGAGGTTATTAAAATCATGAGCTACACCTCCTGCCATCTCTCACAATAATAATATCATTGGCAAGATAGTGCTTGTTAAATGTCCTCGAAGTCAAGTCAATATTTCTCTTTTGCTTTCGTTACTTTGACAACTAACTCAAGGAGCTCTCTTTGCTGAAAAGGCTTGGCCAGAGAGAAATCAATACCCCATTTCTTCATCTCTTTCCTATCTACCTGTTTCCCCCAGCCGGTAATCATTGCCACCGCTACCTTGGAATTAATCTCTTTGACTTTTTTGGCCAGTTCCCATCCCGACATCTCCGGCATTCCCAAATCAGTAAAAACCAGATCAAATTCTTTTTTCTGAAATAGCTCTATCCCTTTTTTTGCACTCAGAGAAGATGCCACAGAATGCCCCTCCAGACTTAACATCTCTTCCAGAACATTGCAGACTCCCTTTTCGTCATCTATAACAAGAATATTGGCCTTCCTGATTTGCGAAGAAAGAATAGTTCTTTCTTCCTTTTCCTTTATCTCTAATGGAAAGGGTAATTTTATAGTGAAGGTGGTTCCCTCTCCTTTTCGATTACCTATCTCTATATCTCCTCCATGTCTGGTTATAATCCCGTAAGACAGGCTCATTCCCAGTCCGCTTGCTTGAGAGCCTTTAGTGGTAAAAAAAGGATCAAATACTTTCCCCTTTATTTCCTCTGGTATTCCTATCCCTGTGTCACTCATGAGAACGTATACCCAATTTTTATCCTTTTTCGTTCTAATGGTGATTTTTCCCCCTTCAGGCATAGCATCAATAGCATTAAGGATCACATTGGTCAGAGCTTCTCTTAATTCAGAGGCACTACCCATCACAGAGGGTATTTCATCTAATCTGGTGGTGACCTTAATAGTGATACCTCTCTTTCGTGCTTCATCGCTCCAGCGAGGCTTAGTTATCTCAAGTACATCCCTGATTATTTTCCTCAAATCTATCCTGGTAAATTCCTTATCAGTTCTGAGCCGGCTAAATTCCTGAATTCTTCTCACGACCTTGGCTCCATCAAGAGCTGAAGTCTCAATAATTCTCAGTCTCTTTTTAATCTCGCCGGTATCCACTTTCTCTATCCGCATAGAAAGTAATTGAACATTGCCGAGAATGGCAGTAAGCAGATTATTGAAGTCATGAGCTACTCCTCCCGCCATTTCGCCTAAGGCTCTTAATCTTTCTGTTCGAATAAGCTGCACCTGTTGTTGACGAAGTTCTTTCTCCAGTTTTTCCTTTTCCTTCAGGGATTGCCTGATTTCCTCATATAGTCTGGCATTCTCAAAGGCAATAGCAGCCTGGCCGGCCATAGAGGAAAGTAAGGCACGATCCTCCTCATAATAGGTGCTGTCCGAGAGTTTCTTACCCAGAATAATTATCCCCACCAGGTTATCCTTGAATTTTAAAGGAATAAATAGCTCTGCTTTTAGCATCTCCAAATCTTTTATCTCCCTTCCCCAGAGACCCTTGAATTCAGGAAAAATGCTTATCTCATCTCTCGTCATAATTTTACTATTTTTAGCCAGACAGAGCACTAATGGATTATCTTTTTTTAACTTAAGCTGAAATACATTAGATTCCTCAAGACCCAGAAGGCCTTTCAGATAGAATCCACCCTTATCAATGAGAAAAACACTCACTTTGTCAGTCTGCATTGTCTCACTGACTATATTCACGGTAGAATCTATTAGCTGATTGAGGCTAAGAATGGTTATCATTTTTTGAGTAAATTTTCGCAAGACTTGATAGTAATCGAATCTTTCCCGGAAGAATAGTCTGTCAATCCAATACTGCAGTCGTTCTCTTAATGGCTGGAAAATAAGAGCGATAGCGATAGCTATTAAAATAGCAACCAGAGATATCCCTACTACTCCCTGCAAGACTCTTTCTAAAACAAAAATCATCATTAGATACACGCTAGCAATGATGGTGGTTAAAGTGAAATAAACAAATCCCCGGCGCACAACAATACTGATATCAAGCAATTTGTATCTTAGAATGACATAAGCAATTAGAAAAGCATTTACTGTATTTAGTAAAATATCCAGAGGGTATCTTCCCAGCTTTGTAGAGTTAGTCACCATACCGGCAGTCATAATAAGCATTCCTACTAGAAGGTACCTGAGCTTATTTCGATAGAGGCTGTCTTTTGTCTTCCTGGAGCTTTGTATTAAATTGAAGGCGGCAAGCCCTACAAAGAGGAACCAGCTCACAGCTGCAAGGAATTCAGCTATTCCCAGTTTGTATCTGTAATAGAAGATACCCTCTGAGACATAGGCTTCTTTTACAAAATACCCCATTATATTGGCCATAAAAAGGGAAACATAGAGCATAGCTCCTAAGTATAGCCACTTTTTCTGTTTTCTTATTCTCAGGAAAGTTCTTATAAAAGAATAGAATAATATAGGCATGGCAAGGGCTCCAACTACCATAAACCTATTCCAGAAAAGAGGTGTTCCCAGAGGAAGGTTAGCATGCATGACGAATGAACCCAGGCTCCAGATAACCATAGAAATAAGATAGAGGATAAAAATCTGAACTGGTTGAGTTCTAGAACCTCGCCAGATAACAATAAATAAAAGCAGAGTATAACTGATAAAGGCACTCAATGGAATTAGGCTAAATATATTCCAGGTCATTTTCTAACCTTCCATCTGTCTCGTATCTCATCGTGCGTGATGCGTACTCTCCCCTATGGGGGTAGCGGTTTGATTTATCACACATCGTAGCAGTTTGATTTATCAAACAATATAGTCGGATAAATCCGACCGCTACTTACTTCTTGCATCTTGCTTCTTTTCTTGCCATTCACGATTCACGAAATACAATTCATTATATGGCTTACAGCTGGTTTTTACTCAATCGCAGAAGATCATTGATGGCTTTATCTGATGGATTCATATGGCACGGCTTAATATGGCCTAAATCAGCTCCCTCTTCTTGCTGTTTCAGCATATATCGTTGGAATGTGCCTGGAGAGAGAATTGTCAACCGCAGGGGCTTTAATTGCAGCATCTTCTCTACATCACCATAATCGGAATCAATCTTTTTAAGGCTCTCATGAACAGCCTCCACAATCTCCTCTTCTCCTCGCTCCTCATCTTTTAATTCAAGATAAAGGTGTAAGACGGGCTGTTGAGCCTCAACTTCTTTTCGCAGTGTCCAATCACTATATTTAATCCCTGCGTTTTCTATGGCTTGCCAGACAGCCCTCTCAGTAAGTCGAGCAAAGCTTGCCAGGTCTATCACCTCGCTTGCTCGGGAATAAAAGGTTATCTGAGGAATATCTATACCCAACTTCTTATTTTTTAGAGAGATAACCCTGATTAGGTCATCAGGTCTGTATCTTACAAAAGCTCCTCCATAGAAGTTCGTTATTACCACTTCATAGATTTGATTAGCCTTGACTTCACTAAGAAGCAGTGTCTGTGGCTTATAATTTGCGTCTTTCTGGTTTTTGATAGAGTCTTCTTCGGGAATAAATTCTACAAAGCTAGAGTGGGGAAGAAAAATCATACCCCCATAATCCCAAAGTTGAATGGCAATACCACCGGTACCAGACTCGCTACTTGCGTAGCCCTCCAGAGGTCGCATGCCCCAATAGTGTTCTATTAACTTTCCGTATATCTTTGCATCTGCACCTCCCGATACTATACCCTTTAGTCTCCAAATATCTTTGGGGAGTATACTTCTCCTTGCTACTTTGCTTTTGACGAGAGCCTTGATCATTCTCATCATAGCCAGTGGATGTAAGAAGGAAGAAATGGACATCTTGGATTTCTCACCTTCCCCGCTGAAACGCCGCCCTATATTAGCTAAAACACTGGAGGCGCCAACAAAGATATCTATACCTTTTACCAATGATATTTTAAAAGCTTTCTCCATTCTCTCTGCATAATCCATCTTCTCCGCTTGTTCAAGGGGAGGAATAAAGGTAATATTGAATTCTTCAGCCAGGGCACGGTAGCCTACTCCCGATGTGTATGGGGGTGGAGCCACACCATAGAGTACACTGTCTCCTTCCTCCAAAAGAAAATCCCCTTTTTTCTTAGAAGTCGCAAGTATGAAACCAGTTAAGAAACCCTCACCCATAGCTTTATACATCCTTTTTGTATAAGGAACCCACTTATGTTGACCGGTTTTACCGCTTGTATGGCACCAGACATATGGCTTTTCTGGAAGGATATCCTCTCTTTTTTCTGATAGGTAAGGCTCATAATCATCATAGGTAGTTAGGGGTACATTCTTTCTAAATTCCTCCACACTCTTGGGTATTTTATCCCCCATAATCTTCCTACCCAGCTCACATTTACTGAGCAAGTCTATTTGCTCCATCAATAGCCGCCTCTGAATCTCCATAACCTCATCAATTGACAAATCGATAAACCCGCAATATTTTTGCCAAATTTCTCTGGCCTTCCCCTGCCTAAATAACTCAGTTGCATTAGCCATTTTTACTATCTCCTTTCAGATAAGTTTGATGACTCTACCTACTTCGACGCTTACCTATCACCTCCCTTATATTCGTATATAGTATATCGTAATCCCTTACCCGAAAAAGCAAGATTTGCCTTTTCCCTCTCCCCCAGCTTATAGCTTTTCCATTCACCATTCACGACCCTCTTTTCCTAAAGCTGGCCAGAAAACGCATAAAACTTCTTCTGGTAGGAATTAACATTGGTGTCCCTTTCTTGTATTCCCCGTATCCAGGAAACATATGAGGAAAATAGAATTTTTCTTGAATAAACACATATAGCACATCCATAAAAACCCAGATAGGAAGAGCTATTAAAAGTAATCTCGATCTGGAAATTAGAAGGAGAGCAATAAGAAAAAGAACATACCAGATGACTCCCGGATGGCGCACAAGAGCATAAGTTCCTGTTTTTATCAATTTATCGCCCACTCCTTTGACTGTATAAGTCTTCCTGAAGGGGATCTCCCAGAAAAGGGAAAAAAAGAGGAGAAAGCTTGATGTAAATAAGAGAAACCAACCTAGGAAGGATAGATATCTAGGCAGGGCAAATCTTTCTGCTCGAAAGCAAACCATAAAGAGAGAGTAAATGCCCAAAAACCCAGTCGTACTCCCCAAAACCAATTTTGCCAGAGGGATTTTTTTGAAAGAGACAAAGTCGAACCAATAGGCAACCAGAAAGCTGCACACTCCCAGGATTATATATATCATTTATCCATCGCTAATTTCGCAAATAAGAGTCAGTCTTCTAGCCGCTTTTCCCTTTATTATCTTGCCTACTTATCTTTGGAGAATATGTACATTTGACTGCGCCAGCCAGTAATTCGGCTTTTTGTAGACTATGTCTGTGGCAGTGCGAAGATATGCTCAATAATGCTCAAAGATACTAATATTTCTTTCCATATTATACTAAATGATTGGGCAAACTGTCAAGCTTACGCATCTCGCAGCTAAGAAAAAAAGGACAAAGTGTCCTCAATTTATAAATGGAAATGTAGATGAAGTGGGAATTTTGGTTTGGAGGGGAGCAGTCAATGTCTTATTTTTACACAGAAGGCGACAATTTTTTAGTGGTGGTAAAAAAAGACCGGTCTTTAAAAATAGAAAAGCAGGTGGTTATTGGTCCTTAAATTTAAGGTAAGTATTTATTTCTCTTACTACCTTAGTGCAATCAAAGGGCTTAGATAGAATAAAATCTACTCCCTTTTCCTTCATCTTTTCTTTAGTGACGGATACTGCCCAACCAGTAATAAGTCCCACCGGTAGGGAAGGACCTACTTCCTTTATTCTTTTGGCAAGCTCCCAACCAGACATATCTGGCATCCCAAGATCAGTTAGAACCAGGTCAAAGTCACCCTGTTTGAACTTGTCTAGTCCCTTCTTACCGGTTTCTGCTAAACTCACCCGGTGACCTTTCTCCCCAAGGATCCTTGCCAAAACATCTCTTACCCCTTCCTCATCATCAATAACCAGAATCCTTTGAGGAGAGACCTTTTCCGAGTCTTTTAGTCTTTCTTTCTCTGAAGGAATAGGGATAGTGATGGTAAAGGTTGTTCCTTTTCTTTTACTGCTTTCCACCTTCATATCTCCTTTGTGACGTTTAATGACGCCATAGGAGGTGGAAAAACCAAGACCGGAAGCTTTTGGGCCCTTAGTAGTAAAGAAAGGATCGAAGACGTTTATCTTTATTTTATCGGGGATGCCATGGCCAGTGTCAGTAAAGTAAAGCAAAACGTCGTTTTCTTTGGCCTCGGTTTTGATGGTAATTCTTCCTCCATCTGGCATGGCCTCTACCGCGTTGAAAATAAGGTTAGTTAAAACTTCGGTCAGCTCAGATCTACTACCTAAAAGAGGAGGGAGCTTTTCTAGTTTTTCTTTTATCGTAATGGTAACTCCCTCAGCTTCCGCCTCATCCTTCCAGCGAGGAGAAGTAGAGCGAAGGGCCGATCTTACAATCTCATTGAGGTCAAGTCTAGTAAATTCGTCGCTAGAGATTTCTCTGCCAGTGAAATGTTGAAGTCTTCTTACGGTCTCTCCTCCCTGAGAGGCGGTTCGGGCAATGATTCCGAGGCGTTTCGTTATCTCCTCTTTCTTATATCTTTCTAATCCTCTTTGCAAAAGCTGGGCATTTCCTAAAATGATTGCCAAAAGGTTATTAAAATCATGAGCCACTCCTCCGGCCATCTCTCCCAGGGCTCTTAGCTTCTCTGGTTGAATGAGAGCTTTCTCTGCTTTCTTTTGCTCGCTGATGTCCCGAAAATTTTCAATAATGCCGATTAGTTTTCTATCCGGTCCCCGAAAGGGAGTTGCCGTCATAATGCAAGGAATTCTGATACCATCATTACGCTCGCCTCCTACCTCACATTCGATATATTCCTTATCTCCATCCCTAATCCGAATCAGCGGACAATTAGGAGTATGGCATAGAGAGATGTGAAAAACCTCATAGCACTTTCTACCCACTGCCTCATCCTGTCTTGTGTCCGATAGAGTACAAAGTGTGTCATTAATTCGAAGAATGTTAAAGTGCTTATCGACCACCCATATTCCCTCGGCTGCGTCGTTAAATATCTGATTGAGTTCTGCGTAAACAAATTTAGTTTTCTCCTCTGTCCTGGCAATCTTCTTAGCTAATGCAGCAACTACGGAGGCAATAATTATAAACATAAAAGCTCGAAGATAATCATCAACAATACCCATTTCTTGCCTGACGAAAATAAAGCTGAAAATCAGCAATACGGCTAAAAATATAGCTACAAGTAAACCTCTTATTTTCCACCAGAGACAGGCCAAAATAATTGGAATATAAAAGAAGTGGGTAAAAACAATTGTGATTCTAAGTAGCGCGTGAAAATAATAAGTGAGAAAGCAACTGGCAGTTAAAAGGACAACCATTAGCGGAATTCTGTATTTTTCTTTCTTCCCCTTAAATTCCATTTCCATTATACTTTTCTCCACTAACTATTCAGAACAATTCTCGAAGTCAGGTTAATATTGTAAATATTTCTCTTTTGCTTTTAGCACTTCAGCAATTAAGTCAAAAAGCTCCTTCTGCTGAAAAGGCTTAGCCAGAGAGAAATCAATACCATATTTCTTTCCATATTATACTAAATGATTGGGCAAACTGTCAACACTACAATTCTTTTGGCTTTTCATTAAATTCTTGATGAACTAGGAAATTATATGCTCTACCGAAGGACATTCCTCAAAATTCGTTGCTCGTTGCTTGTCGCTAGTTGCTCGTACTCCCTCTTTCCGAGGGGAAGAGAAATAAGTACGTAAATCGTATTGCGTCAATAGCATTGCTTTGTGGATTTTGAGGTCTTTTCTTACGAGATACTAGCAACGAGCAACTAGCAACGAAATACAGCGACGGAAGAAATTGTCCTTCGGTATTTTTTGACACGGGATGAGCAATGTACATAAATGTCCATCTGTGCAGAAAATGTCCAGGTATCGTAAGTTCTCAAGGTGTTGACTAAATAAATCTTCTGAGCGGGATAACTGCTAAAGGTGTACAAATTTTAGCACTGGCAAGGGAAGGAGTTAAGCCCAACTGTTTTCTGGTAAATCTTACTGCAAGCATAGGCTATCACGGGAAGACCTCTGGATGGGTCATATTTAAGAATAAGTTGGCATAAAAAATGCTATTACCGAAAAGTGGCAGGTGAGTTTTTCAAACTATCCGTAAATACTCAGTGAACCACGTGTCATTGCGAGGGATGAAATCCTGAAGCAATCTCAGTTTTTGGGATTGCCACGTCGCTATCGCTCCTCACAATGACAGTAGTATACGTGCTTTGGTGAATATTTACCAAACTATAAAGCTGAAAGTTTTGGATGAGTGTATAAAAAAAATACCCAAAAGGGCAATTATTCAGAAGAATGGAATGCAAAGCCCAGATTTTGCTTTCCGGGGAAGGTGGCTAGGTTGCTGAAGTTATCCGTTCGATAAGAAAATACCGTCCATGGTTTCAATGTGAAACTAGGGGCTTTTTTTTTGGAATTTACCGCCGATAAAGAAAACCTACTACCTTTAAGGGTCCGAAACCTCAAAAATATTTTGAGGAGAAAAAAGGATTGAGCAAGCACCTCTATGAAGCGATTTTGGATGTTCTACCCCACGCTATCTTAGTTGTGGACAACGAGCTAAAAGTAGTGATGCACAACCGAATCTGCGAGAATCTCCTCAAGGTGTCGCTAGAAGAAATAGAAGATAGGCAGCTATTCGAGGTTATTCCCCACAGAAACCTCCGAAATCAAGCCAGAATGGTCCTACAAAACCAAGAAGCTGGAACAAAGGTGGTTGAACTGCATCTGGACACAGGAAAAGGGAGTTCAAAAATCCTGAAAGCCAGTATAAACACTCTCCGTTTGAAAGATAGGGGGATTCCCCTCTGCCTCATCACCTTAGAAGATATTACCCAGCACATGCAACTCGAAGAACAACTGGTGCAGTCAGAGAAGCTAGCCGGGATGGGATTGTTAGCAAGCAGCATGGCCCATGAGCTGGGCAACCCTTTAAGTATCATGGCCTCAACCCTCCAGTATATACAGGATACTCTTCTGGGTGACAATAATCAGAACCTGAGGGAGGCCATTAATACCATTATGGATAGCATCAAGCAGATGGATATTCTGCTGCGCAGCCTTTCTGATTTCACCGGTTCAAAGCGGCCTCAATTTCAGTTCTGCAGCCTCCAGCATATTCTCTCCCAACTACTGACCTTTGTCAGCGGAGAGACTGCGATACACAACATCAGCATAGAGCAAGAGTTTGACGAAAGTATTCCTCCCTGCCAAATAGACAGTCGAGAGATAAAGCAACTGTTTTTGAATCTTTTTAAGAATGCTATCGAGGCTATGCCTGAGGGAGGAAGGTTAGGTGTCAAGATGTACTTTGTCCGGAAAGATTCATCCAGGAACGAAGATAGGGTGCGGGTGGAGATTTCCGATACTGGGGTGGGAATTAATGAAGCTGACCTGCAGTATATTTTCAGACCCTTTTATTCGACAAAACCCAAAGGCACGGGTCTGGGACTTCCCTTCTGTCGACGTGTTGTGGAGGAGCATGGGGGAGAAATCTCCCTAAAAAGTGAGATGAGAAAGGGAACTATCTTTATGGTAACTCTTCCTATTAGACAGATAAAGGAGAATAGGTATGAGCAGTAGCTCAACTATCTTGGTGATTGATGACGAGCCAGCAGTCCACAAAATTGTTGCTCGCCTGTTAAAGTCGGAATTTTCCGTTTATTCAGCATATTCTGGGCTAGAGGGATTTAAAAAAGTGAATCTGAACTCGCCTGATTTAATCCTGCTGGATTTGAAAATGCCGCAGATGAGTGGTATAGCTGTTTTAAAGAAACTGAGGGAAAACAATAACAATATCCCGGTTATCATTCTCAGCGCCTATGGAAATGTGGATTCGGTGGTTCAGGCGATAAAGCTAGGAGCAGTAGATTATATTGAAAAACCCTTTGAGGATAAAAAACTGCAACAAGCAATAAGGATAATCCTTAAGGGGAGGCAGGATATTAAGGAGACATCGAGCGAGCTGGGTATTGCAGGAAAAAGCTCCCAGATACGGAAGGTGTGGCAATTAGTTAAAAAGTACGGGCCCACCGATCTACCTGTACTTCTTCAAGGGGAAACCGGCACTGGTAAGGAGCTATTTGCCAGAGCCCTTCACGAGGTCAGCAAACGACACCAGGGACCTTTTGTACCCATTGATTGCTCTACACTTCCTGAGTCTCTGGTGGAAAGCGAGATTTTCGGATACGAAAAGGGGGCCTTCACTGATGCTAACAGGAACAAACCCGGACGACTGGAATGGGCTAACGGAGGAACTTTGCTGCTTGATGAGATTGGCAATCTTTCCCTGAAATACCAGGCAAAACTCTTGAGAGTCATCCAGGAACAGCGATATGTTCCTCTGGGAGCGAGAAAGACTAGAAATCTGGATGTGCGGGTTGTCAGTGCCAGCAACATTGACCTCAGGCAAGCTATCCAGGGTGGCAGTTTTCGAGAAGACCTTTTTTACCGCATCAGTGGAGTAATCATTCAACTGCCTCCTTTAAGGGAGAGGGAAGGCGACATTAAGCTTCTAGCCCGTCATTTTGTAGAAAAGTATGGAAAAAAATACAATAAACAGCCCCTGGTGATTTCTGATGAGGCTATGGACCTTTTATTATCCTACGGGTGGCCAGGGAATGTTCGGGAGCTAGAACATATCATAGCCGGAGCAGTTATTCTGGCAAATCAGATTATCCTTCCTGGGCATCTTTCGCTGTATTCCTCAAAGGGAATATCTATCTCTGGCGGCAACGGTGGAAGAAGAGTCAGGTTAGAATTAGAATTTGGCTGTAGCGTCAGTAAGCCAATAGACCTAAAAAAAATCAAGAAAAAGGTAGCAGAGGAAGCCGAAGAACAGATTATTACTCAGATGAAAAAGAGGAACTCTTTAAATCAAATTGAAATGGCAAAGTTTCTCGGCATAGACCCAAAAACTCTACGGAGCAAGATAAAATGATTCTGGTAGTAGATGACCAAGAAAGTATGTGCTGGATTCTATCCAAGGTTCTCCAGGAAGCCGGGTTTTCAGTGACAACTGTTGGGACTGCCAAAGAAGCTCTTTTCATAGCCACTAGCAATAGGGTCTCAGCTACTATTATAGACTATCGTCTGCCGGATAAGAACGGCCTTGACCTTTTTTTGGAGCTAAGAAAACTTAAACCGAAAATCCAGGGGGTGCTCATTACCTCTTACGGTTCCAAGGAAATCCGGGAAAAAGCCCTTCAGCTTGGTTTTCATGCTTACTTTGATAAACCCTTCCAAAACCAGGCCCTCATTGCCACTCTCCAGGCGAGCTTAAAAAAATCATAGGGAACTAACACCCGAAATTAGGGAATTGATTCCCTAATTTTCCTCCGTGCTAGGGAGGGTAAAATTCCATAACCTCTTCAATATAAGGGTTTATGATTTTCTTCCTAACTTGGCAGATTTTTTGCTCCGACACTTATATCAGGTATCATAAAAGTATCTATATTGCCTCCCGGGAGGGGTAGGTATGGGTCCTCCGATTCGTACCTACAAAGGATGTTAAGAAGATGAAGAGATGTTCCTTCCCAGGGTTTTCCAGAGGCATCTCGATTTTGATATAATTCTTTACAGAAAGGGGGTGAGAACAAATGGCTACGGTGCAAAAATCAACGGATACTAGTGGTTTGGCTGAAGTAATTGACCGCATCCTTGACAAGGGAATTGTGGTTGATGCCTGGGCAAGAGTATCGCTGGTCGGGATCGAAATCCTGGCTATAGAGGCTCGTGTAGTAATCGCTTCGGTAGACACCTTTCTTAAGTATGCTGAGGCTGTAGGACTGACTGCTGGAGCTGCTGCCTAATCTAAGAGTATGAGGTCTTACCAGTCCCCGATGGCAGCAGCGGCAGCAGGATCTTCTGCCTCTGCTGCATAGGGGAAAAATTTATTAAGAGTAAAAAGGAGGATTTAAAAAGATGGGAAAGATAAGTGATGCTATCCAAAATGTGGTTGATGAGATTCGTTCATCAGCCGAGGCCCGGGGTACTGCTCTCCGGGAGCTTTCAGAGGAGACTAAGCAACTGATAAAGGATGCCGACAATGCGATGAAGGATATTCACAATACAAATCAAACTCAAGCTAAGACTGTCCGGGAGAGACTCTCCTCTGAGAGGAAGGCCGGTATCAATGCTTCGCGAGAACTTATGGGGGACATCAAAGAATCTATAGACGAAGTAAAAGTAAAAGTCAGTGAAATGCGTTCTGGTACCCATAATCTCCTACAACGATTTCATCTGGAACATGGGGATATGGCTTTCAGGGAAAAGCTTTCTTCCGAGGAGAAGGCTCGTCTGGAGGCCACTCGACAGTTTATGGAGGAGGTCCACCAGACCAATAACCAAGGTAGAGATGCTGTAAGGGAGATGCTGGACGAGATTGGCTCTGATCTCCGACAGGCAGATCAGATTTGGACGAAGGAAGTAAAAATAGCACCTGAGGCTGCTGCAAAGAAAAAAGAAACCAAGAAAAAGCCAGAGGAAGAAAAAGAGAAAATCCTGGAGGTCATTGCCAGGCATCCCGAGGGAGTTAAGTTGATTGATATTGGAAACGAGCTGGGGGTGGATTGGAGAGGTCTAATCGGATCTGTTAAATCTCTGGTGGATGAAGACAAGGTTGAAAAGATTGATACTATGTACTACCCCCAAAAGGAGGAATAAATGGTAGGGACACAGACTCTCCTGCGGGTTCAAGCCAGGGATGATTTTATTATTACTCCATCCATAAAGGCTGTCGCCACCCGGGCTCTGGCCTGCCTGGAGGCAGGCTATCCTGTTCACTTCAGGGGGTCAACTGGCACCGGTAAGACGACCCTGGCCCTGCATCTTGCAAAACTCCGGAGCCGACCGGTGATATTGATGTATGGTGATGAGGAATTCGGTTCCTCTGATTTAGTGGGAGGCGAAAAAGGGGTAGTTTCCAGGCGATTAGTTGATAACTTCATCCACTCGGTGTTAAAGACTGAAGAGAGTGTAAGACCACAATGGATTGACCAGCGCCTTACCACTGCCTGCAGGTACGGATACACCCTAATCTACGATGAGTTCTCCCGCTCTCGTCCCGAGGCTAACAATGTACTTTTGGCCGTTCTTGAGGAGAAGCTACTCAGCCTTCCTGAAACTCGCTACGGGGAAACCTATATGCAGGTCCATCCTGAATTTCGGGCTGTCTTCACCAGTAATCCTGAGGAATATGCCGGAGTTCATAAAACCCAGGATGCACTTCTGGACCGAATGATCACTATTCAATTAACCCATTATGACCGGGAAGCCGAGATTGCCATTACCAGAGCCAAGTCAGGTATGGGGGAGAAGAGGGCGGAAAAGGTTGTAGATATTGTCAGAGAATTGCGAAAGATGAGTAGCAGCAGTTGGCCGAGTATTCGGGCTTGCATTATGATAGCTAAGCTCGTGATGCAGCGCAGAGGAAAGGTCAGGGCTGATAATTCCATCTTTTGTGAGACTTGCTTTGACGTCTTGGGCTCAAACGGCCTAAAGAAAGAAAATATTAGACAGCTCATAGAGACTAAATTGAGGTGAGAAAATTATGAGCTCAAATAGAAAAGGCTTTAAAGACATTCGTACCATACGGAGCCAGGTAGATAGGTTCCGAGCACGGACGCCGCAGGGAGCTTTGATTGAACTGGCTCGACTGAGTCAGAAAAAGGCACGGTTGAGTGATGAGATGAAGAGGTGGCAAGAGAGGATTAACCAAATTCAGTCTGAGTTAGAAGAAATTGATAAGACGGAAAAATGGCTCTATCAGTCCATTGATAATCGCCAGCTACCATCTACTGTCCCATTGCAAGGCAAAAAATCCTCGCCACCTCTCCCTCCGGGTTTCCACGAGATGAACATCCGATATTAGTGGCCGCCAGATGAGGAGAAGAGGAGGTTTGTTTTTATGCGCCAGAAGGGTGAGAAGTTAGTCTGCTGTGTGCTAGAGAAACCAGAGGGAAGTACTTCTACCTGTAAAAAGAATCAATTAATTTTTATTCCCTACAGAGATGTTGCTGCGGTAGCACGTGAAGTAGAAAGGCAAATTTCGGAAAAAATGAGCAAAGAAGAGTTTAATAGATGGCTTGTCTGGTATCAGAAGGTAAATGTTGAACTTCACTCCTGCTACACTATGATTCCTCTGAGATTTGGAAATATTGTCCAGGATACTGAGAGCATACAAGACTTCCTGGCCCGGACCTATCTTCATCTTAAGTCAGCTCTCAACGGGGTAAGAGGGAAAGCTGAGTTCGTAGTGCGGCTTTCATGGGACCTAAAAGCTGTTCTGCAAGAAATAGCTCAAGGATGGAAGGATAAGCTAGATCCTGCCAGGGCAGCGGAGGGCGGTAAGATTCTTTTTAAAGCTGCTGAGGAGAAAAGGAAGGTTCTAATTAATGCTATGCATGATAGGCTGTTCCCCCTCTCTGTCGACTTCGCAGAAGGGAAGCGAACTGATGGACAAATGTTGATAAATCGGAGCTACCTTGTTGAAAAAGATAAAGAGCCTCTCTTTGATGAGGCGATGGAGAAGCTCGGCCGGGAAAACAAAGCATATCTAACCTTTCGATACGTCGGCCCTATCCCTGCTTATAGCTTTGTTCCCTTAGAGTTCAATAAGGGAAACTTTGAATTGATCAATGAGGCAAGAAAGATTTTGCAACTTCCACAAAAGTCCTCTTTTGAGGCCATAAAAGCAAGTTATCGCAAATTATCTTTAGAATATCACCCTGACAGGAATCCTGACCATCCAGAAGCTGGGGAGCATTTTAAAAAGATAACTCAGGCATATGATGCTTTAAGAGCCTACTGCTTCAGCCTGGGAGAGACTGCTGAGTACTCATTTAGCAGGGAAGATGTAGAAAAGACCTTCATAGTTAAATAAGAAACAATATAGCTTATAGCTCATGGCTCATAGCTGATAGCAAATTCAAAAAACCAAAATTCAAAAAAGCTCATAGGAAAACCAAAACAAAGTTTAAATTAGTTCATAGCTCATGGCTCATAGCAAGTTCAAAACAAAAGTCAAAAGATAGCTCAAGTTAATTAGGACGCAGATTTTCGCAAGATATATGTCCAAAAAGGAAATTCCTATACTATTAAATTAATGAGAAATTTGCCGAATATAGTGGTTTGATGAGGTGCTAGAGGTATGATGGTAACCCCGAAATTGGAGAAGAAAGTGAGGCAGGGTGAGTTCTTTTACGCGGTGATTTTGACTGAGGAAAAACGGGAATTCGAAGCTATCGGTTTAGACGGGCAAAGAGTATATACTATCGTCTATAAGGACATCGCTGCCGTGGTCAGTGACTACCCCCAGGTAGATTCTATAAAACTTCTACGAAAAAACCTTTCTCCTTACCATCGTGTCTGTAGAGAATTGGGAAAAGCTTTTACTACTCTGCCGGCAAGATTTGGTCAGATAGTCAAGGACAAGGATGAGGTCTTAAGAGTACTAGAGGAAAATTACAAGAAGATTCGAGGTGAACTGGACAGGCTAGATAATAAAGTAGAGATGGGGTTAAAGCTCTGGTGGGAGGTGGAGAATGTATTGCAATATTTTCTCACTCAAGATCAAGAGCTTCAGTCCTACCGGGAAAAGCTTTTGCGTAGATCCAGGTCTCCTAGTCGTATGGAACAATTAGATTTTGGCAGATATTTCTACGATAGGATGAATGCCGTAAGGCAGCGGATTACCAAAAAAGTGCTATCCTCTTTTCCGCCAGGAGAGGTGAGAGTTGAGGATCCCAGTGAGGATAAGATGGTGATGAATGCCTCCCTCTTGGTAAAAAAGGAAGAATCAAAAGAGTTTGAAAAGGGAGTGAACAAAGCAGCTTCCTCCCTCGGCAAAGAGTACCGCTTAAAGATAGATGGACCCTGGGTGCCATTTAGTTTTGTAGAACGTCTGGAGTTAGGACTCAAGGCTTAGCCTTAAGGAGTACAAGATGGCATTTTTGTTGGATGATATTTTTTTGTCCCCGATTAAATTCCTGCATTTTATTGCTAAGAGTGTCCATGAGGGGGCAATGAAAGAGCTTCTGGACGAGGATGGAGTAAGAAAAGAGCTAAGGGAGATTTATAGGCTGCTTGAGAGTGGTAATATCTCCGAGGCTGAATTTGAGAGACGGGAGAAGAATCTCATCGACCGTCTGGAGCAGATTGAATCTTACAAGTAGAGAAAATCGGTTCAGTAACCTTTAGTTAAGTAAGCGCCGTTGGATATTTACTACCTAACGAGGTAGAGAGGCTTACCCAGATTTATTTAAGGAGGAATACTGTGGAGCTAAAAGAAATTAGTGAGAGGGCAAAAAAGGAACTTCAAGCTGTGACGAATCTGGCGGTTTCAACTCTTGCTGGAGCCTCTAAGGTTGAGGACGGCTGGCAGGTGGGAATTGAGCTAATTGAAAGGAAAGCTATCCCCGATGCTCAAGATCTTTTGGGCTTGTATGAGGTACGCCTCGACAATGATGGCCATATGATAAGCTTTCAGCGCAAGAAAATACGCCGCCGAATGAATGTAGAGGAGATTTTGGAATAAATACGGATCATCCAGGCTTTATAAGGATAATATAATTTGGTGGAGGATATAAAAATGGCTCTACAAGCTGAAAAAAATGCTGGAAGTACATTAGTTGATGTGATAGACAGGATTCTGGATAAAGGACTGGTAATCAATGCAGATATCGCTGTATCCGTGGCTGGAGTGGAACTACTTGGGATAAAGATAAGGGCAGCACTGGCATCATTTGAAACCGCAGCAAAATATGGTCTAGAGTTTCCTTCGGGAATCAAGCAAGAGACCAAAGCCTGGGATGAGGCAAAAGTAGCCAAAGAAATTTGTCCCCAATGTGAAAAGAGAGTGTCTCGAGAAGAACTGATGTCCTTCGGCTGCCCCTGGTGTGGCTGGATACCAGTCAGGGCTAAGGCGCTCAAGCCAGAAGCATAAATTTGGCTATCATTCAATCATTCTGTTGAAGCGAGATTCTTCGCCTGTCATTGCGAGGGACGAAGTCCCGAAGCAATCTCAAGAGAAACTGGGATAATTACCTAGTGAGGAGCCTCTTATGGCTGAGAAGAAGAAAGACGAAAGAGACGAAGAAATAAGAAGGCTTGATGAAAAAGACCATATTAAAATAATAGGTGAGATACCAGGGGTTGAGGAAAAAGATATAAAAGTAAATCTGGAGAATAGTATCATTACTATAAAAGTGGATATTCCTCATAGAAAGTATCACCAGAAATTGAAGCTTCCTTGCAAACCAAAAGGAGAAATAGAAAAAAGTTACAGGAACGGAATCCTGGAGATAGTGATTAAAAAATAATGTAGCACTGTAGTATTGCTTAACTCGTGAACGGAGTGAGAAAAGATGCCAATTGACATTGATGAGGACAATCTGAAGCAGGGCGTTTTGGGATTGGTTATTGCTCTGGTAGAAATAATAAGAGATGCTCTTCGCCTGCAAGCCTTTAAGAGGATGGAAGGTGGAAGTTTAACCGAGGAAGAAGTAGAAAGGTTAGGACGGGCACTCTCCGACCTTGACACAGCTATTGAGGAAATAAAAGAAGAACAGGGTATCACCGAATCTGTTAAGTCAGTAAGAGACGGCTTAGATAGTATCGTAAACGATGTTATAGATAAAATCATTAATCCCGAAAGATGGAAAGAAGAAGCTAAAGAAAAGGGAATTTAGAATTAATGGAAGACAAGGTATATAAGAATATGAGCGAGAATTCACTGAAAGAAGCAATAGAGCAGATAATAAGGCAGGAAATAAGAAACATAGTTGGCCAGTCTAGGGATATAGTGAAAGAAGAAGTAAAAGCTCAACTTATATCTGAAATACGAGCAGCTATTGGGGAACTAATCTCTGAGGTAATGGAGGAAATGGTAGAGAAACCTTCTCCAATAGCAAAATCTATTGATACTTCCAAAACAGCAAAGGCTGAATCATCTGAGAAGACTCCTGGTGTAGCAGTCTCTCGAGAGAGTGTAAAAGCTAAAAAAGGTGAGCCTAAAACACTTGTCTCTCGTGAAGCTGATACCAGAGGAAGATACCTTTACTGTGTAGCCGAGGGTAAGGAGAGAAAAAGTTTGGGTAGAATTGGAATTGAGGGCAATGAAGTTTACACCATTCCTTATAAAGACCTCTGTGCTGTGGTCCACAACTGTCCTACTGAGCCCTATAAATCAGAGGATGAGGAAGTGATGAAAAATTGGGTCAAGATCCACCAGGACATCCTAGATGTAGCCACGGAGAAATTCGATACCATCCTCCCCTTAGGCTTTGATACCATAATTAAGGGTGACGAAGACGCTGATCCTGAGGAGAATATGAGGCGCTGGTTAAAAGAAGATTATGAAAACCTCAAGACCAAAATGGAAAGGATCAAAGGCAAAGCAGAATATGGCGTACAGATCTTTTGGGACCCCAAAATCATCGGGCATAAAATTACTGAGAGTAATGAAGAGATTAAAAAGTTGAACCAGGAAATAAAGTCAAAGCCAAAGGGAGTAGCTTATATGCATAAACAGAAACTGGAAAATGTTTTAAAGAAAGAGATGGAAAAGGAGGCGGATCAATGTTTTAGGAATTTTTATACCAGAATAAAAAAATGCGCTGATGATCTTAAGGTAGAGAAAACTAAAAAGGCTGAGAAAGGTGAGCAGATGCTTATGAACCTTTCCTGTCTGATCTACAGGGATAGATATAAAGATTTAGGAGAAGAGTTGGAGAAGATTGATAAAATGGAGGGTTTTTCCGTCCGTTTTACCGGGCCCTGGCCACCTTATAGTTTTGTTAGCGGATAAATTTAGAAGGAACAATAGTTGAAAAAGTGCCTAACTGAAGTAGAACTCCTAACCAATAAAGAAAGAATCATTTTTCAGCAGCAAGTAATGTATTCTACCTCAGGGAATAGCTTTTGGAAAGCAGGTTCACTCCGACTTACCAATAAAAGACTCCTTTTCTTTCAGCATAAAAGCATAATATATGAAGTTTCTTTAGATCAAATAAAAGAGGTAAGACTGATCACCAAACCCTATATTTTAGGAGTTCAAAAACCCATGCTTTACTTATCCTCCCGGGAAAGAGGGAAAGGAAAACTGCCAGCCTGGTTTGTAGCAGATAATCCTGAAAGATTGATAAAGATGATTGTTGAAGCAATACCAACTAAGGAATAAAGATGGAACCAATCCGAGATACTCACGCTACTCTAGTTGACCTGTTGGATAGAATTTTAGACCAGGGTCTGGTCATAAATGCCGATATTATTGTATCTGTGGCTGGCATTCCTTTATTAGGGGTTAACCTAAAGGCCGCCCTGGCTGGGATGGAGACCATGCTAAAATATGGGATAATGCAGGCCTGGGATGAGCGAACTCGGGCCTGGGAAAGGGAGCATAGAAAGAAGAAAGAGCCATCCCTGGCTTCCGGTGAAGAGGTTATTCAGCAAATATTTGGATCTTACTATTATACTAAGGGGATATATACCACCTGGAGATCGGGGTATTTTTATCTTACCACAAAAAGATTGCTCTTGTTTCATCAGGATTTTGGAGAGGTCCTATTTGAGGCACCTTTTGAAGCAATGAAGGGGTTCTCCATAAGTAAAAATAGACACTTTACTGGTGAAGAGAAGAAAGAACTATGTCTACTCCTTAACCACGGTGAGGTAGCTCGATTACATACAAAAGATGTCTTCCAATTAAAAGAAACAATAGAGAAAAGAATGCAAACAGTAGGACTTGACCTTGAGGAAAGTCCCTCTTTAGCTCAATTTGATGAAAAGGCAGTTAGTTTTTTAAGCGATGACGAAGAAGTTACCCATCAGGGGAAGATATGGTACCTGATGTCCCTCTCCGCCTCTGATGGAATTATGGGTGATACATGGAAACCTGGCCATCTTTATCTTACCAATGAGAGATTGTGTTGGTGGTATAATTTTGATGGAAGAGTAGCGATCGAGGTCCCGGTAGATAAGATAACCGGAGCAGCAATTGAAATAAGAGACCTTAAAGGTTTGCTAAAGAGAAAAAAGGTCTTAAGCATATCCTATGAATATGCAAGTAAACACGAGGCTTGTTTTTCAGGTGATGAAGAGGAGATGCAGGAGTGGGAGAAGGTAATTACCGAGATTATTTCGAAACAGGGGATGACTGCGGTAGAGGATGATATGGAGACCTGTCCTAAGTGTGAAAGAAGGGCACCGGTTAAAGAGCTATTAGAAAAAGGATGTCCCAGATGTAAGTGGGTTAGTCCAAGGTTAAAAAAAGCAAAAGTTGTTAGTTCTTAGCGGGAAAAGTGTAGGAAGGGAACTGGTTAATGAAGAACATTGACCCTTTGCCATTTTTGGATAAAGATGAAGAAGTTATCTTATATAGTTCTGGACTCCTCAAACAGAATTTACGGTCTGGCTGGAAGCCAGGGCGTTTCTATCTAACTACGAGGCGACTGGTTTTCTTTCAACCGCCCAGGGTTTCCCTCCAGGCTCTACTTGAGAATATTACCAGTTTAACTATTGAAAAAAGAGCGGTAATTCTAAGAAGCAAAAATGTCATTCTAGTTACTTATAGGGAGGTTGAAGGAGAAAAAGCGTTACAGGCCTGGATTGCAATAAATGATATAGAAAAGTGGAGAAAAAGGATATATGAGCGTTCGCTATTAATGCTCAATAAAGAAACAATAGATAAAATCGCTGAAGAGTTGGATTCTGACAGCCAGGAGATACTTATCTATCTGTGGCAAAAGGGGCATGCCCGGATTGAAGAATTAGCTGAGTTAATAGATGCTTATAACCATATGGATGTACTTCTTAGGATAAAGGAGCGCATTAATCCAACTGCCGAGAGAATAATAGGTAGTTCCATATTGTCTTTTGAGAAGTCAAAATTTGAGCCTGAGACTGGAAAGAAGATTTTATTCAACTGGTGGATTCTTGGACAGGGGGAAAAGAAAAAGGGAAAAGAAATTTTGTTAGATATCTTTGATGAGGAGGAGTATTTGAATATAATTATGGAGCTTCCCGGGGTTGAGAGGATAGAAGATATTCTCTTTAAATTAGAGCTTAATAAAATGACTATTTCAACATCTTCTGTAAATAGGAAATATCATAAAGAGATTGATTTACCGGCTCAAGTTAATACCAGAGATTTTAGCAAGAATTTCAATAATAATGTATTGGAAATAAACTTAAAGAAAGCCAAAGGAGCATAAACAATAACAACCGACTCCCCTTGACAAAAAGTAAAAAATTTATATAATTTATGGTGCAATGCAAAATAATAAGATATGTTTAATCAAGGAAATAAAGGAAGTTGAGAAATGTTAGATGATAATAGTGCATTAACTTTGAGAGTAGCTGAGGCAAGGTCAAGAGATGTGGGCAGGGCAATAGCCAGAATAGATCCTGAGGATATGGTCAAAATAGGAGCAGAGGTGGGAGATGTAGCTAAGATTAAAGGTAAGAGAGAGACGGTAGCTAAGATTATGCCCACCTATATGGAGGATAGAGGAAAAGGGCTCATCCAAATGGACGGTTTGATAAGAGAGAATGCTCAAATTGGTCTGGATGAAAGAATCTCTCTTCAAAAGGGTTCTCACAAACCAGCCGAGAGGATTACTCTTTCTCCCTTGACTCTGATGAGAGGTATGCCGCTGGAGAGGGATAGAAGATATATCGGAAGATTGCTGGAAGGTCTTCCTTTAACAGAAGGTGATAGGATAAGAGCTAATCTCTTTGGAACTCGCAGCCAGGATTTCACAGTGGTGTCCACTTCCCCTAAAGGAGTAGTTTTAATTCACCCCCAGACTGTTATTAGAATGAAGGAAGAAAAGGAGGGAATAGAAAGAAGAGCTAAGATAGCCTATGAAGATATTGGGGGATTAGAGAAAGAAATCCAAAGAGTCAGGGAGATGATTGAACTTCCTTTAAAATATCCTCAGGTCTTTGAGAGATTAGGCATTGAAGCTCCCAAAGGAGTACTGTTGCATGGTCCCCCAGGATGTGGGAAGACCTTAATTGCTCGGGCGGTAGCCAATGAGACCAATGCCTACTTTGTCCATATAACAGGTCCGGAAGTGATGGGTAAATTCTATGGAGAGAGCGAAGCTCGTATTCGGGGTGTATTTGAAGATGCCCAAAAAAATGCACCAGCCATTCTATTTATTGATGAGATTGATGCTATTGCCCCCAAACGGGAAGAAATGGGAGGGGAAAAACAG
>Ga0315533_1000650_pt1 | contig 28581 bp, 29 predicted proteins | sample SalMarSW160130MG_FD_203081 | JGI IMG/M metagenome (GOLD analysis project Ga0315533, IMG submission 203081) | Salt marsh sediment microbial communities from the Plum Island Ecosystem LTER, Massachusetts, United States - Salt Marsh Sediment SW1601-30 ...
TACAACTATTGAAACTCTCTTTTCAAAGAACAATTATGACCTTACTCCAAAGAAAATTTTATCTTTTGGCTTTGTTGATCTATCATATCTATTTTTCATATTCTTTCATATAAGTTTTGACAGTACCTCACTTATTAATATGGGAGTATCGTATCTTTTTTTAGGAAAATTATGAAGGGTTAAAGGGAATGCTCCTCATCATTCTGGTATTTACCTAAAAAGTGGTAAACTTTCCACCAGAATGGGTGGCAGGTTTGCTCCAGAATGGGTGGCAACTTTTTCCAGAATAGGTGGCAGGTTTGCTCCAGAATCTACAGAAATAAAGAAATCGCCAGGGAACTGGAGAAAATGTTACTTGAGAAGGCTTCCAAAAAGAAAATAGGAGAGTTTATAAAAAAACTAAAACAAGAATAATTTTCCTATAGCTTCCTTTCAAATTCAAGGAACTATTTCGCCCATAATAGGGTAGGTATTGCTTTTTTCCCACCTTTACCTCTTGTAAATCATCAACAAAGATAGAATCCTTTTGAATTACTTTTCTTTCTTTCGTTTTCCTACCAAAAACTTCTCATTTTAGTCTATTTTTCCCTGAGTTCCTAAAATCACAGTCTACTTTCAATTTTTCAGACAAATCACAGAGCACTTGACAAAATTTTTATTTGACATATAATAATACTAAGCTTGTCTGACCAGATTACTAGTAAGGCATAAGTAAGAGGGAGAAACTTCGGTGTTTAAAAAGGTCCAAACGCAAAAAGTTTATATGAAGATAGTGGAGCAAATTCGAGATTTAATAAAGGAAGGCAGGTTAAAGCCAAGGGATAAGCTTCCTTCCGAGCATATCTTAGCAGAGAAGTTTGGGACCTCCCGTCCTTCGGTTAGGGAGGCCTTAAGTGCTCTTGAAATCTTAGGGATAACGGAAAGCAGAGGAGGAAAGGGTAATTTCATAAGGGATGATCTTAGCTCGCCTTCCTATGAGCAAAAATTCAAGGAACTTGAGGAAGAGGAAAGCCCATTTGAGCTTCTGGAGGCAAGAAAAGCAGTAGAAACCGAAATTGCCGGGCTTGCTGCCGAGAAAGCGACAAAAGAAGATATAGCTGCCGTCCAGGATTCTTTAGATAAAATGAGGAGCGCTACCACGAACATTTCTGAGGTTATGGAATTCGACAGGGAATTTCACATTAATATAGCCAAGGCTGCTCATAACGGCGTTCTTCTTTCAATAATGGCTTCCTTGGCTGAGGGGCTGAAGGAGAAGCTCTGGATAAATTTGAAGGAAAAAAGCTGGAACATTCCTGGCTGCCCTGAGAGGTATCTTAAGGAGCACGCCGAGATTCTTAATGCCATTAAGAATAAGGACAGCAAAGATGCTTCTAAGAGAATGTACAATCATTTAGCGGATGTAGAAAGGGATCTACTCAGCGAATAAAGTGGAGTAAATAGTATGCAGGAGCAAATGTACAAGTATATGAAAGTGGGGTTGATCCACTTTATGGCTTATCCTGAAACTATAAAGGGGGAGGGGCCAATTCTTGAGACGCTACAGAAAATAGCTGAGGATGATTTCTTCACCGCAGTGGAAATTTCCTGGATCAAGGATGAAGAAACAAGGGAAAAGGTAAAAAAGCTATTAAAGATCAGCCATTTAGTGGTAGCCTACGGTGCTCAGCCAACACTATTAGTTAATAACTTGGACCTTAACTCCTTTGATGAGGAGGAAAGAAGACGAGCCGTTGCAGAGGTAAAGGCCGGAGTTGACGAGGCTTACGAGATGGAAGCAAAGGCCATTGCCTTTCTAAGCGGTAAGGATCCAGGAAAAGAAAGGCGAGAGGAGGCTCGCAGGTTATTGGTTTCCTCCATTAAGGAAATATGCGGTTATGCTAAATCCAAAGGAAGTTTAGGTATAACCCTAGAGATTTTCGACCGAGAAGTTGACAAAAGATGCTTAATCGGACCAGCGGAAGAGGCGCGGACGATAGCAGAGGAGGTAAGGAAAGGATTTGATAACTTTGCCTTGATGGTCGATTTATCTCACCTACCTCTTTTAAATGAGACCCCTACCCAGGCCATTATGTCGATTAAAGATTATCTGCTGGTTCATGCCCACATCGGCAACTGTATCTTAAAAGATAAAGAGCATCCTAGCTATGGAGATCAGCATCCCAGGTTTGGCATTGAAGGAGGAGAAAATGATATAGAGGAGCTAACGGCATTTTTGAGGGTATTGCTGGATGTTGGTTTCCTAAATACTAAAAATCCACCTATTGTAAGCTTTGAGGTAAAGCCGCTTTCTGGTGAGCCCTCAGAGGTAGTTATTGCTAACGATAAAAGAGTATTAAGAGAAGCCTGCGCAAAAGTTTAAGGAGACAAGCCTAAATGAAGCCAAAAGTCTTTGTCACCAGAAGAATTCCACAGGCAGGATTTGATATTTTAGAAAAGAGGTGCGAGGTAAAAGTTAATCCTCACCATAGAGTTCTAACTAAAAAAGAGCTTATAGAAGGAGTAAAGGGGACAGATGGTCTTTTCTGTCTTCTCACCGATACCATCGATAAAGAAGTAATGGATGCAAATCCTAACCTAAAGATTATCAGTAATTATGCCGTAGGGTATAACAATATTGATATAGAGGAGGCTGCCAAGAGGAAGATCATGGTGACCAATACCCCCCGTGTGTTAACCGATACTACGGCGGATTTAACCTGGGCTCTTCTTATGAGCATAGCCAGAAGGATTGTGGAGGCTGATAAGTTCACAAGAAAAGGGAAGTTTAAAGACTGGGCTTCCATTCTTTTTTTAGGCTCTGATATTCATCATGCAACCCTAGGCATCGTTGGCCTAGGTAAAATTGGAAAAGCTGTTGCTAAAAGAAGCTAAGGGGTTTGAGATGGAAGTTCTTTACACGGATGTGAAAAGTGCTCCAAAGGAAATTGAGAATAAGTTGGGGACAGAATTTGTCTCCTTAGGTGAGCTTCTTTCAACCTCAGATTTTGTCACCATTCATATCCTACTTCTTCCTGAGACACGCCATTTAATTGGCGAAAAAGAGCTTAGGATGATGAAAAATCTGCCTATCTTATCAACGCCGCTCGCGGCTCTTTAATAGATGAGCAGGCCTTGGTTAAGGCTTTACAAGAGAAGTGGATTGCTGGGGCAGCCTTAGATGTGTATGAGGATGAGCCAGATTTAGCCCCCGGGCTATCTGAGCTTGATAATGTTATTATTGTACCTCACATTGGCAGTGCATCTATTACTACTCGAGAAAAGATGGCCATTATGGCTGCTACTAATTTAGCGGCCGGCCTAAATGGTAAAGTGCCACCTAACTTGGCGAATAAAGAAGTGTTGGAGAAATAACTAAAAGCTGAACTAGTTCTCATAAAGAGACATTTTGTCAAAGAGAACTAAAGAGGACGAGTAACATGCCTTTTGAACCAGAGGGGATTATACCCTCGATGGTAACGCCGTTTGATAGTAAAGATCGGCTTAACGAAGCTGTACTGCGAAAGCTAACTAACTACCTTATTAATGGAGGAGTCCATGCTTTATTTGCCATAGGAAGTCAAGGAGAGTTCTACACTCTCACAAGAGAGGAGAAAAAGAGAATAACAGAGATCGTTGTTGAAGGAGTAAATGGAAGAATTCCAGTTTATATTGGAACTGGTGCTATGACTACAAGAGAGGCTGTTTTATTAACTCAAATAGCTGAAAAGGCTCGAGCTGATGCGGTTTCCGTGATAACACCTTACTTTATCTCCCCCTCAGAGGATGAGCTTTATGAACATTACATTACTATTGCTAAATCTACAAAACTCCCTGTACTTCTTTATAGTAATCCAGGCAGGACAGGAATTAATATGTCAGTAAAATTAGTGACCAAGTTATCCAAGATAGACAATATAGTGGGGATTAAAGATAGTAGTGGAGATTTAACCTTAACTACAGAGTATATCCGTAATACAGATTCAGGTTTCTCAGTTTTAGCTGGGCGAGATACGCTTATTTATGGAACGCTCTTATATGGGGGTAAAGGTGCAATTGCTGCTACAGCTAATATAATTCCAAAATTAGTAGTGGAAATTTATGAAGCATTTGTCAAAGGAAATCTAGAGAGAGCAAAAAAAGCACAGTTTCGGCTAGCTCCACTTAGGATAGCCTTTGGGCTAGGCTCTTTCCCAGTGGTCATTAAGGATGCTTTGAAGTTAATTGGAATAGATGCTGGATCTGCCAGAAAACCTATTGAGTCATTATCGGAAGCCCAAAGAGAAAAGCTAAAAAAAGTATTACAGAATCTTGGTATTCTATAAAATCTTTAGCCTCTTTGGAAGAGGTCTTTGAATAAGGACACTTTGATATGAGGGAGCGATTTTTTTTGAATTCAAATTAATTTTATAGTGATTAAGCCAAGGGTACACTGGCTTAATTCCCTTTTCCTCTAGTTTGTCATCAAACCTTGAAAAAATAGGTTGCAAGATATCCTCATATCTGTGCCAGATCTATCTCTGGAAGATGGTCTAAGTGGAGAAAATTGAACTGCACTCAGAACTTGCGCTGAGAAGATCGATATAGCTATGGAGGACCGCCATTTTCCCTATAGGGGGTCAAAGGAAGAATAGTCCCTCTGGAAATGCGACATTCTGTGAAAGGCATGACAAAAATTTCAAGGAGAAAAAATGCCAAGATTTAAAGGGGTGATTCGTAACGTTACTTTAAGCAAAGAAGATATGGAAAAGTTGCTTAGTATGCCTTTACACGAAATAGATAAATGGAGCCCTGTTGAAGTCGTGGTACTGGCTAAGTGGGAGGATGTCGGGCGGGCGCTAGCAAAAGCCATCATAGAAAAAATAAAGAAAAATAATGCAGCGGGTAAGCCCTCAACCTTTATTTATCCCTGCTGGGAGTTATGCCCGTCCTCCTTTAATGTATCCGTATGTCATTGAAATGAGTGCGGAAGAGAAGCTCAGTTGGAAAAATGTTTGGACCTTTAACATGGATGAGGTTCTCGACTGGACTAACCGGTCGGTACCAGAGACCCATCCTTGGAGCTTTTATGGATCAACGAAGAAAGTATTCTTCGATAAAGTTGATATTCCTAAAGATCATATATGGTTCCCTGATCCTCGAGATCCTGATGCTATCGGTAAGAAGATTAGCGAAATTACCGAGGGAAGAGGGGTGGACATTTCTTTTGACGGTATAGGAGAACATGGACATTTGGCTTACGAGGAAGCTCCAGATCTCATGACTCATTGGACCCATATAACTCCTGAAGAGTTTAAGAATGCCCCCACTCGCATTCTTCCCCATCTGAATCCAGAGACTTATATAAGAGCCCTGCGAGGTGACTGGGATCCTCCTGATAAATCCCTGTACACCCTGGCACCTCCAGGAGCAATAACTATCGGGATGAAGTGGCTCCTCGGAGCTAAGACGTTAATGCTCTCAGGCGACGGAGCAGTATTCAAAATAGCTGCTATGCATCCACCAACCATGGATTTCCCGGTAACATTAGTACAGGAGCATCCTGATCCTAAGAATACAGTAATGATGTTCACAGCGAGGGAAGAAGGAAAGGCTTGGTGAGGTGTAAGAGGAGGCTAATGCAAGTGTGCCCTTGTAACTTGGGGCGTTGACGCCTATTATGTAAAAAGTTTTCCAATAATCCCATAAGCGATGTTTTTCTATTTTGTTTATCCTTATTTTTACTTTTTTTGCAAAGGAGCCAATGGGAATATCAGGGACAAGGGAATCCAGGCCCGTGGACAATTCCGTGCCCTGACGGTCTGGTCCATAGGTTTCTTTGTTTACTTAAGGAAAAATAAGTATTTAATTAGGAAGCTAAAAATAAGGCCGAAGGGAGGTGGAAAAGTAGGTAGGCCATTAGCTCACGATAAAGGAAAGCTTTCCAAGAGAGAAGTGTCGAAAGGTTAGTTTTCTCTTTTTTGGGGAAGTCTGTCCGGGACACTATCGTTCTTTAAGGTTGAGAACCGGGAATCAAGGTCTGAAAGGGTGCGAATGATTTTGAAGGCCAAGAGGAAAAGTGTTCATAGTTGCTTTTCTTTCACCGAACCTTTAATGACCAATCGCACAGGTAGTGTTAAGAATTGTATGATAGAATCGTACAAGCAAGGAGAGAAAAATGAAAAGAAACATTATTGTCGCTATGTCTCTCGTTTTACTCGTAGCGTTCTCAGGTATATGCTATGGAGGGTCCTCAAAACCAGTGCACCTTCTCATGTGGAGCGGTGCGAAACCTTTCATGGATACTTTGTCTGAGATTGAAAAAGTTTATGAACAGGAAACCGGTAGAGAGGTTGAAATAAGTACCCTTCCGTGGGATGAGATGCACCGAAGACAGGTAATTACACTCGCTGCGGGGAGCCCAACTTACGATGTGATATATCTTGCTCCAAAGTGGCTCACAGAGTTCGCAGAAGCAGGGCTTCTAGAGCCACTGGATGAGAGGATGACGCCTGAGGTAAGGGAGGCTCTGGTACGCGGTTCAATCGAGCCTATATTGCGGAATGGCCGTCTCTACTCGCTGCCGAAGACAGTAAGTTCCAGATTTTTCATTTACAGGAAAGACCTGTATCAAGAAGCTGGTATTGATCAGCCTCCTCGTTACATAGAAGAAATGGTAGAGTATAGTAAAAAGATCCAGCAACTTACCGGGGGAAAAGTATGGGGATTTCTTGCTGGACTCAGGGGGAATATAGGAGCAGTCACCTATGTGATAGCACTTAACCTATCAGGAGGTGCAATGTGGGATGAAAAAGGTTACCCTGCGTTTACATCTGCTGAAGGAGTGAGAGCACTAACTTTCTTGTTGGATATCGTGAATAAATATCAGATTACACCTCCTGCCGCAATTGGGTGGTCCAATTCTCGATCTATTGGGACAGCATACAATACAGGAATTGGAGCCCAGATGATAGAAATGGCAGAGAAGTTTAACTGGGCGAATAACCCAGAACTGTCTAATGTAGTAGGAAAAAGCGGTATCTCAATAAATCCTGCTTTCAAGGATTCTGGACGAAGAAGTGCATCTCGAGCTGCCTATGAGAGTGTAGCTATACCTGTGTGCTCGGAAAATAAGGATGCAGCTTGGCATTTTGTCAAATGGTTTACGACAGCTTATTCTCCCAACAAATTATGGATCGAATACGGGTATCCACCTCTTGCTAGCTCTGTTTTAGTTGACCAACAGATCCAAAAAGAGATTCCATGGGTGGAAGGATTCAGAGAGCAGATTTCTTATCCGTGTCCAACCTGGGAGGATTTATCCGACTTTACTCAGCGACGAGATATACTCATGGAGGAGATCGAGGCTGCTTTACTTCTTGCGAAATCACCTGAACAAGCTTTAGAGGATGCAGCTAAGAGAATTATAAAAGAGGTCATAGAAGGCGGAAACTAAAGTAGAGAAACGGGCTTAAGCTTCCCCGGAGTTCTCTCCGGGGGGAGCTTAAGCCCGGAGAAAGGAGGGTAACCAATGCAAAAACAAATGACACTGTTAGTATTTTCCGCAAGTCCTGATTCAGCTGAAATTATGGCCGGTGGAACGTTAATTAAATATGCCAAATTTGGGCACAAAATATTTGATGTGATTGTAAATAAAGTTGAACCCACCTCAGCGTATGGAGCTTACTACCATGATGTTGGCAGTCAAAGTAGTGAGCAGCTGGAATCAGATGTCGAGTTGAAAAAGAAAGAGCAGAAGAAGGCCGGGGAAATTATTGGATATCAGGAAGTAAGATTTCTTGACTACGAAGATATAGAATCTGATCCTCAAAAAAAGTGGTCTATAGTTGATATTATTAGGGAGATAAGGCCGGATATAATCCTGACCCATTTTGAAAATAATAGAAATCTTGGTTTTGCCCATACTTTACGCATCGTAAAAGAAGCTTCTTTTTTAGCAGCGACTGGACGTAGGAGGGGCAAATTTCTTCCTCACCGGATTAAAATGTTGTATATGTTTGGAATTCGAGGGTGGGCTCAAGACTTTATTCCTGATGTGTTTATTGACATAAGCGATGTGATAGAAAAAAAGAAAGAGGCTCTCTCTCAGTATAAATCTATGTGGGGACTACCTGGGAGGTCAAAGGATTACTGGCTGGAAAGACATGTTCTTACTCAAAACAAGCAGTGGGCCTTTGAGGCTGGTATACCCGGGTTCGCAGAGGCTTTCAAAAGTTACTGGACCCGTCTGTATGGGAGCCCCTTGGCTGATGAATTTCTCCCGTGCCGGGAGGGAGGAAATTTGTAAATCAAGACAATTATACCGTTGGAGTTAAAATGGAGTAGTCTCAGATGCATAAATCGATAACAAAAATAGACCGTTGGTTTGGGTTATTTCTCCTACTGCCATCGATCGTCATCATCTGTTTCATGTTTTTGTACTTACTGGGTTACTCTGGCTATATAAGTTTTACTAATCTGACTCTGAAAAGAGGCTGGAATGCTATGGAGTTTGTGGGACTGCAACAGTACATGCGCGCTTTTACAAATCCTACTTTTTGGAAAATTACCGGACAGACTTTCTTCTTCATCAGTGGTGCAATAACTGGGGTTGTACTTCTCTCTACTGGAATGGCTTTACTCTTAAACGAGCCATTCAAGGGACGGGCAATAGTGGTTGCTCTTTTTTTGATCTCATGGGTTCTACCGCGAACTGCTACAACATTTATATGGAGCTGGATGTTTGATGGCCAATTTGGCATCGTTAATTATATCTTGATGTCCTTAGGTATTATCTCCTCTCCCAGAGTCTGGCTAATGCATGCTAATTCTGCAATGGGTATTTTAATTTTAACTTACATATGGAGACAGATCCCTTTTGCAACATTGATTATTTTAGCAGGATTACAGGGAATACCCAAGCAGTTGTACGAAGTGGCAAGAATTGATGGTGCTTCTACTTTGCGCCAATTTATTAGTATTACACTTCCCTTGGTGAAAAGGGTTATGCTTATTATTTTGGTATTACAAACCATCGCGTCGTTTAAAGCTTTTACTCTGGTTTACACGCTGACTCAGGGAGCACCAAGAGGAAAAACAGAGTTGTTAATTACGTATATTTTCAAACAAGTTTTTGAATACTTGAACTTTGGGTATGGATCAGCAGTTGGATATATTTTGATAACAGTATTTATTTTGCCATTGTCTATCATATATCTGTTGGTATACATAGGCAAGGAATGATAAGAGATTTAAAGGAGAGTATCGGTGTTTGGATATACAAGTAAAATAAGAACATGGACCATCGCAAAAAGGGCAATATTACTTGTAATAGTTGGAGTGATGCTCATCCCCGTAGTATGGCTTTTTATGAGCAGCTTTTTAGCTGAGAAGGACATATGGAGTTCCCCCCCAAAATTCTTTCCTACTTATTTAAATTTTTCTAACTACGAGCAGATTCTCTCTGACAGCGATTTTGCAAAGTGTTTTAAGAACAGTCTCATAATAGTGGTACCTACGACAGTGCTGGTAGCTCTCGTTGCTGTGCTTGGGGGTTATGCCTCAGCGAGATCGAGGTTTAAGATTCCTTTTCTCAATCTTATATCGATTGGTATTTTAGGAGCACAGATGGTCCCTGGACCGATCATTTTAATCCCTCTGTTTATCCTTTATAAGTTTCTAAACATAATAGGCACCTATGTTGGTATTGTCTTTAGTTATGTGGCTTTTCTTCTGCCTGTTGCACTTTGGCTGATGAGAACCTATTTGTTAGCATTCCCCGAAGAAATAGAAGATGCAGCGAAAATAGACGGCTGTTCCAATTTACAGATTCTGACAAAGGTAGTCCTACCTAATGTAATCCCCGGATTAATTACTATACTACTGTATACTTTCATAGAAGTGTGGGGAGAGTATACCTTTGCCGTCGTGCTTACAGATGCGGATACTATCACTCTTCCCATCAAGATCGCCTCATTCAGGTCACGTCAGACTGCAGTCATAGGTCCTTCATTTGCTGGAGCCGTACTATTCAGTCTTCCGGTAATCATAATTGCGCTTATGCTCCACAGGTACATCTCTACTAGCCTTGGGGGTAGAATAAGTAAAGGTTAATCGTCGCGTGCGGTTTTCTTAAGGGCATTAAAAAATAATGCAGAGTTTAATGAGATTCCAGGAAATGGTTTTTGAATCTGCAATAAAAAGAACACGAAAATGGGTCTATTACCCATTTTCAAAACGAAGAAATCATCTATCGGGAAGATTCCCGAAATATCTTCAAAATCATGGAGGTTGTTATGAATTCTACTGACAAAGTGAGAGTGGGAGTTATCGGTGTGGGAGGATTTGGTATTTGCCATGTCCAGGTTTACTCAGAACTGCCCGAGGTTTCTTTGATGGCCGTAGCAGATATTGATGAGAAAAGAGCAGAAAATGTAGCTGCGCAATATGGAGTAAAACACTATTACTCTGATTATCGGAGACTACTAGATCATAAGGATATAGATATTGTCAGTATTTGTACTCCAGAACCTGACCATAGAGAGCCCACGGTACACGCAGCTCAAGCGGGTAAGCACATCTTGCTGGAGAAACCTATTGCGACGACCCTGGAAAATGCTCATGCGATAGTAGAAGCTGTTAATAACGCTGGAGTCAAATTAATGATAGGGTTTCTTTTTCGATTTGTTACAAATAGAATGAGACTAAAGCAGTATGTAGAAAGCGGACTTCTTGGGGAACTTGTTTCCGCCTCTGCTATCCGCCATACCAAACTCTCAACTGCCCGTCCTGTTGCAGCCAGAGTTGGACCCGGAGCAAACATCATGGAAGAAGGAATTCATGAAATAGACCTTCTCCGATGGTGGGTAAATAGTGATGTCGAGACAGTATATGCCAAAGGCGTCGAAAAGAGTTTAGCAGAGGAGTTCCCAGGGGTGTGCGATGTATGGTCTTTAACACTGAGTTTTCGTAACGGAGCTATAGGTCATCTTGAATCTTCCTGGGTCCTTCCGGTTGCTACCTGGACACGACCCAAAGATTGGAAAAAAAGTTGGGTCGCTTGTAACTTGAAGTTCAACATCATTGGAACAAAGGGTACTGTTTTTTGCGATGGATTTCCGACCTCAATATATGCGTGGGATGAGGAAGGATGGAAATTTCCAGATGAGGGAACTTTGGATTTTGGATATGGCAAGATTAATGGTGCGCTTAAGAGAGAACTGTCCCATTTTGTGGAATGTATCGCTAAAGGCATAGAAATGAAGGGAGCTACCGTGGAGGACGGACAAAAGGCCTTAGAGATTGTCTTTGCAGCTATGAAGTCATCGAAAGAAAACAGGCCCATTAGTTTACCCCTATAAGCCGTCATTCTGTAAAACTGCAGGATTGGGCTTCCCAGAAGGTTAAAAATAGCATAGAGTGAGAGAAGAATTCGTTATTGATAAGTTTTCAAAAGGAGGGGGAGTTTGAAGAAGGAAATTATTGGCCCAAGGAGTCAGCCTTATTCACAGGGGGTAAAAGTTGGTAATCTGGTATTTTTTTCCGGTTTAAGTGCTCGCGACACAGATGAAGTGATGTATGCCCCGGGAGATATCCGCCAACAGACAGAGAGAGCACTGGAGAAATTGAAAGAGCGAGTTGAGTCAGCGGGAAGTTCTCTTGAGAATGTCGTCAAAATTAATGTTTATATTGATGATATTACAAAAAAGCCACAGTTCCACGCTGTTTACAAGGAATTTTTTTCCAAGGATGGACCCGCAAGAACCACGATACAGGTAAGTCGCTTCGATGGGGGAATGTGTATAGAAATAGATGCAGTCGCACTGGTCCCCGAATCGTAGTCAGTAAAAGGTCAGCTTACGTGTAGCCTCCTGTATAAGCGGCTTTAATACCTACCAGTTTAAAAGGTGAGAAAGTGTTGGAAAACAGACAAGTTGATGTTGTAGTTGTAGGCTCTGGAGGGGCAGGACTTACAGCGGCTATAGAAGCTGCTGAGAGAGGCATGGAAGTTGTTGTTTTGGAGAAGATGGCGAGAATCGGCGGGAACACAATTATCTCCTCCGGGTGGATAAGTGCGGCGGGTACCTGTTTTCAAGCAAATCAAGGAATCAAAGACTCTCCTGATATCCATTTGTACGATACCCTGAGGGCTGGGGGTTATAAAAACGATAAAGAACTTGTGCAAGTTCTCGTCACTGAAGCATCACGTGCCATTCATTGGGCTATCAAGCAGGGGGTCATTTTCGAGGAAGAGGTAAGATGGGGAAGGAGGGCAAGTAGACCAAGGCAGCATGTGTGCTCACCTTCTCAGTGGGTGAAACGGTTTAAAGATGTGGCGGTAAAAAAGGGAGTCAAAATTCTTACTCGCACGAGGGTGGTTAAGATTACCAAAAGGGAAGTAAATTCTAAAGAAAAAGTGCTGGGGGTTGTCACGAGCCAAAATAATGCGAGATTGATCGAAATAGAAACCAGAAAGGGTGTGATATTAGCAACCGGAGGGTTTGGAGCTAATCCAGAAATGGTAAGAAAATACAATCCAAAACTTAAGTACCTCGGCACTACTAATGCTTCTGGAGTCACCGGTGATGGAATATTGTTAGCCGATGAGGTAGGGGTAAGGCTCATTCATATGGAATATATTCAGAGTTACCCTTTGTGTGATCCGCGAACCGGGAGATTAAGCAGGGCTGGAGAGCTTGGAGTAATCTTGGTGAATCAAGAGGGTATGAGATTTGTGAATGAGACCGAGACAAGAGATGTAAGATCCTCTGCCATCATGAAACAAACAGGCGGAATCGCCTTTTCCATTCTGGATGAGAAAATTCGAACAAAACAGAAGAAAAATGTGAATCGTGTTGGAGCCAGAACGATAAGGCAGCTCGCAGAAAAAAATGGTGTAAAGGCCCAAAGACTAATAGAGACAGTAAAGAAGTTTAACAGGTATGTGGTAGCAGCACAGGATTCTGAATTTGGGAGAAAGATGGATGATATTGACAAATTAGAAACTCCCCCTTTTTACGCCATTAAGGTTACCCCTTCTGTTCACTATACTCTGGGAGGAGTAGCTATAAATACTGAGGCACAAGTCTTACGCAGGAAGGGGGGTGTAATTTCCTCGCTGTACGCAGCTGGCGAAGTTACAGGAGGTGTTCATCGATCAAACAGAGAAGGAGGAAATGCACTCGTCGAAACTCTTGTCTTTGGCCGCATAGCTGGTAGGAACGTCGCGAAGGAGAAAGGACGGAGTTAGTCAGGAAAAGGAGGAAGTTATGAAAATAACAAAGATCGAAGTTATCCCTGTAAAGATTCCCTACATAGAACGTATAAGAGAACAGTTACGAAGAGCCAATCCTCGCATGGAAGCGGCAAAAACTAATATATACAAAGTCTATACCGATGAGGGAATGGTGGGGATAGGTGAGGGACAGATTGGTCCAGCGAATCATATTAATCACTATATTGGAAAATCCCCATTTGACTGTATTCTGGATGACAGTGCAGGTTCCTTGTTGATAGCCTTTTATGACCTGATGGGCAAATTTCTTGGGCAGCCAGTATATAAGTTCTTTGGTAGGCGCCTAAGAGATAAAGTTACAGTTGCATACTGGTCCCATTGTTATACCCCCGAACTTCTGGCAGAAGAGGCAAAACGAGCAGCAAATAAGGGTTTTACCTTACACAAAATAAAAGCTAGACCATTCAGAGATTGTATTGCTCAGGCGGTCGCAATCGCAGATGTGGTACCATCTGAGTATCGAATTGTTGTTGATGCGAATGAGACCTTTGGTACACCGGCAAAGACCTTAGAAATTGCGAAGGAGTATGAAAAGATTCCCCAAATTTGGGCTCTGGAAGAACCAATTCCTACGTCAAATATTGAAGGTTACCGGTATTTAAGATACAAAGTAAACTATCCGCTGGCCGTCCATGCCGAGAACCAGATAACTGCTTTTCAACCGGGCACATGTGATGCGGTAGTAATAGAGAAGATTCTGCTTGGTCGATCTGTACACACAGTTGCAACTTTAGCTGAATTTGCGGGACGGACAATCTGGATGGAATATGGTCTTTTTTCTGGAATCTCAGCCGTATATCAGGTACATCAAGCAGCAATAATGCCAAATTTCGAGATGTGCATAACTTTGCTGTTTCTCACTGAAAATGATTTAATAGTGGACCCTCTTCCTTTCAGTGATGGTCATATAAAGGTACCGGAAAAGCCCGGTCTTGGAGTTGAATTGGATGAAGATGCCATTGACAAATATCGTAGTTAGAGCACATTCTTTTCAGAGAATTCTATTTTTATGTAAAACAGACATACAAACCTGTCTTTGCATAAAATGTAGCTAAACTCCGAAAGATCTGTGAAAACGAATTCCTTGGTTTGGGGTGAAGATATGCATCTACCTGTATTTTTTACCGAGAGACAAATTTATTTGAGGAGGTATATACTATGTCTTCTTCTAATCTTGAGAGGACCTCAACGAAACCACTTAGAATCTTAGTGGTAAGTGCACATGCAGCCGATTTTTGTTCGCGGGCTGGAGGCACTATTGCGAAACACGTAGGGAAGAACGATTCTGTGTGGGTACTGGATTTAAGTTTTGGAGAACGCGGTGAGTCGATACCATTATGGAAGAAAAAAGAGAAAGTATCGGTTGATTCTGTAAAGGCTATCAGACGTGAAGAGGCTGAGAAGGCAGCGGCAATTCTTGGTGCAGAAATTAAGTTTATGGATTTTGATGATAACCCTCTGGTTATTGACAGAGACAGAATGCTGATATTAGTGAGAGAAATAAGAAAAATAAGACCAGACATTGTAATAACTCATTATTCTCAAGAAATTTGCATAAGGGAACCCATGAATCCAGACCACCAAATAACCGGGAGTTCTATTGTGAAAGCCTGCTATTATGCTATCTGTCCCGGTGTTCTTCCAGAAGAAAAACCCCATTTTTTCCCGACTGTGTTTATGTATGAGCCTACAGTCCCACTCACTGAATTCACCGGATTCATTCCAAATGTGTATGTTGACATAACTGAAGTGTTTCAGCAAAAAATAGATGCTCTAAACAAATTTAAAAGGGGACAACCAAATCTACCAAAGTACTACACTCACTACGCAACTTATCGGGGCTGGCAGGCAAAGGAATTTGCGTATAATGAAGGACGTTTTCAGTATGCAGAAGCTTTCTATCGCTATACTCCGTGGCTTGGAGAGAATCTGGCTGTATAATTTGGCTGTGATATCATGGATAAGTGAGATCCACCACCGGTTTTGCAGAAAGCATGTCGAAGTGAGAAAGACAAAGCACAGGTGGAGAAGGGTTTTTTATACTAAAGGGAACTTTTAGAAAGAAAACAGACGTACTAAATAGAACCCTCTTAAGAAGTTTCTTGCAGGGAGGAAGATGATGGGCGAGTTCTTGAACAGTATGGAATGGTATTATATTAATCGGGGAAAAGATATAACCCCCTCCATGTCATTTCGAGGTAAATCAAAGAGCGATTTTGAAAAATGGCACAGAGAACTCAAAGCTAAATTGTTAGAACTTTTGGGAGAATTTCCAGAAAAAGTCCCCCCGCAACCGGACAAGCTTGGAGAAGAGGATTGCGAAGATTTCATCCGTGAAAAGTATACCATTGCGACGGAAAAGCACATGCGTCTTCCTCTTTATCTTCTCCGGCCAAAAAATATTCTTCCCGGAGAGAAGGTTCCCGGAGTTCTTTGCTGTCATGGTCATGGCCCTTTTGGTAAGGATTCAGTAGCCGGGCTAACCTTTCACCAGTCCGAAAGGGAAAAGGATATACGAGAATATAATTACAACTATGGTGAGCAGATGGCTAAAAGGGGTTACATTACTATATGCCCGGATTTCAGGCCTTTCGGTGAGAGGGTAGCTTATACCGAACCCTACCCTCATTTAGATAAATGCAATATCTATTTCATCAAGGGACTTCTCCTGGGAGAGGTACTTTTAACCAAGAATATTCATGATGCAAAGTGTGTTCTTGATTTTCTTTTAACTCAAGAGGAGGTTGATCCAGAAAAAATTGGATGCATGGGACTTTCTTTTGGAGGAACGATGACCACCTATATTTCTGCCTTAGATGATCGAATAAAGGCAGCCGATATCATCTGTTATCTCACAACAACACGCCATTCTGCTATCAAGACGAGCAACGTCTGTGGTTCCCAATTCGTTCCTCATCTTTACAAATACGCTGATGTAGCTGATATTGCTGGTTTAATTGCTCCAAGACCACTTTTGGTGGAAAGTGGGGTGAACGATACCTGTTTTAAGTTCGAATCTGCCAGGGAAGCCCATGAGAAGCTGAAAAGAATATATAGAGCAGCTGGTGCAGAGGATAAGCTCGAGTTTGATATATTTTTAGGAGAACACTCCTTTGCTGGTAATAAGGCTTTCCTCTTTTTTGATATCTATTTGAACAAGCAGGAATTTATGCAATAGTGAACCTCCGACTCTCTCTTGAGATACATCCTGGAGTGAGGTGGATTGGATTAAAATTGTCCGGGAAGATTTTATTCGCTCTGGCAGAAACATTAACGGAAATCACGAAAAAATTGCACTTTTTGGTAAAGTTTGAAACTTGCTCAAGTTTGTCGCAATTTTTTAGATCTTTCCCTTATCACATGCTAATTTGAGCGAGAAATTTTTGTTTTAATTTATATTTGCCCGAAACATTTCATCTTTTGATACAGTTTCAGGTGATCCTGTAGCTCCTTGGTAGTCCTAAAACCATATCTGGGATTTTCCCAGGATCTGACCAGTTTAATGGAATTCTCTGAATTGCCAGCTCTTGAAACATTGGGCTCTTTAAGATAGGTAAACATATACTCACACAAGCGAATTTTTGAAGTAGATTCATGGAGAAGGAGGTAAGAGGTAAAATGAAAGAAGTGAAAGTCCGATGGATGGAATTGAGCCGTCCTGAGCTTGAAGAAGCGGCTCAGAATGATTCGATTGTTATAGTCCCAGTGGCCTCAACCGAGCAACATGCACTTCACCTGCCTGTTGGCACAGATACTATTATCGGAACCGAAATAGCAGAACGTGTAGCGAAACGACTAGTTGAAGAGGATATACAAAGTTGTGTAACTGCCCCAATTTGGACTGGAATCTCGTCTCATCATATGGATTTTGTTGGAACCATAACTTTAAATTTTGAATCTTTCGCATGCATTGTATCACAGGTATGCAGTTGTGTGTTCAAGCATGGATTCAAACGAATTGTGCTGTTAAACAGCCATGGGGGTAATGTTGCACCTTTAGAGATAATTGCATCTGAGATGAAGATTCCCGTAGTGGTAGTTACTTACCTGAATCTTGTGAGAGAAAAGATGAATGCTATGTTAGAGTCAACTGGCAGGCACGCAGGTGAGCTTGAAACCTCCCTGATTATGTCCATTGCTCCCTCATTGGTGGATAAAACTCGCCTTTCTAAAAGAAAAAGAAGAACAAAGTCTTGGTTTCTAAGAGAAGGGAAAGTGTTCCTATATCGTACCCACAAACAGAGGTCTGAGACAGGTGTAATAGGAGATGCCACTTTAGCAAGTAAAGAGAAAGGTGATAAACTCTGGGGTATTATTGTAGATGAATTAGTAAATTTTTTTAAAGAATTTAAGAGTTGGGATTTAAGTCATCTAGAGAATCTCTGAATTCAAGAAGTCAAAAAGTGCTTTGTTGAAGATGGTATAAAAGAACAGGGAGTGGCTGCGTAGGATCAATAGGAAATAATCAGTTAATAGCAAGACAAAACCAGGGAAGTTTTTACTGGAAGAGAAAATTAGGGAAGAGCCAAATATGTGGGTTGAAAGTTAAGAATAAAAGGAGAGAGATTCTTAAATAGCTTCGAGGAGGAATAATGTTTACTCGAGAATTGGTGGATGTTACGATAATTGGTGCTGGAGTAGTAGGAGCAAGCATAGCAAGGGAACTTTCTAAATATGAGCTGAGAGTGCTTCTGATAGATAAGAATTCTGAGGTTGGTTTTGGTATCAGTAAGAGTAGTACTGCAAATATTATAGAGAAGGGCGGCCAAATAGGAGCATTACGGGAGGGTCTGATAGTTTCGGGGAATAAGATGTTCGATAAACTCACCAAGGACCTAGATGTTCCGCTCAAATGGATAGGTTTACTTTACCTAGCGAGAAATGAGAGTGAAGTTAAATCTCTGAAGGAGCACAAGTCTAATGAAAAAAAGTATGGATTTGTGGAAATGATAGGCAGGAGAGAACTTAGAAAAAAAGAACCTAATATCGCCAAAGATTTTATTGCAGCTTTGTATAATCCTAGATTTGGGGTTGTCCCGTCTTATGAGTTAGTTCCTGGTTTGGTTGAAAACGCTCAGAAAAATGGAGTAGAGCTTCTCTTGGATACTGAAGCCAAAAAAATATATCAAAAGGACAAAAGAATAATTATAGAGTCTAACGAAGATTCAATCAACAGTAGGTTTGTTATAAATGCGGCTGGCCTGGGAGCAGTTAAAATAGCAAGAATGGTGGACAAAAATATCTCTGATGCTCTTCCTCAGAAAGAGGTGATATTGGTTCTTGAGAAACGTACAGAAGGAATGGTAAACCATGGCATTATAGATGTACGTTCTGGAGGCGCTTATATTAACCCGAGGTGCGCAGGTACTATAACACTCGGGATGCGCGGTGTGACTGTAGACAGAGATGATGACAGAAATGTTCCAGGGGAGAGGATTCAAAAGATAGTCCAAGCGGCCAAACGAGTGATACCCGCATTTTCTCCTAGAGATATAATTAAGAGTTTTGCTGGTGTTTGCACTCAGCAACCTACTAGAGATAAAGACTATCTTATTGGACCTTCCAAAACAGTTTCCTCTTTGATTAATGTGCGGGTGGGTTGGGGGGGACTGACCTCTAGCCCAGCTATAGCAAAGTTGGTCGTGAAAATATTAATTAAACAAGGGTTGGACTTGATTAAAAACCCAAACTTTGATCCTTGCAGGCAGGGAATACCTAAGATCGAGGAATTAACCGATGAAAAGAAAAAACAACTTATTAAAAAAGATAAGCGATATGGGCATATCGTATGCAGGTGTGAACATATAAGCGAAGGGGAAATAGTAGAAGCAATTAAGAGAGGAGCAAGAACTTTAGATGGGGTTAAAGGTAGGACGAGAGCTGGTATGGGACGTTGTCAAGGAGGATTTTGTGGGCCACGTGTACTTCAGATTCTTTCCAGAGAGCTTAATCTACCAGTAACTAAGATAAATAAAAAGGGAAGGGGAAGTGAACTTGTAAGATTTAAAACTAAAGAGTTGTTGGAAGAAGGAGAATCTCAATGAATAACCTCGTAGATTTGTTAGTTATAGGAGGGGGGCCAGCTGGTTTAGCTGCAGCTATTAAGGCAAAGGAAGCTGGAGTCGAAAATTTGCTAATTATAGAAAGATCTGAGGAGTTAGGTGGGCTTCTTCATCAGTGCATACATGACGGGTTTGGTTTACTATATTTTAAGGAAGACCTTACCGGTCCAGAATATGGATATAAGTTTATTCAGAAAGTAAAAGAGCTGGGAATAGATTATCTTCTTGAAACTATGGTCTTAGATATCACTCCAAGAAAAGAAGTTCTGGCGATGAATGCTGATAAAGGAATAATTAGACTAAATCCTAAGACTATAGTTCTTGCTATGGGTTGTCGAGAAAGAACAAGACATAATATTCATCTTCCCGGGACAAGACCAGCAGGAATCTATACTGCTGGTACAGCGCAAAGGCTGATCAATGTAGAAGGGTATATCCCTGGTAATCGTGTAGTTATTTTAGGCTCGGGAGATATTGGTATGATTATGGCTCGGAGGTTAACTTTAGAAGGAGCTAAAGTTGAGGCTGTAGTGGAAATTCTTCCCTATATAGGTGGATTAATTAGAAATGAAGTTCAGTGTTTGAGAGACTTTGACATACCTGTTTTTCTGGGACATACTATTACAGAGATTTATGGCTTGGATAGGATAGAAGGAATTAACATTAGCAAAATAAATGAAAATGGTGATTTAGTTCCAGAAACTACCAGGAAAATAAAATGCAACACTCTTCTCTTATCCGTTGGCCTAATACCGGAAAATGAGCTTTCTCTGAATGCAGGAGTAGAGCTTGATCCTATTACAGGGGGACCTGTTGTGGATGAGGATATGCAAACCAATGTTCCAGGTATATTCGCAGCAGGGAATGTTGTTCATATTCTTGATCTTGTAGATAATGTTAGCTGGGAGGCTGAAGTAGCTGGTTTAAGTGCAACTAAGTATATCTTAGGTGAACTTCCTCCATCCCTAAGAAAAATAAAGGTGAAGGCTGGTAATGGTATCAAATATGTTATTCCATCATATATTAGTGGTCAAAAAGAGGTTAATTTGTATATGAGGGTTTCTGAGCCTGAACAGGATGTTATCCTTAAAGTGGTTGATGATTCCACAGGTAGATGTCTATCTAAGAAAAAATTGCTTGTTGTAAGACCTAGCGAGATGATAACAAAAAAAATTACTGAGAAGGAACTAAAATCTTTAGGAAAACGATCTAATCAATTAATACTCAGTTGTGTTAAAGGAGAATGAAAATGGAAAAATTTGAAGTTATTTGTCTGGTTTGCCCCTTGGCTTGTAATATTACTTTATCAGTCCAGAAAGGCAAGGTTATCGATGTTACCGGTTTTAAATGTAATAAAGGTGAAGAGTATGCTTTGCAGGAATACATATCCCCCCAACGCATTCTTACAAGTACAGTTAAAACCACCGATAAATCTAAGCCTTTATTACCGGTAATAACTACAGTTCCTATATCTAAGAAACTATTAATACCTTGCATGAAAATCTTAGCTCAAGAGGAGATACATCCACCAGTAAAAATTGGGCAGGTTATTGTGAAAAACATTATGACAGGAGTAGACGTGATTGCTACTCGGAACTTATCCTGTTAATAATTAACGTACTATATAAAACTCAAGTACATTTTTAGATAAATCTTAGTTCAGTAAGTGTAGTTTAAATTTTTGCTCTTTACCATAGTTTTTTGGTAAAAAGAAATACACTTAACAAAATTCTTTGCTGGGAGAGGAATTTTCCCCAAATGGGTATAAAATTAACTAAGAAAGCCCATCTATTGGCAGGTAAAGGGATGATGAGAGTTCTAAAATTTGCAAAAACAATATTGTCCCATCAAAAGTAAAAGCTTAATAAAAACATCCTGGAAGAGGAAGGGAATCTTTATTCCCCGCAAGGTAAGCTTTGGTATAATATTGTGGTATGTAACTGCTCTTTGATATAGGATCAAAGCGGGGAAAGCTAAAAGTAAACAGATTTATCAAGGGTCTTTTTTTCTTTTCAGGAATAAGGTGAGAGAAACACCTTGCTCTTACTTGATACTCTTTTCCTAAGACTATTTTCTCAGGATGGTTAAGATAACTATTTACTCTTCTTTTGATCCTTGAGAGAAGGCCTTTTATCTCGATTCTTTGACATTCCTTCTCAAAGTAGTCACATCCCCTTGACCTGCCCCCATTAATTGTACCACTTGTTAAGTTAGAGTCAACGGAGTAAGGTAAATGTGTCAGGACATCGTTACCAGGGGGACCCTTTACAAGGTATAAAACGGTTTGTTAAAATAGCCGGTATCCCAAACCTGAAAAAATGTTTCCAGGATGCAAAGAAGGATTTAGGCGGGGATAATTGGGTTGTCTCTAAGTAACAAAGACGCAGAAAGCAAGAGAATTTCCGAATCCAGAAATCTATATAAGAATAAGAGCATTACGAGGTGACTGGGATCCTTCGGAAACACCACTGTACACACTCGCACCCCCCAGGAGCAATAACTATCGGCATGAAGTGGCTACTCGGAGCTAAGAAGTTAATGCTGTCAGGCGAAGAAGCGGCATTCAGAATAGTTGCCATGCATCCACCAACCATAGATTTCCCTGTAACATTAGTACAAGAGCATCCTGATCCCAAGAATATGGTGACTATGTTCACAGCTAAGGAAGAAGGAACAGCCTGGTGAAAGAGTAACTGTAGTGACTCAAATAAGTTCTAGAGGGATTTACGAATTATAAATTTTGGAGACTGTAAGGTAAAGAATAAGGAAAATCTAGAAGATGAAAAAGGACCATTAAGTGAGAGTAAAAATACTTGAAACAAAGCCGGAAATGGCTAAAGCTGCTGCAGAGAGAGCAGCAGGGGTTTTGAAAGAGGCGATAAAAGAAAAAAATGAAGCGGTTTTTGTGGTAGCTACAGGTGCATCTCAGTTCGAGTTTTTGAAAAACCTCACCAGTATACCCTCAATTGATTGGTCAAAGACAGTAATGTTTCATCTGGATGAGTACATAGGTATTCCAGAAACTCATCCTGCAAGTTTTAGGAAATATTTAAAGGAGAGATTGATTAATAAAGTTTACCCTGGTACCGTTTATTTAATTAAGGGAGATTCCGAAAATCCCGAGCTAGAATGCGAGCGTTTAAATAAAATCATTATCAACAAAGAAATTGATGTTGCCTTTGTTGGAATTGGTGAAAATGGACATTTAGCCTTCAATGACCCTCCAGCAGATTTTGACACTAGAAAACCGTATATAATTGTTGAACTTGATGATGTTTGTAGAAAACAGCAACTTAGGGAGGGATGGTTTAAAAGTCTTGTTGAGGTTCCTTGCAGAGCAATTTCAATATCCATCAAGCAAATTATGAAATCTAAAAATATAATCTGTACCGTCTCAGATAGCCGTAAAGCACAAGCAGTTAAGAACTGTCTTGAAAGTGATATCTCTCCATATCATCCTGCTAGCATATTAAGAGAGCATGAGAGAGTGTTCTTATTCTTAGATAAGAACTCAGCTAAGTTGCTTGGGGAAATTAATCCCTAAAAAGTGTCCCGCTTCAGTATCTGACGACATGGTTCAATATTCTCTGAAGTGAAATAGTTCTTTTTCATAATTATTCTGTACTTTCTTCTTGATAATTAGGACATATGTCCGGTCACAAGATTGAGGAAATATCTTCCTAAGAATGAAAGAACAAAAAGACTAATAGATAAAATCTTTAAAGAGAAACGTTCCTTTATTACTTACGCTAAAAAGGAGAAAAAGAGAAAAGTGGACATTGTAGGCTATCTCATAAAATATGTAGTCTCTCCCCCTATCTCTTACCAAAGAATTATAGAATATAAGAACGGGGAGATTACCTTTCGCTATCAGACCCGAGAGGGAGCTAAAAATAAGATAAGAAAGATGAATGTTTCAGGTTTTATATATCTCTTAGTTCAGCATATTCCAGAGGCAAACCAAAAGATGATTCATTATTATGGACTTTACACAAGAGCAAGAGCAAAGAGAATGAAAACAGCAGTAGAAAAGATCATAAGGTCTTTCAACCAACAGGGATGGGAAGAAGAACAAGAAAAACTCTTAACAGAAATTCTATCTTTTCCCACTACTTATAGAGATAGAATGAAGACAAGCTACAATAAAGATCCCTGCATCTGTCCTGTCTGTGGAGATGAAATGATAATAGAGAAAATAGTTGGTCCTTATGGCTGTATAATCTTTGACCTTTGGAAGACAGATTATTTTCAAGAAAAAACTTATCAGGAGAGAAAGGATGCTGAACTTCTTCAGAAAAAAGAGAAAGAACAAGAAGAATCTCCAAGGTTTCATCAACTATTATTGCCCCAACTGCAAAAATAAACAAGTTATTCCTAACCAAACAGTTTACGATTTCACTAAAGGAAAACATTCTCATCCTGGTGGAACAACTGCTTTTGCCTGCACCGAATGTGGTAGTTCTATGAAACCCATAAAGAAAGAAGTTGTTTAAAAAGTCCTCCTCGCTTCAGCGAGGAGTTATACTTGACGGTCCCATAGAAGAAATAATGCCTTTAGATCCTCTGCCTGAGAAATGGAAAGCATTTAACTGGAGTGTTATAGAAATAGATGGACATAATATGGAAGAGATTTTGGATGCTCTGGATAAGGCAAAACAAACAAAGGAAAAACCGACTATGATTATAGCTCACACAGTTAAAGGTAAGGGAATATCCTTTATGGAAGGTAAATTCCAGTGGCATGGTAAAGCCCCTAACAAAGAAGAATATGAAATTGCTCTGCAGGAATTGGGAGGTACAAAGGAATGAGTAAGAAAATCGCCATAAGGGATGCCTTTGGTGAGGCACTGGTTGAGTTGGGAGAAAAAAATGAAAAGGTAGTGGTTTTAGATGCCGATGTATCTAACTCTACCCGGACTATAAAATTTGAAGAAAGATTTCCCGATAGATTTTTCAATGTTGGAGTAGCTGAGGCAAATATGATGAATATAGCTGCTGGCCTTGCAACCTGCGGCTTTATTCCCTTTGCTAGCACCTTTAGCTTTCTGGCTTGCCTTAAAGCTGCGGAACAAATAAGAACCTCAATCGCTTATCCTGAATTAAACGTTAAAATAGCGGCTGGATATGCAGGACTATCTGATTCCTATGATGGGACTACTCATCAGTCAGTGTGTGACATTGCCATTGCCCGCAGTATTCCAAATTTGACAGTGATAGTGGTAGCTGATGCCCAGGAGACCAAAATAGCAGTTCCCGCCATTGCTCAGTACAAGGGGCCGGTATTTTTTCGCCTCAGTAGAGCAGAGGTGCCGGTGATATTTGACAAAGATCATCAATTTGAGATTGGCAAGGCAAATATTCTAAGGGAAGGTTCGGATGTTACCTTGATTGCCACGGGGGTAATGGTTGTTAGAGTCTTGGAAGCGGCTGATAAGTTGGAGAACGAGGGAGTAAGCGCAGGGGTGTTGGAGATACACACCATTAAGCCACTGGATGAGAGGATAGTTCTCCAGGCAGCAGAGAAAACCAAAGCCATAGTAACTGCTGAGGAACATAGTATTTTAGGAGGTCTGGGAAGTGCAGTAGCTGAATTACTGGTAAAGCACTATCCTGTTCCCTTGGAAATGGTGGGAATTTCAGACACCTTTGCAGAATCTGGTGGTTACGAGGAACTTCTGGATAAATACGGAATGGGTGTTGCTGATATTGTGAAGGCTGCAAAGGCAGTTTTAGATAGGAAAAAACGTTAAGGGAAGGAGGAAGTAATAATGGATTGTAGAGAACGGGCCACAAGGATGCTTGCTGAGTGGAAAAAGGAAAGCTATGCTTTTGGAATAGGGGTATTGGGAAAGGTGGGCGATTTTGCCCGGAAAGCAGGAAAATCCACGATGCTGGTTGTAACCGGGTGGGGCAGTGAACAATGGGTTGAGCCAGTTGTGAAGAATATCCAATCTTTCCTGAAAAAGAAGGAGGTTGATATTCTAGATGTCATAAGAGGAGCCAGAGCAAATGCTCCCCGTGAGGACGTCTATAGGATTGCTAACCAGATAGGAAAGAAAAAACCTGATAGCGTAATTGTCGTGGGAGGCGGAAGCTCAATTGATGCGGTAAAGGCTGCTAATGTATTAGCTACCTTAGATCCTGATGATGTAGAGCCATACTTTGGTATAGGGTTAGTGACGGAGAGGTTAAATAAAGAGGGTAAAGAGCTTTCCCCTGTTATAGCAGTTCAGACTGCGGCAAGCTCAGGAGCTCATCTTACCAAGTACTCCAATATTACCGATCCTTCAATAGAACAAAAGAAACTAATTATAGATAATGCTATTGTTCCCCCTTTTGCAGTTTTTGATTACCAAACAATCATAGGAGCTCCTTATGCAATTAAAGCAGACGGCGCCCTTGACGGCATAGCTCATTGTCTTGAAGTGGTATGCGGAGCTACGGGAAAGCCCTTCTTAAGTAAAGCGATGGACATTGCAGAGGTGGGGATTAGTTTAATTGTGGAAAATCTGCCCCGGACCATAGATAATCCTGAGGATAAAGATGCAATTGAAGGCTTAGGCCTGGGAACGGACTTAGGTGGATATGCCATAATGGTTGGAGGAACAAATTATGGACATCTCTTTAGCTTTTCTCTGATAAATAGGCTAACTCATGGCAGGGCCTGCGCAATAGCAAACCCATATGTTATAGTATTCTTTACACCAGCTATTGAAAAACAGTTAAAATTGATTGGTGGGATATTCAAAGAGGCAGGATATATAAATGAAGATATAAAACGATATAGGGGCAGGGATTTAGGTATTGTGGTGGCTAAGGGTATAATAAGGCTTTTGCAAAAGATAAAATTTCCTACTACATTTGGTGAGGTCGGTGTGGAGGGTGAGGGTAAAAAAAGGATCCTGACCGCCGCCAAGAATCCTCAGTTGTGGAGCAAGTTAGAGCAGGCTCCTGTCTCTCTAATTGTTAGAGATTCAAATGGGGATGTGGATAGGGATCGAACAGAGGATAATATTGACGACTATATGGGGGCTTTAGTAGATGCGATTATAAGCGGAGACTTTGATAAGATAAAGAATATGCCTGAAGTGTAGATTTATAGGAAGTAAATGCAAAACTTGAAGTGAATGCCTTAAGCTGGAAAAATGTTATCTTAGAAAGTATTATCATCTCTCACCCCAAGGACTCCTCAGAGTTACTGTTGCCTTAGCTGTATCGAATAATAGAAGACCCGTTCCCTACAATGGAGGAGAAGAGGAGCTCCCCTATAGACGTATTATTCCTCAGAAGATGAAAAATATGTTCCTTCCTAAATGGAAGCTTCAGCGGGAGGGGTATGACATTTCTATTTGGCAGAAAGTATGACATAATTACCTTGCATTGACAGGATGAGAGGCTGAGTTTGACATAATGAGAGGGCTAGCTATAATATTCCTGCACACTAATCTGTATTTTCGTCTCTTTTATTAGGGAATGCTTGATGAACAGGAGTGCTGCAAAGGCAGTAAGAAATAAGTTGAAATGACAGGAATAGTTCTTGCTGGAGGGAAAAGCCAGCGGATGGGAGAAGGAAAAGCTTCACTCAAGATTGGCAGAAAACAGGTTATAGAACTAATTTTGGAGAAACTAAGAGTTGTCTTTGATAATGTGCTTATCGTAGGTAACTCTAATTTTATTTATCCACTTTCCCAGGCGAGAGTGTTAGCCGATGCTATTTTAGGAAAAGGGCCGCTAGGAGGGATCTATACAGGGCTTTTAAACTCAAAAAGTGAGTATAATTTTTTTTGCGCTTGTGATATGCCCTTTTTAAATATAGACTTACTTAAATTCATAATCTCAGAAATCGATGGTAGTGACGCTGTTATTCCCCTGGTGAGAGGTTTTGTTGAACCTTTGCATGCTATTTATTCTAAAAGGTGCCTCCCGGCGATAAAAAATTGTCTGGAGAGTGAGGACTTAAGAATAAAGAGTTTCTTTTCTAAAGTTAAATGTAAGTATATTCCAGAAAATAAGATAAAAAGATACGATCCTTCCCTCCTCTCTTTTCTTAACTTAAATACCCCCGAGACAGTAGAATTAATAAAAGGTTTGTCGCCAGGTTGACAAGAGAAGCCTTTATTGTTTAAAAAATAAGAGCTGTAAAAGTAAAAAAGGAGTCACAGTCTAGCTTAAAACATCAGTGAGGTAGTTTAAGATGAAAAAGTTATTCTTATTATGGATTGTATGGGGCGCTTTTACTTTAGGTGCAGTCTTTGCTAACAGCGGAGAGGCAAAAGGAAAAGTTAACCTGAAACTGGAGAAGTTTGATGGTGGCTTTTTTTCGATTGAGAAACCCGAGGGGTGGGAAGTGGTTACTGCTGGTTCCTGTGCTGATTTTGCTTTTTTGATGTATGACCCTGGTGAACCTTTAAGACAGATTTTTTATTTTGGCGAAGTTGGTCCAGTTTATATGAGTGAGCAGCAAAAGCAAATTGATTATCAATACATGAAGATGGGTGGTTATCCCGTTCTTTGGTTTGAAATGCCTGTAGTTAATCCTCTTACTCCCAGTAATTTCCTTTGCCAATTTCATCTTATTGCTCAAACTGAAATAGCCCAGATGTTTATGCCTGAATGTCCCAGGTTAGAAAATTTTCAAGTTATTTCTGCACTTCCTCAGCAGAATCCAATTGGTGCTGGTGAAACAGAACTGGTAAGAGCATTGTTTATCAAAGAGGGAGAGTTAGGAGAAGGCTTATTTTTGGTCACCGTAGCTCCTCTTTTGCCTTTTATCAGCCAGCCTTCGGGAGGGATTGCTTATGGATTTGCTATGATTGGAATAAGTGCCCCCAAAGGTGAGTTTTCTTCCATGGAAAGCACTTTAATTAAATCAGTCAGAAGCTTCAATGTGAGTAAGTCTTATGTTAACAATTGTCTGAGACAACAGGCAAGTACCTATGAGGGGATTCTCAGGGCAGGAAGAACCTTGAGCGAGACCTCAGATATTATTATGAAGGGGTGGGAAAGTCGAAATAGAGTGGATGATATTCTCTCGGAAAAGTGGAGTGATACAATTCTGGGAAAGGAGCGATTATATAATCCCGAGACAGGGGAGGTGTACGAGTTTGAGAATGGCTTTTATGATAAGTATAATCCTGACCGCAATGAATACGAAATGAACAATTTGCATGCTTTACCAGATGATGACTATGAGCTCTGGATGGAAGTTCCCCTAGATGGATACAGACATCTTGAGTAGCCGATAAAATACTTAAAGGAAAAAGAGTT
>Ga0315533_1000651_pt1 | contig 28575 bp, 26 predicted proteins | sample SalMarSW160130MG_FD_203081 | JGI IMG/M metagenome (GOLD analysis project Ga0315533, IMG submission 203081) | Salt marsh sediment microbial communities from the Plum Island Ecosystem LTER, Massachusetts, United States - Salt Marsh Sediment SW1601-30 ...
AGCCGGCAAATCTCTTTGGCAGAGGTTCAAAGAACTAATTGAATAATAGTCTGCTGACAATTTTAGACAATGGCTTGCCCGAAAGGCAAACATTCAAGGTTCTTGAGCGAAGCGAGAGGTTCTTAGACAATGGCTTGCCCGAAGGGCAAACATTCAAGGTTCTTGAGCGAAGCGAGAGGTTCTTAGATAATGGCTTGCCCGAAGGGCAAACATTCAAGGTTCTGACGAAATCAGGTTCTTATTATGCGACAGGTAGTTTTGGTGGTTGATGGTTCCGGTAAGTTTATTATGCGACAGGTGGTCATTGTTCATTGTTCTTTATTCTTTTTTTTAAATTAAATAAAGCAAAATAGATTTTTAAAGCAAAATAGAAAGGAGATATGATTTATGAAAGAAAGAAGAAAAATTTATATCAAACCTAGGGAGTATGTTTGATAAAGAAAAGAGCCATAATATAAAATGGTTCTTTTTTTATATTCTTATTCTTAAAATAAGAAATGAGGATTTTTCCACTTGACACCTTCTCTAGGGGAGAGTTAATATATAAGTAGGAAGTGTCGGACAATAATGGTAAATCGACACCTATAACCTAAGGTGAAGTATTTTTCTTTATGACAAGCGTTATAGGTGTCGATTTACCTTGCACAGATTTTACGTACATTTCTAAAAAAATGTCGCAAAATCTGTGCTCCTCTCTTTCTTTTTATATTTTTTATATTTTATTTTTTATATTGTATGAAAAAGTCAAATATAAGCATTATTAAGCATATCCCCGACTTTTTAGATTATTGCGAGGTGGAAAAAGGTCTATCCGACAATACTCAAAAGAATTACGAACGCTATTTAAATAAATTTGTTTTTTGGTTAAAAAAAACTGGAAAAGAAAATTTGAGACCTCATCAGTTAACCGCCGATGATATCTGGAAATATCGTCTTTTCCTATCTCGTAATATAAAGCCGAATACGGGTAAATCTCTTAAAAAAGTCACTCAAAACTACTATTTAGTCGCTCTGAGAGCTCTTCTGAGCTATTTTTCAGCAAAAGATATAGTTTCCCTTCCCGCAGATAAAATAAAGCTCCCAAAGGACATTAAACGTGGAAAAACCGTGAAATTTCTTAATTTAGAACAAGTTGAGAAACTTTTATTGGCTCCTGATATTGAAAATCAAACGGGTTTAAGAAATAGAGCTATTTTGGAGATTTTATTCTCGACCGGTCTTCGAGTGGCTGAATTAGTATCTCTTAACAGTGAACAATTTGCTAACCTAAAAGATAAAAAGGATTTTGAACTTAGTATTATTGGCAAGGGTGATTATCCCCGAACCGTTTATTTTTCCGAGAGAGCTTTGTCTTGGCTAAAGAAATATTTAGTTACTCGTAATGATAAAGAAAAATCATTGTTTATAAATTATAGGTCAAGAAAAAATACAGACAGGCGCCTTACGTCGCGTTCTGTGGAGCGAGTGGTCAAGAAGTATACTATAAAAGCAGGACTTCCTATTTTTACTACTCCTCACACTCTTAGGCATTCCTATGCTACAGATTTATTAACCCAAGGTGTTGATCTTAGAACTATTCAGGAATTTCTTGGCCACCGAAGTATTACCAGTACTCAGATTTATACTCACATTACCAATAAAAGATTGCGCGAAATTCATCATAAGTTCCATAGCGGAAAAAAATTAAAGGAATAAAAAATGTGGGATTCTGGTTCGAATCCCGCACTCTAAAAAGTTTGCCTTTTGCCTTTTACTTTTCGCCTTTTTAAAAAGTGTGTTATAATGCTAAAAGAAATGTCGCATAATAAAAGCATAATAAATATTAAGATTTAAATTAAATATGTCTTTACAAAAAAACCATACCATTAATTTAATTAATAAAGAAAGCTGTTTTGATCTTCAGTTCCGGAGGGATGTTCGCTACGAACGGCCAAATCAGCCCGCTTACTATAGATGGAAAGCTCAATTTGTTATAACTTCAGAGAAAGGCGCTAAAAAATCTCTTGAAGAAGTTAAAAATATATTAGGTTGCGGCAAGATTTATTTTGGCAAAAATCAAATTAGATATTTAGTTCAAAACATAGATGATTTGTATAATTCAGTCGTGTCCTTTTTTAAAGAACAAGAATTCTCAGAGAATAAAAAGAGAGATTTTGCGTTATGGTCAGAAGCAGTCGGGGTTATTTATAAAAATAAAAGAAAAAGTTTGGCAGTCTGGAAGAAAAAGGATTTCCAGAAATTAATGGGTATTCAAAAATTAATGCAGAAATATAAAGCCAAAAAACAGCCAAATTTTAAATGGCTCTCAGAAGCCGAATCAATAGTTAGAATACTCAAAGCTTAGATTTTTGTTGTGAGTAAATATAAGTAAACAAACCCTCTTTCCCCTATCCATTATTCCCCGGCGCTGTTTATTATGCGACAGCATTATAATAAAAAAACCGTTAGTTAAATTCTAACGGTTTTTGTTTTCACTTAGATTTTGTTTCTTCGTTAATGCCGCGACTTACTTCTCGCGTTATTATTTCGCCTATTGCTAATTTTACAGCCCTATCTCTTAGGTCTTCGGTTCTGGTAATTTGGCGTATCAGCATTTTTAAGTTTCCATCTGTTTCTATTAATCCCTTGATTGTTTCTTGGGTCAGCGCTTTTAGTTGTTTTAGTTTGCCTTTTTCTTGAAAGTTTTTTAAGCCCTCTCTTAATTCATCGATTTTGTCTATTAGATCATCGGTTTCATAATTTGCTCCATTAGAACCAATAACTTCCCCTATTTTTTTTAGAATCTCGTAAAGTTCGTCAAAACTCTTGGCTGTTTTAATACTAGGTTCTTCATCGGGTTTTTTGTCTGTTGAATCTTCTATAGAAATTTCAGCCATACTTGAATCTTTGGAAATATCTTCAGGCACATCTCCGCTTATTTTAGATTTTTTTTCATCTGAAATTTTTTCCTGGTCATCTTTTTTTTCTTGTTCATTTGTCATTTAAGCACCCTTTCTTTAAATTAATTTCTTTTCAGAAAGTATTTTTTTTAGTTTTTAAAGAACCTTCATTTTAATATTTTGAATGTTAAAACAATTTTAGAAGTTTGTCAACTAAACTAAAAAACGCCTAGATGGCGTTTTTTAGTTTTTTTTCTTTAGAACTCTTCTTCTTTTTCTTCATCATAATCTAATTCATCATCCTCTTCTTCACAATCGTCCGTTTCGCTCACTTCTTCTATTTCATTATATTCTTCTGGTTCGTCGCTTTCATCTAAATATGAAATATTTGGTATTTTCTGTTTCATTTCATTTTATTTTGATTATTTAGTTTTAAGACCTATTCGCAATACCGACGTTAGAGTGCGGGATTCGAACCAGAGTCAAGTTTAGAAGAGAAAGAATAGGTTAAGTTTAAGGCGTTCCGATCGAAGGTGTGTCCTCAAGACACACCGAGGAGGAAGAACGCAGAAATTGACCTATTCTTTCTCTTCCCTCTGAGCGGGCATATTTTATCCATCTTCTGCGTTGTTCGTCGCTTATCCTGCTTACAGCGGGACTTCACTCCTCACGCCTTGAAGATGAATAAAATACGCTCCGCTAAATTGATTCTGGTTCGAATCCCACACTCTTTAGGCCTCAAGCAACCTTTAATTTTTAAACATTGTAAATATAATATACCAACCAGAATACTTGTCAACCCTTCATCTTCTGCAGTTTTTAAGCGTAAATAATGCTTAGCCACGGGTTTTTTCCACAGGCGCAAATAGAAAAAGAAGCTAATAGTAATTATTAACACCAACACAAAAAACCCCGCTAAGCGGGGTTTTCAAAAAACATTACCGTTGCAAATTATCTGCCGAATCTTCTCTGGCGCCGGGAATAATCCAAAAGAGCTTCATCAAGATCTTTTTCCGTGAAGGCAGGCCAATATTTTTTAGTGAAATAAAGTTCGGAATAAACCGACTGCCAAGTTAAGAAATTAGAAAGTCGTTGCTCTCCGCCAGTTCGGATAATTAAATCAGGATGCGGCAATTCACCTGTCCAGAGATTTTGGTTAATTAGATCTTCGGTAATTTTGCTAGCCAGAATTTTCTTTTTTATGATATTTTTAACTGCTTGGATAATTTCTGATCTACCTCCATAAGAAATGGCTAAATTTAAAATTCCTTCCTTGTTATCCTTAGTCAGTTTTTCTGCTTTTTTTATTCTTTTTTGAAGGGATTGCGATAATCTTTCTTTTTGTCCAATTACTTGTAATTTTATTTTTCGTTGATGGATTTTTCTTAAATTTCTTTCCCCCAGAGCTTCACTTAAAAGACCCATTAAATAACCCACTTCTTTTTTAGATCTATTCCAGTTTTCAGTAGAAAAAGCATAAAGAGTTAGAATTTTAACTCCTCTCTTTTTGCACCACTCCCCTACTTTCCCGATTTTGTCTAATCCTTTACGGTGGCCTTCAAAAGAAGCTAATCCTCTTTTTTTTGCCCATCTTCGGTTTCCATCGATAATAATCCCTAGGTGATTTGGAATTTTTTTTGTTTTCTTTGCCATAGTTTCTTTTTGTGATTATACAAAGAAAATATCTTTTTTTCAATTAGAGTGTGGGATTCGAACCAGAGTCAACTTTAGAAGGGAAAGAATGGGTTAAGTTCAAGGCGTTCCGATCGAAGGTGTGTCCTCAAGACACACCGAGGAGGAAGAACGCAGAAATTGACCTATTCTTTCCTTCCCTCTGGGCGGGCGTATTTTATCCATCTTCTACGTTATTCGTCGCTTATGTATCACAGAGGATACACTTCACTCCTCACGTCTTGAAGATAGATAAAATACGCTCCGCTAAATTAACTCTGGTTCGAATCCCACACTCTTTAGCTCGATTACAATAAGAAGTCAGATTCCATTTTGGTTTTTTTAGGCAATAACCAAGGTGCTTTAAATCCGAGAAAGAAAATTGTTTTCGTGGCTAATTTTGAAAAAATAATTTTTGGAAGAAAGAATCTTTTAAGCGATTTGCGGTAAGCCAAGAAATCAGGAAAAGTTTTTAAGAGAATTTCAGCTGCTGTTAATCCCCAAATCACTCCCCCGCCCGACCAAGGCTTAGTTAATCCAGCAGCATCTCCGCAAAGAGTAATTGAGGGATTTTTGGGTATTATAAAACCATGAGGGATGATTTTTGCTTTTGTTTTTTCAAGCGAAAGATTATTTTTATTTAAAAATTCTTTGAAAAGTTTATTAGCTAATTTGGGTTTTGAGATTATTCCATATTCCATTTCATTGTTTCGGGGAATTTTCCAAATAAATCCATTCTTACAAGGCCAAGTTTCCACATAATTGTTAAAGCTATCAGAGAACAGTTCTCTGTTAGCCAACAGAGAACTGTTCTCTGTAAATCCTAAAATTCCTAATTTGTAAACGGGCTCGGGAAGGTTCAAACTCTTTCTGATAAAAGAATTTGCTCCGTCACAGCCGATTATTTTATCAAACCTCTTGGGTATTGAAGATATGTTATTGTTTAAAATAATTTTAGCGCCTGCTTCTCGGGCTAAATTAGCTGCTAATTTGTCTAATTCAAAATGCGATATCACAAAAAAACTTTTGGAAAATCTTACAGTTACTGTTTTTTTAGGAAAGTGCAGCCGAACAAAATTTATTTTATTTTTTATTAATTTGCGGCTTTCCGGGATGAATTCTAAAATTCTTTGAGAGAAAAGGCCCGAGCAGACTGCGTTGCCGGTTTCTTTCTTTTTTTCAAAAATAATTATATTATGCCCCTTCTCCGAAAGTTTCCAGGCTAAATAAAGACCGCATATCCCCGCTCCAATAATTGCTATTTTTTGTTTCTTCATACCTTATTGATTTCTTTTCCTGATGTTTTGCTGTTATATATCCTGCAGCGAAAGAAAGTAAAGAAATTAAAATAATCCCGATAAATAATATTATATCTTCTCGGTGTCTTTTGACAAATTGAAAAAAGTTTGATAACATATTTAATATGGCAAAAACAAAATCAAAAGGTACAACCGGCCTGGGAAGAGATTCCTTGCCAAAATATCTCGGTGTTAAGCTTTATGAGGGACAAAAAGTTAAGACAGGAATGATAATTATTCGTCAGCGAGGAACAAAATTTTTAGCTGGGAAAAACGTTAAAAAAGGAGGCGATGACACCCTTTTTGCTATGAAAGATGGTGTGGTTAAGTTTAAAACAAAACGAAAAAAACGGTTTGACGGTTCTCAACGAATAGCTAAAGTTGTAAACGTAGAATAAATATTCGGAGATTAAATTGATTTTACAAAAAAAGGAGCTTAGCTCCTTTTTTTAATACTAGCTTTAATAAATTCTCTAAACAAAGGATGCGGTTTTAGGGGTCTTGATTTGAATTCTGGATGGAATTGAGTAGCTACAAAGAAAGGATGGTTTTTGACTTCGATAATTTCCACTAAATCTCTTTTGGGGTTGATTCCCGCTATTACTAAACCGTTTTTTTTCAAAATGTCTCGGTAATCATTATTTAATTCGTAACGATGACGATGGCGTTCAGATATCATCCTTTTTCCGTAGGCTTGAGAACTAATAGTTTTCGGTGTTAGTTTGCATTTATATGCTCCAAGCCTCATTGTTACCCCGTATTTTTTTTCTTTTAAGAAACCTTTTTGTTCTTTCATTACATCAATTATTGGCTCTTGGCAATTAGGCAGCTCAGTTGAAGAGGCTTTTTTAATTTTACAAACATTTTTGGCAAATTCTATTGCTGCTAGATGCATCCCTAAGCTAATACCCAGAAATGGAACCTTGTTTTTTCTGCAAAATTCAATTGCACGTATTTTACCTTCAATATCTTTGATATCAGAATCACCAGGTATAATTACACCGTCATATTTTTTTAATTCTTTTAAAGATTGAGAGCTTTTTTTATAATTTTCAGCCGAAAGCCAAGAAGTCTCTAGCTTTTTTTTGTAAAACCAGCAAGCATGTTTTAATGCTTCAACCATCGATATGTAGCAATCTGTCAAAGCAGTAGCGTCTGCTTTAAAAGATTTTTCAACTATGCCTATTTTAACTGTTTTTTTAGCATTTTTTATTGTCTTAATCAATGATTTCCAATCTTTTAAATCATTTTTTCTTGTCTTTAAACCGAATTTTGTCAAAATCTGGTTACCCAAATTCTCCTTTTCAAAATTAATCGGGATTTCATAAATTGTTTTGATGTCTGGGGCAGAAATAACGTCTTTCACGTCTACGTTGCAAAAAATTGAGATTTTTCTTTTTCTTGTTCTATCTAACTTCGTCACTGAACGTGCGAGAATAATATCTGGCTGAATCCCAGCCGTATTTAAAGCTTTAACAGCGTTTTGAGTAGGCTTTGTTTTCATCTCACCAATTATTTTAGGAATAGGCAGATAACTTACAAAAACGAAAAGAATATCGCCTGGATATTTTAATCTCATCCTTCTAGCTGCTTCCAAGAAGAGCATATTTTGGTATTCTCCCACTGTTCCGCCTATTTCTATCAAAACAAAATCAGCCTTAGTTTTTTTGGCTGCTTTTCTTATTCGAGAGATTACTTCTTCAGGAATATGAGGAACTACTTCAACGCACTTCCCCTTATATTCTAAATTTCTTTCCCGATTAATCACTGACTGATAAACTCTGCCAGTGGTCATATAATTAGCTTTTGTCAGATTCTCATCCAGAAATCTTTCGTAATTTCCCATGTCTTGGTCACACTGATCACCATCCTGGGTCACAAAAGCCTCCCCATGAATTATGAGATCCATGGTTCCAGCGTCGACATTGATATAAGGATCAATTTTAATTGCTGTTACCTTAAATCCTTTGCTTTTTAAAATTTTTCCAATCGAGGCCGTAGCTATCCCCTTGCCAATGCCAGACATTACGCCGCCAGCAACAAAAATGTATTTAGCCATAATTACTTTTCCTCAGTAATGATAACTGTTATTTCGGATTCTAAATTATGGTCGAATTTAATTTTTACCGGATTTTCGCCAATTTCTTCTAATGGTTTTTCTAATTTAATTTGAGTTGGCTTTACCTCAAATCCTAATTCTTTTAGTTTCTCCGAAATTTTTTGGCAGGTTATTTTTTCAAAAAATTGTCCTTCTTCACCAACTTTAACCGGAATTGTAATTTCAACTCCGTCAACTTTAGAAGCTTTTTCTTCAACTTCTTTTAATTCTTCCTCGGCTTTCTTTTTTCCAATTTCTTTTTGCATTTCCGCCCATTTCAAAACTTCTTCGGTTGCTGGCTTTACCAAACCCTTAGGAATCAAAAAATTCCTGGCATAGCCATCTTTAATTTCTTTAATCTCGTATTTTTTCCCTATTTTCTCGATATCTTGTAAGAGTATAACTCGCATATTTTTTAATTCAAGGTTATATATTCAACCTTAACGAATCAAGATTCTGAGATACGGAGCATCTCATGGTTCTTATATTACTTCGTTTCTTTTAATATTTCAATAGCCTTGCCCAATTGAGGGTCGCGATTTTCGTTATAATCTTCCTCTGTCATTTCTACTTTTATATCCGGTTCCAGTCCCATGTCCGTGATATAATTACCGTTTGGAGTCAGCCAGTTTGCCACTGTAATTTTTAAACTGGATCCGTCAGTTAAATTTTCCATTAATTGGACAGAGCCTTTTCCAAATGAAGTTTCCCCGATTAGTGTTATGCCGCGGTTGTCCTGAAGAGCTGCAGCTAGAATTTCAGATGCCGAAGCCGAACCCTGGTTGATTAAAATTACCATTGGATAATTTAAAAACTCGGCGCCCCCCTCGGCTTTATAAATTTCTTGCTCTTGTTTCCCGCCGAAATCTTCAATAACTACTACTTGCCCTCTTTCCAAAAACCAACCGGCAATGTCCTGAGATCTTTCTAAATAACCCCCGGGATTACTTCTTAAGTCCAGAATTATTTTCTCCGCCGGACTTTTCAAAATTTCTATTGCTGCCTCCTTAAAGTCGCGGTCAACTCTTTCAGAAAAATGATACAATTTTATATAGGCGATATCATCTTCGAGTAACTCCCATTTTATAGAAGGAACTTTAATAACCGCTCTTTTAACAGTAATTTCTTTTGAATCTTTCCACTCGTTGCGGAAAATAGTTAGAACTACTTCTGTTCCTTTTGGTCCTCGAATAAGATGCACTGCTTCTTCAATAGTAATATTCATAGTTGAAGCGCCATCCACCGCTATAATTTTATCACCTGGCCTTAAACCTGCTTCCTGGGCTGGTGTTCCTTCTAAAGGAGCAATAACCTGAAGTTGCCCTTCTTTTATGCCGATTTCCATACCTACTCCTTCAAAACGGCCACTAACATCTTCGAAAAATGTTTCAGCTTCTTCAGGATTAAAAAAGACAGTGTAGGGATCTTCCAGAGAATCAACCATCCCGGAGATTGCTCCGTAGATTAATTCCTGAACATTAATCTCGTCGGCTTTGATGTATCCTTCTTGAATTTTGTGCCAGGCCTCCCAGAAAAGAGAAAAGTCCAGGTCTTCGGGAGGACAGAATTTACAGGTAATTGAAGTTCGGCCGGCTAAAATACCCAAACCAAAACTGACTATAAGGGCAATTGTTATAAAAACTAAAACGAAACTTCTTCTAATAATCATAATTGCGCAGAGAAAAATTTTTATGTAGAGAGAATTCTGTCGGACTAACTCATTCATCGGACTAACTCATTCATCGGACTAACTTATTCATATAATATACCAAAAACTTAAAGAGTCTACAACAACCTGTCGCATAATAAAAAGAGAGTTTAAAACGAGAAGTGAAATTGTGGACCCAGTGGGAGTCGAACCCACGATTCGTCCGTGCCACGGACGTGTTTTACCACTATACTATGGGCCCCTTATGGATTATTTTTGGGATTTGCATCAGTTCTATAAACACATCAGCGGAAAAATAATCTATACAACAAACTCCCTTATAATCTAATTTTTTAGATGGTTTCCCTATAGTTCGAGGATCAATTCTGGCTTTGTAAAATTGCGATGAAGGAATTTTTGTAACATGAGACCAAAGTTTTTCTAACTTTTTAGTGTTTTGATCTGCTCGACATTGAAGAGTACAACGAAATTTACTTTCATCAATCTTATAACAATATCGTAATAAATACAGAAATAAGCTTATGATAAATGGATCAGAGTTGCCAAATTGTAATGAGCCCCTTCGAGTTTTTGACCCCTCGCCCAAATATAGCATTGCAAGCGCAACTTTCGCAACGTCTTTATTTTTTAATATTGTTGTAAGGTGTCTATTGCGCTCGAAAACCGATCTCAGATACTTCTTTCTTTTAACTCGATTAACAACTAATGCAATAGCACGTCCTTTTTGAGCATTACTCAGAACTATCTTTTGAATTCTTTCTTGGTATTCTTTTGGTAATTTAGTATTTCTACACCAATAAGAAAGCGTACTTTTAGGAATAGTTATTTTTAAACTATTTTGGATTTCTAGATATGTCTTGCCAAGTTCCCGAAGTTTTATTGCTTTTTCTCTTAGCTTTGTCCTATTCATTATTATATTGTACCATAGAGCTTCTCAATGTTCAATAAAGATACAATAAAAAATCTACTCTAACTGATTGCGGAAAAATCCTAAAAAAATACCCTGCCTTTTAATTATACATATTTGTAATGATAATTAAAGAGGGCAGGGTTCATCTGCTAATTTTAGAAGAGTGGTGATAATTTTTTGAGTGATTTCTTCTTTCTGCTTGTTTCCTTCAAAGCTTAAGGGTTCGCCGATTTTTATAGTCATTTTTTTCCAAATTCTGGGAAAACAATGATATAGTTTATCCGGTGAGTTTGGCAATACCTTATCTGTTCCTTCAACCCAAATGGGAAAAACCGTAGCTCCGGTCTTCGCTACCAATAAACCGGCTCCTTCTTTTAGCATTCTAAGCCGCTTATGTTTTTCAGGACTGTAGAAAAAATCTTTTCCCTTAAATGTTCTTCCTCCTTCGGGGAAGAAAACAATTCTTTCGCCCGAAGCAAGAACATTTTTCATTTTGAAAAAGGCTTTCAATTCTGCCCGTTTGTTTTTTCTGTCAACGGGAATTGCTCTCGGTCTTACCCAGAACCAATACCAGCGGTCGTAATAATTTGTCTTGTCGGGAATGCTCCAGGGGCTGAGTTTTATCGGGTGGAAAAAATAGTCTCTAAAGAACAAAACCGGCAGTAAAATTGGCTCAACCAGCGAAGGATGATTTGAAACAATAATTAAATTGCCCTGTTTGCGGGGAAAGCGTTCCCAGTGTAAAATGCGAATTCTTTTTAGAGCTTTAAGCAAATACAACAATCCGCCCAATAGCGAACCGATAGTATATATTACTGCCAATAGCGTTATTTTGTCAGTTATTCTATCAATTTCCTTTTTCATTTTTTCTCCTTTTTTAAAAGAACTATTCTAATACAGTGTCTTATCTTGACATAAAAATAACTTTACGTCAACAAAAAAACCCGAGGGAACAATCTTGGGTTTAAGAATGTTTTGAATTGAATGTACGCCCAGAGGGAATCGAATGAGTTGCCCGAAGGCATTCCCTCCTCCCGCCTTTGGCGGGACTCGGAATTCAGGGAGGGGGTTCTCTACGCTCCTGAGACATAATACAATCCAAAACATCCATAAAGAATGTTTTGGATTGAATGTACGCCCAGAGGGAATCGAACCCCCGACCGCCGGCTTAAAAGGCCGTTGCTCTACCTAGCTGAGCTATGGGCGCTTGTGATTACAAGCCTTCTTCTTTTAGTTTTTTTAGAAGCTCTTTTTGTTTTCTGCTTAAGTGTTTCGGAGTTTTTACTTCAAGTTCAACATAAAGATTTCCCCGGCCGTACCCTGAAAAATGAGGGATTCCTTTATTAGAAATTCTTAAAATTTTTCCAGATTCAGACCCCTCGGGAACTTTCAGTAAAAACTTAGCTCCTTCTAGAGTAATTAGTTCAATCTCGTCTCCTATGGCTGCCTGAGAAAAAGAAATCGGCAGGGAAACAAATAAATCATCCCCCCTTCTTTTAAAGGTCGGATGCTCTTTTAGAAAAATTCTAACATAAAGATCTCCCGGATTTCCTCCTTTTTTGCCGGCTTCTCCCTTCCCGCTGACTTTAATTACTTGATTTGAATCAACTCCGGCAGGAATAAAGATTTCAATATTTTCTTCTCCCTTAATTCTCCCTTCTCCCTTGCAAACATTACAAGGTTTTTCCGGTTTTTGCCCCTCGCCGCCGCATTCGGGACAAACAGTCCAACGAGTGAATGAGCCCAAAAAAGTTCTTTGTATTTGTTGAACTCCGCCCGTTCCGCCACAGGCAAAACATTTATTAAGGGCAGTGCCCGGTTCAGCTCCCCTGCCGTGACAACGGGGGCAAGAAATCATCTTGTAGAGAATAATTTTTTTTTTCTGGTTTTTTAGAATTTTTTCTAAAGGAATTTCTAAATCAACTCTGATATTTTTACCTTTTTTGAAATCCTTTTTTCTTGTTCTTTGACCTCCGCCAGCGAAAATATCTTCAAATATTTCACCCAAATCAACTCCAAAATCAGCCCCTCGGCCCGGAGATTTTCCCCAAGCCCAATTAAAACCGAATCCGGGATCTGGCTGTCCGGAAACGCCGTCAAAAACCTGGCCGAATCTGTCATATTGGGCCTTTTTTTCCTTATTTGAAAGAATCTGATAGGCCTCGTTTATTTCTTTAAACTTCTTTTCATCTCCTCCTTTATCAGGGTGATATTTGTGAGCAAGCTTATGATAAGCTTTTCTAATTTCCTCTGGAGAGGCTTCTTTGGAAACTCCCAAAATTTGGTAATAGTTCTTCATAGTTTATTTCAAGATTATATATTAATACAATAGCGAATCAAGGTTCTCGAGCAAAGAGAGAGGTTCTTATTTTTCTTTATATTCTCCTTCTTCGGTATCTTTTCCCTTATCGTCTTCCGGCTTTTTTTCTTCCGATTTTTTCTCTTCTTCTGTTTGTTGAACATTTTTGTAAAGTTCTGCTCCGGCTTTCTGAATTATCTGGGAAAGTTCTGAGCTTTTGTTTTTTATTTCTTCTATATTATCACTGTTTTTAGTTTTTTCAAGTTCTTTAATTTTTTCTTCAATTTCTTTTTTTAAATCTTTGTCAATTTTATCTTTAGCGTCTCTGAGTGTTTTTTCCGAAGTGTAAATTAAATTGTCGGCAAGATTTCGAGCTTCAATTATTTCCTTCTTTTTTTTATCTTTTTCAATGTTGGTTTCGGCTTCCTTTTTCATTTTTTCAATCTCTTCTTTTGATATTCCAATAGAGCCTTCTATTTTAATTGACTGACTTTTTCCGCTTGCTTTATCTTTGGCAGAAACATTTAGGATTCCGTTAGTATCAATATCAAAAGTTACTTCGATCTGAGGGGTTCCCCGCGGAGCCGGCGGGATGCCGTCTAAAATAAATTTACCTAAAGTTTTATTATCTTCTGCCATCGGTCTTTCTCCTTGTAAAACATGGACTTCTACTGATGTCTGGCTGTCGGCGGCGGTAGAAAAAATCTGGGTTTTATCTGTTGGGTAAGTAGTATTTTTGGAAATTAAAATAGTGTTTACTCTTCCTAAGGTTTCAATTCCCAAAGAAAGCGGAGTATTATCTAAAAGTAAAACTTCTTTAGCTTCTCCCCCCCAACTGCCTCCTTGAATAGCAGCACCAATTGCTACAACTTCATCTGGATTAACTCCTTTGTGAGCTTCTTTACCAAAAAGTTTTTTAATCTCTTCTTGAATCTTAGGCATTCTGGTTTGTCCACCAACTAAGACTATCTCGTCGATATCTTTAATGGTAAGTTTTTTCTCTTTTACTTCCCTTGCCTCTTTAATAGTTTGTTTAACTAATTCAATAGACTTATCAATATAGTCTTTTACTAAATTTTCAAGTTGAGCTCTGGTCAATTTTAAATAAAGATGTTTTGGGCCCGAAGCGTCAGAAGTGACGAAAGGAATATTAATTTCTGTTTCTGAGGTTGTTGATAATTCAATTTTTGCTTTTTCCGCTGCTTCTTTAACTCTCTGTAGGGCTAACTGGTCTTTTGCTAAATCAATTCCCTGGTCTTTTTTAAACTCAGTAATCACCCAGTCCATTATTTTTTGGTCAAAATCATCTCCGCCGAGATGAGTATCTCCACCAACCGCAATAACATCAATTGTATCTTTTTCGAAGTCCAAAATGGAAACATCAAAGGTTCCACCACCAAAATCATAGACTAAAATTTGCTGATCTTTTTTCTTGGTTAAACCATATGCTAAAGCTGCAGCAGTCGGTTCATTGATTACTCTTTTCACATTGAGGCCGGCAATTTCTCCGGCGACCTTCGTCGCTTTTCTTTGAGAATTGTCAAAGTAAGCTGGACAAGTGATAACAGCGTCTGTTATTTTCTCTCCTAATTTTTCTTCAGCATCCTGTTTTAATTTCTGTAAAATCATTGCGGAAATTTCAGCCGGCCTGTGCCACTTGTCTCCCATTTTAATTTCTACTCCGCCGTCTTTTGATTCTTTAATTTCATAAGGAAGGAGTTTTTTGTCTTTTTGAGTCTGAGGATCAGAAAAACTTCTGCCGATTAGTCTTTTTGTAGAAAAGATTGTGTTTTTGGGATTGGTAATTTGCTGGCGTCTGGCAGTTACCCCGACCAATCTCTCCTGATTTTTAGTTAAAGCAACAACCGAAGGAGTAGTTCTGGCTCCTTCTTTGTTTTCAATAATTTTAGGCTCGCCCGTTTCCATTACAGCCATGGCCGAAAAGGTTGTGCCTAGATCAATACCTAATATTTTTGACATATGTTTTTAATGTTTTTAATTGTTTTTAATTACTTTGAAATTTTTACCCTGGCGGGTCTTAATACTTTGCCGTGAAAAAGATAACCCCTTTTAACTTCTTCAATAATAATTTCCGGTTCAAAGCCTCGTTTTTCAACCTCACCAACTATCTCGTGAAAATTTGGATCAAATTTTTCGCCTAAACATTTTATTTCTTCTATCCCCTGTTTTTCTAGAATATCCAAGAATTGAGTTTTTATTCTTAAGATTCCCTGGGCCCATTGGTTTTCTTCAAGATTTCTGGGAAGTTTTTTCTCGGCAACATAAATAACGTCTAAGATTGGTAAGATCTTTGAAATAGATTCTTCGTTGCCAAATTTCTTTAATTCGCTTATTCTTATTGCTTCTTCTTTTTTATAATTTAAAAAAGTTGCTCTTTCTTTTTTCCAACCGGTTAAGTATTCATCTTTTAATTTTTGGCATTCTTTTAATTGTCTTTCTAATTCTTCTGTATTTAATTGTTTTTTTTCTTTCTCCTCTAAGTCTTCATTGGGGAAAGAAGGAGAGGAGAAATTTTTGTCTTTCATTATTTTGAAATATGCCTTATTATAACAGATATTTTGAGTGATTACAAGAGTTATGTTAAGATATTAACATGGGAAATAAAAAGATGTTTAATATATTAAGAATATTGGTTTTAATCTTGGGCGGAGCGCTGATTATATTTGCTATCTCAAAAATTTTTGAAGTAGTTTTTGCTTTATTCTTCTACTGGGTTTTTTAATTAAATATCGTTCTTGTGGTCCTGTCGGGCTTGTTATTGATTGTAGGTTTCAGGATAAATGTAAATTTTATTAAATCTTAAATCAATATATTCAAGATTCTTCCTTTTTTCGAGGGGGATTTTTTCTTTTAGGAGAACAGCGAGCTTGGCTAATTGTGAGTCTAAATCTTTTTCTGGATTAAAATATATTTCCCAATCTTCCGAGGTTTCAATATTTAACCTTTTTTCAGATATTATAGAAACTTCTTTAAGCGGAATTTCTAAATCATTTAATTTTGCTTCTATTTTTAAAATTTGTTCTAACTTCTCTTTGCTAAACACTCCTTTTCCTAATCCTAAGTCTGAAATCCAGGTTGGACTTTTGATTTTTAATATCTGGGGCGGTATTTCAGAAATCTTTTCAAAAGCTATTCCTTCGTTGTCAATAAAATAATAATCTTCGCCCTGTAAAAAGACGGCTACTGGCTTTCTTTCTTCAACTACAACGGCTAGAACATTAGGAAAACTTCTGTCTAAAGTTATTTTGGCAACCTGAGGAAATTTTTCTAAGACTGCTGCATTAATTTCTTTTAAATTAACTAGAAAAATACTTTTTTTGAAATAGTTTTTATTAATCTGTTCTGAAATAATGTTTTTAATTTCTTCAACTGGAATTTTTATATCGCCGGAGATTTGTATATTTTCTATTTTAAAAACAGAAGAGAAAACGACAAAATAGAAAGCAGTTCCCAGAATAGCTAAAAATAGCAAACCAAACCAGAAGAGTTTATTCCTAAATATTAGTTTTTTCTTCTTTGCTCTATACGGTTTTCTGCGGCTGTATTTTTTATATTTTGGCCGATATTTTTTCACAATCTTCTTTTAAGTTTTCTTAATTTTTCTAAGGCATAGGTTGGGTAGTAAGTAACTGAAAGAGGCAGGTCCTGGGTTTTAACATATTCCTTTCTATAACCCCCAAAGCCCATCTTAAATAGAGTTAAGCCTGCCCAGGGGTGTTTTGACTGGGAAACCTGGGACTTGTCTTTAATCTCAGGAGCTATTCCCCAGAAATTATACTTTTTGCATCCCCTCTTTTTGGCTTCTTTTATTGCTTCCCATTGGAGAAGATAAGAAACCGGGACTTTATTATATTTTGATAAAGAAGCTCCATGATGATAAAAGCCAATATTTTGCCAATAGACAACAATAGCTGAAGAAACTATTTCATTCTTGTATTTTCCCAAAAATATTGAGATTTGATTATCTGCTAAAAATGAAGAAAACTGATTTTGTAAATAATTTAGAGAAAAGGGCACGAATCTGTGTCTTTTTGCTGTCGCATAATAAATCTCGTTGAATTTTTTAAGATCTTTAATATTTTGGCTTTGAGTAATCTCAATATCGCTGTTTTTTTGAGCCTGCCGTATTAAATAGCGGGTGGTTTTTCTCATCCCCATTAAAAGTTCTTCTTCAGTAGGAGTAATATCCACTTCCCAGGTTACCTCGGGATGCATATGGATTGGAGCTTTTCTGAAGCCAAGTTTTTTAAAAATGTTTGTATTTTTTTCTTCTCTTTCCCAAATCGGCGCAATTCTAATAAAACTTGCTTTCTCTTCCTTGGCAATCACTTTAAGTTTGTTTAATAATATTTCTAATATTTGGTTATTGTTTCTTGGTGATTGGTTATTGATATTTGGTCCGTGAGGAATAAACAAAAAAGTTCCTCTTTTTGCTTTAATTTTGACAACCAAAACAGAACTAACCAATTGTTCGTTGCCATATATGCCAAGCCTCCAAATTTTCTCTCCTTCTTTTTTTTGAAACTCTCCCCAATTCCAGGAATCTAAAAAAGTTTTCTCTTTGCACTTTAATAAGAAATTTTCCCAGATCTTTTTATTGTTTATTTCTTTTACTTTCATTTTAAAATTTTTTTAAGAAACCAGTAATTCTCTGGGCTTGTTTTTGAGAAATGTTTATATGGGTTGGTAGATTTAAAGTAATTTTGGCTAATTTTTCTGCTTTAGGACAACTGCCTGATTCATATTTTACTTTTTCTAATTTTGTATCTTTAGGAGCAATAGGAGTTGTGTACCAGTCCCCTATTAAAATATTTTTCCGCCAAGCTTCTTTAATTATTTTATGAGCGGCCGGATGTTTGATTGTAAAACGCAGAAAAGCATGTTTTTTTCCTAGGAAATTTAAAGTTTCTTGAGATAAGGTTTTTGGCACTTCAAAAGAACTATTTTTTAACTCTTTGCAATAGAAAGCAGCCAGTTTCCTGCGGTGCTCATAAAATTTATCTAATTTCTTAAACTGTTTTTGAGCAAGTAGGGCCAGAATGTTTGGCATCCTTTTTGGAAAATAACAAGGCCTCTTTCCTTGTTTTTCTTTCCAGTGAACAGCTTTGGATAAAAGATGGAACCATTGAAATAAAACTAAAATAATTTTGCCAATTAAAATTTTATAGGTTGGCAAAATCAGAAGATTCATCAAGACAGGATGGAGGAGCTGTTGTAAAATCCAACAATACGATGGGTAAGCAAGCTTGTCCTGAGCTTGACGAAGTTTTTCGCCAAGTTCAAGATCATTAGTTACTGCCATTCCACCGTAAACAGAGGAAATTATCTTGTCTCTTGAAAAACTGAAAAAAGCAGCTTTGCCAAAAGTTCCAACTTTCTGATTATAATAATCAGCGCCTAAAGAATGAGCGCAGTCTTCAATTAAAATTAAATTATTCTGTTTGGCAATTTCTAAGATCTTGACCATCTCAGCTGGCAAACCGAAAGTATGCTGAACCATCACTACCCTGCTCTGAGGGGTGATCTTTTTCTTTAAGTCTTCTGTATTAATGTTAAAATTGTCTTCATTGCAATCAATATAGACTGGCTTTAATTTTGACCATAAGATTGGATTAGATGCAGCATTACAAGTAAACGCCTGAAGCAAGACCTCACTTTCCGGCTTTAAATCAAGGGCTCTCAAAATAGCCATCAAAGAAGAACGACCACTATTAAAAGAGAAGGCATATTTTATCCCAAGATATTTTTTAAACTGATCTTCTAACTCTTTAATTGCCTTGCCTTTTTTCCACCTCCAGGGCTGAAAAATCAACCTCAAAGCCATCCAAATATCGTCTTTTTGGGTGTTCGGAGACAAAGATATTGTAATGGGTTTTAAACGCATAAATTATTGACAGATTTAAAACACTATGTTATTATGTAAACAATCTTAAAGCTAGTTAATTAACAATTTAATTGGAAAGGAATTAAAAATGGAAAAAAAGGTCAGTTTATTTAGTGAAAAACAATGGAAATACCTTGGAAAACTATATAGAATGACTCCTAGAGAGATACAAGTAGCCATGCTTACTTGTAAGGGCTTTAACAACAACGAAATCAGTAAAGCGCTAAAAATTAAACACGGCACCGTAAAAACCCATTTGCGCAACGTTTACCGAAGAGTTCGTGTAAACAACAAAATCTTACTGCTTTTAAAATTCGTGGAAGATATAAATTGATCTCTCAAGTCCACTGGTTCTCTAAAATACCTCCTCCTCCACTCCAAATATCATATCAAACTTCATCAAAGCGCCAAATTATAAAAACTTATAAAAATGGCGCTTTTTTTATACTCAAATTATTCATTTTTTCTGTCGCATAATAACTCAATTATTTCTTTCGGCACCCGTCCCTCTAAAAGTACTACATCATCCGGATTTTTACAGAAATCTTTAATCTTGTTAATAATTTCTTTTGGTTTTTCAATAAACAATATTTTATCACCTCCCTCTTTTTTTATTTCTTTAAATCTCTCTTTTGTTGTGATAATTGCAAGATCGCAAACTTCAGCTATTTTTCTCCCGATTTTTTTATGGGCTTTTTCTGAAGATCCTCCTAATTCAATCAGGCAGGGCATTATAATAATTTTTTTCCCTTGGTAAAGCTTTAAATATTCTAAATCAGCAGCCACTCCGTTTGGGTTTGCCGAATAAGAAGAATCTATGATAACCGGGTTTTCCTTTTTTAGTATTTTCATTCCTCCTTGCCTCGGTTTTATTTCTGAACAAATTTTTGAAATCCCTTTTAGGCTCATTCCTAATTTTTTAGCGCAACAAGCAGCCAATAAAATATTTTCTATATTTTGTTTACCCATCAAATTTATTTTAAAATAAACAGAATCTTTATCTTTAGAGGCCATTTTAAAAGAAACAAACTCTTTTTCTACTTCGATATCTTCTGCCCAAATATCAGGATTCAATATGTTTTCAATAATAGTTTGTATTAAATTACCATTGCAAAGCTCTTTATCAATTTTAGTGTTTCTATAAAGCTGAGAACAATATTCATTAACTCCATTAAAAATAGCTGTCCCATCAGAAGGCAGACTTTCAATTAACTCATCTTTTGTTTTGATTATATTTTCTTGAGAACCGTAAAGAGCTAAGTGCTGTTCGTTTATACCAGTCAAAATACCAATCTTTGGCTTAGCAATATCGCACAAAATCTTAATTCCTCCTACGCCGTAAGCGCCCATCTCAACAATAAAAACTTCATGTTCCGGTTTCAGATCGTTTAAAATACACTGAGAAATCCCAATTTCTGAATTCTGATTAGCTTTAGTTTTCAAAACATTGAACTTTTCAGAAAGCATTGTTGCTAAGAATTCTTTAGTTGAGCTTTTTCCATAGCTTCCGGTAATGCCAACAACTAGAAGATTTTTAAATTGCTCTCTTTTTTTCTTTGCCTTTTTAATTGTTTGATTTCTCATTAAAACCACAAGCGGTTGGAAAATAAGAATAAGCAGAGAGAGAATCATTGGAGCCAATATGTCAAAGATTAAAAGGTAAAACGGCAGCCAAAACACAATTCCAATTTTTATAAAAAGAATAGATGCAAAAACAATTTCTAACAGAACTGCGGCTAAAATTAACACTATTGTTTTTTTTGTTAAAACCGGCTTCTTTAATCTTTTTTGGGAGATATTTAGAAAAGTTTTAAGAACCTCAATTAAATATAGCGCCAAAAGAAAATAGAAAAATACCGCAGAGCGAACAAAAAAAATAGCGACTAAGACAAGCTTTACGAAATTTAGCCCATTAAAAATAAGCTGTTTTCCCTTAGCTGTCGTAAAATGATCTAAGAATCTTTTAATCTGATATTCTTTGAGTTGCCAAAAATAAATATAAAATAGGGCAATTTTGGTTGTCCTGATAAACCATAAAACGCTTAAAATAATTAATAGATAGATCATGCTTTACCGGGGTCTAAGAAAATTAGTTATTATTTCTAATAATTTCTCCGGATTTTCCAAGTGGGGACTATGGCCCACTCTAGGTAGAATTTCTAATTTTGAACCTTCAATATTATTTTTAAAAGCAGAGGAATATTTCACTGGAATCATTTTATCTTTTTTCCCCCAGATAATTAAAGTTTCTGCATTAATTTTGGAAAAACAAGGCGATAAATCTTCTCTTAAAACTTTTTTCATTGTTTCTCTCATAACACCTTTCGCTTTTACATAATCTGTTCGGCGCAAGAAAACATAGAATAAATTTCTAGCGGCATTTTTAAATACTTTTAACGGTTTGAGAGAAAAAACGGCATCACCTACAGAATTAAAATAAAGAGCTGTTCTCCACTTAAAATCCGGTTTTATTTTAATACCAGCCGGAGAACATAAAATTAATTTATTTATCTTTTTAGGATAGCCAGCGGCAAATTTAACAACTACTCTTCCTCCAAAAGAGTGAGCGATAATAGAGATTTTTTTTAGTTTTAAAAATTTGATAAAATCAACCAGCCACTTTGTATAATCATCAAGATCCCAAGGTTTGGCAGGGGTTTTACTTTTTCCAAAACCGGGAAAGTCAGGAGAGATTACTTTGTAGTTCTGAGCAGCTAAAATTTTTTGGATTTTTACCCAAGAATCGGAAGAACCACCCCAACCATGCAAAATTAAGACCTGCCTGGTAGTAGGCAGGGAGGTCTTTTCATCTCCAATAATTTTGTAGTTAGTTTCTAAACCCCTGATAAGAATTTTTTGTTCCGTCATTTTTTAATTTCTTTAAATCCAGTGTATTTTTGCAGGGCATCAGGAACTTTTATGCTTCCATCTTTTTGCTGATAATTTTCAATAATAGCAATAAGCATTCTGCCAATAGCAAAAGCCGTTCCATTTAGAGTGTGAACAAAGTTTAGCTTATTGTTTTTATCCCGATATTTAATATTTAATCGTCTTGCCTGAAAGTCGGTGCAGTTTGAGACAGAATGGGTTTCCCGGTACTTGTTTTGTGTTGGAAACCAAGTTTCAATGTCAAAAGTGGAAGCAGAGGGCCTTGCTGAGTCACCGGTGCATAAATGAACTAATCTATAGGGGAGTTTTAAGCTCTTCATTAACTCTTCTTCAATTTTTATTAATAATTGGTGTTCTTTTTGAGAATTTTCCGGCTGGCTAAAAATGAACATTTCTAACTTATCAAATTGATGGACCCGAAGTATCCCTCTGGTATCCTTTCCGTAGCTGCCTGCTTCTTCTCGGAAGCAGGTTGAAAAAGAAAGATATCTTTTTGGAAGATCTTTTTCTGAGAAAATTTCGTCTTTGTGCATAGGTCCTATTGACTGCTCGGAAGTGCCGACTAGAAATAAATTGTCTTTTTCAAAAAAATATCGCTCGGCTAAGTCTTCTTTTGTGTCTATATAACCCATTGCACACATCGCTTCTGACTTTATTAAAACAGGAGGAATTATAGGGATAAAACCTTTTTTAACAATTACATCTAAGGCAAAATTTATCAAAGCAAACTCTAGTAGAGCAGCTTTGTTTTTAAGATAACCAAAACGGCTCCCTGATACCTTAGCTGCCCTTTTCACGTCAATCAAATCCAGGTTTTCGGCAATTTCTAAATAATCTTTCGGCTTGAAATCAAACTTTGTCTTTTTCCCTTGCCCGGGCGAGCAAAGCTTGCCAGAAGCAGTAACTTGTCGCATAACAACATTACCGCTCTCGTCTTTTCCTATCGGTACATCGTCAAAAGGCATATTGGGAATTTTATACATTGTTTCCCGGACCTTATTTTCAAGTTCTTTTAAATCTTTCTCTATTTTATCTCCTTTCTTATCTATTTTTTTCATTTCCGAAATAATTTTCTGCTTTTCTTTTTTATCTTTAGTAGCTGTAATTTTCTTGCTGGCTTTATTCTTTTCAGCCCTTATTTTCTCTATTTTTTGCAGATTTTCTCTTTTTTCTTTATCTATTTTCAAAAGTTCTTCAATATCAATCTTGACCTGTCTTTTTTTGCAGGCCTCTTTTACTTTTTTTGGATTTTCCCTAATAAATTTTATATCTAACATATTATCTTTTCGGGCGCATTGTTGGAAATAAAATCACTTCTCTTAGGGTGTGCGAGTTAGTTAATAGAGCTGTGAGGCGGTCAATTCCCATACCCCAGCCGGCAGCCGGGGGCATACCGTATTCTAGGGCTTCAATAAAGTCTTTATCCATTCTTTGGGCTTCTTCAAATCCTTTTTTGAAGATTTTCTCCTGCTCTTCGAACCTTTCTTTTTGGAGAACGGGGTTATTAAGTTCTGAAAATGCTTTCACTATTTCCATTCCGGCTATTATTAATTGAAAACTTGCAGATTTTTTCGGATTTTTGCCTAATGGCTTTGCTAAAGGAAAAGCTTCTGCCGGATAATGAATTACGAAAGTCGGCTGTTTAATTTCCGGTCGGCATTTTTTCTTGAAAATCTCGTCGGCGATTTCGGCTTTATTTCCTTTTGCGTCTATACTCATTTTTTTCGCTTCTTTTTTAAGACTTTGAATATGAATTTCTTCAAAATTAATTCCGGTATATTTTTTAAAGATTTGATTAAATTCGGTTCTTGGCCAGGGAGATTTAAAGTCGAGCTCTTTTCCCTCGTATTCTATTTTTAATTTTCCAAACAAATCCTTAATCAAGGAAGTTAGCATTTTTTCTGTTAATTTCATTAAATCCTTATAGTCGGCGTAAGCCCAATAAAATTCCAGCATTGTAAAATCGGGATTATGGGCTTTATCTACTCCTTCATTTCTAAAACATCTGCCGATTTCATATATTTTTTCAAAACCGCCGATTAAAAGCCGCTTTAAATAAAGCTCGGGGGAGATTCTTAGATATAGGTCAAGGTCCAGAGCATTTAAGTGGGTTTTAAAGGGCTTTGCTGCCGCTCCGCCGTAAACTGGCTGCAATATTGGAGTTTCTACTTCTAAGAATCCTTCGTTTTCCAAAAAAAAGCGAAGTTTTTTAATTATTTTTGATCTTGCTTGAAATTTGTCTTTTATGTCGGGACTAAAAATTAAATCCAGATATCTTTTACGGTACCTTTCTTCAATATCTTTCAAGCCGTGCCATTTTTCCGGCAAAGGCAAAAGGGATTTAGCTAACATTTTATAATCCTCAATTTCTAAAGTTTTTTCACCTTTTTTGGTTTTAAATAAAACTCCTCTAACTTCAACAAAATCTCCTATATCAAAGTTATCCAAAAAAAACTGATATCCTTTCTCTCCCAATTTATCTTTTTTAAATAAAACCTGGATTTGGCCACTGCCGTCCTTGATATTTGAAAAAACAAGACCGCCGTGCTGTCTTAATGACATCATCCTGCCGGTTAAAACTATTTCTTCTTTTGACCGAGAAAGCTTGCCAAAATCTTCAAGAGCTTTAGCGCAAGCATGGGTTCTTTTTGTTTGTCCCGGATAAGCCAAAAACCCAGCGCTTTCAATTGCCTTAAGCTTCTTGAGCCGATTTTTTCTAATTTTATCAATTGTCGCCATTATTTAATTTTAACTCATTTTACATTTCAGGTCAAAAGAAAAACTACCAAAAACGCTTCTTGGTAGTTTTTCTTTTAGTTATTATCTATTTTTGTCTTATTGGCCTAAATACTCTACGATATATTCAGCGATTATTCTGGCAGCCGCCGGTCGGGAAAAACTTTTGGCTGTTTCTGCCATCTCTTTTAGTTTTTCAGGCTGGGAAAATAAGTATTTTATTTTTCCTAAAATAAAATGGGGTTTGAAATTCGTTTCTTCTATTATTAAGGCAGCGCCGTTTTCAGCAAAAACATAAGCATTTTTTACCTGATGGTTTTGAGCGGATTCGGGCAAGGGAATTAAAATACTCGGTTTGCCTATAGCTGCAATTTCAGAAATAGTTCCTGCTCCCGCCCTGCTTATAATTAAATCGGCGGCTTGATAAGCGTGAGATAGTTCTTTTTCGTTTAGAAAGGGTACGGGATGGTAATATTTATTTAAATCTTTTGTTAGGATTACTTCCGATTCGCTTTTTACTTGATTAAAGTTTGCTTGGCCGGTTTGGTGAATAATTTCAAAATCGGACAGAAACTTTGGCAGGATTGCCAGTAGTTTATTATTTATCCTCTGAGCGCCCTGAGAGCCGCCCAGGATTAGAAGAACCGGTTTTTCTCCTGTTAGTTTAAATGTTTTTTTTGCTTCTTCCTTAGAACCTTCTAAAATTTCTTTTCGAATAGGATTACCGATGGAAATCATTTTTTTAGCTGGAAAATGTTCAATTCTTTCAACAGGAAAAGCGGTAAAAATTTCTATGGCAAGTTTTCCAGCTATCTTATTCGCTAAACCCGGCGAGGCATCTGACTCGTGTAAAAAAATCGGAACCCACAGCACCCAGCCAGAAATAACAGCTGGCACTGATCCGTATCCTCCTTTGCTGAAGATAAGATCGGGAGAAATTACAAAAACATGATAGAAAGCCTGAATAATTCCTATTGGGAGTTTAAAAAGAATGTCTGTAATGTTTTGAAAAGAAAAATATCTTCTGATTTTCCCGGATAGGATTGTTCTTGCTTCTATCTTTTCTTGGGAAAGAAGATCTTTCGCAAATTTGTCATTAGGACCAATATAGAAAAACTCAAAATTTCCATAAGGATAAATTCTTCTCATTTCTCTCACGACTGCGATTATTGGAAAAATGTGACCGGCGGTGCCGCCACCAGTAAAAAGTATTTTCATTGATTTATAATTGTGAATGAGAAGAAATGAAAGTAAACTTTCATTTCAACCGAATGAAGCAATTATGTAGATAGTTTACTATCTTCATTTTATCACTTTTTGCTTCTTTTTGAAATGTTTAGTAATATCCCAACACCAATTAACTCAACTACTAAATGGGAACCACCGTAGCTAATAAAAGGCAGAGGGATGCCCGTTAGGGGCAGAATACCAATCATCGCCCCTATATTGACAAAAGCCTGAATGATAATCCAGGAACTTATGCCAATAGCAAAAAGCCGAGAAAACTTGTCCTGGGAGGTTTTAGAGATTTTAAAACCTCGCCAAAAGAAAATAAGGAAAAGAAAGATTAACCCCAGAGACCCAATAAGCCCCATTTCTTCGGCAATTATTGTAAAAATGGAATCTGACATAGTTTGAGGAATAAATCCAAATTTTTGGCTTGACAGCCCGAGACCTAATCCAAAAATTCCACCCGAGCCAATAGTAATTAGAGCCTGTTCTATTTGATAACTCAATCCCATTGGATCTTTTATTAATCCAAGAAAAACACGAATTCTCTCCATTCGATAAGGAGTAAGACGTATCATTGTCCATATTATTCCTCCAATAGCCGTAATCATGAAAACAATATGCCATAGCGGCGTGTTGGCCAAAAAATACATTAAAAGAGCGGTAAAAATAATCACGACTAAGGTGCTGACATCTGATTGTTTCGCCAAAAGAAAAATAATCACTACTGTAATTATAAAAAAAGGTAATAGGGTATTATTAATTCCTTTTTGATTTTTGACTGGTTTCTTTTTAGTTCGAGTGGCTAGCCAGGCAGAAAGATAAAGAATAAAGGTGAGTTTTAAAAATTCAGATGGTTGAAAGGAAAAAAAATGCAGATTTAACCAGCGCGGCGCTCCCCCAGCGACAATACCCAGCCCAGGAATAAAAACCAGAATCATAAGCAGTAGATTTATTAAAACAAGCCACAAAGCCCATTTTTTAAAAAACGATAAGGGTAATTTAAAAGCGATAAAGGCAAGAATAATCCCGGGAATTAATCCATGTGTTAGCTGATGAAAAAGATAATAAGTTGTTCTGCCAACTTTCTCTTGGGAAAAAAAAGCTGAAACGCTGGCTAATACTAAAACTCCTAAAATCACTAAAAAAATCACAGCAACAAATAATCCGCGGTCAAGCCGCTGACTGCTTAAGGGTTTTGAATATTTTCCCTGCCTTGCTCGGTAAGCCATTGCCTGAGATTTTTTTGTTGTTTTCATTTTGTTAATTTGTTTACGGCTTTAACAAATTGCTTGCCTCGGTCAAACTCGTTTTTAAATAAGTTAAAACTGGCTGCTCCTGGAGAAAGTAAAACAATATCACCTTTTTGAGCTATAGCGGTGGCCTTTTTTACTGCCTCTCTCATCGAATTTACGAGAAAAACAGAGACCCGTTCTCTGTCAGTTGACAGAGAACGGGTCTCTGACGCTTTTTTCAATCTTTTTTTAATTTTATCTGTAGCTGTGCCCGGCAGAAGAATAAGAGAACTTATCTCTTTTTGGATTTCTTTTGCTAATCTTTTGTAATTTAGTTTTTTATCCTGACCGCCGGCAATAAGAATTATTTTTGAGATAGGAAACCTATTTTTAAATGTCTCTATTGCTAATATTACTGATTGAGGCGTAGTAGCAGTAGTATCATTAATATATTTTACTCCTCTTTTTATAGCAACAAGCTCTTGCCTGTTGGGAACACCTTTAAAATTGGAAAGAACTTTTTTAATATCTTTTTTAGAAATTTTAAAAAGTTTAGCCACAGCAATAGCAGCTGAAACGTTGGAATCTCTAAAGAAATAAACTTTGGATCGAGCTTCCGAAACCAATTTTCTTGTTTCATAATTGTTGTAGTTTAAAATTAAAATATCGTTTTTTTTCTGATATTTAAAAATTGCTTTTTTTGAATTGACATATTCTTTAAAATTTTTATATCTATTTAAGTGGTCGGGAAAAAGAGTAGTAATTATTGCGATGTGCGGACTTTTTTTTAAATCTTCAAGTTCAAAACTGGAAAGCTCAAGAACTATCTTGCTTCTTTTTTTTATCCTTGAAAGAATTTCCAAGGGAGAAATTCCAATATTGCCGGCCAAGATCGTATTTGGATATTTGGTCTTTAGAAAAAGATAGATAAGAGTAGCAACGGTTGATTTGCCCTTGGTGCCGGTGATCCCGATAGTCGGAGCTTTATATAAATCAAAAAAAATACCTACATCAGTTTTTATAGGAATTTTATGTTTTCTGGCAATTTTAAGATAAGAAGAGCTGGAAGGAACCGCTGGGTTTTTTACGATTAAATCAGCTTTAATAAAATCTTTATTTTGATGACGGCCAAGCACGTATTTTATAGGCAATCCCTTAAGTTTTTGTAAGGATTCTTTCAATTGACTTTTAGTTTTTAAATCTGTCACAAGAAGTTTGGCTCCTTGTCGACAAAAAAATTTAACTACTCCCACTCCCCCGCCATGCAGACCCAATCCCATCACTGTTACTTTTTTGCCTGCCCAGCAATTCCCCGCCTTGGGCAGGGTTACTTTTGAGTTTTTGGATAATTTCTTCATTTCTAAAATGGATCTCCAATTATTGGTTTGATTTTTTTCTTGAAGTAAAACTTACTTATTTTTTCAAGATTATATGGCTCGTCGCTGAAAAAAAATTGATGGCTATTTCCCTTTTTAATTTTAGATGCTATCTGGAAGTTATCTTTTAGAAATATTTTAAGTTCTCTCACTAAACTTTCTGCCGGATTGATAATCTTGATTTTTTTTCCAATTACTTCGGCAATAATTTTTTTTAGTATTGGGTAATGAGTACAGGCCAAAATTAAAGTATCTATTTTTTTATTTTTTAGTTCTTCTAAATATTCACTGGCTATCTCTTTTGTTATTTTTTTATTTATCCATCCTTCTTCAACCAAAGGCACGAATAGAGGACAGGGTTTAGAATAAATGCTTAGATT
>Ga0315533_1000653_pt1 | contig 28512 bp, 24 predicted proteins | sample SalMarSW160130MG_FD_203081 | JGI IMG/M metagenome (GOLD analysis project Ga0315533, IMG submission 203081) | Salt marsh sediment microbial communities from the Plum Island Ecosystem LTER, Massachusetts, United States - Salt Marsh Sediment SW1601-30 ...
AATCAAACATTGTGGCGGATTTCCTGCGCCGAATGGGCCCGTTTGAACCACATCGCCTGCCGCTTGAGGAAATGGAATACACCACCATGCCCGAAGTGGCGAAGAAGCTGGCACCAAGATTTCAAGACATCTAACGACAGAATGCCGAAGCTTCTCTTAGCTACCTCCAATCCAGGGAAAATCAGGGAATATCGCTTTCTCCTGGATGGTCCTGGTTATAAAATAACCACGCTGGCCGAAGAAGGAATAGTAAAAATCGTCACTGAGTCGGGGAACAACTACGAGCAAAATGCTCGGTTAAAAGCCATTACTTATGCCAAATTAAGCCAGCTTACCGCTCTTGCCGATGACTCAGGACTGGAGGTGGACGCCCTTAACGGAGAGCCGGGTGTTAAGTCAGCTCGCTTTGCTGGTGAAGCTGCTACCGATGCGGAAAGGGTGAGCTTTCTCTTAGCTAAACTTAACGGCGTTCCCTGGGAGCAACGAACAGCCTGTTTTAAGTGCGTCATTGCTATAGCTACTCCAGAAGGTCAATCTAAGGTGTGCTATGGCGAGTGTCATGGCATGATTGCCTTTGAGGCTAAGGGGGAAAATGGTTTTGGCTATGACCCTATTTTTTTTCTTCCTGAGATAGGTAAGACCATGGCCGAACTTCCATTTGAGATAAAAAATCAAATCAGCCACCGTGCCCGGGCAAGTCAAAAGGCACGTCGGGTGCTACAGCAACTTCACATCTAACTTGTGGCAAACCATTTGATGAACTTCCTCTCCGAGTTGGAATTGGGAATAATACGCATAAGCAACGAGACTTTTTACAATATTTAAGGGAAATTTAAGGAAAAACTATTGACATTCAAGTAATGGATGGCTTATTCTTTTATAAAAAGGGAGGTGAACAGATGCAAGCATACTGTATGAAATGCCGTGCCAAAAGGGAAATGAAGAATACCAGAAGCATAATCATGAAGAATCGCAGGCCGGCTACTCAAGGCGTATGTCCCGTATGCGGGACCAAGATGTTCAGAATAGGGAAGGCTTAAAGCTAATATCATAGGTGGCAGAACCATTGAAAGGCTGGGTATCTATACAAAAGATACCCAGCCTTTCAGTACCGACCATATCTAGGGTTGTGGTTATGCCCGCCCACAGCAAAAATCGTTTCTGAATTGCTTATTGGAATTTAATTTAGTTACCCCTGAAAAACTTCATTTTCATGGGGTGCTGGTTACCCCCAAAGTTATTAAGAGTACTACGACACCAGCCACAATCACACCCAGCCCAACGGCAGGGAAAGCTTTTCTCCAATCCATGCCCAGTAGCCAAGCCAAAATAGTCCCAGTATATGCCCCGGTGATAGGCAAAGGTATAGCCACAAACAAGGTCAATCCCCAGAAGCCATATTTCTCTACTTTCGGCTTACCTCTTTTTCTTAAATTATCCAGATACTTGTCGAACAAAGGGATTCGGTACAGGAACTTATCGTAAAAAAGGCGCAAGGCGAAAAATATGGGGAAGAATATCAGGGCGTTAGCGATGACCGCTATAGAGAAGGTAAGCAAGGGGTCTAACCCCGAATTTATGCCATACCATATACCACCCCTTAATTCACTAATGGGCGAAACAGTGAACAGCAGAACCCAAGCTATTTTCTCTGTCATTATATGCTTCCAAAACAGCGCTGCTTATGACCGGGAAGCATAGTTTAACATATGTTATTATACCGTGTGATTGTTGCCAATCACTTAATTCCGTGCTATCTTCTACTTAACTTAGCTTAAGACAGGAAATGCACACGGGGAGACTATTTGGGACCAGTGGCATCCGGGGCGTAGTGGACCAGGATTTATCGCCTGATTTCTGCCGCCGGGTTGCCTTGGCCATAGGTACTACCCTCCCTCCTGCCTCCACAGTTTGTATCGCTACCGACACCAGAATAAGCAGGGATATAATTAAGGAAGCAGTTTGCGCGGGCTTGCTTTCCTGTGGCATAAACGTAGTTGATTTAGGCATTTTGCCTACCCCGGCGCTGGCAGTGCTCACCCGGGAATTGAGCTTCGCCGCTGGAATTATGGTCACGGCTTCCCATAATCCACCCGAGTTCAATGGAATCAAGCTATTCACCGAGAATTCGCTGGGATATAGCCAGGCCCAAGAAGCGGAGATAGAGAAAGTCTATTTTGAGCAGAAATTCCGCCAGGGGAAGAGAGGAACTTTGGAGCAAGCACAGGATATGAAACAAAGATACCTTTCCTTTATTAAAGGCAAGCTTTCTCTGCTAGGATTTAATCACCGGCTAAAAGTAGTCGTTGATCCTGGCAATGGCGCTGCCTCCAAGTTTGCCAGCGACATCTTTGTCCAGATGGGCCTCGACGTAATACCTGTAAATGATGAGCCAAATGGCCTTTTCCCGGGGAGAAATCCCGAGCCGAAGGAGGATACCCTCCAGGGCACAGTTAATTTCCTGAGACAACACAATGCTGACTTAGCTATTTGCTTTGATGGCGATGCCGACCGCGTTGTTTTCTGCGACAAAGAAGGTTTCCTCGGTTTCAACGAGCCCATCGCCTTCATCTCGAGACTGGCTGTCAAGCGAACGGGAAGGAAAAGGATTGCTACCACAGTAGAAACTGGAACTCTTCTTGACCTGGCAGTGAAGGATCTTGGGGCGGAAGTGGTCAGAGGCAGAGTCGGTGATGTCCCCGTGGCTCATTTAGTCCAGGAGCTCGATGCCGCCCTAGGAGTGGAGCAGGTAGGTGTCTATATCATCCCCGAGGTGGGCTATTACCCCGATAGCATTTTTGCTTCCCTTATACTTTTAAGCCAGCTAAGCGATGCTGGCGAAATCAGACAATTCTTTCAAGGTATTCCCAGACTATATTTTGAAAAAGCTAGGATTCCTTGTCTTAATGAACTCAAAGAGCCAGTCATGGCTCAGGTAAGGGAAAAGGCTCACCTTTTTGCCCCGAATGAGATAAATACTCTTGACGGCCTGAGGCTGGAATTTCCTGATTCTTGGATGCTTATCAGAGCTAGCGGCACCGAGCCTATCATCCGAGTAGTCTCCGAGTCAACGTCGCAGACACAGACCGATGAGCTTATAAGCAAAGGCAAAGACCTTGTCCAAGGTCTGGTGGAGGCTAGCAGATGAAAGCCGTATTTCTCTGTGGCGGCCGCGGCAAGAGGATGTTCCCAATTGCTGAGGATAAGTTCCTCCTTGATTTCCTCGGAAAGCCACTGCTCGAACATCAAATAAAAACAGCCTGTGAGGCAGGTTTGAGTCATTTTGTAATCATTGGGAATCCCGAAAACATAGCGAAGATAGAGCAAATAACCAAAAAAATTCCTGAGATAAAAGTCGAACTTGCTCTGCAAAAGGAATCAGCGGGCATCGCTGACGCCCTGAAAAGCGCCGAGCCCTTCCTGCACGGGCAGCTTTTAGTAATAAATCCCAATGATGTCTTCTCAAGCTCAGCATACACCAAAATCATCACCGAAGCTGAAAAAGCCACTGCCTCCTCCTATATTCTGGGTTATCAAGTCCAGAAATACTTCCCGGGAGGCTACCTCCAGGTAAATTCTCAAAATGAGTTACTACACATCGTGGAAAAGCCCAATCCCGGTGAGGAACCCAGCAACCTGGTAAATATCTTGATTCATTACCATAATAACTCAGAAGAGCTTTTACGCTATATTGAAACCGTACGGACTACCAGGGATGATGTCTATGAATGCGCCCTGGACAACATGGTGAAGAAAGGACACAAGATCAAGGTGGTTCTCTACAACGATTTCTGGGCACCAATAAAATATCCCTGGCATATCTTCAAAATAATGGAGTATTTCCTGGACAACGCTCAACCTTTCCAGCACTCAAGCTCGTTGAGTGCTGGACATTATATTGCCTCTTCAGCCCGCATCTCCGAGAAAGCGAACATCGAAGGAAAAGTTATCCTGAGCGATAATGTCAAGGTATTGGAAAATGCTGTAATTCGAGGTCCTGTGTATATTGGGGCAAACTCCATCATTGGCAATAATGCCCTGGTGCGAGACTACAGTCACATTGGTTCTAACTCCGTTATTGGCTATTCCACTGAGGTAAAGCACTCCTACATCGGCGATAATTGCTGGTTCCACTCCAATTATATCGGTGACTCCATAGTGGATGACAATTGCTCTTTGGGCGCTGGCACTGTGCTGGCTAACTTCCAACTCAACGAAAGGAATATCCAGATAAAAGTCGGTGATAGTTTGGTAGATACCGGCTGTGATAAACTAGGAGCAATTGTGGGTCGAGGTTGCCGCATCGGGATAAATGCCAGCCTCATGCCCGGGGTTCGAGTAGGCCCTGATTCTTTCGTGGGACCCCAGGTATGCTTGCACAAAGACCTGGGGGCGAATAAGATAGCTTTGCTTGAGTCCCGATACCAGGTAAAGGATAACGAAACAAGACTCGACGAAGGCAAAAGGCAGGAATTATTACGAAGGTTAACGGATTAAAATGTGCGGTATCATTGGCTATTGTGGTCAGAAGCCAGCAGTTCCCATTGTCCTCGAGGCTTTAAAGCGTCTGGAATATCGTGGCTATGATTCAGCGGGCATAGCTTCTTTATACGATGGCAAGCTACTCATAAGGAAAGACGCCGGCAAAATTGACGAAGTCATCCAGAAACAGAACCTGACAGGCCTCCCCGGCATCGTTGCCATCGGGCATACTCGCTGGGCAACTCATGGTGCTGTCACTCAATTCAACGCTCACCCTCATTCCGATTGTGGTGGCAGAGTGGCTGTAGTTCACAATGGCATCATTGAGAATAATCAGCAGCTCCGCCAGGAACTCACCAAAATAGGACACAAATTTACTTCAGAAACCGATACCGAAATCATCCCTCACCTCCTCGAAGATGAGCTCAAAAACGGATGCTCCCTGGAACAAGCTGTGTTAAATATAGCTCCAAGGCTTGAGGGCTCCTATGCCTTTCTGGTCATATCCCTTGATGACCCCGGCAAAATCATAGGCACAAGGAAGAACATTCCCCTGATTGTGGGCACTGACGCCCCTGATTACTATGTTAGTAGCGACGCCCTGGCTTTCTCGCAATATACCAATCAGGTGATGAGTTTGGAGGATAACGAGGTGGTGATGCTGACACAAGAAGGAATCGAATTCTTCGATGCCCAGGGAAACAAGCTGGTTAAGCAAGCCAGGAAACTCGACCATAGTTGGGCTGAGAGCAATAAAGGAGGCTACCAGCATTTCATGCTCAAGGAGATAATGGAGCAGGCTCAGGTTCTTAGCCAAATAGTCCATCAGGACGAGAAGAGCTTCACCAAGATTGCCCTGGACATTCTGAGGGCAAGGCAGGTGATTATAACTGCCTGTGGCACCTCCCGCTACGCTGCTCTGGTCGGCAGATACCTCTTTTCCATAGTGGGCAAGAAGTTCTGTGATGTAGTCATGGCTTCTGAGTTCGGTTATTTCGCCGACTCCGTGGACAAAAGCACCGTTGTTATCGCTGTTTCCCAAAGTGGCGAGACCGCTGATGTCGTCGAAGGGGTAAAGGCAGCCAGAGACGCTGGGGCTCAAGTTATCTCCATAGTCAATCGGCCTAACTCCATACTGGCTGACATGAGCCACCAGGTCATTTACTTGAATTGTGGTTCCGAGATAGCCGTAGCCGCTACTAAATCCTTCCTGTCTCAACTAGCCATATTTTACCTGTTGTCCTTCGCCATGGTTGACTCTTTTGACGAAGCGGCAGCTAAGCTTACCGACCTGAGTAGCGAGATAACCAGGGTTCTGGACTGGAACAAAAGCGAGCTTATCAAGCTCAGCCAGAAGCTGAAAGATAAGAACGATTTCTACTACATAGCCAGAGGAATTAACTTTGCCATCGCCTCTGAAGGCGCCTTGAAGCTTAAGGAGATTTCCTATATCCATGCTGAAGGCATGCCTGCCGGGGAACTCAAGCATGGCACCTTAGCCCTCATCGAGCCTGGTACACCGGTAGTGGTGATTTGCCCCGCCGACTATACCTTTCTCGAAACCCTGAGCAATGCCATGGAGACTAAATCACGCGGCGCCTATATTATCGGTGTCTCCGACAAGGAAAGCGACATTTATGATTCCTGGGTCAAGATTCCCGAAGTTGATGAGTTATTCTATCCTATGGTCGCCGTAGTTCCTCTTCAGCTCCTGGCTTATTACCTCGCTATCAATCGAGGATGCGACCCTGACAAACCCCGCAACCTGGCAAAATCGGTAACTGTGAAGTAGGCATATAGAGTTTATAGAGTTTATAGAGTTGGTAGAGTTAGTCTGTGCAAATCGAAAGGTTTGAGGATATTAAAGCCTGGCAGGAAGCAAGAGTCCTGGTGAAGATAATCTATGATGCCATAAAATTTAATAAAAACTTCACTGGTGATTACAAATTCAGAGGACAAATTCACAGTGCAGCAGTTCCAGTGATGTCTAATATAAAGGAACTCAAATGACGCAAAAAACTCAACAAACTAAAGTGAAGGTGCTGGCTGGCATAGCTGCCTATAATGAAGCAAGATATGTCGGAAGCATAGTTCTCCAGGCAAGGCAATATGTGGACGAGGTCATTGTTATTGACGATGGAAGCACGGATAACACCGCCAGGGTTGCCGAGCTTGCCGGTGCCACCGTAATCCGCCACGCCGAAAATAGAGGCAAAGGCGCAGCCATCCAGAGCATACTGGCCGAGGCAAAAAAGAGAAATCCTGACGTCCTGGTTCTCCTCGACGCTGATTCCCAACACAATCCCAATGAGATTCCCGCTCTCATCAAACCCGTTTCGGAGGGTTTTGACCTCGTTATCGGCTCCAGAGAGGCCCAGAAAGATAAGACGCCCACCTACCGCCGCATCGGGCGAAAAGTCCTTTTACACTCAGCCCGGCTCGCTTCGAAAGCCAATATCACCGATTCCGAGTCCGGCTTCCGAGCCCTTTCACCAAAGGCAATAAACAACCTTAAATTGAAAGCGACTGGATTCGCCATAGAATCAGAGATGATAACCCGCGCCGCCGATAGAAACCTCAAGATAACCGAGGTACCAATCTCAAACATATATACCGAAGACGGCTCGACCCTCAACCCAATAAGACATGGCATAGACGTTCTCAGCCGGATAATAGCCATGATTTCGCAGAGGAGACCCCTGTTCTTCTTCGGACTGGCAGGTGGTATCTTGGTGGTGATTGGTCTAATCATCGGCATCAGGGTGATTAATATAGCTGCCACGACAGGCGCCCTGGCCATAGGCAGCACCGTACTGACCACTCTGTTCATTATCGCTGGTATATTGAGCATCTTCACCGGCATAATCCTGAACGCCTTAAGCAGACGAAAATAAACCAGGCGCTGCGTTCTTCCTTGTCACTGCGAGCCGTCTTCCCTTTCCGTAATTGCTTCGTCCCGATAAATCGGGACGAAGCAATCTAACCATCTCAACAAACTCGGTGTCTTGACTAATCTAACTCCGGACTCTAGACTATTGATTAACAACTGTTGGAGATGAAAGTTCATGAAATTAGAGGCAAATATCTGATGAGTGATAATTACGCCATTACAGCAACATTGTAATTAAACTTCCTCAACATCTATCCGAAGATATGGTGGCTCTTCGAAATAGGGTTCCCCGTCTTTGTACAATACAAACTCCACCTTTTGATTTTCGCCAGTCGTTTGAGGCACAATGCCAACCGCTCTTCCCCATTCCTGTTCATGCTCTAGTTCAATCTTTATTTCATCCCTATCCTCGCCTTCAATCCTCAGCTTTGCCCTCTCCCCATCTATCCACACCTCCACCTTATAGCTCGCCCACTCTTGCTCATGATTCACTATTCCCAGTATTACCCTCCCTTCCTCACCTACCCTCAATTCCTCAGGATAATGCCCGGCCCTGCCTTCGGGGCCCAAGATATAGAACTCGGTGAACTTTTCCCCGACCTTGGGTGTAGCTATCACATATCCCAGAATCCCTATCGCCCCCACTAGTGCCACCGCCAACACCACTGACAGCACCTTATCAGGCATGCTCTGCCCCCACCATGAAGGCAGCCTGACATTAAATGGCACCCTGAATCTTTCTTCCGGGGCAAGCTTTCCCCGGCGGTACCAGGCAACACCTGATGTAGCCAAGATAAACACCGCCAGTGAAATCAGGATGGGATAAAGCCTTATCCCCCAGGGGGTATAATTCAGGATGAGTCCTATCAGTGGCACCACAGCAATAGAAAGCCCAAAGCTTAAAGCCAGCCTTTCTACCCCACCCAAGCTCCCCTTCTTAGGAAATAAGGCTGCCATCAAAGTATACCCGGGAAAGAAAAGCAAAAACGGAAGCCCCAGGATAATCCGAGCTATGGTAGAAGGGGAAAAAGCAATGACCACAATGAGCAAGATGGTCAATATATCGATGAGCCAGAGGTCCTTATCTCGTCTAGCTTTCATCTTAAAGTCCCTTTATCTTACGCTATCTGGCAGAGCTAAATCAACTAGCCACTTTGAGAGTAGTTACTAGGGGATAATTCATCACCCCTTTTCTAGCTATTGCGAGGCATCTTCCCTTTTTGTCGTTGCGAGGAGCGAAGCGACGAAGCAATCTAACCATCTCAACCAACTCAACAAACTGAAATAACCACTGACTCTAGACTAACGACTGCCAACTGGAGACCGAAGACCTTCGACTACCGCACAATATTCCCGCTTGTCTTCACGGCATTAAAGCTATATACTAGTTATGATAGCATATTAGCTTCTGGGAGCACCTAATGCTGGAGATAAAGGTTCGTAAAATTAAAGGCAGATGCTTAGTATGCAAGGCTGGGGGTAAAATCAAGCGCAAGTGGCGATGACATTAACTAAGGCTTTTACTAATTCTATTCAATGTACGTTAGCGACCATGCTTGAGGAAAGAGCTCGGTTTTTTAAGAGACTGTACGGTGAAGTAACCAACGGACCCTCAGTAAAAGAAAAGTATCTTGATATCGGCGCTGGGAAGCTCATAAATACCAAGGTATTTGGAGAAGACTTCCAAGAAATCTACGCCTTGGATGTTAATTTCACCCATTTACAGAGCCAAGACCCAAAGACTCACTTCATCGTTGCTAACGCACAGGCCTTGCCATTGAAGGCAAACACCGTTGATCTTGTAACGATGTTCTCCGTAATAGAGCATTTGCCAACTCCACAGAAGGCACTTCATGAGGCGATGTGGTTACTTCGACCGGGCGGTGAACTCGTTATTCAAGCTCCAAATCCCTTTTTCCCCGTTGATTTGCATACCGGGTTGCCCAATCCATTCTTCCTTCCAAGATTTACCAGAAAGAGCTTTCTCAAGGCGCTAGGATATAGTAATTGGCTTAACAATGTTTATAGTCATCCCAGAGAAAAAGACCTTACCAAATGGCTAATTGGAACCATGAAACTTACGGGAGTGCGGAGGGTGGTCTTCTCTCCTCATTTTGTACCTAAAAGAGTCAGAGTAATTTATAACTTCTTAGCCAAAACGAGATTCTTTAACTTAGTCCCACTGAGCTACTTATACGTTTATAAGATGATTAAATGAATATACTTTTATTTGTTAATACGCCAGCGCAGGTTCATGAGTTCAAGAATGTAGCTCGAACTCTGGAGATGAGAGGCCATAACATCATGATTCTTGCGCGGCACTATGAGTGCACCCTGCCTCTCCTGGATGCCTATCGGCTGAGATACGAAGTTTATGGCCAGGCAAAAAGGCGAGGTTACAGAAGAGCTTTGGAGTTAATTCCTTATGTACGCAAAGCTTTCCATCTGGCGAAAAAATTTAAGCCAGATATCTTAGTTGGCACTGGCATAATCGCAGCTTATACCTCCATATTATTCAGAAAACCATGCATTGTTTTCACCGATACTGAAACAGCGTCACTGGAACACATCCTCTATAAGCCGTTTGTTCGGGCTATTTGCACCCCAGCCTGTTTTCGAAAAGACCTGGGAAGCAAGCATATCCGTTACAATGGCTTCAAGGAGCTTGCTTATTTACATCCTGACTATTTTAAGGCAGATGCCTCTATCTATAATCTCCTGGGGATAAACAGTGGTGAACGATATGTTATCCTTCGCCTCAATCCCTTAGACGCCTTTCATGACATTGGCATTAAAGGCTTTTCCTATGAAGGCAAGCTTAGATTGGTTCAGGCTCTGGAACCACATGCCCATGTTTTTATCTCCTCAGAGGCAGGGCTTGAGCCGGGTCTGGAGAGATATGCTATTGGCATCCCAGCCCATCGAATCCACGATGCTGAGTATTATGCCCAGTTACTTGTTACCGACGCCGGAACGATGTTAACTGAAGCGGCAATCTTGGGGACAGCCGGTATTCATTGCAGTGGTTACGTAGCAAAAAGGTGCTATGGCAATCTTGTGGAATTGGATGAAAAATATCGGCTAATCTTTAGTTACAGCGACCCCAACCAGGCAATCGCCAAAGCCGTGGAGTTGATTAAGCAGCCAGACCTTAAAAAGCAATGGCAAGAGAAAAGGCAGGCATTATTAGCCGATAAAATTGATGTCCTCAAGTTCATGGTGGAGACAATTGAAGGCTATGCTGCCAAGGCAAATAGGAAATAGCAGGAGCTCAGCTCTGTAGGAAATAGAAGTATGCGGATTTGCTGTGTTGCCGATGGTGCCAGCATTCATACCCAAAGGTGGGTGAATTACTTCGCCAGGAAGGGGCATGAAGTCCACTTGATTTGCTGGAAGCTGATGCCTGGTTATGATGAGAATATTCATATCCATTTGTTAACTAGACTTACCTCAAGAATCTGGGCGGTATCTCAATACCTCAGTGCCTTACTCTGGATTTCTCAAACCCGACGCTTCATAAAAAAGATAAAACCGGATATCCTCGACGGTCACTTCATAACTGTTTACGGCTTCCTGGCAGCTTGTAGTGGCTTCCACCCGCTGGTTGTTAGCGCCTGGGGGAGTGATATATTGATTTACCCAAGGCGGAATTTTTTCTTTAAGGCAATTGCCAAGTATGCACTAAAAAGAGCCGATGTGATAACCTGTGACTCAGAAGTTGCCCAAGAAGAGCTGACAAAGTTAGGCGTCGAACCAGCTAAGATAAGAGTGATTTTCAAGGGGGTAGATACACAGCAATTTAGCCCCCAACACCGCAGTCAAGAACTGAGAGAAAAGCTGGGGGTATATGAAGCACCCACTGTGGTATCTATTCGAAACCTTAAGCCTATATATAATGTAGAAATGCTGATTAAAGCCATTCCCCTAGCTCTGAGTCAGGTGCCAGAAACGAAATTTATAATTGCTGGCGATGGCGAGCAAAGAGGTGCCTTAACCAACCTGGCAGATTCGCTAGGTGTCTCAGGCAGCATCCGATTTGTCGGCTGGGTTTCACATGGTGAGCTTCCCAAATATCTGGCATCATCAGATATATATGTGTCAACTTCTCTCTCGGATACCTCTCACATCAGCTTGCAGGAAGCAATGGCTTGTGAATTAGCTCCTGTAGTCACCGATATACCTGCTAATCGTGCCTGGATTGAGGATGGCAGGAATGGCTTTGTCGTGCCTCTAAATGACATAAAAGCGCTTGCTGATAAAGTTGTCTATGTAGTAAAAAATAAACAGGTTCAGGAAAAGTTTGGTAGGGCAAACAGACGGATAATACAGAAAAGGGCTGAATATACAACAGGAATGGCTAAAATGGAAGGGGTATATGAGAGGTTAGTCCAAAAGACGGGGCTAAATAATGCTGACCAAGAAACACATAACTGATAACCTGGACAAAATTGTAGCTATTTTAGGGCTTACCCTGGGATTGGGAGTGACCCTATGGCTGGCGCTGACATCAGCTCGCTACGTTTATATTGCCTGCACCATTGCTCTGGTTGTCATCTGCGCCGCCTATTTAGGACTAAGGAAGCGCTTGTTAAGGAGTGACTTGTCCTCTATAGCGGCAAATCAATCGCTATATTTGATACTGAACATAGCATTCTTTGCCCTCCTGGCCGGCAGCTTCTTGTCAATAGCTCTAGCATCTCAGCCCTATGTCAGACCTCAGGGTTATTTCATCTGTACTATACTGGCTGTAGCTGTATTGGCTGCTGAGATATTGCTTCTGCCTGACCGAAAAGGAGCAACTGGCTTTGCCCTAGCGAAGATAATGATAATTGCCCTCAGCCTTGTCTGGTCACAGTACCTTACATTTCCCACTGTCCTTGGTATTGACCCCTGGTACCACCAAGCATTCACCACCGAGATTCTTGGCGCCGGGCATATCCCTGAGGGTTATGCTTATTCCAAGCTGCCAGGCATGCACCTGATGGTCGGGGCAACATCGCTGATAACTGGCTTGAGTTACAAGATGGCCAGCATATTTTCTATAGGTTCATTGCAGGTGGTATGCGGTTTAGCTTTGGTTTTCTTGCTGGGCAAACTGATTTATAGTGCCAAGGCAGGCTTACTTATCGCTTTGGTGTTAGGCATTGCCAGCCATTATATTAACCTTGGTTGGGCGCCAATTCCCACAACCATGGCGGCTATATTTATACCCATAATAATATTTCTGCTGTTCAAGTTCAGGAGGGAGAAAGAGAAAAGGGTGGTAACTACTTCCTTGATATTGCTGTTTTTTGCTGCCTTAATCCTCACTCATACCGTCACGGCTTTATGTATGGCCTTATTGCTTCTGGGCTTTTGGGTAGGGTCAAGGATTTATGATTGGCTTTTTAGAGAAAGGGATTTAGCACCAGCCATCAATCTAGCCCTTGTTGTTATATTTATCGTTGCTATGCTTGGTTGGTGGGCTTATACCGGGTTTATATCATACTTATCTGGGGCAGCACAGACGTTAGTTCCGCCCAGTGCTCCGGCCAGTGAAGCATACTTAGTAAACTATTGGACATACTATCAGCCAGGAGCTAGCCCGGAAGTGAGCCAATATATGGCTAGCACGGCCTTTCCCGCCGAGTTGTTCTACCACCTTGGCATGATTTTATTCTTCGCCTTTTCCCTCCTTGGTGTCTTCTACTTAATATCCCGAAGGGGCATTACTAAAACCAGCTTTGTTATTTGTCTTAGCGCCCTGATACCGTTAGCTTTTGGCTTCTTCCCCAATCCCTTTAATCAAGGGATAATGCACCGTTGGTGGTATTTCTCCCAGATCCTATTGGCTATTCCACTCGGCGTATTCCTTCTTTTGATTCACGGGATTCTTAAAGATAAAATAGGTAAGGTAATACTGCCAGCTGCCCTGATTGCTGGTCTGACTTTTCTCATGGTTATGAACCCGGTAGCTAATCTAGACAGCCCAGCGTTTGCCCAAGAGAGAGCTGTGCGCTATGCCTTCACCGAATCTGAAGTTCAGGCATTCGATACAGCTTCTACCTTCTACAGTGGCGAAATCGGTATTGATGGATATGGCGCAAGACCTCTTCAATTGGTTCTGGCTCCAAATAATGAAATATCTCCAATCGGTGAGCAACTTGTTAGCCGGGATTATGGCGAGTGCCAGGACATGCTTGTCCTGATTAGAGAGGAGGTGGCTCACCATCCATTCAAATGTTATCAGGCTATTTATGAGCTACCTTATGAGCCAAGACAAGCTTTAGAGAAGCAAGGATTTTCTAAGGTCTATGACTGCGGCTCTGTGAGCGGCTTCATCAAGTGAGCTTTATCGACAAAAACCTGATTTACACACCAGTGGTGGCTTAGAGGTATGGAGATAAAAAGATTGGCTGCAACTGCGGGTAACCCGCTTCGGTTTCCTGGATGCCTCCGGCTTTCTGAGGAGAAAGCTCACCAGGTCGCAGGGGCTATCTTGATGTACCGCCTAGCCTGTTCCATGGCTCAGTTAGCGCTTTCGTGCGATAGGATTGGATGGAAGTCGACAGCCGGAATCAATCACTCAGGAGTGAGCCTCTCTGTCAACTGCTAGAGGCATTAGCATGATTAAGATCTTGATACTAAATGTGGGAACAACAAACAAGGGTAATCAAGCAATAGTGGCTTCAAGTATGGAAGCAATAAGGAGATTTGTCCCCGACGCAGAATTTATATTGATGGGAGAAAGCGAAGTTAAAGCGCCCGAACTTCAGATTAAAGAACCGGCTGCACGGGTGGCTTTCGGGCAGCGGAGAAGACCCCTTCAGCTGCTGGTATCTTTGTTATATTTGATTGAGTGTGCCGTTATTCATGGTTTGCGGAAACTTGGGATATATATCTCGGTCTCCGGGCGTTCCAGATTATTCGACTACTACGATTGTGATTTGGTGGTCAATTCCGGTGGCGATATCCTGAGTGGTGAAGGTAACTTTGGCCTGACTGCTTTCCTGAATATTCTCTATGCCGTCTTACTGGATAAACCTGTAGTTCTTTATGGAGAGAGCCTTGGTTATTTCAGTAACTTCATATTTAATGCTGTTGCAAAATTTGTTCTTAATAGAACAACCTTGATTCTTCTCCGAGAAGAACTATCCAAAGAATATCTGGATAGGGAGGGAATAACTAAACCCAAGATTTACGTTACTGCAGAGCCAGCATTTCTCCTGTCTGCCGCTCCGGAAGAGCATGTCTACAGTATTCTGTCCAGCGAAGGTATAAACGAGATTAAGAGACCTCTTATAGGAATAAACCCGAGCGGAAGGATTATGAAAGACGACAATAAAATCGAGGTGTTTGCCAGAGCCATCGACGATCTGATTGAGAATTTGAATGCCACCATACTCATGATACCCCACGTATATACCGAGGGAGTAGACGATAGAGTGGTCATAGATAGAATTTTTCGCAAAATTAGGAATAAATCCAACGTGATGACGATCAACAAAGAGTACACAGCCCAGGAACTGAAAGGCATCATTGGACAATGTGATTTGTTTATCGGAGCGAGAATGCACGCCACCATAGCTTCAACGTCAATGCTCGTCCCCACTGTCGGAATAGCATACAGCCATAAAATGCATGGCATAATAGGCAAAATGCTGGGGCAGGAAAAGTATATTTTAGACGTGAAAGATTTGAATTACGAAGGTCTCAAGTCGAAAATATACGACGCCTGGCAAAATAGAGAGGGAATTAGAGAGGAACTGGCGCTGAAGATACCTCAACTAAAAGAAAAGGCACTGCTAAACGGAAAACTGGTTAAGGAGTTGGTGGTAGACTCTTTGACAACTTCTTAAAGCTCTCCTTGGCTTTCCGTGAAGATATAACGGCATAAGGGATGTCGTATAACCGAATGAGTTTAGAAGGAATGTGAGGTAATATTTTTCTAAATATTGCTTTTGACCCCACGCACGAATTTAGGTAAGGGAATAAAGCAAGCAAACAGTCTATTGTATCGAATTTCAGACTACTGTTTCGCACATTATATGGCGTTGCCTTAAACAGTCCCTGGCGTGCATTGAGGCTCTTCTTCAAATAGAGCACTCCTCTATGAGAGTGAATCACCTCATTGGCACTGACCTTAGTTAATTCCACTTCGTTTTTTGACTTCATTTTCTGTAATACTTCTTCGCCTATTCTATTCCTCGAGAGAACCAAAGATTTTCCATTTTTATCGTCGGATAGCTCAGGGAGCCAGGCATCACCAAACGAAATATCCGCCACCTCATTGGTGGCATCGTCACACATCAAACACCTGGATGGGAAGAAAAAATATGACCCTACAAAGCCCCAGTAGTCCGGTAGTAGTAGTATTTCTCCGTCTCTTTTGGAAATTTTCATATAGCCCGGCCATCCTTCACCTCGATAATCCAATTTGACAATTTCCCCATCATTTACTTCGAGCTTCTGTAGGAGAAGTTTTGTCCCCCAGAAATTAGGCACGTGATTGCAGAAAAGCCCTAAATGCAGAACAATCTTCTCCTTCAGCCGTTTACTCACGGTCTCTGCCTTACGAATACCTTGGATATGGCAAGGAAGCCCGACCACAGCAAACCTCTCTCCATCTTTAGCCTTGAGGATTTCTTTCAGAGCTATGTTTGCCGGCACAGGACAATACTTGGATTTTGCGGCTTCGATTATTTCGTCCTTGGTTCTGGCAATGAAAGGCTCTGGCTCCAAAGGTTTATCCTTTTTCATTCTGGTCACTAAAGCACCATCAATAGTTCCCTCTTCTAGCGCAAATGTGAGCAGGGCGGTAACAAGTCCTCCCGAAGCCGAGTTATACCGGATATGGTGATTAGTGGCATGTCCGATATAGCAATTGAGATAGTTGCCAATCAAAATATCATTGGGCTCTTTACCAAAGATTTCCAAATTCAATTGCTTGAAATCTACAGCATGACCAGGGCACACCTCAAAGCACAGGCCACACTGGTTACACTTTTCCTCATCTAGCTGAGGAATATAAATCCCTTTCTTGTGCTCAATCACCATCTCAATAGCATCCACGGGGCAGGTGCTCACACAGGTGCCACAGCCAGTGCAAAGACCGTCTTTAACCACTTCACCGATTGTTTTGCCTTTGCTCACTTTAACCCTCATTAGCTTATCCTGCCTTACCCGGCACCGTGATACGGGGATGATAACGCCGCCAGAGATGAATGACCACTGCTATGGCGACGATAGTTTGCCCGGCTGCATAGCCTATTCCCACACCTACCAAGCCCATCTCTAGCATCAGAAAGCAGCTTAATCCCAAACTAAGGCAGGTCGCCACTGCTGCTACTGTGATTATGCCTTTTATATTCTTCCTGACCCTTTCAATGCTGACGTAAAGATAATTGATGCCCCAGGGGATGACTGCCACTACCACAATGCGTAGCAGCAGAGCAGCATTATCAGCATATGCCTGACCAAAAAGTAGAAGTAGCTTTTCGGCGATTATCAATATTAATAGAGTTAGGGGCAGTAATAGCAAGAACGTGAACTTCAGCGACTTTGCGGTATTGGTTCGGATAGACGCTTCGTCATTAGAGCCCTCGGCAAATAATGAGTTAAAAATGGAAGACGGGATAACTTGAAATACAACAGCAACTGTCCAGGCAATATAGAAGTAGGCGTTCATCTCGGCGCCTAGGATATTTAGCACCACAAGGGGCAGAACGAGAGGGGTCATTAGCAATAAGATTCTGGCAACATAATTACCGGCAGCATAATGGCTTAACTCATTGAGCACCCTTTTCTCAATCTTAGGGAAGAGACGGTATCCATTTTGCACTTTAGGCAAAAACCAAAATGCAGCAAATAATAACGCAATAGCCACGGCCAAACCTGTGGAGGCGAAGATTCCGAAGGCATTGGTAAAGAACATAGCGAAGATAAGAATTAAAGCAATCTTCAGTGAGCCGGTAATGACGCCTTTGATAACTATAAACTTGGTATTGAGTTTTGCCAGAAAAACATTACTTACAAGCGGTTGTAATGCTGTCGCTACAGCAAAAACTACAAAGGCTGTGAAAAAGATAGGGTGTTGACGCACTACAAGCAGAGCTGGCGACCAAAAGCGAAGTCCAGCAAGAAAAATTAAGGCAACGGCTACCGATGCCAACCCGCTCAAAGTAAAGCAGCTATTCATCATATCGTTACCATCTTTGCCAGCACCGGGCAGGAAGCGTATCAACCCTATTCCCAGACCCAACTCAGAGAAGATAGCTAAAAGCCCCAGGGCTGCGATGATGGCTGAACCCAATCCCACTGCCTCAACAGAATAGAATCTGGCAGCTATTATCCAGAAAGCGAACCCAGTTATATCGGCAACCGCCGTGCCAACCATAAGGTAGACGGCATTACGGTAAAGGGAGACCCCATAGAGCGACTTAAGCCCTTCCCGGGGATGGCGGGCGAGCCGGAAGGCATCGACATAACCGTTTTTGATGAAGCGAAAGCTGGTCTTTAGCAAGCTGAAACCGTTTTTCATACTGTGTTCATAGTTTATCACAGGGAGGCTGGGTGGAGAATGTCGCAAAAGGGAATCACCTCTATTTTTGTGCGCCCGCCGTCAGTGCGGGATTAAGGAAGTCAGCCGAAGCAATTCAGTGAAGGGATCTGTGTTCTGCTTTACTAGAATTCTCCTCTTAGTTGCCTACGCAGGCACCGACAATTGAAACGGTTTTCACCCTAGCAAGGTCCGATCCCTTTATAGATAAAACCAAGCCTCCTGGCTTTGTCAGGCTCAACGATTTGCTTGCCGTACCCGATAATTTTGGTTACAATCTGGCCGCTGAATTTTCTGTTTTACGCTCAGTGATAATATCCGACTGTGAATTTTGTGTCTATCACTCCTTTTGTCAACCCGACTTTCTCTGAGTTCATCAGGGCGGTAGCGTTACCGCTCTACCTATCTTTGCTGAAGTCAGTGCAGCCTCAGCCATCGCCACCGCCCGCACACCAACCAACCCATCAGCCAAGGGTTTCTGCCTGGAATTTACACAGGATATGAACTGCCGCAGCTCCTCTTTTAGCGGCTCGGCGTAAGGGATTGACACGACATGCTCTCCCCTATTTTCGACAGAAGTTGGGGCTCCGCTTTCAGTAATAACTCTGACGTCGAACAGGCATAGCTCCTGAGGTTTCAGATAATCTATTCGAGCACTCATCTGGCTTCCAACCACCAGCAGGTCTCGTCTCTTCTCATGCCCCGGTACCAGCCAGCTCTCGAAGGCATATCCCTTAACATCGCCAAAATCCACAGCGAGCATAGCTGTTTCCTCTATATCCTGACTATAGGCTTTACTTGTTACTGCTGTCACGCTTTTAGGATAATCAACTCCCATAAGATAACAAAACATATCAAGCTCGTGAATTCCTAACGCATATATCACACCCATATCTTTACGTGGAAGCCCAAAAGCTACGCGATTACTTATAATGGTTTGAATCTTCCCCAGCTCTCCTTCGTTTATTCTACGCATCAGTTCTTGCACCGCCGGGTGATACCTGAATATATGGCTCACCATGAGAATGCGATTATTTTGGTTGGCAATCCTCACCAGTCCTTCCGCCTCATCGACATCCATAGTCATCGGTTTTTCCACCAGCACATCTTTACCGGCTTCCATGCAGTCCTTCGCAATTTTATAATGCGTCCTTGAAGGAGTAACGATACTGGCTGCGTGAACTTTAGAATCATTAAGTATGCGGTGGTATTCGAGTATGCCTTCTATCCCCAAAGCATTACTTACTTCGGAAATGCGAGCCTGATTTACGTCGCATATTTGTACTGTATCCGCCACTCCCTCCAGACATAGCTCCTTATACGCCCGAGCATGGTTCTCACCCCAGTGTCCTACTCCTATTACCGCTATTCCCGGCATCCAATATCCTCCATGAAATTCCGCACCTCCGAAGCTACGTAATCAACTTGCTCATCGCTTAGCTGCGGATGCATAGGAAGAGATAGTATTTCATCCACATATTGTTCAGTAATTGGCAGGTGGACATCTGACTTCACGCAAGGTTGTCGGTGCACAGGCACAGGATAGTGGATTCCAGTCTCGATACCTCTCTCTTTGAGATAGGAAGCTAGCTTGTCTCGCTGCTTGACCCTGATAACATACATATGATACACATGCTTTGCCCATTCTCGCTCCACAGGGATAATAACTCCAGAGTCGCGCAGCAGAACATCATATTGAGCAGCGATTGCACGCCTTCTTTCATTCCACCCTGTAAGATGCTTAAGCTGTTCTCTGCCAATAGCAGCGTGGACCTCACTCAGCCTGCAGTTCAACCCAAGCATTTCATGAACATATTTTTGCTCCCGACCGTGGTTCCTCAGCATTCCCACTTTTTGGGCGGTTTTCTCGTCATTAGTAGTAGTCATGCCCCCATCACCCAGCACCGTCATATTCTTTGAAGGAAAGAAGCTGAAGCAGGCAATATCACCTAGAGAGCCTGTTTTCTTTCCCTTATATGTAGCACAATGTGCCTGGCAGGCATCCTCTATGACATACAGGTCATGCGCCTTTGCCAGCTCATTAATGGGGTCCATATCACAAGGGTGCCCGTATAGATGAACAGGAATGATGGCTTTGGTCCTGGGAGTAATTTTTCTTTGCACTTCGGCGGGGTCGATGGTATAAGTTTCGGGATCGATATCAGCATATACAAGGGTTGCCCCTAGAAATCTCGCCGGAGTAGCAGTAGCGATAAAGGTAAGAGAAGGGACAATTACCTCATCCCCTTCACCTATACCTAAAGCCATTAGCGAGAGCAGAATAGCGCTGGTCCCGGAACTTACTCCGACTGCATATTTAGTACTACATAAATCAGCAAATTCCTCTTCGAAGCTCTTAAGATTTTGCCCGTTAATGTACCGCCCACTGTTTAAAACATTGAAGACGACCTTGTGTATTTGGTCGTCCACATACATCTTGCTTAAAGAAATCTCCATTACTGTCGCTCCCATTCGTACGGCACTTGAAAGTATCCAAGCTCACAGGTAAGCTGAGTTATCGGCTTTACTACCCGGGCTGGATTACCGAAAGCTAACACATTGTCTGGTATATCTACGGTGACGACTGAACCCATGCCGATTAATGAATTCTGCCCGATCGTGACCCTAGGGCCTATGGTCACATTCCCCCCAATCTTGGCGTTCCTTTTGATATGGACGCTCTTAGCACAATCCTCAAATCGAGGACACGGAGGATGGAGGACATTCAAGATAGTGACGCAGGGGCCAATCCAAACTTCATCTTCAATGATGACAAATTCGGGTATGAAACAGTTGGAGTGTATGCGAGTGGCATTTCCAATTCGATTTTGGCGCTCTATAACCGTATGGCTTCCGATGCTCACATTATCCCCAATTATATTGCCTTCCCTGATTAAAACTCCGTGTCCTGTTTGAAAATCATTGCCTATCTTAGTTCCTGCATATATTACTGAATGTGAGCGAATGATAGCATTGTCCCCTATGATTAGCTTGCTGAAGGTCTTACCAGGGGGACAAACCCCGAGCACCACATAATCACCAATAAAGGGATTCGCTCCTAACATAAAAAAATCGCTAGGTTTTGTATCCATATTTTTTACCCTGCATATGTGACAACGACATTTGTTTGCTTTGAATAACGTTCCCTTACCAGCATATGCCCTGGTAGTCACAGAAGCTTCCTGCTTCTCCGGGGTCTATAACCCTTCTGCCATCGAAAACCACTTTCCCATGATATAAGCTTTCGTCTCTGAATTCATTCCATTCAGTAAGAACGAGGATACAATCGCAGTTGCTGACCGCCTCTTTGGCATCACGGCAATATTTTACCTTCTCTGAAAGTACGCCCTTAGCGCTAGGCATAGCTAGCGGGTCGTAAGCTTTTACCGAAGCCCCCTTCTCCATCAGTAGCCTTATTATTTCTAAGGCAGGAGCATTCCTGATGTCATCCGTATTGGGCTTGAACGCTAAGCCGAGGACGCAAATTGTCTTGCCTTCCAAATTTCCGAGTTTTTCCTCGACCATCTGGAGCATATTCAGGATTTGATTTTTGTTTACCTCCAATACGGACTCTAGAAGCCGAGGCTGGTAACCCAAATTCCTGCTGGAATGTACCAGTGCTTTAACATCCTTGGGTAGACAAGAGCCACCGAAGCCTATACCTGCGCTCAGGAAATGCTCACCTATCCTGTAATCTACGCCTACGCCCTTAACCACATCGTAGACATCTATACCAAGCCTTCGACATATATTGCCTATATCGTTGATAAAGGAAATCTTAGTAGCTAAAAAGGCATTGGATGTAAACTTAATCATCTCGGCAGTTGTTATACCCATTCGTATAACGGGTGCAGATATACCTTCATATAGCTTTTCGACCATATCTCCCGCTCTCTGTTCCTCTTCTCCGATAATAATTCGATCAGGGTTAAAAAACCCGTGCAATGCTTTGCCTTCTTGCAGAAATTCCGGGTTTACAGCAACATCGAAATCCACATGTGCCTTCTTTCGGGAATATTGCTCCAGAGCAGGAATGATTATACCTTTCGTCGTCCCTGGAACAACGGTGCTTCTTACCACCACGGTATGACGCTCGTTCTTGGCGCTCAGCATTCTACCGATATCTCCGGCTGATTCCGTGATATACCTCAAATTCATGCTCCCATCTGGATTAGAGGGAGTGCCAACGCATATCAAGGTGATATCAGTAGCCAGAATTTCTTCGTAGTCACCGGTGGCCTTGAGGCGGTTGGACTCGACACAGCTTGAGAGCATATCATCAAGTCCCTCTTCGAAAATGGGCGATTTCTTCTGCTTTATCATGCTGACCCTGGCCTCATCTATATCGATAACGATAACATCATGTCCTTTACTCGCAAGCGCAGCAGCGGTAACTAAGCCTACATAGCCAGCACCAATAACTGAAATTCTCATCTAGAGCCCCTGCTTGTTATTACTTTTCCAGAGCCCGAAATAATGCTCGCTATATCTTGACACACCTCGGTAAAGATATAGGCATCGACTTCATCGTATTTTACCAAATAAGCAATAAAGTGACCTAACTCGTCGAGTTCAGGATGCTCATGGTGGTAGCGAGATAACATAGCAAACAATCTCGGCGGAAAAAGATAGCACGCGATGCCGACAAGGCTAGTTTTAGGAAAAGCTGGTTTTTCCTCACATCCAACTATCCTGCCTTCATCTATCTCGACGACTCCGAATTGACTGGCTCTATCTTTATCCCCGATGTCATGAACAGCAACCAGGGCGTTTCTACCATTATAGGCAGAAATAAACCGCGACAAATCAAACTCAAAATAATTATCACTAGCTAAAACCAAAAGGTCTTCGTTGATATTGCCTTGCTCAACCCAGAATGTCAACGACCCCAAAGCTCCTTTCTTTTGCTTCTCAGTCCACACATCCTCAACGCCGATTTCTATCTTCCTATCAATGCCCTCTCGCCAGCGACGGAAATCCATCTCAAATTTCCTATTAGTGGCAACGAAGATATCGATATTATGGGGGATTCTTTCTACAATGTGGGTTAACAGCGGCTTACCCTCATACTCTATCAGAGCCTTGGCCTTGTCACGCGTCAATGGATAAAGTCGGGTGCCAAACCCGCTTGTCAATATCAGACATTTCACGACTATTTACTTTATCAGATGTGTCCCCATCTTAATAGGACGTCCTTATATTAACACAAACCCAAAACTACTGCTTATATTCTTAAACTCTGCATCTTGTCTTACTTAATAGACGAGGAGAGAAGGTTCCATAATAATGAGACCGAGTCTTGTACTCCACTGCAAGTTCACTGACTTGGTCTTTGTTTACATCTGCAATTCCAATGAGATTTACAGGATGTATTTCAGCATAAATTCTGACATGACAGATGTTGCCTCATTGCTCCGGCGCCAATAAGCCTACTACTATGACTACCTTCTTGGATGGAGAAAGCTCAGCTCAGAGTTTTTTCGTTCGGGCAACTCGCATTTTACGCACGAAGAAAATCACCAGTCCCACTACCACCGCTGCTATGATTCCGCCAATTAGCGGCCATTTGAGCCGTACCTTAAAGAATTGAACCTCGATGGAATATTCGCTGCTTATTGTGATATTCGTCGCAGCAGCCTCGACATCGGCGATGGTGTCCACATCACCACTCCACCTGGCAAAGCGGTAGCCCTCCTCGGGCTCGGCAACCAGATCAACCACTGTCTTGGGAGCATAGGTAAAATCCCCCTCTCCAGGAGTGGTTGCATTACCTCCAGCAGTGCTGGAGATGGTGAGGACACACTGCGACGGTGGCACCGCAAGTACCAGATTCCATTTGGCAAGCTCGACTTCCCAGCGCGCGGCGACCACGGTGCCGTCGTTCCTAACCCCCACCGTGTGACCGCCGCCTGCGGAGACCTGAGTGATATCCGTCCAGCCACCGACCTCGCACCGTCCGTCGTCATATCCCACGGCGACCACGGTGCCGTTTGCCCTTACCCCCACCGTGTGACCACCGCCTGCGGAGACATGGGTGATATCTGTCCAGTCGCTGACTCTGCACTGCCCGTAGCCATTGTTTCCCACGGCGACGACGGTATCGTCGGCTTTAACCCCCACCGTGTGACGCCAGCCTGCGGAGACCTGGGTGATATCCGTCCAGTAGCCGACTCCACACTGCCCACAGTAGTTGTCCCCTACGGCAACCACGGTACCATCGCCCTTAAGCCCCACCGTGTGGTCATAACCTGCGTCGACCTGAGTGATATCTGTCCAATTGCCGACCTCGCACTGCCCACAGTAGTTGTCCCCTACGGCAACCACGGTACCATCGCCCTTAAGCCCCAACGTGTGACTGTAGCCTGCGGAAATCTGGGTGATATCCGTCCAGCCGCCGACCTCGCACTGCCCACAGTAGTTGTCCCCTACGGCGACCACGGTACCATCGCTCTTAAGCCCCAACGTGTGACTGTAGCCTGCGGAAATCTGGGTGATATCCGTCCAGCCGCCGACCTCGCACTGCCCGCCATTGTTGTCCCCTACGGCGACCACGGTACCGTCGCCCTTAAGCCCCAACGTGTCACTGTAGCCTGCGGAAATCTGGGTGATATCTGTCCAGCTGCCGACCTCGCACTGCCCCCAGTAGTTGTCCCCTACGGCGACCACGGTACCATCGCCCTTAAGCCCCACCGTGTCACTGTAGCCTGCGGAAATCTGGGTGATATCTGTCCAGCTGCCGACCTCGCACTGCCCGTCATTGTTGTCCCCTACGGCGACCACGGTACCATCGGTCTTAAGCCCTACCGTATGACCGTAGCCTGCGGAAATCTGGGTGATGTCCGTCCAGCCGCTGACCTCGCACTGCCCGGAGGAGTTTTCTCCCACGGCGACCACGGTGCCGTCGACCTTAAGCCCCACCGTGTGACTGCTGCCTGCGGAGACCTGGACAATATCCGTCCAGCTACTGATTTCGCACTGCCCATAGTAATTCAACCCCACGGCGACCACGGTGCCGTCATCCTTAAGCCCCAACGTGTGACTGCTGCCTGCAAAGACCTGGGTGATGTCTGTCCAGCCGCTGACTTCACACTGCCCGTAGCGGTTCCATCCCACGGCAACCACGGTGCCGTCGGTCTTAACCCCCACAGTGTGCCAGCCGCCTGCAGCGACCTGCCTGATGTTCGTCCAGTCGCTGATTTCACACTGCCCGTCGCCATTGTCTCCCACGGCGACCATGGTGCCGTCATCCTTAAGCCCCAACGTGTGCCCCCCCTCGTACCCACCACCTGCGGCGACCTTGATGATATCCGCCCAGCCGCAGACCTCACACTGCCCGTCGCCATTGTCCCCTACGGCGACTACGGTGCCGTCGAGTTTAAGTCCCACCGTGTGATAGGCGCCTGCGGCGACCATAGGCGTTACCCGCCCCTGAGCCATAACAGAAGCCATATTCAATGCCGAAGCAGGAAGGATAAGGCCGAAGACAAGAGCCATAGAGAGCAGAGCTGGTAAGAACATCTTTCTATTTTTCATTGCAGCAACTTCCCTGTACATGCTGGACCAACAATGATTTTTTTTGCAATAGTGTTTTAGTACTAGGTCGGAGAGACGCTGCCCCTTTCGGGGATAGTTTTGAACTCATGACCCACCTGGGCCAAGGTACTTAAAAATTTTCACAGTTGTTGTGTTTGTAGTGGCCTCGGGTGGGTATACGAGCTCATAGCTGTTCAACTCTTCAAGAGGTATGGGGCTACTAAAGGGACTAGCGCCTCCTATTCTATAGTTTCCAGACGTCTGGCTTGCGACATAAGCCTGGGCATCTTCATAGGTGGGGAATGATTCCACACTGGTGATTATCTTATACTTCTCCTCTCCACCGGTTACCTCCCCTTCATAAGATATGACTATCGATTCCGTGGGAACCACGGCTTTGCCATCGAAGTTGTACAACCTGGCAACAGTGGATTGGTAGTAAGCGGGGTAGTATAAAACTACCAATTGCTCACTATCTTGTTGCGGCAGGTAGTAAAGTTCGTAAAACTTATCCAGGCTCCCACCAGCCCACTCCACCATGGCATAAAACTTTGATGGCGTTGCCATCGCATAGTCAATCACCACATATTTCGAACCTAACCTGTCCGCGAGCTCGTTGGCTGAGCTTTCATTCTGGGCGGTGAAGAACTGACCAGCCTCGCGAGCCCGAGCTTGGGTGGGATTGGCATTAGGTATGCGATTGGCAATTTGCATTATAAAGTAGCCGTAGTCCCACCAGGACATCACACCATAGGCGGATTCAGGGTAGTGGAACGGAGTTTCGTATAGCTCATAATAGAAATCGGGGTCACCAAAAGGTTCGGGGCTGTTATCTTTTAGCCACAGACACGAGCTATACCACCCCTCGTTCATAATATAATTTGGCGTCTCGGCAAGCGTCCGTGTGTATCCAATGTAAAACCCATCACCAATTTTGGTAGGCGCATCCTTCCACAGCCCAATACTGGGGAAAAAGACGAAGAAAAAGATGACTATTCCGACAACGATGACTCTCACCCAGGCGCCTCTGGGCTGCATAAATGTTTTTGGCTTCGCTTCCTCCCTGGTTTTCCTTTTCCTCTTCTTGAATTTTTTGACCACTCCCACTACTTCCTTAGACTTAGCCAGCAATTTGCTTAAGCCAGCAATGTCCAGCATTTTCCAGGAGAAATACCCTGTGAGCAAGGCAGCGTTTACGGCATAGTAGTAACCGAAGCGGCGCTGCCCCAGGACTGCTATTAACATTATTATGCTCCAGACCAGGAACAAGGTTTTGTCGGCACTTTTTTCTTTAATGACGAGATAAATAAGCATGGCAAAGGAAATAAATGAGATGAAAAAGGAGGTGGTGAAGTTGCCCCAGGCTATTTGCAGGGTGAATTCACCTGAGGGGAAAAGAAGCGGTTGCACCTCCATGATAGTCAGCCTGGCGCCGGCCGGGGTGAAGATGCTAAATTGGCTGAACATATACTGAAACAGGGAGGGATTGATGGCATGCAAAGCGGCAAGCCCGATTCCAGCCAGTCCCAGCAAGGTCAAAGGGTAGTAAACAGGCTTCAAACTCCTGCCTGCCATGAGCCGTGAGATAATACTTAAGACTATGGGTACCACTATAGCAATTGGCAGAGATACGCGATAAAGAGTATCAAAGCTGCCATTGCCCAATATAGGGAGGAGCATGAGGAAGGCAATAAGGAAAAGCGGAGTGCCGACAATACACAAATAGTCGCTTGATTTATGCCTTAAGTGGTCCACGATGAACTGAATCACCAGGTAAGCAAATATAATGAAGATGAACAGCAGCCCACCCTGCCAGGTAAGTAGATATATACCCAGGAAGATGCCAGCGATCAGGGTATAGACGAGAGGCTTGGTGATAGTTGACCAGTCTCTACCTAGAATGTGGCCGAAGGAAATCTCTCTTTCTCGAGCTCGTTTAATGGCCATTATTAGAAATAGTATGCACACGGTGCTAAACAAAACCTCAGCTACATGATGGTCGGTAAAGCCAAGCAGGGAACGATGCAGCAATTCGCCAGGCAAGATGACAACCAGGGCGGCTGAAATTACGCCCACCCAGCGGTTAAACAGTTCTTTGCCGATAAAGTACACCGGGATGAGCGTCAAGGTGCCCAGAATAGCGGGCATGTAAGCGGCCACCACTTCCATGTGATGCAGAGTTGGTGTCCCCAGGCTAACCAGCCGAATGATGCCGGCGATAAGCCAGGGGAAGAATGGCCGAGCAAGCCCTCCACCACCACCGGGGTAGAGCATATAAGGGTCAAAGGAATTGAAGTGGGGAAAGTTATGGACCAGATTTTCTATGTTGCGCATGTAATAATAGGCATCAGTCTCTCGAAACCAGACCGAGCCATTGACAAAAATTTGGTCATGAGGCAGGGCTATGCGTATGTACAATGAGATGCCACAGAGGGCTGCCAGAATTATGCCCACTATAACTATTGGGGGGAGTTTCCGTTTTTGCTCTGGACTTTGCTCGCTCACTTAAAATTCCCGCAAGGAAAATATCTTGCCAGCCTGAATATCTTCCCCATTATAAACTTACCGCACCGGATATTACAACACATCATAACCCGCCAGCTCCTTGAGTCAGCCTGTTGAACCAGAAGCCAGATTTAATCTATAATTGCACAATGCGAACTTATCGCGCCGTCAACTTAAATGTCCTGTGGTTTTTAATAGCTCTAAATGTCGTAATCTTCGTAATCGAGTTAGTTGTTGGTGGGTATCCCATCACAGTAAATAATGAAGTTGTCCGCTTTCTTGGCTTGAACACCGCGCAGCTCCAAGCCCACCCCTTTACCATTATAAGCAGTATGTTTGTCCACGGCGGTTTTACCCACATATTATTCAATATGATAAGCCTGTATTTTCTGGGAAGCTTCTTCCTCCGGGTAGCGGAGGAGAAAAGCTTCCTGGCAGTATTTTTTCTCGGAGGGCTGGCAGGAAATATCCTCTTTGTCCTTCTCGCTCCATTTTCAATAGGGATAGGAGCCTCGGGAGCTATTTTTGCCCTCGGCGGAGCCCTGGCGGTAATGGTCCCCAGAGT
>Ga0315533_1000654_pt1 | contig 28494 bp, 25 predicted proteins | sample SalMarSW160130MG_FD_203081 | JGI IMG/M metagenome (GOLD analysis project Ga0315533, IMG submission 203081) | Salt marsh sediment microbial communities from the Plum Island Ecosystem LTER, Massachusetts, United States - Salt Marsh Sediment SW1601-30 ...
AGTCGTCTTGCTGTGGACAAAGCTAAAGAAAAGGGTTATCCTTTAGACGCTGATGGAGATTACCTGGCTAGGACATTCCTGCTTTCTGATTAGAGGGAAAGAAAAAACCATCATAACAGACCCCTGTCATCCTGACTTGGGCTACCGCTTGGGTGAACCTGAGGCGGACATAGTGACATTGAGCCATTTCCACCCTGGGCATAGCTACGTCGAAGGCGTCGCCAATGACCCCAAACAAATAAAAAGCCCCGGCGAATATGAAATAGGGGGGACTTTTATTACAGGCCTCGCCTCTTTCCACGATAACAGGAAAGGGGATTTACGGGGCAAGAATACCATTTATATTATCGAGATGGATGGTATAACTTTATGTCATCTAGGTGATTTGGGGCATCCTCTGGACCCACATTTGATAGAAGAAATTGGAGATATTGATATACTATTTCTGCCCGTCGGGGAGGTATCTACTATGCCCATTGATACGGCTGTGGAAGTAGTAAGGAAATTAGAGCCTCCTATTGTCATCCCCATGCATTATAAGACAGAGGCGTTCACCGGCAATCTCAGTCTTGTGGACAAATTCCTGGATGAAATGAGAATTCGGGAACTAGAAGCAAGGCCAAAGCTCTCGATTACTTCATCGTCCCTGCCCACCACCACACAAACCATAGTTCTCAACTATCTCTAAACCCTAAATCCAGAGACCTGAGCAGTTTTGCAGTTTTATGGTTTTGCAGTCTCGCATCTCTGTCACTAGTGCTTCAATGCGAAATTCCAATCAGCTTTAAAACTTGATGGCACAAGCGGGTAGCCAAGGGTTACTTCTACTTCTTGAGACTGCCAATGAAAGCGTCCATATCCATAGCAGCCATGGTCATGGTTTGAAGTGTACCTCTTGCCCCCAGAGTTACTGCCACCTTGGCTACTGCTTCATTACTGGGAGCTTCTATAATGTTTATGAAATCATACGGACCTAGCACAGCATACTGGGCCAGAACCCTCGCCCCCATTGCCTCCACTTCTTTGTTGACCTCTTTGATCCTTCCGGGATTTTCCGTGATAGTCTTTCTTCCCTCATCTGTGAGAGTCGTCAGCATTACGAATTTAGCCATCTTTTACCTCCTCTGCGCTGTTTTACACTTCAAAGACCCGGCTTAAGTCCCGCTTGTGCCTGCACTAAATGACGATGGAATACTAGTTACTGAATAATCGGAGTGGTTTGGCATCCCCAACCCCATTCTACACTTATATTATATCACTACCCGGATAAGCATCTCTCCAGGAGTTCTCTTTCCCTTTCCCTCATCTTGCTTTCTTCCTTAGGTTCTTTATGGTTATAGCCTAGAAGGTGAAGTATCCCATGGATAACCAGCAATGCCAGCTCTTTTTCGGGTGAATGCCCTTGTTCTTTGGCTTGTTCTGCTGCTTGGGGATAGGAGATGATTACTTCTCCTATCCTGGTTACCCCATCGGGAGGGAGCGCGAAAGAATCATCGACTTCCTTTTGTGGAAGCATGTAAAAAGCAAGCACATCCGTAGGCTCATCCACCCCCCGGTAGTCTCGGTTAAGCTGTTTCACCATCTCGGAATCGGTGAAAACCAGGCCCACTTCGTAAGGAGAAGCCACCCCTTCAGCCTTAAGGACAGCTTGAGCAATCTTCCTCACCCAGTCTTCGTCAACCACCACCTGGAATTCCTCCTCAACGTGGATGTCAATTTGTTCCGTCACAGTAAATTATCCAGCAGAGTATCATAGCAGGCAAGTTAATTCGTTTCAATGAGATATTTATAGTAAAATAACATAGATGACTGTAACGCCTCTTAGAAAGCAGTATCTCAGGGTTAAGCAGAAGTATCCCGAGGCCATAGTTTTCTACCGGCTGCGCCCCATTCAAACACTATCTCATTGCCCGAATTAGAATCACAATATCTAAAACTTCCAATTACATGCCAGGAAATTCGCTCGAAGCCTTCCTGAAAGAGTCCTCAATACCGACTTATTACTCCCACCCCTACCTGCTTCTCCATGAGAATGCCAGAATTCATCGCCAACTCCTCTTGTCATTTTGTCTAAAACCTCATAAAAATTATCTTGTGTCCAATCCTTACGACGACCTTTGAGCAACTTTGCGGCTTCTATAAAGAGTTCATGTAAAACTGATAAGCCTATAGTTTTCTGGATAACATGGTTCTGTGGCTCCTTAAAAGCCCTCGGACAAAGTTTCCTCCAAGCAGTCCAATATTGATCTAAGGCATCAACGAGCTCATCGTACGCAAGAGTTTTAAGTATTGGATCCTTGAGGACAGGTTCCAAGGAGTTTGTGAACGCTCTTTGGCTAACGCCGCCTCCCCTTCTACCCGGGAGCTTAATTCTATGTTCCCATGTAGACCCTGCTTTATGATTCAAATTATCTGCAATTTGAACAGCTGCTTGAGTTCTCTCTAGCGTCTCTACTGTTCCTAATACCTCAAGTTCTTGCCTTTGTTTAAGTGTGAGCCTGGCAATAAATCTGTCTGAGAGGTCGGATCGAACTGTCTTTTGTGTACGGTTTATGACAACAAACTGTTTAGCTTCACAAAAACGCGGATTCGCCGCCTCTTTTTTTCCTAGCTTTACGGGGCATATGATGATAACGGGTAAAGCAAAATCAGAGTGAATTTCGTCTCTCCTTATGGCTTCCCTTAGGCCTCCGATTCTGTGTTGACCGTCTACTTCATATAAGATCGAGCTGTCGGGTATGCTTAAAATTCCATACTTTCCATCTTTGGATATGAATTCAACAGATTCTCGGACGCTTAGCAAGACTGCCGGGGGAGAAATATTATCTGGATTTGCAATGTATTTAGCAAATAACCTAGCCCTGATCATATCCAGTCTCCTTTGGTAACCTTCGCGATTGCCTGGTGACCACGCATCAGCCTTTACTCTTCTCTCGTCACAGAGCTGTTCGGCAAACATGTAAGCGGTGTAAAACTTTTTCCTATTTTGCTCTAATTCAAAAGCAGGTAGTTCCATTATTCACCTCCTTCCGCGGATTCTCATGACTCCTTACTATTTCACCCAACCTCAGTATATACCAATTTCCTTTCTATTGTTAATAGATGTTAATAGAAAAGATGCCGACTTTAACCCCCTGATACCACAGCATTATAATCCTCTGGTTGTTTTTGTTGAAGCCTGTTCACAGGGAGTTTGCCTGTTATCCTAAGCAGCACTATCGGAAATATAACCTAATAAATCCTTCTTTGTGACCTTATCATCACCCCTCACTACCTCCCCGCTCTGCACTCTTTAAGCCCAAGCACCGTTGCGGTCCCTTTCCTGTCTTTCAGCCTTGGTAGTAAAACTTCCTTTCACCAAATTTTTCCACAGAATCTATTACAGAGCTATCGTTTGGTTGACAAAAGACAGGCGTTATGCTTAATATTATGTGCTTAATATTAAAAGAGTCTTGATTTGCTCACCAGTCTGATAAACTACAGACACAGAGCAATCCGCAAGGCAATACACAATACAAATGTAAGGAGGGAACCCTATGAGCACAGACTCGGCAAAATTAGATGCATTAAGAAAGGAGGTTCGCGCCTGGCTGAAAGCAAATCTTCCCAAAGGATGGGGGACACCTGAATATAAAGCACCAGATTCTTTCAGTAAGGAGGCCCACGAGCAGGGCAAATGGTGGCAGAAGAAGTTGTACGATGCGGGGTATACTGGTTTCGGTTACCCAAAGGAATATGGTGGTATTGAGCGTCCACCTCAAGAAATAGCCATAATCCGAGAGGAACTCGCCCGCTATGGAAGCCCTGGCGGACCGTTGTCCCTCGGTCAACTAATGGCAGCACCGGACATGATGGCACACGGTCAGGAATGGCAGAAAAAGCGCTTCATACCTAAAATACTGAGTGGTGAAGAAAGCTGGTGCGAGTTATTCTCCGAGCCAAACGCTGGCTCAGATATCGCCAATGTTCAGACCACCGCTGTTAAAGATGGTGACCAATGGGTCGTGAACGGACAAAAAATTTGGACAAGCATGTGGGAGTTCGCCGATTTTGGCATCATGGCGGCGAAAACAGACCCTGCTGCCCCACGACACCACAATCTCACCTGCTTTATCGTTGATTGTAATAGCCCAGGTTATACCAGGGGGCCGCTGCCGCAGATGACAGGCAGCGCCGAATTTGGTGAAGAATACTTCGACAATATGCGTGTCCCGGATGAAAACCGCGTGGGTGAGGTCAACCAGGGCTGGGGTGTCGTCCTCACCGCACTTATGTCAGAGAGGAGCGGCGGTGGCGGTCCTGGTGGTGGTGGCTTCTGGGCAGGTGGTGCGGCAGGCATATCCTCAGCGCTAGGGGCTGGGAGGTTAGGCATCTTTTCTCTCGTTAATCTGGCTCGAGAAACATGCCGTTATGGGAAGCCCGTCTGGGAAGATGCATCTTTCAGACACAAGATAGTCCAGATAGCTATAGAACAGGAGGCTATGCGGTGTAGTGGGGGTCGTATGGTAGCCAGGATGCGCAAGGGTATCATGCCTACCAATGAAGCCTCCATGATAAAGAACTTCCAGGCTGAGATGAGAAGACGGCATGGTGACCTGGCAATGGAAATCATAGGTGCCTATTCTCAGCTAATGAGCGACTCGAAACGAGCCATAGATGAAGGCCAATGGGTCTATCAGATGCTAAGAGCTAGGGGTGCCACTATAGAGATGGGCACTTCGGAAGTCAATCGGAACATCATTGCTGAAAGGATACTTGGCTTACCGAGAGCATAAACCGTTAAATCAAACCTGACACGAAAGGAGAAGATAAATGGAATTCGGACTGACTGAAGAACAAGAAATGTTGAAGACCTCAGCTCGCGACTTTTTGGAAACAGAGTGTAATAGAAATCACGTAAGAGCGATGATGAAGGATGAGATAGGCTACTCTCCAGAACTCTGGAAAAAGATGGCTGAACTCGGCTGGCTTGGTTGGTCTTTCCCCTCTCAATATGGAGGGGGGGATGGCACCTTCAGAGACCTGACCATTCTGTGTGAAGAGATGGGACGGGCTCTGCTACCGAGCCCCTTCATTTCTACAGTGGTTTTTGGCAGCATGCCCATCATTTTTGCCGGCACAGACAAGCAAAAAGAAAAACTTCTGCCCAAGATAATCGCGGGTGACATGACCATCGCTCTTGCTGTGCTGGAAGAGGACGGCGATTTCTGGCCGGGCGGCATTAATATCAGAGCTGATAAACGAGGCAATGAGTACCTCCTCAACGGCACAAAATTATTCGTCTGCGACGCCAAAGACGTCGATTATTTGTTGTGTGCAGCCCGCACCAAGCGTAGTCCCAATCCGGAAGAGGGAATCACTCTTTTTCTTGTGGACGCCAAAGAATGGGGCGTATATATGACGCCGCTTGATAATATCGACGTACTAAGGAGGCAATATGAGGTCGTTTTAACCAATGTGCCTGTCTCCGTTGATAATATCATCGGCGAACTAGACAATGGTTGGCCAGTCCTGCAAAAGATGTCGCTCTACGCCATCGCTGCCCTATGCGCCGAGATGGTAGGCGGCTGTGAAAAAGTGCTCGAGATGACCGTCAGCTATGCCAAGGAAAGGATAGCCTACGGTGTACCTATCGGCAGCTTCCAGGTAATCAAGCACAAATGTGCCGATATGCTCAGTGGTAATGAATATGCCCGTTCTTTGATGGAGTCGGCTGCTTTAGCTCTAAGCGAGGACGCGCCTGAGGCCCCTGTGGCTGTCTCTATGGCAAAAATTTATTGTGGCAACGTTGGCAAGATGGTGTGCGACGAGGGTGTCCAGATCCATGGTGGTCTTGGCTATACTTGGGACCATGATATGCACCTGTATTTCAAACGCATCAGAGCTTCCGACACAGCTTTTGGCGACGGCAACTACCACAGCGAGCTGGTAGCCCAACATCTGGAGCAGATTTAAAGTTTGACTGAAGCTTGAAGCATTTGAAATAAAGCCCGAGATAAAAGTGGCGCAGTATCTTTATCACCTACGCAAAGGATAACCTGCGCCACTTCCTTAGATTTCAGACCGGATTTTGAACCTCTGGACGTCATTCAATGCTTGCGGCAGGGGGTTTGGGTGGAAGGATAAATAAAGCGACCACACCGGCAAAGCTCAATAGACCAGCAATGACTGTAAAGGCAAAAATATAACTACCACTGGTATCATATACCCAGCCAGCCCAGATAGGACCCAGTATCCCCACTGGCAAGGAAAGAGCCTGTCCTATCCCTATGATAGAGCCAATTGATTTTCTGCCAAAATAGCGCACCCTCAGCGGTAGCATCAAGGCAAAGCCGGTACCCATGCCGAGGCCATAAACAACAAACCAAGCGTAAATCATAGCTTCAGTTTGATGAAAAAGGAAAAGAGCGAACCCCAAGGCCTGGAGAAGATAGGCCCCGGCCATTACAAATCGCATATGCTCCTTGTTCACACGGTCAATCAGAAAGCCACCGGCAAGTCTGGCGGGTATGCTCATCCCCACCATAAGCGCCAGCATGCGTGATGCTTTCAGAGGGTCGAAGCCAATATCGGTCAGAAAATTCACTCCATGTAGACTGATTGCTGGCGCAGCCAGAATGTGACAGGAGCCGGCGACGACCAACAACCAGAAGGCACGCGTCCTTATAGCCTGGCGGAGAGTGAAATCGAATTCCTTCACCTCTGCCGCATACCTTAGCCCCTTCGCTGTCATATCCTCGTCCTCGTTCCCCGAAGTGCTAGCGCCATCGGGCAGCATCCCATAGTATTCCGGTCGTCGCTGCCTGACGAAAAACCACACCAGAGGCACCCCAATAACGAACATCACGATGCCACCGATTAAACAGGTCGTTCTCCAGCCCACGACAGTTATCAGCCAGGCGATAAGCGGCAATACCAGCACGCCGGAGAGCCCAGAAAATGTCCACTGGATCCCATTGGCTAAGCCGCGCTTCCTAACAAACCAGTTACCTATCGCCACTTGCAGCGGGAGCGCAAGCGCTAGGTCTATGCCAATCGGCAGCATAACTCCCCAGACCAGAATGAAAGCCCCGAAGGACTGCACCAGGCTCATCAAACAGAAGGCGGCGCTGATGAGCAAAACACCAGTAAAGATCAGCCACCTGGGACCAAATTTATCGCTGAGCCAGCCCGCTAGCGGCGACATATACCCACCTTGTAGCCTGCCGATACTTGCTGGGATGGAAGTCTCTGTCCGGCTGAGCCCCAGTTCCTCAGCTATTGGTTTGAACAGCGCCGAAAATCCGTAAGCCTGATAGCCAAAACCCCAGAAAGCTAACATACCTCCAGTAACAACCAGCCACCAACCAGGGAATACGCTGCGCAGACTAGATGGTTTCAGCACTGCTAACTTCTTACGCGAATTGAGAGCCGCCTGACTAAAGGCAGATTTATATGACACCTTATCTTAGTCCTGTCGAATCGTCGTCGAGTGATTTACTCACGCAACCTATTTCATCGAGACTTCACCAGCTTATCAGGATGACGCAAGTCTGGTATTCTACACCCCCACCACTTTTTCTTCAAGCATCAACAAATCTGGTAATGCAGCATTCTGATCGGTCGGGGTTGAAAATATAAGAGAGCCCCCATACAGTTGACAGGCAGAAAAGGCAGTGGTAAACTTCCTACAATCAGTTTCGGGTTGAAGTTTAGAGCGGGTTCGAATTTGTATCTGAGCTGTTTTCTGGGTCGGGTGGAGAGTTGTTGAATAACTTCATAATCTATGCCCTGGAACTAGATGGAGTGACGAAGTGCTCAGCTAGAAGCGAAAACTAAATTCAATAAGAGGAGGATAGGCAAGATGGAAGTCAGGACATATCCAGAGTACAGTACACAATATCCCTTGTTGTTAACGCACTTCATGAAAAGACCCCTTAGCTTGTACCCGGATGACATCGGGATTGTTTATCGTAATGATGCTGGAGAGTATTATCGTTTTACCTGGCGTCAGTGGTATAGGCGCACCTGTCAGCTGGCTCATGCACTTGAGGAGCTAGGTGTGAAGCCAGGGAAACCAGGAGAGCCTGGTGACCGTGTTGCTGCTATGGCTCTTAACCATCACCGACATCTGGAGCTGTGCTACGCCCCGACCTGCATTGGAGCTATTTCACACCCCATCAATGTAGTGCTGGCACGCGACCACATGGCGTACACAATAAACCATGCCGAGGATAAGATCATATTCGTGGACGATGCCATCATGCCCTTACTTGAGCTCATATATGACCAGATAAAGTCTACGGTCAAGGCATTTGTTTACATGTCAGATCGTCCTGGTAAGCCTCAGACGAAAATAGAGCCTCTTTATGAATATGAAGAACTGATAAAGGGGCAGCCTGAAGAATATGATTGGCCACTTTTGGATGAGGACACTTATGCTGTGCTCTATTACACCACGGGGACAACTGGGCTGCCCAAGGGAATTATGTTTACTCATAGACAACTCTATCTTCAGACAATTCATCTAATCACTGCCTCGAGGGATCTGGCTGTCAGAACGCAGGATATGCCCAGGGAGGTACCTCCAGTCTTTGTGCCGCTGATGAATATTCCTCTTTTTCATATCCATGCTTGGGGTTCACCGTGGCAATCAGTTTGCATGGCGAGCAAGATAGTGTTTCCGAGCAGGTTCACTCCCCAGAGCTTTTGCGAGACCGTCCAGACGGAAAGGGTTAACATGGCAGGACTCATTCCCACCATGCTAGCCATGCTTATCGAATACGAGGATGTTGAAAAGTATGACTTAAGCAGCATCATAACCATCGGTATAGGAGGTGCCGCTTTGCCTCCGGGACTAAAGGCTAAGGCGGAGAAGCTGTTCCCCAACCTAACTGCCGGCTCCGGCTATGGCATGACTGAGACCGCAGCTGCAAGTATTATGGCAACTCCCAAGCGGTACATGGTTAATTGGTCCAAAGAACAGCTCGATCAGGTTAGGGTCAAAACTGGCTTGCCGGCGCTGGGAATTGAAGCACAGGTTATCGGTGAGGATGGCAAACCGGTGCCCAACGATAATGCCACCTTGGGAGAGATAGTGCTGAGAGGGCCATGGATTATGGAGCAGTATTTCAAGGATCCAGAGAAAACAGCTGCTGCTTGGCGGGATGGCTGGTTCCATACCGGGGACATAGCTAAAGTCGATGAGGATGGCTACATCATCATAGCGGACAGGATAACCGACGTGATAAGAAGCGGCGCGGAGATGGTTCCGACTGTGTTGCTTGAAAACCTGACAGCAAGTTCGGAGCAAGTCTTAGAGGCAACCTTTGTGGGGGTGCCAGATGAAAAATGGGGTGAGCGTCCGATGGCTATCGTTAAGCCGGCCCCCGGCGTTACTGTGACAGAAGAAGATATCTACAAGTACCTTAATGATGAGGGGATTGCCAAGGGAAAGATAACGAAGTGGATGCTGCCTGAATACATAGTCCTTTCCGACAATATACCCAAGACCAGCGTCGGCAAATTTGACAAGATAACTATCCGTAAGGTGTTGGATGAGTTTCTTGCTAAAGCGAAAAGGACGCGAGATTTTCAGAAATAAACGCGACACGTTAGGGACTTAACATCCTGTCAAAGGGCAAAGGTAAACACCAGCGTAGGCGCTGGGATTAAGGCATTCCGGGTAGATATCGCCGAGATGCATCATTATTATTCCTGACATCAGTTGATGAGTGGTGCAGTACCTCATAGCTGAGGCAGGCTAGTCTTGAGGCGAGGTGTCTGCCCCTGAGACTATTGCCGACTATAATGACATCGCAAAGCATGCCCGGTGCTTATTATCTGCCAGCTACTGCTCCTCGTTCCGGTACTCGCTGTACTGAGCCAGTCTGGCAAAGACTGCTGCTGCTTGGTGCGGCATTTCGTAGCACACCGTATTCCGGTCGGCTATGGCGTGGGCGATTTTTCTGGCGAATTGAGAGCCGAAGGCCATAGGCTCAGAGGCAACGATTAGAGGCTTGTTATAGCAGTCAGATAGGTTGTTCAACTGGTCGAAGAGAACACCTGTTGCCTCCGCTATCTCTCCTCTTACCATGTCCCTTCCTCTTTGCATAGCGCTGAAAGCACGATCCATCTGGGCAGGACCCAGGACAGGCATCAATCCCAGCATGATTACGCCGTCCACCACGGGACACCCCATCAGTATCTCTATAGCTCTAAGTATAGTGTCTCCTCCGCCACCAGCGACCAGGTCTACCGGGTTGCCCCGGTTCCACCACGCCGGCATGAAGCTGTCCAGTTCAGCTATGATCTCAGGTGGGAGAGTAACGACGTCGAGACCAAGGCGGGCGCAGGCATCCGCCACCAGGACTCCCCAGCCACCACCAGCCGTGACTATGCCCACCCTCCGCCCTCGGGGCAAGGGCTGTCGTAAGAAGGCAATAGCTGTATCTACCAGATCGTCAAGTGTCTTCACCCTAACCACACCAGCCTGCCGACACATGGCATCCAGTATGGCATCCGAGCCTGCCAGTGAAGCGGTGTGAGATTTAGCCGCCCTGGCTCCGGCTGGTGTTTCACCAGCCTTGAGCAGTATTATGGGTTTCTTCTCGCTCGTCTCTTTGGCCAAATTCAAGAAGCGAGTTCCATCTTTGAAGCCTTCGATATAGCACAGGATAACTTTAATTTGAGTGTCTTGAGAGAAGAACTCTAGGTAATCCTCAGCACAGAGGTCTGCCTGGTTCCCAATGCTAACGCATTTTGAGCAGCCATAGGCTCTCTCTATGAGCAAGCGCGATATCGTCCCTATTATGTTGCCGCTCTGTGATATGACACCAAAGGGACCCGGTGGTGGAAAAAGGGGTGGCATCTGGGAGTAAAGTTTGTGGTGGGGGTTGAGGATGCCAAACGAGTTAGGCCCAACGAACCTGATGCCGGCGCTACGGGCTATATCGTCTACCTCCTGCTGGAGCCTTTCGCCTCCACTGCCCACCTCGGCGAAGCCGGCGGTTATCACCACTGCCACTTTTACTCCTTTGGCTGCACAATCCCGCATCACCTGGGGTACAGCAGGTGGTGGCACAACTACAACTGCAATGTCAGGAACCTCGGGAATTTCTGCCATCAGTCTATATACCTTTAGCCCCAGTATCTCTGGGCTATCAGGATTGATATTGACCGGGTAGACCCTTCCCTGGAAACCACCGCCTACTATGTTGCTCAAAATGCGAAAACCCCATTTAGCCGGGTTATTAGAGGCACCGAGCATGGCTAGAGATTTGGGCTCAAACAGCGTCCGTAACCTCGCTATTAATTCCTTGGTTTGGGTGCTCATGGTCGCCTCCGCTTTCTTACTAGGAATATAAGTTGAAAGTAACCCCTATTGTAGCAGCAAAGCAGAAAGCGCGGCAAACTTGGAGTTAGTAAGCCTGACTTGATTATTTGCCGTCCTGAAAGCCGAGGCGAAAAAGTTAGGGCTTTGTGCACGGTGAGAGGATACCATGGCCAGATAGAGATGTCGGTGCCCAGTGGCCTTCAAACCACTCCCCTGCGGTCAGACGGGAGACCTCTTTTGGATCTCTTCCGTCAAGCGGCGGGGGCGATTTGTATCATTTAAAACCTAACCAAAGAGAAACTTATTAAATCACAAAAAGATCTAACCGGAGATTTTTAGATTATATCCTGGTTGTCACTATCCTGAAGGAGGTTAAACCAGACCATGGAAAGGTAACCTGAAAACATAATGCGCCTCTCGAAGTGAGACATAATAGAACTAAAACAAAGGGGAGGCCATTATGCACTAATACCTACATTCTTTGCCTAGAAAGGTGGCAATGCTATAATAAGCATAGGGAAAAATGTCTAAAAAGATTAGATACATCTTGGCCTCATCTTAATGGGACTTTGACATTCAGATGTTGTCATCATGCAAAAAATGCCTAATAAGATCAAATACATTCTGGCTGTCCTAATACCGCTAACACTAGCGTTAAGTATCGGAACTTGCTCTCTGTCTCATCCCCCAACATCTAACCCACCCCAATCGGATGGTTTAACTCAATACACTGATCCCGATTGGACATTCCCATTAGAGAGCGAGCCAGCTATTCCCTTGCCTGATTTCCGCCCAGTAATTGCTGAGGTAATGCCTTCTGTGGTTTCCGTAACCACAGAGATGGACGTTGCTGATTTCCTCGGTCGTCAGTATACGGAATATGTTGCTGGGTCCGGGATATTTATCGATGGCAAAGGATATATTGTCACCAACAACCATGTGGTTGAAAATGCCCAGAGCATCTACGTGGAGTTGGCCGATGGTAGTACTTTCCCTGCAAATATAGTAGGCACTGACACCTTATCCGACCTTGCCGTGATAAAGATAGATACTACAGATTTGCCTTATGCCTATTGGGGCGACTCAAGCTCACTATCTCTTGGCGAGTGGGTGCTAGCTATTGGCAATGCTCTGGGAGAAGGAATAATAGCAACCCAGGGCATAGTCAGCCGCTTAAATGTATCCGTGAACGTTGAGGGAAATACCCTTTACGGTTTAATTCAAACCACGGCGGCTATCAATCCCGGCAACAGCGGTGGCCCACTGGTGAACATGTCTGGCGAGGTGATAGGCATTACCAGCGTTAAGATAGTTGCGTCCGAGGTGGAAGGTATGGGCTTTGCCATAAGCAGCGATGAGGCTGAGCCTATCATCCTGGATTTAATTCGTTATGGTCGCGTGACCTATCCCTGGCTGGGAGTAGGATTATCTACCGTGAACACTTCGTTAGCTGCAGCAATGAACCTTTCTGTGGACAGGGGAGCGCTTATTGTGACAGTAGTTGCTAATAGTCCTGCAGATACTGCAGGGTTAAGAGAAGATGACATCATCATCCGCTTTGGGGGCCAGGAAATAAGCAATTTTGCCGACCTCGTCCGAGCTATTCGAGCCCGCGAAATTGGCCAAGAGGTAGAAATAGTCTTCGTTAGAGGCGAAGATATTAAAACAACCTCAGCCCGACTGGTAGAACGCCCGACTTCCTAGAACAAGCTTCCTTCGTTCAAATCTTGAGCTCAGTAACCAGGACCCTCCTGTTTTGGATTTGGAAATTTGAATTTTGGAATTTGTTTAGCGTTTAGAAATTAGGATTTGGGATTTGCCTTTTTGATTGCCAAAGAGACCTCGCTGTTCGAGATACGGTGTTTCTCACCATAAGCTCCATCAGGAGGCGAACCATCGATAAGCTCCTGAGATAAGGTCTCCTGTTTAATGTAGTCGGCAAAGGTATTTATTACTTGCTTGATGAGTGGTTCTTTTGTCTGATAATAGGTAATGATGTGGTCTGTGATATCAAACTTGGCATTGCGACGCATATTTTGAAGATGACGCACAAGTTCTCTACTTACTCCCTCGGCAATTAGCTCAGAGGTCAATTCGGTACTCATGGCTACCCAATATCTGGCGTCGTTGGCCACGCTGTAATCTGGCATGTTTGAAGAAAATTCCTCTCGTTCCTTTGCTTCACTCAATACGACGAGTTGCTTAACATTTATCTCTTCCATTACCTCGGTAGTCAAGTTCTCTAAAGCTTTTTTCTCCCTTTCTGTCTCTACCCCGACCACGGCTTTACCCAATGGCTGGCGCACTTTAATTCCCGCCTTAGCTCGTGCCGCCCTACCCAAGCTGGATATTTTCATGGCTAGCTCAACATCACCATTTAGCTTGTCATTGATTTTACTCTCATCCGCTATGGGGAAATCAGTTAGATGAACGCTTTCTCTAGCTTCAGGATTAACAGAGCGAAACAAATTCTGATAAAGCTCTTCGGCAATAAATGGCACAAAGGGAGCCAACAATTGAGATAAAGTCACCAGGCATTGATATAGTGTAGTATATGCGGCTAATTTATCGGCATCGTTCTCGCTTTTCCAGAACCGGCGGCGGTTTCTTCTCACATACCAGTTAGAGAGATTATCTACAAATCCCTCAATCCTACGTGTCGCAGAAGTGGGATTGTAGCTATCCATCAATTTGGAAACCTCGCTTATGAGCCGATTAAGTTCTGAACTAATCCAATTATCCAGTTCCGTGAAAGCTTTTGGCTGATCGCTGTCAGCTGCCAAGGGCTGAGGAACAAAGTGGTCGATATTGGCATAAAGGGTGAAAAAGGAATACGTATTCCACAAGGTAAGGAAAAATTTACGTATCGTCTCTTCAAGTATCTTATTGGAGAAACGATGGTTATCTTCTGCTGTAGTAGAAACCAGCATATACCACCTTAGAGCATCTGCACCATAGTTATTAATCACAGCCCAAGGATCGATTATATTGCCCTTGGACTTGCTCATTTTCTCACCCTGAGCATCGACAACGTGCCCATGGCAGATGACATTCTTAAAGCAAGGACGATTGAAAAGTAGAGTAGCTATAGCGTGTAAGCTGTAAAACCAGCCCCTGGTCTGGTCTACAGCCTCGCAAATAAAATCGGCAGGAAAATTCTGCTTAAACTTATCTTCATCCTCGAAGGGATAATGCCACTGAGCTACGAACATAGCTCCGGAGTCAAACCAACTATCAATTACCTCGGGAACACGCTGCATCCTGCTACCACATTTAGGACAAGCAAATGTTATTTCATCTACATAAGGACGATGTAAATCCAAAGGTGTGGTTAAGCCACTGAGACTTGACTGCGCTCTTAATTCATCCAGACCGCCAATACACTGATAAGTAGGAAGCTCAGGGGTGCTACAAACTTCACATCGCCAAATATTGAGCGGAGTCCCCCAATATCTCTCCCGGGAAAAAGCCCAATCAACATTGTTCTCCAGCCAGTCGCCAAAGCGACCATGCTTAATATAATCAGGGTACCAGTTTATTTCGGCATTGCCATTGATAAGCCTCTCTTTTATTGCAGTCGTCCTGATGTACCAGGTTTGCTTAGCATAATAAAGCAGAGGTGATTCACACCTCCAGCAGAAAGGGTAGGTATGGCTAATCCTCTCACTGCGAAAGAGCAGTCCACGAGAGTTTAAGTCATCAAGAATGTCTTTATCGGCATCTTTGACAAACTTGCCTGCACCTGGTAAATCCAGCTTCTCTCGTGTTGGCCCAAGAATCACTGGAGCTTCACTTTTCTGAATATTTTCCCGTGCCTTTGGTGTAAAACCTGTAACTAGATCAGTCGTTACCATCCCATTCAACTCCACCGTGTGAACGAGTGGTAAACCCTCTCTCTCGCCTACTTCAAAATCAATCTCACCATAAGCCGGGGCTATATGTACAATCCCCGTCCCCTCATCCATGGAGACAAAATTACCCTCGATAATACGATAAGCTCTCTTATCTTCCTTGACGTAACGAATGTCAATATTGTTATATAAGGGTTCATAATGCACTCCAACTAAATCTTTCCCGATTACCTTCTCCACCACCCTACGGCCACTCAACCCTGCCTGGTCAAGCAGAGCATCGGCCAGAATGAGATATCCATTATTTACTTCGACCACAGCGTATTCAGCCTCAGGAGCCACCGCTAAAGCTGTATTGCCTGGCAGCGTCCAGGGTGTGGTAGTCCAGGCAAGAAGATAAGTAGGCGCAGTTGAGGAGAGAAAGGAGCGAGCAGTTTCGCTACCCCCAGGCTGTGCCAGGTCGAGCTTGAACTTTACCCAGACCGACGGGTCATCCGCCTCATCATAGCCCAAAGCTACCTCATGAGAGCTGAGGGATGTGCCACATCTAGGGCAATGCGGTGTTACCTTATAACCCTGATAAATCAAGCCTTTGTCCCATAGCTGTTTAAGTATCCACCAGCAGGACTCAATATAGCTATTGTCTAATGTTACATAAGGATGCTCCATGTCTAGCCAGTAGCCAATGCGCTCAGTCATATCTTCCCATTGTTTAATATATTTGAAGGCGCTCTGGCGGCAATGGTCATTGAATCGAGCCACTCCGTATTCCTCAATTTGAACCTTACTGGTAAGGGCAAGAGAGCTTTCCACCTCCAACTCAACGGGTAAGCCATGGGTATCCCACCCTGCTTTTCGTGGCACATGATAACCCTTCATCGTCTTGTAACGGCAAACGACGTCCTTATATAGGCGAGAGAGTACATGATGGACTCCCGGGCTGCCATTAGTTGTGGGTGGGCCTTCATAAAAGGCATAATGTGGCCCCCCTTTTCTCATCTCGATGCTTTTACTAAAAACTTCGTATTCTTTCCAGAAGCGAAGGATATCTTCTTCCAATTGAAGAAAGTTGATTTTAGTGCTTACTTCCCGGAACATGACTAACTCTGTCTCAGTAAAATAACCACCTTCCTATTCTCACCCTCACCTATGCTCTGAGTTGTTACATCGGGATTATCAGCCAAAGTCAAATGAATAATACGGCGTTCGTCAGCGGGCATTGGCTCCATAGTTATAGGACGGCTTGTTGATTTCACCTGCTCGGCTAGATATAAGGCCAATCTTTGCAAGGAATCACGACGGCGTTCTTTATATCCGGCAACGTCAACTGTTAAGGGTAGCCAGGTCTTTAACCGTCCAGCTACTATGAGCTTGGTAATATATTCCAAGCAAGCTAGGGTCTGACCTCGCCGCCCAATCAAGATACCCAAATCGTCACCCTCGATATCCAAAGCTAAAGGTATCTCATCGGATAGCATTTCAACCTTGCCTGTTACACCCAGCAATCCAAGCAAGGTCTCCAAAATTTCTGCGACTATCTGAGCCGCGTCTCTTTCTGACAGGGTTACTGGAGTCACCCTGATTAAAGCCTCTTTGTCTCCTATTCCTAAAATCCCCGACTTCCCCTCTCTAACAACCTCTACCTCAAATTGGTCTCGGCTCAGCCCTAGTTGTGCCTCTGCCTTCTCTATTGCCTGTTCTACTGTCGCAGCTACTATATCAATCCTTTCCATAGTCCGATTTCCCTTTAGCAATTTGCTTTATTACCAGCACAATTTGCGATCACCTCTACAATGTTAGTTCATTTTCCTTTCGTTGGCGTTGACTGAAATGGAGAACCAAATTTGAGATAGCCCCAGCCACCAGTGAAGAAATATTGAGTAATAATACCAATTATAGTGGAAACTGCCCAGTAAAGAGCCAGACCACTAGGCATAATCAGAGTCAAAAAACCAAACATGAGGGGCATCATCAGCGTCATCATCCTCTGCGTGGACTCTTGCCTAGGGTCAACCGCTGGTGCCTGGGTCATCTTCTGCTGTACCCACATTGTGCCACCAACTATGATGGCTAGAATAAAGTCGCCACTGCTTCCTAAATCGAGCCATAAAAACTTACTGCTTAACGGAATCGCTTGATTCACTATGTCCCAGGAGTAAAGACGCTGAGCTAAACCAAGTAAGCTCTCAGGCGTGGTAGCTAGAGCGCTCATGATGGCTTGATAGAGGGCAATCCAGATAGGAAATTGAACCAACATAGGCCATAAACAGCCCAGAGGGTTCACACCGGCTTCTTTATAAAGCTTCATCATTTCTTGCTGAAGCTTTCGCTGATTTTTGCCATATTTCTTCTGCAATTCTTGAATCTTTGGCTGCATATCCTGCAAAGCTTTAGTGGAATTGAGCTGGCGCTTGGTAAGAGGCCAGGAGATTAAACGAACGATAACGGTAAGGACAATGATTGCTAACCCAAAACTACCACCTAAAATATGACTCAAGGCAATCAGCACATTAAGTACCGGGTTACCTATAATTAAATTCCATACTTCTATGAAACCCATTGGGCGCGACCCTCATTCTTCAATAGTCAAGGAAACCTTCCAACTCACTCCCTCCCTATCAACATCCACAACATATATCCAGTTATCTTCACCTCGAATATAAACCAGACCTTCTTGAGCACAAAAGGAACTTCTAACATCAGCATCAATTGAGATAGCCTTCAACGGCACTGCTTCATCCTCAAGCTCGGCGCTGAGGTCAAAAACATATACAGTGCCTGATTCATTAATTACTATTAGTAGATTATCCATTAAAACAGGTGAGGAAACTATAGGATTTCCAGCATCAAATTCCCATATCTTTTCCCCTGTTTTTGCCTCAATGGCATAAAGTTTACCATCGAGGCAGCCAGCATAAACAATGCCTTCATTGACTACAGGAGACGCCCAGAACCAATTGCCAGCTGGTTTTTCCTGGGGAAATTTCCACATTGGCACATTACTACCTTTTTCTATGGCATAAAGATAGCGGTCAAACGAGCCCAAAAATATAGTATCTTCATAAATAACTGGTGAAGAAGCAAAGCCCGCCTCTGATTCAAAAGACCAGTCCAATAATTCCCCCATTTCTAGAGATAAAGCATAGATATGACCATCGAAAGTACTGACATAGAGAGTATCACCCATAACCGTGGGACTTGTCCACAGCTTGTCAGCTAAGGGCTCAGATTTCCACTTAAAGTCGCCATATCTTATATCCAAAGCATAAACCATGCCATCTGAGCTGCTAATATAGATAGTTTCATCAGCTATAACTGGGCTACCCACAATAGCTCCTATTGAACCAGTTCTGGGGTAAACCCACCTATCGGTGCCTTGGGCTATGGTTAGGGCATATACGTTCCCGCTATAGGTACCAATGTAAACTAAGTCACCAACCGCTATCGGCGTTCCATACATAGGAGCGTAAACAGACGATTGGCCGCATGACATGCCACCAGAGGGCTCAGTAACAATGGGACGAGACCATTGCAGGTCTTGGCTCGATGAATTTATCGCCACCACCCTGCCATCCTTAGTGCCAGCATAAATGACACCGTCGTGAAATGCAGTTCCTGACCATCCCCCCGCTGCCTGAGTTCCCCACGTAGCGCAAGAAACCAGGACCAAGGGCAAAAGAGCAATTATAATGAGGAATAATATCTTTGCTTGCTTCATTCTATAACTAAGGTACTGGGTCGTAGCCACCTTCAGAGAAGGGATTACATCGAGCTATCCTCTTGGCTGCCAGCCAGCTACCTCGGGCAAACCCATGTCTTTTAATTGCCTCAAAAGCATACTGAGAGCATGTAGGCTGGAAACGACAAACACTAGGGAGAACCTTTGACACTGTATTCTGGTACAATTTAATTAAACCCAGAGCTAATTGAGTCATTCGTTGCTCTCCAACAATTGCGCCCGAGCTAAAAGCTTGGTTACTGCTCTCTCTAGCTTGTGATAGTCAGTATTGACTGCTACAGGCCGAGCAATGAAGACAATGTCCCATCCAGGCCTTAGCGATTGCAGTTTTATTATTTCCCTGAGTAACCTCTTCAAGCGATTACGCTGCACTGCCTTACCTACTTTTTTGGTCACGGAAAAACCGTGTCGGCTTAGACTTAAACCATTGGGCATCGCCTTCATCACTAGCAAGCTATCTGCCCATACTTTGCCTTGTCGATAAACCAAAGTATATTGCGCTCTATTAGTTAAAAAACGAGGCTCCTTCACAGGATAGAGTTAAACTGGAGTTAGCCTATACCTCCCCTTAAGGCGCCTTGCTTTAAGCACTCGTCTTCCAGCTCGAGTGGCCATTCTAGCACGAAAACCTAAGCTGCGCCTTCGGGGAATTTTCTTCGGTTGATAAGTCCGCTTTGGCATTCTTCAAACTGTCGAACGGGATAGGCCGACGCCCCCTGTTTTCCAAATATGGCTTGGTGCGTAAGGTAACATAGCGAGATAGCGAGCCCTCTTTATAGCTTGTGCTAAGCATCTTTGATGTTTAGCACAGCTTCTGCTCCTCCGCCGTGACACAATCTTACCCTGACTGGAAATATAGCGAGATAACACAGAAACATCTTTATAGTCGATTTTCATATTCCCTTTGCAAAAGGGACAGAATGCTGGCCTGGTGATGAAGTTCCTCGTACCTCTTACTCTTCCAGTATTAGCTACTCTTCCAGTATTAGCCAAATCTTCTTCTCCTTTATTTTAGTCAAAGGGTAAATCTTCAGGCTCAAGCTCCCCTTCCTCAGCTAGGGAAACCGGAGCCGCTCTGTCGAGGAAAATTACTCGGTTTGCTGACACTTCAAGGCTGGTACGCATCTGCCCATCTTGCCCTTCCCAATTGCGAGAGTGTAACCTCCCTTCAACATAAACTCGTCTCCCTTTGGATAAGAATTGATTACAGCTTTCAGCTTGCTTGCCCCAGACACTCACCCTAAACCACTCTGTTTCTTCCCTCCGTTCCCCGTCAGGACCACTATAACGATAATTGGTAGCCATGCGAAAAGAGGTAACTGCTTTTCCATTGGGCGTGTACCTCATCTCAGGGTCACTACCTACGTTGCCAATGAGCATTATTTTGTTTAAGCTTGCCATATCAATCCTCAACTTTTACCACAAGATATCGCAGAATGTCCCCCGAAGCACTAATTTCTCCTTCAAGTTCCTTAATCGATTTTGGCATTAACTTAAAGCGAGCTAGAACATAATCAGCCTCCATAAATTTCCTTATAGGGTAAGCCAGCTTTCTTTTCCCCCATTTTTTTATCTCTTCCACTGCCCCACCACGGCTATTAATGGACTGAGTCACCTTGTCTACAATTTTAGACACCCCTTCTTCATCAACTTCGGGACTAATTATAGCTACTAGCTCGTAATCACGCATGTCTAGATTTTATACCACAGGGGATAAAATGGCAACAAGACCTACGTTTTAGCCACCTATTATATCTACCAGCTAGAATGTTAAACAAAGCCAGTGTTATAATTCCACCAATGAAACTATCTGAGCTGGGAGAATTTGGCCTAATTAACCTCATACGCAGCAGCGCTAGATACGAAGATTCTGGACGCACTCCGTGGCAAGAAATCTTAGTAGGCATTGGTGATGATGCTGCTGCTTGGCAAAGTGACAATCGCATCCAGTTAGCTACTACAGATACTCTAGTCCAGGATGTACACTTTGACCTAGGCGTCATTAACTGGGAAGAATTGGGCTGGAAAGCACTGGCTGTAAATCTAAGCGATATAGCTGCCATGGGTGGTATTCCCAAGTACGCCTTGCTTTCTCTGGCGCTGCCCGGCGAACTGGAGACGGAAGACATCTCCAAATTTATTAAGAGCATGATGCATCTGGCCAAAGAATTTGGAGTGGCCATAATTGGAGGTAATGTAGCTACCGCTCCCAATGTAGTTATCACTGTGACAATCATAGGCTGCTCCAAAAGTAAAGCGATACTCAAGAGGTCAACAGCTTCTTCTGGTGAGCAAATAGCTGTCACCGGATACCTGGGATTATCGGCAGCCGGTCTAGAAATGTTCAAGGGAAAACCCATCCCAGATCCTGAAATAAGCAATATCTTGAGACGAGCTCACTTTAAGCCCGTGCCAAAAGTAAAAGAAGGGCAAATCTTAATCGAACAAGGAGTTAAAACCGCTATAGATATAAGCGATGGGCTTGTTGCTGACCTGGACCATATATGTGAATCCAGCAAAGTCAACGCTAAGATAAAGATAGAACAAGTGCCAGTGCACCCTGTAGTCATAGCAAATTTCCCTAACCATCAGGAGCTGGCTTTATGTGGTGGAGAGGATTATGAGCTTATTTTTACCGCTGATGAGGCTACTGTTGCCCGGGCTAAGCAAGCCCTAAACTGCCCAGTGACTGTAATCGGTGCCATAACAGACGAAAAGTTACCAACACGAGTGACTGTAGTGGATAGCAAGGGAAATATCATCCCTTACAAAAAAGGGGGCTGGGAACACTTTAAGGATGGAGTCCCTGAAGTTAAATTCGCATAGCCCTGAACAAACTCAGCTTTTGGGAAGCTATCTGGGGGAACTAGCTCAAAAGGCTGATATTTTCCTCCTCACAGGTGAGTTGGGAACGGGCAAGACTTGTCTTGTCCAAGGCATCGCTCGCGGGCTAGATGTAAAAGAGTATGCCTTCAGCCCCTCTTTTGTCATCCTTAGAGAGTATCGTGGCCGACTTCCCTTATACCACATTGATTTCTATCGTTTGGATCACATTGAGGAAATTACTGACTTGGGGCTGGAGGAGCATTTTTACGGCGACGGAGTCTGTGTGGTTGAATGGGCAGAGAAAGGGCTACAGGTAGTACCCCGGGATAATTTGCTTGTCACCATACACTATATTCCGGCCTCCCAGACAGGACGGTCTATTTGCCTGGAACCTCAAGGCGAGCGTTACTATGAACTAATAGAACAACTAAAAAAAGAGAGGGAATTGTGGCCCTGAATACGAAATGCTAAACTTTTTTAACTTTTACTCTGTCACTTTGCATTTCAAAGGGATTTGTCTGGACTTTAGAAATTAGATTTTTGCTATGGAATTAGTTATAGATACTTCGTCCAGTATCGTCAGCGTTGCCTTATCTCATAAAGGTGAGATACTGGCTTCGCTAACCTGGCAAACAATACGAAACCATACAATAGAACTGTTGCCGAATTTAGTTTGCTTGTTACAACAAACTAAGGTAGAGCTAAGCTCTATAGAAGCAATCATTGTAGCTAGAGGTCCAGGAAGCTTTAATGGACTCCGAGTAGGCATAAGCACAGCCAAAGGGCTAGCTTCTGCCTTGAATATTCCTTTGCTTGGTGTAAACACATTAGAAGCTGAAGCCTATCCCTTTGCCTTTACTGAGTTGCCCCTGTGCCCCATTCACAAGGCTGGTCGCGAGGAAATAGCCACTGCCCTTTACCGGCAAAAAGATAATGAATGGCAATGCCTGGAGGCAGAAAATCTAACCACAGTTAAAACTTTATGCCGTCGAATTAAGCAAAAAACGCTTTTTTGTGGTGAAATCCCTGCTGACATAATAAGAGAAATACAGCAAAACCTGGGCAGACGAGCTATAATGTCCCAAAGTAATAGCCCATCTCGAGCTAGCTCTTTGGTTATATTAGGTTGGCGAAAATTGAGCAGAGGAGAACAAGATGACATGGTCACCCTACAGCCATTATACCTTCGCCCCCCTCATATAACCAAGCCCAGAGATAAAACACCCCTTTTATCACTGCGAGTGGAGCAAGGGAGACCAGAAAATGGAAATTCCCAGATTAGACGCTGAATACACAGCAAGACTTTGTTTTGCCTGTAGCCAGGAAAACCCTATAGGGCTAAAGTTGAAACCTGTTCACGATGGAGAAAAAGTCACCGCGGAGTTCACTGCCGGGAAGTTTCATCAAGGCTGGAATGATGTGGTCCACGGCGGTATTCTCTACACCCTCCTAGATGAGGTAACTGCTTACGCCGCGCTTTGTCATGGGATTGAGTTTGGCGTTACTGCCAAGAGCCAGATAAGATTTAAACAGGTAGCACCCATCAATGAGCCAATCCAAGCCTCTGCCTGGGTCACTAAACTGACAAGACGGCTAGTAGAAACTAAGGGAATGCTTACCCTCAAGGATAATACAGTCATAGTCGATGGCGATTTCTTGTTTTACGTCTGGAGACAGTCAAAAAAGACAATCCTTTGGGACATGGACGGAGTTATTGCCGATTCCAGTTCTTTCCACTTTGCTGCCTGGCAAGAGACCTTTGCTAAAAGGGGGATAAAATTCACCAAAGAAGACCTTACCAAGCTCTTTGGCACCAGAAATGACTTCATAATCAGCAGCATTATGGGCAGGGAACTCCCAGAAGGAGATGTCAAAATCTTGATCCAGGAAAAAGAAGAAAATTTTCGACGACGGGCAACGGGAAGCATCAAGCCATTTCCCGGGGCAGTAAGGCTGCTGAATGCCATAAAGAAGGGGAATTTCAAACTGGGCTTGGTTTCTTCAGCGCCCAAGGAGAATATCGACTTGGTCCTTAGTGAGCTTAATTTGGAGGGTATATTTGATTGTATTGTTTTTGGTCAAGAAGTACCCGAAAGCAAACCCAGTCCCCAGATACATTTTTTAGCCGCCAAGAAACTGAAGGTGACACCCATCGATTGCGTGGTAATTGAAGATTCCCCCCTAGGAATCAAAGCAGCCAAAACCGCAGGGATGAAATGCTTGGCCATAGCTAATACGCACTCCCGACAAGAGCTCAAGGAGGCTGATAGAGTAGTTGACTCCCTAGAAAACGTGGATTTGATCAGCCTACTCACGAGGGTTTAGAAAGGAGCCAGGATAAGAAAGAAGGAGATTTAAATCATGGAGAGAAGTTTAGTCCTTATCAAACCTGATGCCATACAACGGGGATTGGCCGGGGAAATCATTTCTCGCCTGGAAAGAAAGGGGCTTAAAATCGTAGCTACGAAGATGTTGCATATGGATAAAAATTTGGCCCAACGCCACTATGCCATTCATAAAGGGAAAGCTTTCTTTGATGATTTGGTAAATTTTATTACTTCTAGCCCAGTCATCGCCATCATCTTCCAAGGCATAAATGCCGTGGAAATAATACGACAAATTATGGGAGAAACTGACCCTGCCAAGGCCTATAGCGGCACCATCAGAGGCGATTTTGGCATTGATATTGGACATAACTTGGTACATGGCTCTGATTCACTGGAAAATGCCTCGAAGGAAATAGACTTATTTTTCTCAGCAGAGGAAATTTTCAACTATGACCGGGAGCTAGATATATGGATCTATTGAATTCTAACTACAGGGGTTGCCTTGTCCCATAGTTTATCCAGTTGATAATACTCCCGCTCTAACGGGGCAAATATATGAACGATAACCGAGCCAAAATCAGCAAGCATCCAACCTGAGTCAGGAGCCCCTTCATTATGATAAGGTACGACGCCTTTAGCTCTCAACACTTCACCAATGCCCTGCCAGATAGCTTCAATATGCCGCTTGGTATCTCCAGTGCAAATAACAAAGTAATCGGCGAAAGAGCATAACACTCTAACATCCAGCATAGCAATATTCCTCGCTTGCTTCTCAGAAGCAAGTTCGGTAGCCAAGCGCGCTATTTCCTCCGCTTCCAGAAAGGCATTAACCTCCTTCCATAATTATACCATTTATAGCAACATTTGACCAAGACCATCTTGCCATGTATATTTTGAATATAATGTACCCTGCATTAGAACTCTACTGCGCTACTACTCCACTTACAAATTTGAGAGCGAAATTTTTCAGGTTGCAATATATCTGCTATAATTAAAACGAGGATGAAGATATGCAAGTAAAATGGTGGCGTAGCGGATTTTTTTACCTGCTGCTTCTAGCAGTGATAGTTGTTCTGGTACTCGTCTCCATTCCTCGTGAGAGTCCTAGGCCAGTAGCCTTGGCTGATTTTGTCAATGAAGCCAAAACACAACAGATCAATACCATTGGATACTGGCAAGAGGGGCAGAAGCTCATTGGCTTGGCAGACGCGGAAGTTATATGTTGGACTCAATACACAGAAACTCCCGAGGAGCTGAGTAAACTTCTTAACGAAGAAGGTGTAAATGTCAATGCAGGGAAGAAGCTCGAGTCTAATTTCGATGGTTCTGCACTGGATGCCGATGGTAAGCTTGATGATGAGCACAAGGTAATTCAAGCGGAATTCATGGATCTAGCCAAACAAGGGCAAATTGACACCATTCTACAAGATGGTGAAAATCTCGAGGGCCTGAAAGATAGCAAAATCACAATTACATCGGCATTTGTTGGTGGTACCGATGACCTGCGCAATTACCTCGAAGCAGCAGGGGTAATCCTGGGAGCAGAAGGAATAAAAGTCGACGTTAAACCTAGTGGCTTTGATTGGGGAACGATAGCACTAACAGTCATTCTACCCATTGTGCTGCTTGGGGCATTATTTTACTTCTTATTCTTTCGTGCCGCCCGTGGCGCTGGCACACAAGCCTTCAATTTCAGTAAAAGCCGTGCCCGATTAACTCTTGACAAGAGGCCCGATGTAACTTTCGCCGATGTTGCCGGAACAGATGAGGCAAAAGAAGAGGTTCAAGAAGTAGTGGAATTCCTCAAGTCCCCCCAGAAATTCCAGTCACTGGGGGGACGCATACCCCGAGGAGTGCTCCTGGTAGGGCCACCAGGAACAGGTAAGACTTTACTGGCCAAAGCTATAGCTGGAGAAGCCAGGGTGCCATTCTATTCTATTAGTGGCAGCGAATTTGTGGAGATGTTTGTGGGCGTTGGTGCCGCCAGGGTCAGGGACCTGTTTGATCAAGCCAAGCGTAATGCACCATGCCTTATATTTATTGATGAAATCGATGCCGTTGGCCGGCACCGTGGTGCTGGTTTAGGTGGGGGACACGACGAGAGGGAGCAGACCCTCAATCAAATTCTGGCTGAGATGGATGGTTTTGATACCAGTGTCAACATCATTGTCATAGCCGCCACCAATCGCCCCGACATCCTCGACCCGGCCCTTCTGCGCCCTGGTCGCTTCGACCGTCACATTGTCATCGACTTACCCGATATAAAAGGCCGCAAGGCTATTCTAGAGGTACATGCCAAAGGCAAGCCGTTGGCCAAAGGAGTTAACCTCGAAACGGTAGCTAAGGAAACGCCGGGATTCAGCGGCGCTGACCTTGCTAACTTAATCAATGAAGCAGCCATCCTGGCTGCCCGGCGCAACCGTCAAGATATAACATTAAAGGAGTTGGAGGATGCTGCCGACCGCACTATAGCTGGACCGGAAAAGAAAAGCCGTATAATAAGTACCAAAGAAAAGGAAATCATTGCTTACCACGAAAGTGGCCATGCCTTGACTGCCAGGATGTTGCCTAATGCCGACCCTGTGCATAAGATTTCTATTGTTGCTCGAGGGGTGCTGGGGGGCTGGACACGCTTCCTGCCCTCCGAAGACCGCCATTTATGGACTAAGTCTCAGTTTGATGATAGATTGGCAGTGAGCTTGGGCGGACGTGTTGCCGAGGAAATTACCTTCGGGGAAATAACTACCGGTGCCCAAAACGACTTGGAGCAAGCAACTAAGCTAGCTAGAAAAATGGTCACCGAGTATGGCATGAGTGAGAAATTGGGCCCGCGGACCTTTGGTCAAAGGCAGGAACTCGTCTTTCTCGGTCGTGAGATCAGCGAACAGAAGGACTACAGCGATAAGATAGCCCAGGAAATCGACGAAGAAGTGCACAATATTATCCAGCGGGCCTACGATACCGCCAAGAAAGTTCTGACCAAGAATAAAGGAAAACTAAAACTGCTAGCTGAAGAGCTTGTAGCTCGTGAAACTCTGGATGAACCTGAGCTCGACAAAATATTTGAAGGCTTAGCACCACAGCCAACCCCCAGCTAAATCAAAAAGCAAAGGTCAAGTCAAGATTCAAATTTTTTGATTTTCTTTTAGGGAGACAAGCTGGCTACTTTCTTTGGCGACAATATCCTCATCTAGTTTGACAAATAGCGGTTTGGGCTGGCGAAGTTTATGCCCCGGAGGTAAAAACTGAACTTTCCAACCTGCTTCCTTCACACTACCATCAAATCCAAGGAAGGAATGAAGCTTTTCGGAACTGAAGGGGAGGAAGGGATAGAAAACAGTTTTCAATGCTGTCAGCACAGAGAGGACTGTATAGACGGATTTAGCCGAAGTTTCTCGTTCCGTTTTAATTGTCTTCCAAGGAGCTTGTTCGTCAAGATAACGATTAGCTTCCTGGGCTAGAGACATAGCCTCTTTAACCGCCCCTTTAAACTCACAGCGATAAAGCAACTTATCCACACCGTCTAACGTAACTTCAGCCTCATGAAGCAAGCCTTGGCTGCGTTTGTCCAGTTCACCAGGTGCAGGCACGGCTCCATCGAAATTGCGATAAGCAAAGGTGAGAACACGATGAGCTAAATTGCCATAGGTGGCTACCAACTCATTATTATTACGTCGAAGGAATTCACGCCAGGAAAAATCGCTGTCCCCGGTCTCAGGCATATTCACTGCCAAAGTATACCTCAAAGGATCTGGCTCATACCGTTCCAGGTAATCATGCAGCCAGATTGCCCAACCGCGGCTGGTAGAAAGCTTCTTGCCTTCGATAGTCAAAAATTCGTTAGCTGGAACATCATAAGGAAGATTCAGACTACCATAACCCATCAACATCGCTGGCCAAACAAGGGTATGGAAAAAGATATTATCCTTGCCAATGAAATAAAAACTCTTAGCATCGTCTTGCCAAAAAGCTTGCCAGGCGGTATCATCTCCCTGCAATTTTGCCCATTCCTTGCTTGCCGATAAATAACCAATGACTGCCTCAAACCATACATAAATACGTTTACGCTCAAAGCCTGATTGCGGCACAATTACTCCCCAATCCAAATCACGGGTAACCGCCCTGTCCTTTAATCCTTCATCCAGAAATTTCCACGTGGTGCCAAGCACATTACGCCGCCAATGAGTCTGCTCTTTTGTCCAGTCAGTCAACTTGCCCTGAAAAGAAGAAAGGCTCAAAAAGAAATGCTCCGAAGATTCAGAGCGGGGCGGAGTGGAACAAAGGTAACAGCGAAGGTCCTTAAGCTCCCATGGATTCAAAGGCTTACCGCACTCATCACATTCATCACCTCTTGCTTTAGTGAAGCCACAGTGAGGACAAGTACCTTCCAGATAGCGGTCGGGAAGGAACCTCTGGCACTTAGGGCAATAAGCTTGA
>Ga0315533_1000655_pt1 | contig 28481 bp, 22 predicted proteins | sample SalMarSW160130MG_FD_203081 | JGI IMG/M metagenome (GOLD analysis project Ga0315533, IMG submission 203081) | Salt marsh sediment microbial communities from the Plum Island Ecosystem LTER, Massachusetts, United States - Salt Marsh Sediment SW1601-30 ...
TGCTACACTGGAGCTTGCCGCATCGGAAAATCCGACGATTTTCCCTCCAAGCCTGTTAATGGCGCTCTCAAAGCTTAAACGTGTCCTGGTTGAGGGCTCAAAAAAAAGTGTAGCTATTACCCTGCCTTCCAGTAGTTTCTGCACGGATTGTTTTTCGAATTTCCCGGCCATATCGAGAATATTGATCATCTCACTGGTCGAGAAATCATCTATTGAGACTAAACTTCTGTTTTTCATTAGAATGGGACTATTTAGAAGCAATTAACTGATCTATTCAAAATTACTCAAGATTAACCACACTGCTGGTATGTGTTGATAATTAATTAAAAAAATATTGAGTGTCGAAATATAAAATCATTTTGAAAATGATTTCTCGCTAAAGCTCGGAATGACAGGACTACTATATATAATTATTCCCAAACTGAATACTATTTAGTTACGAGAAACCTGTATTTTAGGCCTTTTACCTTCGACAACCTGTTCAATATTTTTTCGCTGGCAGATGATCTGAAATTCAATCTGATTTTGCATTCCAGGTCAAATGATTGTTCAGATTGTGTGATATTCTCATCCTTGATTATAGTCATTACATCATTCATCGATGAGTAAGGAAAGAAAATTTCAAAATAATCCTGTATAAAATGGTTTATAATCTCAGCATTGTTAAGTGCATCCATGGCAGCTGATTTATAGGCATTTGCCAGTCCGCTTACTCCCAGGAGAGTCCCTCCGAAATATCTGGAAACAACAATAATTGTATTTGTCAGATTGTGTGATCGTATCTGTCCGAGAATTGGAAGGCCTCCGGTACCAGAAGGTTCGCCGTCATCATTAACTCTCCAGATATCGCCCTCAAAGCCAAGAACATAAGCAAAGCAATGATGTTTTGCATTATGATATGCCTTCCTGGTTTTTTCAATAATTGTCTTAATTTCCTCCTCCCGGAACGCAGGATATGCGAATGCAATAAACTTACTGCCCTTTTCCTTATAAATCCCTCCAGAAACCGATTTGATTGTTTTAAATGAATCAGAAGCTTCCATTGTAAGGAGTTATGTTCATAACAACACTGCAATATTAACTAAATCTGACCTTCAAACCGATAGATTCTGTAAAAAATGGTATTTTTGCTTACTATGAATGTTTTACTTGACGAAAAAGACCTGCAGAAGCTGATTGTAGTTGGGGACAGGATCCTTATTAAACCTAAGACTCCTCAATCAAAGACAAAAAGCGGTCTTTATCTGCCTCCGGGAGTAAATGAGAATGAGAAGGTTCAGATAGGTTATGTTCTTAAGGTAGGCCCCGGATACCCGATCCCATCCGTAAACGATAGTGATGAACCCTGGAAAAACAGTGCTGATGAGCCGAAATATGTTCCGCTTCAGCCAAAAGAGGGAGATCAGGCTGTTTATCTCCAAAACAGTGCAATCGAGATTGAATTCAACAAAGAAAAATATATAGTTGTATCCCAGTCTGCTATCTTGCTTCTTCTGAGGGATGACGGACTTTTTGAATAAATAGTGTATCATGGTAACGGATACTCTTAAAGGGAAAAAGATACTTATAGTGGAAGATGATCAGTCAAGCAGGCTCTATCTTAATAAAATTCTTGAGAGGGCAGGAGCAGATCTTCTGAATGCAGGCGATGGTGTGGAAGCTATCAGTATTACCGAAAAGAATCCTGATATCGACATTATTCTGATGGATATCCAGCTCCCGGTAATGGATGGATATACCGCCACAAAGAAAATCAGGGAGATGGGAAGGGATATTAAAATAGTTGCCCAAACAGCATATGGCATGTCCGATGACATGGAGGCAATAATTGAATTGGGTTTTGATGATTATATTCTTAAACCGATATATGCAGAACAACTGATTGATAAGCTGGCATCATTAATATAATAATCCCGGATAACCCGGACTTCTGACTTCTGACTTCTGACTTCTGACTTCCTTATTCCTTATAGATAGCTATCCTGCTGAATTCCTTTTTAAATTCCTCTATTTCGGATTCCCATCTTTCAAGTTCCGGTTTTAGAGGTAATCGGTTAATAAGGACTGTTCTCATACCTGAGTCTCCCGAAAGAATGTCAAAGGGCATAAGGTTATACTCATATTCATAGGGCGGCAGATTGAATTTGAAATCTTCCGGAAATAATTCCATTACAGCATCAAAAATCTCCAATACTGTTGCAACCGGGTGATATACTATTATATCAGTTATATGGATCTGGAGCCCATTGCAAAGTTCGCCGCAATATTTGTTGAAAGTGGGTATAAAGTTATGTATCCTGAAGACGCACCCTGTAATCTGGCGCTGATCAAGATTTTTTTTCAGTTTTTCAGAATCTATAAAGGGTGCTCCAAATAACTCGAAAGGGGTAGTCGTTCCTCTTCCTTCCGAAATATTTACAGCTTCGGTAAGAACCATTCCAGGGTAAACAGTTGCAGTCTGCACTGTTGGCATGTTTGGTGATGGTAAAACCCAGGGGAGCCCTGTTTCATCATACATGGAAAACCTTTCCCAGCCCTTCATCCATATTATTTTGAGCTTGCAGCGTGGATAATAATTCTCTTTCAGCCATACAGCCATCTCTCCGATAGTCATCCTGTGACATAAAGGAATTGAAGCTCCTCCAACAAAAGTAAAGAACTCCTCTTTAAGTACAGGGCCATCAAAGGGAAGCTTTCCCACAGGATTAGGCCGGTCAAGTACCCAGACGGGAATGTCAGCTTCACAGCATGCTTCCATACATAACTTTACTGTCCATATATATGTATAAAGCCTGGCTCCAATATCCTGTAAATCAATCAATAAGACATCAATATCTTCCAGCATCCATAATTCCGGTTTACGGTTCTTACCATAGAGGCTGTAAACAGGGACATCAAAAACCGGGTGAATGACGCCTTCCCACTCAATCATATTATCCTGGATCTGTCCGAAAAGACCATGCTGGGGACCAAAGATCGCAGACAACCTGCAGTCATTCCTCCTGAAAAGAAAATCTGTTATGTGAAGAAAATCACTTGTTATGCTTGGAGCATGACATAAAACGCCAATCCTTTTCCCTTTTAATTGTGATGGGAAGTTGTTGTATATTATTTCAAGCCCGGTTTGAACCATAATTTTAATATACAAATATATTAATTCATTGTCTGTATTGCCTTAAATATTGCAATATGCATGAATAATATGAATATTCTTTTCTATGTTTATAACAAAAAATATAAATAATATGAAATGCAAGTTTAATTGGTTACTTCTTGGAATTACCTTGTGTCTTACTGCATGTACTACACCTGAGACAAAAGATATCTCAATTCTTGAAACTACTGATCTCCACGGCGTAATTCTCCCCTGGGATTTTATTGAAAATGAGCCGCTGGATGCATCACTTGCCGGAACTGCAGGTTATGTCAAAGAACTAAGGAACTCTGAAGATGCAGTTTTCCTGCTTGATAACGGAGATAATCTTCAGGGACAGCCTGCTGTATATTATTATAATTTCATTGATACAACATCACCGCATATTTTGTCTGAAGCCATGAATTGGATGAACTATGATGCCTGTACTGTCGGCAATCATGATATTGAGGCTGGTCATTCAGTATATGACCGACTGGTTAATGAATTTAATTTCCCACTGCTGGCAGCAAATGCTCTTGATGTTGAAAGCGGTGAGCCATATTTTAAACCGTATGTTATTCTGGAGAAGGACAATATCCGTGTCGCTGTGCTTGGTATGGTAACACCTGCTATTCCGACCTGGCTTCCTGAAGAACTTTATTCCGGTATTGAATTCAGGGATATGGTCGAGACTGCAAAACTATGGATGCCTGAAATACTGAAACAAAAACCCGATATTGTAGTTGGTATGTTTCATTCGGGATGGAACATTGATAACGAAAACTACAAGCTGAATAATTCCTTAAATGAAAATGGCACTTCATCTGTGGCATGGAAAATTCCGGGATTTGACATTATTTTCTGCGGACATGATCACCGAGCTGCAAACGAGAGATTTATTAATTCTGAAGGTGATACAATTCTCATTCTAAATGGAGGCAGCAGATCGCAGTATATTGCACGTGCTGATATCACTATTTCGTTTAAGGGACTCTTCAGGAAAATGAAAAAGAACATGTCGGGAAAACTTATAAGCGTTAATGAACTGGAACCTGATGCAGATTTTCTGGCAAGTTTTTCAAACCACGAAAAAACAATTAAGGAGTATGTTACAAGAGTAATTGGATACTTGCCTGAAGCGATTACATCTCGTGATTCATATTTCGGGTCATCGGCATTCACGGATATGATCCATTCAATACAGCTCGATATCACAGGTGCGGATATCTCCTTTGCTGCTCCATTATCATTCGATGTAACTATTGCAAAAGGGCCCGTTACTGTTGGAGATATGTTCAAGCTCTACCGGTATGAGAACATGCTGTATACTATGAGTATGACAGGAGAAGAGATCATGAAATATCTCGAATATTCTTATTCAGAGTGGCTTAATACCATGGAGGGGCCGGATGATTACCTGTTAAAGTACCGGCTTGGCAATAACGGAAAGCCTGTTCTGACAAACGGCAGAGCCTGGCTCGCAAATGCCTCTTATAATTTTGACTCCGGAGCCGGTATCGATTATACTGTAGATGTCAGTAAACCAGCGGGCAGCAGAATAAATATCATTTCATTCTCTGATGGCCGGCCTTTTGAAAAACAAAAAATCTATAAAGCAGCAATAAATTCATACAGGGGAAACGGCGGTGGAGGACATCTTACCAAAGGAGCAGGAATAGACCAGGCGAAATTGCGTGAAAGACTGATTACTTCCACTGACAGGGACCTGAGATATTATATACTTAAGACGATAGAAACAAATAAGACTATTAGCCCGAAACCACTGAATAACTGGAAAATAATACCAGAAAAATGGGTAAGTAAAAGAATCCCTGAAGAAAAACTCCTGTTGTTTGGCACAACTACAACTAAATAAGTATTTTTGGTGTTCTATGGATGCAAATGATTTAATCAAAAAATTAAGATATGAAGAGTATAATTAAGAATCAGATTTTACTTATGATACTGTTACTCACAGGTATCTCTCTCACCAGGTGTGACAGCAATGCTGTTCCGCCAGAAGAACCACAGAACATAATTTTATTGATTGGTGACGGAATGGGTGATGCACTTGTTTATGCTGCCATGTCAGTTAGTCAGCAGCCGCTTTTTATGGAACAGTTTCCTTATTCGGGTTTCAGTATTACATATTCTGCCAACAATTACGTGACTGATTCGGGAGCTGGCGGAACTGCTATTTCATGTGGTATTAAGACAAATAATTATATGATAGGGATGACACCGGACACAACTGTAGCCCCATCAATTATTGATGTTGTTCACAAACATGGAATGGCAACAGGTGTAGTCAGTACAAGTTCTGTAACACACGCGACTCCTGCATCATTTGTAGCTCATAACGAAAATCGTAATAATTATGAAGCTATTGCTGCAGATTATCTGAAAGGCACAATAGATGTCTTTATCGGAGGAGGAGAGGATCATTTTCGTAACCGTGAAGATGGTAAAGATCTTACCGTTAACCTAAAAGAACAGGGTTTTGATGTTGTTTATACTCTTGATGAACTTAATGCTTCAAACTCACAGAAAATAGCAGGTTTGCTGGCAAAAGAACATATGCCTACCATGCTGGAAGGAAGAGATGGAGCGCTGGAAGCCATGACCGAAAAAGCAATTGAAACGCTCAGCAAGGACAAGGATGGATTTTTCCTCATGGTAGAAGGCTCTCAGATTGACTGGGGAGCACATGCAAATAATGTCGATTATACAATTTCAGAAACAACTGATTTTGACAATGCTGTAGGTGTTGCACTTGAATTTGCCAAAGCTGATAAAAGAACACTTGTCGTAGTTACTTCCGATCATGAGACAGGCGGACTAACAATACCTCAAGGAAACAGGAAAGAAAAAACAATCACTGTCAAATTCTCATCTCCTGACCATACGGCTGAAATGGTACCGATTTTTTCTTTTGGCCCGGGGGCAGAACAATTCTCCGGAATAAATCAAAACACTTTCTTCTTTGACCGGTTCCAGCAGTTGCTTAAGATCAGAGAATAAAATTTTTTGATTGAAGTTCCGTTATTGTGATGGAGATATTATGATATGTCTCTGGTAAAATGATAAAACAACCGGAACAAAATACGCAAGGGAAAAAATTACCACTTGTAGAAGATTTTTTTTCAATCCAGGGCGAAGGATTCCATACCGGGAAAGCAGCATATTTCATACGACTTGGAGGCTGTGATATAGGATGCAGCTGGTGTGATTCACCTTTCACCTGGGATCCTGAAATACACCCAATGACAAATGCCGATGATATTGCAAACCGTATAATTAATTCCGGAACGGATTCTGTAGTAATAACAGGAGGCGAACCTCTCATGTGGAATCTTGATTATCTGTGTTCCAAGTTGAAAAAAAAGAATATCTCCACTTACCTTGAAACATCGGGAGCATATCCTCTTACAGGCAAATGGGACTGGATATGTCTCTCTCCTAAAAAAAACATGAAGCCCGTTCCTGAAATATGCAAGGTGGCCGACGAACTGAAAGTAGTTATTCAGGAAAAAGCCGATTTTGAGTGGGCCGAAGAATATCGTAATCAGGTTAATGAGAAATGCCGGCTTTTTCTTCAACCTGAATGGAGCAGCTTCGAAAGGATTATAACGGAAATTGTTGATTATGTTAAAAACAATAGCGTATGGAGGATATCTCTCCAGGTCCATAAATATATGCATATACCCTGATAATGATTCGATATCTGATATTAACAGCACTATTTTTAACCTCATGCTCAGTAGCGAGGGATAGTTATGCACAGGACCTGCATACAACATCAAATAAGGCAGTTAAGGCTTATAATGAAGGTGTTACAGCGTATGATTTTCTTGACCTTGAAACAGCCGAATCATGGTTCAGGAATGCTCTTGAAACAGATACCAATTTCTATGAAGCCTACGTTATGCTGGGGGAACTATATACAAAAAAGGGTAACTTTGATCAGGCTGCAGAAAGTTATACGTCCGCCATTAAGCTCGATTCAATATCATATAAACCTGTTTTCTTTTCTCTCGCAAACGCAGAGATGAAAACAGGTGATTATGCAAATGCGCTTCTGCACTATAAAACTTATTTAAATTATAACGGTTCTCTGCAAAACAGGGCAATTGCTGTAAAAAATATACGTAACTGTGAATTTGCCATAGAGGCAATGAAGAATCCGGTGGCTTTTAGTCCAAAAAATATTGGCAGTTCGATCAATACTGCTTATGATGAATACTGGCCTTCTATAACAGCTGACGGTCAGACGCTGATGTTCACCAGACAATTAGCCGGCGGAAAATCAGGACCATTCGGAACAGAAGCACTACAGGAGGATTTTTATATAAGTTTTCTCACTGACGAAGGCTGGGGAACTTCTATCAATGCCGGGTTACCTTTGAACACCAGTTCAAATGAGGGGGCTCAAACACTCTCATCAAACGGAAGTTATATGTATTTCACTGCCTGTGGACGACGAGGTGGGCTGGGTAGTTGTGATATATATTTTTCTGCTTTAAGAAATGGGGAATGGACAACACCATATAATCTGGGCCCACCCGTAAACAGCCCTTCGTGGGAATCCACTCCATCAATAAACGCCGAGGGAAATCTTCTTATCTTCTCAAGCAACAGGAAAGGAGGGTATGGCAGAAAAGACCTGTGGTATTCTGTTCTTACGGAAAAGGGAACCTGGACAACCCCGGTAAATCTTGGTAAAACCATTAATACTGATGGAGATGAGATGTCACCATTTATTCATTTTGACGGTAGAACATTATATTTTGCATCAGACGGCCATGCAGGAATGGGGGGATTTGATATCTATTTTTCAAAGATGAATGATGATACCACCTGGACAGAGCCAAAGAATCTTGGCTACCCGATAAATACATTCAATGATGACATGGGACTTGTGATTGAATCAGGAGGACAAAAAGCCTACTTTTCATCGAAGAGAGACAACATTAACGGAAAAGACATATTCTATTTTGAACTTGATGAATCCATTCGTCCCACTCCGGTTTCATACCTCAAAGGTAAAGTTACTGATAAAGAAACAGGAAAGCTGCTGCAAGCCGATTACGAACTTATCAACCTTTCAACAAACAGAATTACGGCCAGAAATAAAACTGATGAGTATGGTAATTTCCTTGTATGTATCCCCTCGGGAAATAATTACGGAATAAACGTCTCAAAACCGGGATATTTATTCTATTCAGAAAATTTTATGTTCGAAGGTGAGCATACAGTGATGGAACCGTTTATCAAACGAATAACATTAAGCCCTGCTAAAGTGGGAGAGAAGATGACTCTTACAAATGTTTTCTATGAATGGGACTCATGGGAGCTTAAAGAAGAATCAATGAAGGAACTTGACAACCTTGCAGATCTTATAGAATATAATGCCGATGTTATTGTTGAGATTGGCGGGTATACTGATGCTACAGGATCCGATGAATATAACCTTACACTTTCTGAAAAAAGGGCACTTTCTGTAGTTAATTACCTGACAGGAAAAGGAATATCTCCGGACAGGCTCAAGTATAAAGGATACGGTAATTCTTCACCGTTAGGTGATAATTTGACTTCAGAGGGAAGAAAACTTAACAGAAGGACCGAGGCAAGAATTGTTGGTCTGAAAAAATAAGTGGCCTGTCTTTAAAATGACGGCCACTTCATCTCATGCTTAATTGCATTCAGACATTGCAGCAAAATAGTATCAGATTGCGATCATGGTATTGACAAACTTATTTATGTTGATATCTGAGCTTTCCGCAATTTTGACCGGTATGGAAAAATAAATACCGGTGCCGGTGATGCCATTGCACTCTATCCATAGTGTTCCGCCCAGCATGCTGATTAATTTTTTGGCCAGGGTCAGGTTTATCGCTGAAATTGTATCATTGTATTGAGTCAGCGAGTCGTTTAAATCCTCTGTATGAAGAAATTCTTTGCATTTGAAATAACCCTGGCCGGAGTCGATTACGTAAAAAGTCACCTCATTATCCCTGAAAGAATAACCAATCTTAATATAACCTGATGTGGTATTTTTAAGTGCATTCTGAAAAAGGTTACGAATTACCCTGAACACCCTGTCAGAATCAATAAAAACCCCGGTTACTTCATTAAGATTGTTGTTGGTGATTAGTGTCAAATCCTTATAGACTTCCTTTTTAAGTATTACCCTGAATTCTGAAAAAAGATCTTCCAGAAGATTGTTGAGTTTGCAGATATTTAAGTTTGTTTGTGAATTACCACCTGTTTCAATTATTGCTGAATCGAGAAAATTATCAAAAAGGCCTATAAGCTGCTCACATGAGGCAAGGATCTGGTCACTGTATTCTTCGCGTTCCTTTTTATTGCAATTATTTCTGTTTATGAGGAATGAAAGCGCTACTATTGCATTCATGTGTGTTCTCACTTCATGAGACATACCGTGCAGTACTGTGGGGCAGTTTATCATATTAGTTAAAGAATTCAAATCCTTTAATCCGCCACATTCCTCTCTGTCTTTATCAATATCCATCCTGAAATAGAATAATAAGGAGATATATATTTATTTCATTTTTCTCATTATCCGTGCTGCATCCTTTTTATATATGCTTTCCGATCTTTTTATCTGATCCAGCACATCAGCAGCTTTTTCCGTTTCTTGGGTTTTAAGGTAACATAGAGCAAGGTACCATTCAGCATCCTCTAAAAACAGGTTATCGTTATCATCAATAACCTTCATGAATGAATGCTTTGCTTCCGGGTAGTCTTTGATCTCGAAATTGGAAACTCCGTATAACATGGTGGATTCCATGTATTTCGGATCCTCTGACAGTACTTTACTGAAATAAAGGGCAGCATTTCTGTAATCACGGATGTTGTAGAATTCAATTGCCGTTGAATAATCAGAATTTAAAATGGCTTGTTGAGACCTTGAGGGTGAAGTAACCTCATAAGATTTGTAGAACCGGTCGAGAATTTCATCACTGGTCAGCTTCCTGCCGTTAAATAGAAAAATACTGCTAACCAGGATAAAACCGGCAATTGCTGCAGCATATCCTAGTGGAATACGCTTAACCCGGATTTTAACAGGTTCTTCTGCTGCCCTTTTACTCTCAATATTTGAAAGCTTACTTCGTAACTGAATAACATCATGGTTTTTAAGAACCATATCAGCTTTTTTCCTTAATTCTACTTCTCTCCGAAGCTGTTCATTTCCATCCAGTTCTTTGCGGAACCATGTCAGTTCAGCTTCATTCATTTCACCCGAGTTATACCTTTCGATGAAATAAGAAAAGTCGATTGGTTTAATAAAATTTTCTTTCATATGCTGTATTTTTAAAATTCTGTTAATTAAACTAATTATCTAATATGCTGTATATCACATAAATATAGCATCAGATTAATTGGTATTAAATGTACTCTTCCCTGCAGAGTCACAATATGTGACTGCTTCCTACGATTTACCTGCGACCAGGTAAATCATTACCTGTCTCAATGACAGGCCTCTTATTTATTATCAGATTTTTACCGGTGGAGGATTAGGTAGAATTATGGGTTCACCTTCACCTTCACCACCACGTACTTTAATCATTTCGTCGTTTGACAATACAAACTCAGCAAAAATGTCTTCCGTTTTTTCGTAATTCAGGGTTTTCATTGTTTTCATTTTAAGTATTGAAACTAATTCAGGGTATTTCAATACTACATGTCATATATCCCTGATTTGTGACATAAAAATAACAGAAAAAAAGCATTTTTTATAACAAACACAGGTAATCAGCTAATTAGGAAATAAAAAACCTGAATAAAAAACATTAGTTTTATTCTTGATAAAAATAAAGGTTGTAAACATACCTATGAACAGAAGAAAAAAAAGATTGCGTTTTTTTGTGCCGGCACTCCTTATCTCAGGAATAACATGCATATCTTCTGTAAAAGCTGTTCAACAGAAGCAACCTGTTATACTTGAAAGGATAGGGTCAACCATTATTACACTCTATTCTGCCGGAGATACAGCCGGATTATTATCGCTTTCAGATACACTCATAAAGAATCTGGCAGTAAGCATTTCTGACAGCTCCGAACTTGCTGATATATATTATTATACAGGGGTCTGCAAATTGCTTGCCGAAAGACATAAAGAGGCTCTTCCCTGGCTGCATCTTTCTATAGATTTCAAAAAAAAGCAGGGTGTCATTGACGATCATTATGCTAAAGGAATCTACAATCTTGGAGTGGCTTATAACTACCTGGGTGAATTCGACAGAGTAATCGATTATATGCTTCAGTATATCGATATCGGTACAAAGTTATACGGTTCTTATAGCCCTGAGATTGCAACTGCGTATTCAACCATTATCGGAGCTTCTCTTGAAAATAAGGATTACGAGAATTTCCGAAAATATACATTCCTGACACTTGAAATCCTGAATTCTAATAAGAACATCTTTACTGATGATGAACTTAGCAATCTTTATATTAACATAGGAGCTGGCTATGCACGCCTATATGATTATGCAAAGGCAAGAATTTATTTTGAAGAAGCCGAGTCGATCCTTAATAAAGGTGTTGTATCTAATAATCAGAACTATATCAATCTGATCAACAACATGGCGATAACATACGGCAAGCTGGTATTAACAGAAAAGGAAGCAGAATATTTTGAAAGGGGAATTGAGATGGCAGAAGCCAATGACTCATATCTGGCATATAATATGATCAACAGCTATGCAATTGAGCTGGGTAATGCCGGAAAGATATCCAGTGGTGTAGAATTACTCTCGGCTCTGCTTGTGAAAGCAAAAGCCGTATTTGGTACTGATTCAAGATTTTATGCTGAAGTGCTCAAGAATTATGCTGAATATCTGAGGATCTATATCCATGATTATCAGAATTCATTAAATTACTATTTGCTTTGTCTTGATTACCTCGACCGTCACAATGATGAGGTTACTTTAAGAGAACCGGTGATCACCGGATATGCAATGGCGTTGTCAGAAACCGGAGAATCCCAAAAGGCACTGAAAAAGATTCAGGAGCTTCTGTTTTCTGATGTAGCTCCGGGGGTAACACCTGATCTTTATGAAAATCCTGATCCCGACATGCTTAAAGCAGACAATCGCACATTACGGATATTTAAGACTAAATATGATATATTATGGAACTTGTATGAAGTATCTGAAGAATATGAAGTCCTTGTATCAGCTGCATCTACTTCTGAATTAGTGATAAACCTGATCGAAAGAATAAGGATAAACATAAGCGAAGAGGAGAGCAGGATTATCCTGGGAGACAATTACAGGAGATCATATCTTAATTCAATACGTGACTTTGAACTATGTTTCAGAAGTACCGGAGAACAAAGATTTCTTGAAAAAGCTTTTGAGTACGCAGAAAAGAGTAAGGTGGCGGGATTGCTTGCAGCTACTCGCGAACTAAATGCAGTTAACTTCCATATTCCACAGGCAATTGCAGAGCTTGAACATTCTCTTCAAAGAGAGATAGGATATTATAACTCCAGGATATCTGCGGAGAATGAAAAAGAAAAACCTCAAAAGGAGATGCTGTCAGAATGGAATGCGAATCTGCTGGAAGTTATAAAAAAAAGGGACTCGCTGATCTTAACATACGAACGCGATTATCCGGAATACTATACCTTAAAATACAATACTGCAGTACCGTCAATGGAGGATGTTCCCTCAATAATAGGGCATAAAGGCAATTATCTGAACTACATCGTTTCAGATTCCGTGCTTTATATCCTGGTAGTAAACCGGAAACATCAGCATCTTACAACAGTTAAAATAGATTCTGTTTTCATTAACAGAATCATGGATTTCAGGAAGCATCTCTCAAACCCTGATCTGTCAGCACATGCGAGAAAGAACTTCAATTCATATCAGGAAGTCGGATATGATCTCTATAAAACACTGATTGAGCCTGTCCGGAAATATTTCATTTCGCCCGATCTGCTAATCTCTCCCGATAATATGCTCTCTTACCTTCCATATGAAACACTTTTAACTTCGACTTATGACGGAGAAGACATTATGTATCGAAAATTGCCCTATCTGATGAATGATTTCAGTGTTTCATATACTTATTCTGTTTCATTTATGCAGGAGGCTGGAAATGGTATATATGGCAGAGCAAAAAATCTTGTTGCATTTGCTCCTATGTATCCCGGTACCCTGAATGTTGATTCGTTATTCATGAAACGGCAGACAGGAGGCAAAATCCTGGATGACCTTCCGTATGCACGCCAGGAGGTAGAATATGTGGCACGTGTTTCTGAAGGAGTATTGTTTTTGAACGACAATGCCAGGGAATCTGTTTTTAAGGCTGAAGCAGGGAAATATGATATTATTCACCTGGCGATGCATACATACCTTAATGACAAAAATCCTATGAACTCTGCAATGATATTCATGCAAAACGGTGATATGCCTGAAGATGGATTGCTGAATACTTATGAGGTTTATGGGATCCCGCTTAAAGCCCGAATGGTGGTACTCAGCTCATGCAATACCGGTTCCGGTTCATTATCGTCAGGTGAAGGAATCCTGAGTCTTGCACGTGGATTCCTGTATTCAGGCAGTCAGTCAGTTGTAATGTCAATGTGGGAGATAGAAGACCGGTCCGGAACCGAAATAATCAAATTATTTTATGATAACCTGCTGAAAGGAAAATCAAAAAGTGTATCATTGAAGAGAGCCAGGCAAGCATATCTGAAAAATGCAAGCCAGCTGAAATCCCATCCTTACTTCTGGTCTTCCCTGGTTATATATGGCGACGTTTCCCCGGTTTTTTCTTCACGAATTCTGACGATAACTGCAGGATGTTTCGTACTTATCCTGGTTATAATAATGGCTTATCATCTAAGGTACCGTAAATACTCCTGATATTCGGGATCCTTTTTTACAAGTTCCATAAGCAATTCCTTGCAGAGATACTTCTTCCTGCGTGCATAAATCTCATTTTTAAGATTCATTCTGACTGAAATCTCATCATAAGATATTCCCTCAGAGTACAAAGTAAGTATTGTCTGACAGTCGGGTTTTAGTTTCTGGAAAGCCTTCGAAATAATTCGTTCAAACAACAGTTCATTTGATTCATCAGCATCCGCTTCATCGGGTATATTGATGTCAAGTTCTCTGATTTTTCTCTTTTTTCTCAACTGGGCATTCCAGACATTTCGTGCCACTCCGAAAAAATAACCCTTCAGGTCTGTAGTTAGTTTAAGACTGTTTTCAGTGATCTGGCTGTACAATACGATGATTGAATCCTGAAATACATCAGAAACATCCTCTTCAGTACCGCTGTTTCTAATGACATGATTTTTAACTGTTTGAAAATAATTATCATACAGCCATTCCAGGGTTTTATCGTCCTGATTTTTAATACCCTCAATTATGTTCTTATCTGAAATTCTTTTAAACAAGCCCGCAATGATACAGTATCAACTGGCAAATATAGTATTTCACACACGAATACTATTGAAAGATGAAGCAGGATTTGATTTTATAAGGAGTATCGCTATGTCCTATTTAAAATATAAATATCTTTATCTGATCTAACAACCTATTTCCGAAAGAGAGATGTCTTTTCCTTTTGTAAAACAGCCTGATGCCATGGATTGCGGACCTGCATGTCTGAAAATGGTTGCAGCGTTTTATAAGAAAAGCTTTTCTCTCGAATCTATCCGCAAGAGGTGTTTTATAACCAGGGAAGGAGTATCATTCTTAGGTCTTTCTGAAGCTGCTGATTCTCTTGGCTTCCGGACCATTGGAGTTAAGATTCCCTTTGAAATGCTCACCGGGAATGTCCCTTTGCCATGTATAGTGCACTGGAAACAGCGTCATTTTATAGTAGTATATAAAATTAAAAATGACAAAATATGGGCAGCCGATCCTGCAGTAGGACCGGTAAAATATGACAGGGAGGAATTTACAAGGAACTGGGCATCCACAATGGCCGATGGTAAACCGGCAGGACTTGTTTTGATAATTGAGCCTACACCTGCATTTTTTGAAAAGGAAAGCGAACATGAAAAATCACGTGGATTCAGATTTCTTTTTAAATACTTCAGGCTTTATGATAAGTATTTTTATCAGCTTATCCTTGGTCTGCTGATTGGAAGCTGCATACAGCTCATTATCCCTTTCCTGACACAGTCGATAGTTGATATTGGTCTGAATAATAACGATATAGGCTTTATTTACCTGATTCTTTTTGCCCAGCTTGCTCTGGTAATAGGACGAATGTCGGTGGAATTTATCAGGGGATGGCTTCTTTTACATATCGGAACCCGGGTCAACGTGGCTATAATTTCCGGTTTCCTCCAGAAACTGATGTCATTGCCGATATCATTTTTTGATACGAAACTAACAGGGGACATTCTCCAGAGGATAGAAGATAACAACAGGATCGAAGAATTCCTGACATCAGCAAGCCTTTCTATATTATTCTCATTCTTTAACCTGGTAATATTCGGAATAGTACTGGCGATTTTCAGCATCAAGATACTTGCCCTGTTCCTGACAGGAACAATATTGTATATTTTATGGGTATCGCTGTTCATGAAGCCGAGAGCAAAACTCGATCATCAGCGTTTTAAGCAGATGTCAATTGCAGGCAGCAAACTTATAAATATTGTGAACGGGATACAGGAGATAAAACTGACACAGAGTGAGACAAGTAAAAGATGGGACTGGGAAAGGCTGCAGGCATCTCTGTTCGGACTAAAGGTAAAAGGACTTGGTATCATTCAGTATCAGTCAGCAGGAGCAACATTCATCAATGAGGTCACAAACCTGCTGATAACTGTTGTTGCTGCAACAGCCGTTCTGAAAGGAGCAATGACCCTTGGTATGATGCTCGCAGTCCAGTTCATAATAGGCCAGTTGAATGTACCTGTGAACCAGATCATTAGTTTTTTCCGGATGTCGCAGGACGCAAAGATGAGCCTTAACAGACTGGCCGAAGTGCATGAAATGGAAAATGAGGAGCATGAACCCGGGATGAAGGTGAGAAAGCTTCCCGAAAAGAAGGATCTTTTTATAAATAACGTGTCATTTCAGTATGAGGGACCTAATTCACCGTATGCACTTAAAGATGTTGACCTTTATATTGAGGAAAATAAAACAACGGCAATTGTAGGGACCAGCGGTAGCGGTAAGACGACACTGCTGAAACTGTTGCTTGGGTTTTATAAACCGGTAGCAGGAGAGATACTTATTGGTGATACTCGCCTCCCAAATCTCAGCCTTAGAATATGGCGCGAAAAGACGGGAGCGGTAATGCAGGATGGATTTCTTTTTCCTGAATCGATAGCATCAAATATTGCCCCCGGGATAGCTGAAATTGATGAGGATAAAATGGTGAAAGCCGCTGAGATAGCAAATATTAAGGGATTCATAGAGTCGCTGCCTCTCGGTTATAATACAAAAATTGGCGCTAATGGACATGGATTGAGTGAGGGACAAATGCAAAGACTTCTGATAGCACGGGTTGTCTATAAGGATCCTGAGATAATTATTTTTGATGAAGCCACCAATTCACTCGATGCAAATAATGAAAAGGCAATCGTTGAGAATCTTGCGGATTTCTTTAAAGGCAAAACGGTGATAATAGTTGCTCACAGGCTAAGTACGGTTCGGAATGCTGATAAAATTATTGTTATGGATAACGGAAGAATAGTCGAAACCGGAACTCATGAATCCCTTATTCAAAATAAAGGAGCCTATTTTAACCTGGTGAAAAACCAGCTTGAACTCGGAAAGTAAACAGGGAAGATGAAAAATAACAAACCTGAGATACTATATTCTGATGCTGTTAAGGAAATAATCTCAAATCCGCCCAGGAGGATAATAAGATGGGGGTCAACTGTGATATTCCTTGTATTCGCTGTATTAATATTATTATCATGGTTGATAAAATACCCCGATGTAGTACCTGCACCTATTGAGATTACCACTGTAAATCCGCCTGTAACACTGGTTAGTAAAATGACAGGCCGGATAAATAAATTATATGTAAGTGACGGAGAAAAGGTTTTGCCGGGAAGACTCCTTGCAGTGATGGAGACTGCGGCATCAATAAGTGAAATAGATCTGCTCAGGACAATCATTGATACAATCAAAAAAGCTGATGCATTAGTAACTGAATCATTTCCTGATCTTTATGAGCTTGGTGAGCTCCAGGCATATTATGCATCCTTCATGAAGGTGCTTTCGGATTATAATACATATATAACCAATGATTTGTATGGAAATAAAATACAATCAATAACCGGGGAAATAGAAGGAATACAGGAATATATTGAAAGGATAAAGATCAAGGAGGATCTTGTCGCCCAGAATCTGGAGATAGAAAAAAGGAAATATGAAAGAGATTCAATACTGTATTCCGGCAAAGTTTATTCTGAGAGCGATATAGAAAATTCGAGACAATCATTTATCAGAACCAGCCTGGAACTACAGGAAGCCAGGCTTGATCATTCAGCCAAGGTAATTGAACTTGCTGAAAAAAGGCAGATGCTTCAGGATTACAGGATAAACAGACAGACCGATAAGGAGAAACTAATTTCCGCACTGGAGGAAGTATTACTGAACCTTAAAGCACAAATGAAGATATGGCAAAACAATTACCTTCTTATTTCTCCTGTTGAGGGCAAAGTGGCTTTTACTAAGTACTGGAGTGAAAATCAGTCTGTTACTGTCGATCAGCCTGTATTATCTATTGTACCGGAAGAGACTGGTGATTTCGTTGGTAGAATAAACCTGAAAATGCAACGATCCGGGAAAGTGAAGATTGACCAGATTGTAAATATTAAGCTGAGTGGATTCCCTTATCTGGAATATGGTATGATCAGGGGTGTAGTTAGTTCGAAATCTCTTGTGCCTTCCGGTGATGCCTATATAATAGAAATATTCCTTCCAAAAGGACTAACTACCCTGTATGGAAGGGAACTCGATTTTTCCCAGAATATGCAGGGAACGGCGGAAATAGTTACTGAAGATTTAAGATTAATTCAAAAGATTATTAATCCGTTCAGGTATCTTATATCCAGAAACAAAAGCAGATGATCAATTCTGCCTGTTACGTTTAGAATATGGTTCATAATCATCATCTTCTGAATGTGATGAGAATGATGATCCTGACCTCTGACCCGACTGCGGACCACCCGGTCCCTGCCCTTTTCCTTTGAACCTCCTGTACAGGCTGAATCCGAGCGCAATAAATGCAACGATTATTAATATTATTTCCGTTGAACTCATAGAATATTAATGTTGATTTCATAAAATATATTCAAATATATTACGAATATGTTACACTAAAGTTAAATAATCATTTGATTATTGATTTTACCTCCGTTTTCCGGCCCTTTCAACAATATTCACTGATTCATCAAATCATTATTAATTTAGCTAAATCTTTGTGTTTAATTTTTATTTCAATATTTTCGTACTCTGAAAAATTCATGGAATGCCATGACTTAGGCTGAGACAAGAAAGGATTGACTATGATCAAGAAAAATCCGGATGACTCTGTTCATGAAGAACAATCCGGGGCAGATGAGAATGCTGCCGGAACTGAGGAAACCACACAAGCTGAAAAAGCAAATGAAAATGACACCGAAGGTGAAAAAGAAAAAACAAAACCAGATGCAGAAACTAAAGAAGAACAGGAACATGATTCAGTGACCGAAGGAGGAAAAGAAGAAGAAGAAGAAGAAGTAGAAGAAGAAAAAGGAGAAGTCAAAGAAAAAGAAGAAGAAAAGGAAGAAGGGACGGAACCCGAAGTTGCAGAAGAAGAAAAGAAGGGAATAGAGGCAGAAAAGAACGCTGATAAGGGAGACGAAAAAGAAAAAGATGCAGAAGGTGTCATTAAAAAAGCAAAAAGCAGAGTAAAAACAGTTCATGAGGCAGAGTCGAAAGAAGAAGATGTAAAGGAAGAGGAAGCAGCAGATGCTGATGATACGGCTCTTCCACCGGTTGATTATTCGGGGTTCCCGAAAAATGAGCTGGTAGAAACATTGGCGCTTCTCATTGAAAACAGGCCGCCTGCTGAGATAAGAGGTGATATAGACCGTATAAAGGCTCTTTTTTATAAAAAGCTTAAAATTGAAGGTGAAGAGAGAAAGAAGAAATTTCTTGATGAGGGTGGCAAAATTGAGGAGTATCGTGCATGGGTCGATCCGCAGGAAGCAAAAGTAAAACACCTCCTTGAAAAATACAAGGAAAGAAAATCTGATTTCAACCGGGTACAGGAAGCAGAAAAATTTGAAAACCTAAAGAAAAAATATGACATAATTGACAGGATAAAGGAACTTGTCAATCGCGAGGAATCAATCAATAAGACATTTCAGGAATTCAGATCACTGCAGAATGAGTGGCATTCAATTGGTATTGTTCCACAAAGTGCCCTGAAAGACCTTTGGGAAAACTACCACCATAATGTCGAAATATTCTACGATTATATAAAGATCAACAAGGAACTGCGAGACCTTGATCTTAGAAAGAACCTTGAGGCAAAGATTCTGTTATGCGAAAAAGCTGAGGAGCTTTTCCTTGAGCCAAACCCGGTGAATGCCTTCAAATTGCTGCAGGAGTATCATAACCAATGGCGTGAAATAGGCCCGGTGCCCCTGGAATCAAAAAATGAGATATGGGAGAGATTTAAGGAAGCCACATCACAGATAAATAAACGGCATCACGAGTATTTTGAAAAGCAGAAAGAAGAACAACGCAAGAACCTGGAAGCCAAGATTGCAATTTGCGAAGAGGTAGAAGCCATTAATGCTCTTGAAATACACAATTTCAGGGAATTTGATGAAAAAGCAGAAAAAATTATCGCTTTGCAGAAAATGTGGAGGACAATAGGATTTGCTCCTAAAAAACAGAACAATAAGGTATATCAAAGATTTCGCGATGCCTGCGATACTTTTTTTGAAAAGAAGAGAGGATTTTATGCCAATAATAAGGAGCAGCAGCAAAACAACCTCCAGATGAAGATTGAATTGTGTATTCAGGCCGAAGCACTCCAGGATAATACAGACTGGAAAACTACATCGGATGCTCTTATAAGATTACAAAAAGAATGGAAAGCAATAGGTCCTGTACCTCGAAAACAATCAGAAAAATGCTGGAAACGCTTCCGGAAAGCATGCGACCATTTCTTCAACAAAAAAGCTGAATACTTTGCCGAACTTGATACTTCTTATGAAGATAATCTGAAAGAAAAAATTGCACTGCTTGAAGAACTTGAAAAATTTGAGCCGGGAACTGATGTTCAGACAGCATTCGAACGCCTCAAAGAGATACAGAAAAAATGGACTGATATAGGATTTGTGCCTTTCAACATGAAAGATGAAATCACGAACCGTTACAGAAATGCCCTGAACAAAGAATTTGATAAGCTGAAAATTGGTGATGAGGATAAGAGCATTCTGAAATATAAGAATAAGCTTGAAAATCTTCGTGCTAATCCCAAGGCTTTAAGAAAGTTGAGAAATGAAAGGGAGAAATTTGTTACAAAGATAAAGCAGCTTGAAGGTGATATTGTTCTGTGGGAGAATAATATAGGTTTCTTCGCTAAATCCCCTAATGCTGATACTATGATACGTGAGGTGGAAGAAAAAATCGATCATGCAAAGAAAATGATCAAGACACTGGAGGAAAAGGTCAAAATGATTGACCAGTCCGGCATTGATGAGTGATATGGATAATTTCAAATGACCATTAATTGATTTTATTGTTTTGAAAAAGGTTAAATATGTATTCATTACCGGTGGCGTTGCCTCTTCCCTCGGAAAAGGCACTATTTCTGCATCTCTGGCCTTACTTTTGCAGGCTCGTGGTCATTCGGTGACAATACAAAAGCTGGACCCTTATATAAATGTTGATCCCGGAACCCTTAATCCCTATGAACATGGCGAATGCTATGTCACTCTTGATGGCGCAGAAACAGATCTCGACCTGGGTCATTATGAGAGATTTCTGAATGTCCCTACTAGCAAAACCAATAATGTGACAACCGGTAGTGTATACCGATCGGTGATTGACAAGGAAAGGAGAGGCGATTACCTGGGAAAAACAGTCCAGATAATCCCTCATATCACAGATGAAATAAAGCGCCGGATAAAACTTGTGAGCTCAGGCGATAAATTTGAGATCGTTCTGACTGAAATTGGCGGAACTGTCGGTGACATCGAGTCCCTGCCTTATATAGAATCAGTTCGACAGATGAAGTGGGAACTAGGAGCACAAAACTGTATTGTAATCCACCTGACACTGGTACCCTTCCTCTCAACAACAGGCGAGTCAAAAACAAAACCGACACAACATTCTGTAAAGCTCCTTCTTGAAGAAGGAATCCAACCCGATATCCTCGTGCTGAGAACTGACAGGAGTCTTAATGCAGATATTAAAAGGAAAGTCGCTCTTTTCTGTAACGTGGAGGAAAATGCCGTCGTGGAGTCAGTAGATGTATCAACGATATACGAGGTGCCATTAAAAATGCTCGAAGAAAAACTTGATCAGACAGTATTACGTAAGCTTGGTCTGCCAATCGGGAATAAGCCTCCGCTGACAGAATGGAGGCAATTCCTCGACAGACTTAATAATCCAAAACATTCGGTAAGAATTGGATTAGTGGGTAAATATGTAGAGCTGGCTGATGCATATAAATCAATCTCTGAAGCACTTATACACAGCGGTTCCGCTAATGAATGTGAAATCGATGTTGATTTTATTCAATCGGAAGATATCAATGAAAAAAATGTTGAGGAACGACTCAATGATCACAATGGCATTCTTGTTGCACCGGGATTTGGATCCAGGGGAATTGATGGGAAAATAGCTGCAGCCAGATATGCCAGGGAAAATAATATACCTTTTTTAGGCATTTGCCTTGGGATGCAGTGTGCCGTAATTGAATTTGCCAGGAACGTACTTAAACTCGACGGAGCACATTCAACAGAAATTGATATCAAAACAAAATACCCGGTAATCGACCTTATGGAAGAACAAAAAAAAATAATCTATAAAGGCGGAACAATGCGACTTGGCGGTTATAAATGCATTATCAGCAAGAATTCTAAAACATTTGAGGCATACGGCAGGACTGAAATTGTTGAAAGACATCGTCACAGGTATGAATTCAATGACCGGTATCTTGATCAGTTTAAAAACAAAGGAATGATACCTGTGGGAATTAATCCTGAATCAGGATTGGTCGAGATAATCGAACTTGCAGAACATAAATGGTTCGTAGGGATTCAATTTCACCCTGAATACAGCAGTACTGTCATAAATCCGCATCCGCTCTTTATTAAATTCATAAAAGCTTGTATCGATAAATAGGTGATGTAATGTGGAATTAATAATATTTTATTGAGAAAGAATGGGAATGGACAAAAATACGATTATAGGTATTATCCTGATTATAGCAATTTTCATTGTTACAAGTGTTATAAATAACAGCCGGCATACCAGGGCTTTTGAGAAAGCTGTAACAGTGGCAGAAGCCGAAGCGGCTAAAGGGAACCTGGAACGGGCAAGGACAGAATATGTAAATGCTCTCAGGTATAAACCCAATAACCCGGAAGTTCTTGATAAGATCAGTGAACTGAATATTAAGCTTGGAATAACACAGGGTGAGCCGGAAAAGGATACAACACAGGTTGAAAAATTCCTTGAAGAGTCTCCAGTAGCTTCTGTCAAGGCTTCTCCGGATGCAAGCCAGTATGGCGTTTTTGCAGAAGCCGCACAGGGTAGTGACGAGTTAATAATCCTTGAGAATAACAAGATTGAATTAAAGATATCTCCCAGGGGGGGACGTGTTTATTCGGCACGACTGAAAGAGTATACTACACATGACTCACTTCCATTGATACTTTTCTCGGGTGATTCAACAGATTTTGGCTTTAATTTCTTTACCGCTGATAACAAAGCGGTACTGACTAATGAACTCTTTTTTACACCGGAAAAGGAAAAGAAGCATTTTATAGTCGAATCGGAACCACAAAGTGTAGTTCTCAGACTTCCGGCCGGCGATGACAGGTACATAGAATACAGGTATACTCTGGCTCCCGAAAAATATAGCATCGACTTTGATGTCACCTTTAAGAACCTCAATGATATTTTACCGGCCAATCAGAATAGTATCACTCTCGACTGGCGGATGTATATACCTCAGCAGGAAAGGGGACGACAGAATGAGGAGAATTATACAACAATAAAGTATAAATACTACCAGGATGAAGTTGACCAGATAAGACTCCGCCAGCAGAAGGAGCTTGAAAAGGCGGATATAACCACCAAACTCAGCTGGGTTGCTTTCCAGGATCAGTTTTTTTCATCAGTTCTCATAACCGATAATTTTTTCCTGAATGGCATGGTTACTTCCTCAAGAACTCTTACATCAGAGAAGTACATCCGTTATTTTACTGCCGAAGTAGGGGTGCCGTTTGATCCGGGACCGGAAACTACAATAGCTATGAGATTATATTATGGGCCCAACCACATCTCGACACTGAGAAAGGAGGGCCTGGAACTTGATAAAATAGTCTTCCTTGGTAAAAATATTATTGGATGGATCAGCCGGTTTGTCATTATTCCTGTTTTTAACTGGCTTGAAAAGTACATACGAAGCTATGGTCTTATAATCCTCATACTCACCATCTTAATTAAAATTGTACTTTTCCCGTTAACCTTTAAATCATACCAGTCACAGGCAAAAATGCAAATTTTAAAGCCGATGGTTGAGGAGCTTGGGAAGAAATTCCCGAAAAAGGAAGATTCAATGAAGAAGCAGCAGGCAACAATGGATTTGTACAAGAAAGCCGGCGTAAATCCGATGGGAGGATGTCTTCCTATGCTCCTGCAGTTCCCGATCCTTTTCGCCATGTTCAGATTCTTTCCTGTATCGATTGAACTGAGACAGGAACATTTTCTATGGGCAACTGATCTCTCTACATATGATTCAATTCTGGATTTGCCGTTTAGAATACCCATGTATGGCGACCATGTAAGTCTTTTTACGCTTCTGATGACGGCATCATCATTACTGACGATGAAGATGACAGGCTCGTCTCCGGGCCAGGATCAGCCTGGAATGAAGGCTATGACATATATGATGCCGGTAATGTTCATGCTTATCCTGAATTCCTTTCCAGCAGGACTGACATATTACTATTTCCTGGCTAATATATTAACGTATCTGCAAAACATGATATCCAAACGTTTTATTAATGAGGATAAATTACTGACAACCCTGGCAGAAAACAGGAAGAAACCGGCAAAGAAATCAAAATGGCAGCAGCGGCTTGAACAGGCTGCAAAACAAAGGGGCATATCGCCACATAGAAGATAGTCTTTCCCGTATATTTACTATTGCAGCCTTTTTGGTATTAACCAATGCTTACTGTGGTTTTAATATGCTTTAGTGAGTTATTTTGCAGGCTGATCAGAAAATGTAAATGTTATTTTTTAGTTAAAAAACATTAAAACCAATAACTACTTTAGGAAAATAGCCTATTTTTATTTGATGATTATCCGATCAAATGGGAAAAAAATTCAAAAACAAAGATTTAGCAGCTAAACTTGGTGTTTCAGGTACCCTTGTATCGCTTGTACTTAATAATAAAGCCGACCAGCATGGCATAAGAAAGGATACCCAGGAAAAAGTACTCGCTATGGCCCGACAAATGGGATTCTTTAATGCACCTGATGATAATAAGGAAACGACCTCACCGGTTGAAGAGAAACCCGGCGTAATAGGAATGATTGTACCTTCTATGAGTGACCCCTTTATTACAGGAATAACACCTTATCTTCAAAAAGCTTTTGCAAGTATCGGCCTAGGATTTTCAATAATTACAAAAGATCCGGATGATCAGAGATATGACAGATTAACCAATGCTTTCAGGAAGTTTTTCAGTGGACTGGTTCTTGTTGGTGAAGCTGCAGATGATTCTACGATCCGAACATTGCGTTCGGCAGAATATCCGTTTATTCTGCTTGAGAAATCAGTAAAAACACTGCGGCTGAGTACAGTAACTACCGATTCATCATCCGGCGCCAGGCTTATTGCAGAACATATTGCAAAACTGGGTTATAAAAATATTATCATAACAACTGACCGCAAATCATTCAAGGCAGATACAAATACTCTGAATGAAATCGACAATGCACTCGGTCAGTTCGAGAGTATTAACACTCCCGCTATTGTTGACATTGATATCAAGGGAACAAGTGATGATATCGATTTTTCTGATCTGGAAAAACTCCTGCGACCTCCTTTTCGTGCCGATGTCATTATAGCTCTTCATGCTTCTTTTGTATATCCGTTAATGTCTTTTATACGAAAAAGAAAATTACGTGTTCCCCAGGATGTTGCTATAATATCAATGGAAGAAGGTACGGGATTCGATTTAATGGTCTCACCAATAACATGCCTCAGGAAACCGCTGCCGGGAATGGCAATTAAAGTTGCAAATATGATATGGTCGGAGGTAAAAAACTCAGGAAAAAGCAAATTCAAACGTCAGGTTAATTTGACCCCGGAGCTTATTGTTAGAAATTCCTGCGGTACTCTCTAAAATAAATTCACCTATATTTGTTTTGTTTTTAAAAATTCCTGCCTTTCTGAAATCCTTTACTGACAATAACAATTAAAGAGTAGATCAGGAATGATTTGTCGGAAATCAACATGCATCCTTATGAGATGCAGCCTTTTTTTTCATGCTGTCCTTCAACGGCAATTATATGCCTTGATAGCTGTTTGTTTTATATCAACTCTGATAATCTCTTGTGTTGGCAGAAAGAATGATAATGTTCAATCCGGAGCACCAAAAAGTGAGGGAATCGTAACCATCGCAGAAAGATATTCTCTCAACAAAACCGATAGCTGTATCATACTGACAATAAATGATCCATGGCAGGGAGCTGCAGGTATAAAACATACATACTACCTGATAAACAGAAATAATGAAGTTCCTCTGAAAGTGGATCCGTCAGAAGTTATTTATATTCCGGTACAAAAAATTATTTGCATGTCAACGACACATCTGGCAATGTTGGCAGCTCTCAATGAAAGGCATACTATTGCCGGGGTATCAGGAACAGGTTATATATTTGATGAAAAGATTACGGCTATGATAGAGGCGGGACTGATAAACGATATAGGTTATGAATCGGGATTGAATAACGAATTGATTATCAGAATCTCTCCGGATTTGATTATGTTGTATGGAATAGGCAGTGAATCAGCCGCTTATATTGGTAAATTAAGAGAACTGGGCACACAGGCTCTGTTTAATGCTGATTATCTCGAGGAGGATCCTCTGGGAAAAGCTGAATGGATAAAATTATTTGGTGCTTTGTTTTGCAAAGAGAAAATGGCTGATTCAATCTTTACATCAGTTGTTGCATCATATGATCAGATAAAGGAATACGTAAAGCAAAACGCCGGTGAAATACCGGATGTCCTTCTCGGACTTCCTTTCCGGGATGCCTGGTATATCTCGCCGGGCAATTCTTATATTAGCAGACTTATTGAGGATGCAGGAGGAAGCTATCTGTGGCATGATACCGAATCATCAGTTTCGATGCCATATGGGCTGGAGGATGTCTTTATGAGATCTCTTGAGGCAGATTACTGGCTGAATACAGGCATAGCCGGATCAAAAAAGGAAATAGCTTCAATAGATCAGCGGCTAAAGAATCTGCCATGTTTTATTAACGGCAATTTGTACAATAACAATAAGAGAATATCGCCGGAAGGAGGCAATGATTACTGGGAAAGCGGTGCTCTTTACCCTGACTTGATTCTGAAAGATATTGCAACGATATTGCATCCTGAATTATTTAGAAACAGGGAACTTTATTATTACCGGAAAATAGAATAATAAGGATACCGGTGAAGACTGACAATAATATATTAGCTGTAAAAGTACCGGAACCGGGAGGTAAGATCACAACTATCTTTACCCTGTTGGCTATTATACTGGTAATTGCCTTCATCCTTGATATTTTTATAGGGTCGGTGTCTATTAAACCTGCAGAGATACTCAGGGTTTTTGCAGGTACTGCAGATACAAATATTGAAACAATAATCCTCAGATTCAGGCTGCCAAAAGCCATTACTTCACTTACTGTCGGTGTAGCTTTGTCAATAAGCGGACTGCAGATGCAGACAATTTTCCGAAATCCGATGGCCGGGCCTTATGTCCTGGGAGTAAGCTCCGGGGCAAGCCTGGGCGTTGCACTTGTAATACTTGGTTTTTCTGCAAGCTTTGTCCCGGGGAACCTCCAGAATTTCGGCAACTGGGTTCTTGTAATATCGGCATGGGCAGGAGCAGGAGTAGTAATGATACTGATCATGTTTATCTCATCCCGAATTAAGGAGATTATGACAATCCTGATCATCGGGATAATGCTGGCAAGCGGTATCTCGGCCATTGTCAGTATAATGCAGTATTTCAGCAGTGAAACTATGCTGAAAACATATGTAATCTGGACTATGGGAAGTCTCGGTAACCTTTCAGGTGGACAGCTGAAAGTACTTACAATAACTGTTGCTGCAGGTACAATTATAAGTATAGCTTCTGTTAAGATACTGAATGCTTTGCTGCTCGGAGAGAATTATGCGGGTAGTATAGGGCTTAATATCAGGTTATCACGATTGCTGATTTTTGCCTGCACAAGCATACTGGCGGGAAGTGTTACAGCTTTCTGCGGCCCGATAGGATTTATTGGAATTGCGGTTCCTCATATTGGAAGGAACCTGTTCAGGAGTTCTGATCACAAAATACTGGTCCCGGGAACAATTATGGCAGGTGGGATTATAATGCTTATCAGCGATATTATATCGCAGCTTCCGGGTAACGAAAATATCCTTCCGGTGAACTCTGTTACATCGTTGATTGGAATCCCGGTTGTGATATGGGTAATACTTCGCAGAAGGAAAGAAACTGGTATATTCTGATGGATACAGAAAGTAATAAAATCATACTTCTTGAGTCATTACGAATTGGTTATGCTGCAGGGAAACATACGAAGGAGCTTATACCTCCAATCACAGCCTCTTCAGATAGTGGTGAGCTTATTGCCGTTATCGGCAGAAACGGTATTGGAAAAAGTACTCTGCTTCGTACGTTGACAGGATTACAGGAATCCCTGGGAGGCCGGATATTTCTAAATAATAAAAACATTTGCGAATATAACCGAATGGATCTGGCTCGAAAAATCGGATATATATCGACTGAAATTGTCAGGGCAAGCAATATGACTGTTTTTAACCTTGTTTCACTTGGCCGGTTTCCTCATACAAACTGGCTGGG
>Ga0315533_1000656_pt1 | contig 28474 bp, 25 predicted proteins | sample SalMarSW160130MG_FD_203081 | JGI IMG/M metagenome (GOLD analysis project Ga0315533, IMG submission 203081) | Salt marsh sediment microbial communities from the Plum Island Ecosystem LTER, Massachusetts, United States - Salt Marsh Sediment SW1601-30 ...
AAGGACAGTAACTCATTTCAGTCTCCCTCATCAGAGGCGGTTGTCCAAGCAATCATAATTGTAGCACTTGCAGAGGAATTCCTCGCTCCAGTTTGGCTAGTAGTTGTCTCATTATCAGGGATGCTACTATCGGCAAATGAGGTGGTCGTATCAGACACCACCAACGGAGGTAACCCAGCTAGTATAAGGACCAGCACTACCAAGGCAATCAAAAGAATTAGCCTCTTCACTTCCTCTTAATTCGATTATACCACCAGCCAGTCTCAAATAGAATAGGTTGTTCCCAGACGGTAATGAAAGGGCTCACAGTCACCGTGGTAACATTTCGATGGATTGTGTGGCTCGGACAAACAAAGTCAGGCCCTGCACCCGTCCTCCATAGTTGCTGGGCCGATTTGACGCTTTGAATAGCAAGCATTAAAATTCATTGAAGAAGAGCTGTCGGCACGGCGATATCTTCGGAAACTGTCAGTGCCACAATCTAACCATTCGGAGTCCAGACATTGCATGGGCGTATTATATGAAGTCCTTGGATCGAGATGATTGTCGAAGGCCGGTAAAATGGTCGCAGGAGGAATACTGTTATGGAAAATAGTGACGTAACGTGGGCGCAGAACATCGTTGACAGGTGGGCAATAAAGAAGGCAGGCAAAAGCAGCTAGCAAAGGCGAAGATATCAATAAGGCTCAGGTCCGGTACTTTGATCAGGACTGGCTAAGGAAAGCCCAGATTGTGAAGGAAAAAGGGGTGAGAGACGAGGTAGTAGCAATACCGTCTGATGAAATGCAGTAAATACAGAAGGAGGTAGCACAAAAGATGGAGTACGAGGTTTTAAGTCCTTGGGGTGAAGTTGATGCGGTGCCACCGATGGGTCTTCAGCCCCGGGTGGGAGATCTAAGTGACAAGACAATCGGCCTGTTTGCCGGTTTCAAAGGACACTGGGTCCTCATCCTGAGGGAAGTTGAACGACAACTGAAGGAGAGATTTCCCGGGGCAAAGTTTAATCATTATCAGTATCCCAAAGATATGTCGTCTACTCGCGATGTTTGTGAAGTCGCTAACGATGATGAGTATCGGCCCTCATTTGAAAAGTGGCTAAAGGAGGTTGATACCGTTGTCAGCGGTAATGGTGATGCTGCGTCTTGTGCCTTGACCCTTGCGTACAATACATCTTTCATCGAAAAGATGGGCAAGCCAGCGGTCATGCTGGTGAATGAAACTTTAGTGACTATTGCCCGGACAGGAGCATCAGTAAGAGATGTGCCCGGGCTGCGGTTTGTTCAAACAACTATCCCTGACCTGACAGGGTTCTTTTCCTTTGAAGGCGTGGTAGAAGCTATCATTCGACCGGGGGTCGCCGCCATTATTGATGAAATCATTGCAGCCCTCACTGAGCCGCTAACTAAAGAGGAGAAGAGTCCGGCCCGGAAGGCAGCGGAATCATCAAGGATCGTTTTCAAAGGTAGCTTGGAAGAAGTGAACAGGTTCTTCTATCAGAGAGGCTGGGCTTTCGGTATGCCTGTAATACCGCCAACAGAAGAAGCTGTCCGGGAGATGCTGGCGGGAACAGATTTGCCAGCTGACCATGTCGTGGCTAGGATTCCGCCTATGTTAGGCAAGGCAACGGTAGAAAAGATCGCAGTTAATGCAGTTATGGCCGGATGTCTCCCAACCTATATGCCGGTGTTGATAGCAGCAGTCCAAGCGTTAGGGGACAGGCCCAAAATATGGCTGGAGGGCTATACATGTAGCGTAGCATCATGGGCTCCCCTGTTATGCATAAGCGGCCCGATACGCCGTGACTTGCATGTGAACAGCGGGGTTAACCTTATGAGTCCCTATTATAGAGCTAACGCCGGCATTGGACACGCCCTGGGCCTTATGATCATGAACATCGGCGGGACACGGCCGGGGATGGAGGATCTGTCGTTTGTAGGGCATGAAGGAAGGTATGGCATGTGTATTGCCGAGAACGAAGAGGAGAGTCCGTGGCAACCACTCCACGTAGATTACGGATTCAATAAAGAGGATAGCACTGTCACCCTTTTTTGGTATAATGGCCGCCAGTACCTGGGTAGTGCGGGAAATGCTGCAACTATATTGCGGCGTCTATGCGATAACATTAATGTGTTTGCCTGGGACCCGGGATGCGTGCTTATTATGCTTCCGTCGACTGCCAAAGCCTTAGCCAACGCAGGCCTGACAAAGAAAGATGTCATCTCCTACTTGGTGGAGTATGCCCGCTTACCAGCCGCGGATGTCAATGTACGATGGTTCAAGGAAAGCCATCACGAGCCAAAGGAATTTTTGTTACCACTTGATGACCCTACACGGTCTATGCGCAAATTCTATAGTTCCAAGCATACCGCAATTGTCGTTGCTGGCTTAAGTTACTCGTGGGGGACAGTATCATACAGTGGTGGTGGTACACATGGCACCATAGTGACTAAGAAGGTAGAGCTACCGGCAAATTGGGATAAGTTGGTGGGGAGATACAAAGACATAGTGCCAACATATGCCCCTTACTAGGGCTAAAACATACTGAGGCCCCTGAAAAAAGGCAGGCAAGGGCTTGACAAGAACTGAGGAGAGTTGGAGAATTTTGGTAGCATCGATTTGTCCGAAAACGACTGAACCAATACGGATAATTGAATCTTTATCAAGGAGGTAAGATATGGTTGAACAGAAATGTGAATATTGTGGGCGTCCTATTAAGGGAGAGCCCGAAATCAGGACACGTAGAAGCAAGAAACATGTATATTGTTCTGAGTTCTGCTTCAGATTGCACTTCTATGACGCTCCTACTATTTCATATGACGACCTGCAAAATATGTACAGGCTTCGATGTATTAACGTCAAGCTAGACTAGATTCAGAAAATAAGCATAAAAGGAGGAGCAAAATGGTTACAAAATCAGACGATCTGGTTGATAGTATTATCGAAACTGACTTTTTAATAATTGGTGGCGGTTTAGTGGGAAGCATGGCTGCTCTTCGTGCTGTAAAGAATAGCAAAAATATTGATGTTACTATAATTGATAAAGCTCGTATGGAATATAGTGGTGACGGAGTAGGCATTGATAATTTCCTCCAGCTTCCCCTTCATAAAGAAGATATTGGTAAAGACGTTTCTGGGACTGATGCCAGGAAAGCTACATTTGGCGCCGCTAGAATGAAGGGGCTCAAAAGTGCCAAATTAGATGCTATTGCGCTAAAAAATGCTTACATATCGTTACCAATGTTAGAGGAAATCGGTGTTCATGTTCGAGAAGACGATGGTTCCATTAAGGTAATTCAGGGTTATAGGAAAGGAACTGTCTGGGGGCGTGTTGAATATGATAAAAATGGAAAACCGACAGAGCCTTTATTTGGAACCCTCTCCAGAGGCTCGGACCTTAAAATGAAACTAGGAACTGCGGTTCGTAAAAAGGGAATTCGGGTCTTAGATAGAACAATGTTGACTAGCATAGTAACAAAGGATGGAAAGGCGATTGGTGCAACTGCACTTAACGTAAGAACGGGTGAGTTCTTATTTTTGAGAGCCAAGGTAGTTCTCTTAGCGACTGGTACAATGGCACGGTTATATCCATATCCGTGGGCACCTTTTCCAAATCGTTTGTTTTATACTTTAATGTCTCCTGTACTTGATGGAGGTGGTCATATTGGTGCGTTAAATGTCGGCGCTAAGCTCTATTGTATGGAGATGTGTACCGTCTATATTGTTTCAAAAGGCATGAATCACAGTAGTGCAGGTGGTGCCTGCAATTGGTTTTTTAAGATGTATAATTCAAAAGGTGAATGTCTTGAGGATAAATATCCTGGAAAAATAGTTACCAAAGCGGGAGGCATGATCCCGGGAGTTAATTTTCTTTTTGCCCCAAATATGCAGAATCCCGGGGTTGAGCGGGACGTAATTATGTCAGCAAAAGATAAAGCCACTCCTGATGAAGTAGCAGCTGTCTATTTTGTGGCGGCAACTGAACCGCCAAAGGCACTCAAATTTCATAAACTTGCTGGAGGGCTTACAAATGAGCGTCCTGCTGAATGTATTCCAGTGCTGGCCGGAATAGGTATGGCTACTGGTGGTGTTCTACGTGAGAATGAGTATTCTGAGACGGGCGTAAAAAATCTATTCGCTGCTGGCAATGTTACAGGTTCCGGTAGTACACGTGGATTTACTTGGGCATGCCTTATCGCTGACCATGTTTCCCAGTTAATCCGAGACCAAAAACAGGAAACAATTGGTAGCGATCAGACAAAACAAATAGAAGAAACACGCAAATGGGTGTTTGCGCCACTAGGTCGAAAAACAGAGTATTATAAAGTCAACCCATTAGAATTGGAAGATTACGTAAGACAAGTAAATTATGATTATATTGGTATACGTAAAACTAAACCTAAATTAGAGCGCGCCATTGACCTCATAAGACTTGTCAAAGAAGGAGCTGTTCCGTTATTAGTAGCAAATAACGCGCATGAGCTTATGCGTGCTATTGAAGTTCAGAACATTATCGAGATTTCAGAATTACATGCGCAGTCCTCCTTGCTGAGAGACGAAAGCCGCTTGATCCCTATACATTACCGTGAAGACTATCCTGAACTCGATCCGAAGTGGGATGGTAAGATTATAACTGCGAGAAAGGTGGCAGGTGAAATAAAGTACGATATAGAAAATCTTTACTAAGGAGGTAGATAAATGTATAGTGTTGAAATTAACTACGGTCCAAAAATTGACTATAGATATTGTAACGGTTGTGGCGCTTGTTATGAAAATTGTCCGATGGATATTTTTGGCTGGGATGAAGAAAAACAGATGCCCTTTATAGCATATCCGGGAGAATGTTCGTTCTGTTGTTTCTGTGAAAGTATGTGCCCTGAAGTGGCAATAGACGTTTGTATACCTTTGCATCATCTACTTGATTTTGGTATTTCACCGGTGACTTTGAGCAAAAAAGTGGGTTTTTACGAGGAGGATATTGGTGGAGAAGCTGGGACTGAATCATGCTAAGCCATTTGTCCACGATTGTCAAAAGCCCAAGGATGCCGAGAATGTCCTTTTTGAGATGGTGGAAGGTGCGATGAATAAACTGAAGGCGAAGGGCTATAAGGATAATGAGATAGTCATCGGCTTTCTTGATGAAACTTTGCCTCAGAACTAAGCAAACACAGTGAGGGTTCCATCCTCTGGGAAACCCCACATTTTAGAAAAATATGGACAGGCTTAAGGCCAATGCTATGGCCTACTATAGCTTGAACGGAAAAAGTGTGACATCCTTTCCTCGAGATTCGAAGAGGGAAAGGGCTATAGACTTCTTGAGGAAGGTGAGCAAGGAAAACCGTGGGAAAGGTATCCTGATCGTCTTGGACAACTTTAAAAGCCACAAGGCAGAGGCAGTGACGAAGGAGGCTGAAAGGCTAAGGATGGGGCTTATTTTCCTCCCTTCGTATTCTTTCCGACCTGAATCCGATAGAATACGCCTGGAAGAGCATCAAAGGGGTCATCTCAGCAACGTTTATAAGGCTATTGACGATATGCAGAATGTCATCAAGGAGGCTTTTTGCCGGCTCTCTCGAATGATTAGCTTTGCTACTGGATGGGGTGATATACTATTAACTAAGAGCGAAAACTAAGCTCTTACAAAATAACCAGCAACGCCGAAATTTGAACGGAAAATCAGAATCTTGTAGCATATACTAATTAACAGGATTTTAACATCAGTAGCATATAATAAAGATTTATAAAGATAAAGGAAGGAGGTGATGAGGAGCGATTCTACGACGAGAAGCTTATCTAAGGTAGCAGAACCAAATTATAAGTGAAAGGAGGGATGTGTATGGGTGTATGACGGAAAGATGCGATGCAGTTTTGAAAATTTTAAGAAAGGAGGAGAAAACAATGAGGAATAGAATACTTTTTATCTCGTTAGCGGTGGTGCTAGCTATCAGCCTGGGTGTCGTCGGCTGTACGACCGAGCCGGAGCCGGAGGTCCCCGGGCCAGAGGGAACCCTCGTCATTGCGCGGGCCAGTTTGTCCCATGAAACCTTTCTGCCCTGGACCGGCGGTGCCATAGAGAAGAACTACCTCTCCGGCACGATATATGAATCATTGACACTGAGGGATAGAGACGGCAAAATGCTGCCCTGCCTGGCCACCGATTGGGACCTGTCAGAGGACGGGAAAACGTGGACTGTGACGCTTCGAGGGGACGTCTCATTCCATGACGCCGCGGGTAACGACTGGGGTACCATGACTTCGGAAGATGTTAAGTACACTTTTGAAAGATTGATGGGTGAGGATTCCATTTCGCACATAAAGGGCTCGCTCACGGGAGGAAACGGAATAGAATCTATAGAGACTGATGGTGATTACAAGGTCATCTTTCACCTGAAGGGTCCAAACGTCGCGTTCATGAACACATGCACCGGTCCGGACATGAATGGTGTCGTCTGCAAGGCGTATCTTGACCAATACGGCGACGAGGTGGCAGCTTCCAACCCTGTTGGAACTGGTCCATACGTCCGGGATGCGCATGTAGTTGGGGGGTATATCCAGCTGCGGGCCATTGATGATTATGAAAACCACTGGCGCATGGGTGGAGTGTCGGACGTCACCAAGTACTTCGAGTACCTCAAATTTATGGTTGTGCCGGAGGTTAGCGCCCGGGTGATTGGCTTGTTGTCAGGCGACTACGACATGGCCGAAATCGGCGCTGAAGTAGTTAACCAAGTAGAGGGACAGCCAGGCGTTGCCGTACTGCCTGACATAGAGGTTATTCTTGCCACTGACGTTATCCGGTTTGGGGGCCTTGATAAATTAGACTTATTTTGTGAGCCTCCGCGCTACGATCCGACAAACCCATGGGCGGATGAGACTGTGGTTGGAGATACTACAGCCGGTGTGCTAGTTCGCCGGGCTATGAACCTGGCAATTGATAGGGAAGAGATGGTGGATACTATTTACGAAGGTGTGGGAATTCCGGCTGTGGCTTCAATGAGCATACCGGAGTGGATGACGACGCTGGAACCTTACGATTGTGATCCTGAGCTGGCGGAAGACCTTCTGGATGACGCAGGTTATCCTCGCAGTGCTCCGGAGGCGGTAGATCGTTTCTCAATTACGATTATAGCCGACGAGCGCTATTCAGCCGAGATTGTGACCTTGGCCGTGGCGGATTACTGGGAGGCGGTCGGGATTGATGTCACAATTGAAAACTCGCTCTGGAGTACTCTGAGACCGGCCTGGGCAGCAGGCGACCTGAACACCGGATATGCTTGGACGCACAGAACACCTCCGACATCGCTCGACCCGATGCTGGCAATAAACATGGCCTTCGATCCGGCGGCTGTGCTTGGCGATTACTCGGACGAGGATACGGAAGCCCTGAGAACGGCGATAGCTGGGGAGCTTGACCCGGCCCAGAGGACCCAATACGTGGAGGACCTGGGTGAGTACGCACATGACGCGGCGACACAGATTTTCCTGGTCGCCGTGTATGGGCCTATAGGCGTCAGCACAGAGCTTGCTGAACCGCGTGACGTGTTCGACCTGAAGGAGAACATCGAGCAAATCCATCGCAAGTAGGCGTGCGTGAATGAGAGAGGAGAATTCTCTTAGGCAACACAAGGAGTTTGAGAGAGTAGAGTAACTAGCGAAGATGGCTCCGGCTACAATGGAAGAGGTGCAAAGAGAGAGGCACTAAATCTAAGTAGACGGAGCCATCAGTATGCCAGTTTCTAGCTCAGATTTTTGTAGTTGCCCGATTTATCAGGCCCGGCTGCCCAATGAAAATTAGGCGACTACATTTTTAAACAGCTGACTTCGTCAGCCTCGCATGTATGAAAGCCTGTAGGAGCGGGGCTCGTCCCCGCCCCAGGCGGAATGGAAAAAGGGATTGTCGAATGTAGAGAAAAACTAATTATGTTATACCTCTCTATTTGTTTGACAAATAGCAAACGGGAGTGGTAATAGTAGATACAGAAGGCATAGTGGCTACGAATGAAGGATGCCAAAATGGATAGTTGGGTGTACGGGTTGAGCTAGGGAGTTCGATAAAGGGAGTATTTGATGACACGTTTTCTTCTGATACGTATAGGACAGGGAATCATCGTGTTGTTTCTAATGAGTATGCTTGTATTCGGCATGACCAGGCTGACCGGAAATCCAGCCGTTCTAATGGTACCTGAGTACGCGACACAAGAAGATATCAGGTACTGGGAAGAGAAACTGGGACTTGACAAGCCGCTCCCTGAACAATATGGAATCTTCTTATCCAACGTCCTGAAAGGGGATTTTGGGGCTTCGCTCAAGAGTCACCGACCGGCCCTTGAAGTCTTCCTTGAGCGCCTACCGGCAACGGTACAACTCTGTGGCTCTGCATTGTTGCTGGCCCTCGCCCTTGGATTTCTATTTGGCATTCTGGCGGCAGTTAAGAGGGGTACTTCTCTTGAATCCTTGTTCATGATACTGGCTTTACTTGGACAATCAGCACCTTCTTTTGTTGTAGGCATTCTGTTTATGTACTTTTTCGCACTGCGACTAGGGCTCTTGCCGGCGGCAGGGTATGGCGGGATAAGCCACCTTATATTACCAGTTATAACGCTGTCCTTCTATTTCGTAGCTGCTATTACCCGCTTGTTACGGGGCAGTATGCTGGATAATCTGGGGAGAGACTATATCAGGTTGGCAAGGATAAAGGGGTTGAAGGAAAGGACTGTAATTCTGAAACACGCTTTGAAGAACAGCGTCATTCCAGTCATTACCTATGCGGGCCCTCTCAGTGTGACCATGATAACCGCCGCGCTCGCCATAGAGGTGGTATTTGGCTGGCCAGGAATCGGGCGGCTAGCTTTCGATGCTACGATTGGCAAGGACTTCCCCGTGATTCAGACCACAGTTTTGATCCTGTGTGCCGCTCTGGTATTCGTTAACCTTATTGTGGATATTCTGTATGTATGGATCGACCCTCGTATCAGGTTCTGGAAATAGGAATAATAGGGGTACGGAAGGATAAGCATGAGACAATTACATAGGGGTGTCAAGTGATGTGGCGATCTCCGGCTATCATTGTTGGCCTTGTTATTATAGCGGTATTATTGGTACTAAGCATTGGTGCTCCCTATATAAGTCCGCATGATCCCTTGAAAGTGCACCTGAGGGACCGGCTGCTTCCTCCGGCGTGGATGGAAGGAGGCAGCAGCACTTATCCCCTGGGAACTGATCCTGTAGGGAGAGACATACTAAGCTGGATTATTTGGGGTACCAGAACTTCGTTCTTGCTCAGTGTACTACTTGTTTTTATCACAGCTGCTATAGGCACGAGTTTAGGCATCATGTCAGGCTACCTGGGCGGCAGAGTAGATACATTCATAATGAGAGTGGTGGACCTGACTATGTCATTCCCGATTATTCTCTTCGCCTTGATGCTGGCTGTCATCCGGGGTCCCAGCATTATGACAGTCTCTCTCATCATATGCTTGACTATCTGGGCTGGTTTTGCCAGGATGGCCAGGGGCGAAACGTTAAGGGTGAAGAACAATGAGTTTATAGATGCGGCCAAGGTGATGGGGGTTTCCAAGTTCAGAATAATGTTGAGACATATATTCCCCAATGCAATGACCCCTATCATTGTGCTGGGGACATTAAACATTGGTAGGACTGCCCTTTTTATATCGACACTCAGTTTCTTGGGCGCTGGTATCCCTACAACTATCCCCGACTGGGGCAATTTGATTTCTATGGGACGGGATTATCTGCTTAGAGCTCCGTGGGTTACCATAATCCCGTCCGTGGCTATCCTCGTGGTCGTTCTTTGTTTCAATATGATGGGGGATAGGCTCAATGAGTATCTTAATCCGGAAATACGAACCAAGATCCCTGTCAGGTGAGTCGGCAGTGATTGGTTTCTTACGGCTGTCGGCATCACCTATCCTATTTGATGGGATTAAAAGAGGGTGCTTATGGGTGAACCGTTACTGCAGGTAATCGACCTAAGAACATATTTCATGATAGGGGGACCGCCGGTAAAGGCGGTAGACGGAGTGAGCCTTTGTGTGGACGAGAATGAAACTCTCGGTCTTGTTGGTGAGTCCGGATGTGGTAAGAGCATTACCGGTCTGTCTATCTTAAGACTGGTGCCGCCACCAGGACAAATTGTTGGGGGGAAGATACTCTTCAAAGGCAGGGATATTGTATCCATGAAAGAGAAAGAAGTGCGGAAGCTTCGAGGCAGGGAAATATCTATGATTCTCCAGGACCCACAAAGCTCCTTAAACCCTCTATTTCTAGTGGGGGACCAAGTAGGGGAAGCATTAGCTATCCATACGAAACTCGAAAAAACCAAGATTATGGCTAGGGTGATAGAATTGCTGAGACTAGTGAGGATTGCAGCACCGGAACAGCGGAAAAACGATTATCCACACCAGCTCAGCGGGGGCATGAAGCAAAGAGTTGCTGGCGCAATAGCCATATCATGTCAGCCAGGTTTACTCATTGCTGACGAACCCACCACATCTTTGGATGTGACAATACAGTTACAGTACTTAGAACTCCTAAAAGACCTTCAGAGACAATTTGGCATGGCCCTGATATTTATTACGCATGACTTTGGAATCGTCGCTACCATTTGCGATCGAGTAGCAGTGATGTATGCTGGCAAGATTGTTGAGACGGCTTCAACACGGGATATTTTTGATCATCCGGCTCATCATTACACAGATGCTCTGCTAAAATCTGTGCCAAAACTCGAGGTTGATGTTGACAGGTTAGCTTCGATTCCAGGACACCCACCTACTGGACTTGATAGTTCATTTGTGGGCTGCAAATTTGCTCCCCGGTGTGCCAAGCGCAGTAAGAAATGTGGTGATGAGGAGCCCCAGCTCGTGACGCTACACAACGGTCATTCTGTAAGATGCTGGTACCCAAAGGAATCGTGATGAAAGAAGCTATCTTAGAAGCTCAAGGAATCAAAAAGTATTTCCCTGTGACCAAGGGGATAATCCGGTTAAGAATAGATGGATGGGTAAAAGCGGTCGATGGTGTAGATTTGTCGATTCAGTCCAGAGAAAGCATTGGATTAGTGGGTGAGTCCGGCTGTGGCAAGACAACGATAATGAGGTTACTTCTAATGCTGGAGGATTTAACCGGCGGGCACATCTTATATAGAGGAAAGGATATCGCGAAGTGCAGTCCAAAGGAGCTGGCTCAATACCGCAAAGAGGTTCAACCCGTCTTCCAAAACCCGTTTTCTTCCCTTGACCCAAGAATGAAGGTCAAAAATATCGTGAGCGAGCCACTTTCGGTGGACCGTTCTTTGCCCAAGGATGAGACCAAGGAGAGAACCTATCATGCATTAGAGGTCGTTGGACTAAGTCGAAATGATGCTAAGAAGAACCCTACTGAGTTTAGCGGGGGGCAAAAGCAGAGAATAGCAATTGCACGAGCCCTGGTTTCCAATCCAGGGTTAATTCTCCTGGACGAGCCGGTATCTTCGCAGGATGTATCCATTCGGGCCCAGATATTGAACCTCCTAAGAGACCTGAAGGAAAGAGAGGATTTTGCTTACCTGTACATTACACATGATTTAGCCACTGTGAAGTATATGTGTGAGAGGGTTCATGTTATGTATCTTGGCAAGATAGTTGAAAGTGGCCCTGGTAACGAGCTGTGCAAGGCAGGGTTACATCCTTATACCAAGTCACTTTTTGCAGCAAGTCTTCCGCATCACCCTGATATTAGGCGGCCACAAAGCATTGTTAAAGGGGAGCCACCAAGTCCATTAAACCCACCTCCCGGATGTGCCTTTCATCCACGATGCCCGGATGCTAAGCCGGTTTGTTCCCAGGCTGTACCGGCCTTAAGAGAGGTTGGCCCTGGCTACCAAGTGGCCTGTTTTCTGTATGAGTAGAGGCGCATTCAGCAAAACAAATCCCAGGGGTGATCTCAGTAAATTGTATGAATGTTTATAGCGAGATTCGGTGATATCGGCGCCTGGCAGGTATCCCGGTGCTATCAAAGAAAGCCAGGCAAAGACTTAAATGGTTCGATTACTACAAATCCCATAATCAAAACGCCCGCCTCACCTGTCGCTATTTTGGCATCTCTCCTCAAACCTTCTACTGCTGGAAGCGAAGGTATGACCCTTATCACCTGGAAAGTCTGGAGGACCGTTCTTGCCGTCCTAAGAGAGTCCGCCAGCCTACCTACTGCGCAGAGCTTGTTGATGCTGTCCAGAGGCTGAGGAGGAATATCCCAGATGGAGTAAAGATAAGCTGGTAGTGCTATTACACCGACAGGGATTTTCTTGTTCCGCTTCCTTAATCGACCGCATTATCAACCGCCTTAAAGCACGTGGCATCCTCAACAAGCCTACCAGGAACCATATTTCAGCTCACCGGCGGCAGATTAAACGCCCTTACGCCATAAGAAAGCCAAAGGATTACCTAGTTAGTGGGCCAGGAGACTTAGTCCAACTAGATACTCTGGATATCCGGCCCTTGCTTGGCGCAGTGCTCAAGCAGTTCACTGCCCAGGACGTTATCTCGTGGGGCCAGTACATCTGGCACATACTGAGGAAATTTATGAAGTGACCGACAGCTCTTTCAATGTTGCTGAACTGAAAGATAAGCCGCTGGACTGAGCGAAAGTATCCCGATATAATCGGGACATTTCGTCCTCACCAATCTTTGGGCTACTTCGCCCCTCAAGAATACCTTGAGTGTTACTTGCAAAGTAAAAGAAAAAACTCGATGCGTCACTAAAGTACTGAACGAGGACAAAATCTTGACAGCGCGGGGGGAGAGGGAAATACTGACGAGTGAGAGCGAAAAATCAGAATCTTGTAGCATATACTTAATTAACAGGATTTTAACATTAGTAATATATACTATAACGTTAAAAAGATGAAGAAGGGAGGTGATGAAGAGCCATTTTACAACGAGAAGCTTATTCAAGGTAGCAGAACCAAACTATAAATTAAAGGAGGGATGTGTATGGTTTGATGACGGAAAGATGTGATATAGTTTTGAAAACTTTAAAAAAAGGAGGAGAAAACAGTGAAGAATAGAATACTTCTAATTTCGTTTGCGGTGGTGCTGATTCTGAGTGTGAGCCTTGTCGGGTGTACGGAGGTTACGCCTCTCAAGGATACGCTAGTTGTAGGTTTATCGACATTGCACGAGGAGACCTTCCTGCCCTGGAACGGTGGTCTTGCACGCATATTCTATATGGACTGTATATACGAAACCCTCACCTTCCTGGACCCGGAAACCTTGGAGGCAGTCCCCGGACTGGCTGAGAGCTGGGAGGTGTCTGAGGACGCGATGACCTGGACCTTCCACCTGCGTGAAGGTACTCAGTTCCACGAGGACTGGGGCGAAGTGACCGCTGAAGATGTCAAATACAGTATTGAACAAGTAATCGCTCCCGAGTCCATTGTCGGACCAGCAAGCCCGATGCGAGCCCTCATAGATTATGTTGAAGCACCAGAGACATACAAAGTAGTTGTTCATCTGAACAGCCCGGATCCTATACTTGACGAGGGCTATCTGAGCCAGGCTAATCCTGTATGGGTGGTATCCAAGAACTACGTGGAAACTGTAGGCGAGGAAACGGCGAACGACCACCCTATTGGAACTGGTCCTTATACTCTTAAATCATATTCTCCGGGATACTCTATTGAACTAGAGGCTGTTGAAGACCATTGGCGGGTAACACCAGATTTCAAGTATATTAAATTCGTAAAGTCACCGGAGGACGCTACCCGCGTGGCTATGCTCAAAGCTGGCGAAGCCGACCTTGTGCCCATTTCCTACGACTCTATTCCCGAGGTAGAGGCAGCGGGGCTCAATGTTCTCAGTGTCCCTTATAGCTGGTCACCTTATTTTGTATTCGGAGGGACGGCGCCAGCAAGGCCTGCTCGTTGGAATCCAGAAAATCCTTGGGCTGATGTAAGAGTACGCCAGGCACTTAACATGGCCATTGACAAACAAGCCATTGTCGATACCATATTTCATGGTCAGGCAGAGGTAGCTGGGGCTCAGTCGTATACAAGTGCGTGGAAAGACATAGAACCCTGGTTTACCTATGACCCCGATGGAGCAGAAGATCTCTTGGACGCGGCAGGCTACTCTGACGGTTTTCCAATCCTGCTTAAGGCCTTTACCACCAGCCCGGGAGCGGAGCTTCCTACTGTCGCAGAGGCTGTAGCCACTTACTGGGAGGAAATAGGTCTGGACGTTGAGGTACAGATAGTTGATTACCGAGCCGTTGTGAGACCAGAATGGACAACGGATAAGGCTCTCGACTATATCTTCACTCATAGAGGCATGTCCATGATGGACCCGGTAGCTCCTTGCAAGTCTGCTTTCTTCGCCGGTAGTGCTTTTTGTGTCTATGCTGACGAGGACACTGAGGCTCTGCTTGCAGACATAAACGCAAGTTCCGACGCTGCAGAGAGAGAAGCGCTGGCCACCGAAATGGGTGAGGTTATACGCGACAAAGTTGCAATTGTCCCCATCGCGTTTTGTCATGAGCCTTATGGTGCCAGCGAATATGTGGGGAATTGGCCTGCTATAAGCGTTACCGTCACGAACATTTACAAAATCACCCGTCCGTAAAGATGAAGTGCGTAGTCTTGAAGATATAAGGTACTCAAGAACCACCTGACATGAGCAACTGGCGGGCAGAAACAGTAGTTTGCCTGCCAGTTGCTTCTTAATGACTAAAAAAGATGCAGCGATATATTTTAAAACGGCTTATCCAAGCGGTTGTTACCGTGTTGCTCATGACTATAATAGTGTTCCTCTTGAGTAGGTTAACTGGCAACCCGGCTATTTTCCTGGTTGGCGACTATGCTACAGACGAAGACATTGCTCGTATAACCGAACAGCTAGGGCTGGATAGACCTCTTCCCGAGCAATATCGCATCTTCCTATCTAATGCCCTGAAGGGCGACCTTGGTAGGTCGGTTACCGGTGATCGAAAGCCGGCCGTCGAAATAGTTCTTTCGAGGCTCCCTGCCTCTTTGCAGTTAGCTGGCGTAGCACTGCTGGTAAGTGTGCTTGTTGGATTGCCGCTGGGGGTCCTAGCAGCCAGGAGGAAGGGGTCATTTTTGGACACTTCGGCAAGGGTGCTAGCTTTATTAGGCCAGTCAGTGCCGCCTTTTTGGCTGGGGATTGTGTTAATGTATGTTTTCGCCGTTTGGCTTCGTTTATTACCGACTTCAGGATTTGGAGGCATAAAGTATTTTATTTTGCCTGCTATTACGATGTCCACCGTTACTGTGGCTGCCATTACCCGCCTGACCCGTTCCAGTATGTTGGACGTTCTCAACCTGGAATATATCAAGTTAGCCCGGATAAAAGGACTATCAGAAAGGGTTGTGATTTGGAAGCACGTCCTGAGGAATAGTCTGATACCAGTTGTTACCTTTATAGGCCAGTTTTTGCCAATTATGATAACCGGGGCCATGGTTATTGAGACAGTCTTCAGCTGGCCTGGTATAGGACGTTTGGCGTATGAAGCCGCCATGTATCGTGACTTTCCTGTGCTCCAGGCGGTGGTATTGTTTGTAACACTCCTGTTTGTATTCTGCAGCCTTGTGGTTGATATTCTTTATGCGTATCTGGACCCTCGGATTAGATATACGGGGTAGTGAAAACTGTAACCATGTATCACGGAAGGAAGTGGCAGCCTATGGGGTGGTGGCAAGCAAATTCGACGGTATACTCGCGGGAGAAATCGAAGTATGTGGCGTAGCCCGGCAGTTATCCTAGCGGTTGTCATAATCGGGACATTGATAGTGGTAGCTTTATTTACGGCATATCTGGCACCTTACAGCCCCAAGACAGGTGAATTGGAGTACCGTTTGATGCCACCATTCTGGCAAGAAGGTGGAAGCACGGATCATATTCTGGGGACCGATGCAATAGGCAGGGATGTTTTGAGCCGATTACTATACGGCGCCAGAACCTCCTTACTTGTATGCGTGCTCGCCATCGTCGTCGCTGGTATTATAGGCTCACTCCTGGGGGTTATCTCTGGTTACCTTGGCGGTTGGGCGGATACCATAATAATGAGAATCACGGACTTGGCCTTTTCACTTCCAATGATATTACTGGCTTTGATTTTCGCTATCCTGTTTGGGCCAAGTTTAACCAATATTGTCATCATCCTCAGCTTAGTTCTTTGGGCCCCGTATGCCAGGATGGCTAGGGGCGAGACATTAAAGATTAGAAACTATGACTTTGTGGCCTTGGCTAGGATCGCTGGGTGCTCTAAGGCAAGGATAATGATAACACACATATTGCCAAACGTATCGAGTCCCCTTGTTGTACTGGCCACGCTCCAAGTCGGGACTGTTATCATCCTGGAGTCTTCGCTAAGCTTCCTGGGTGTTGGTCTGCCCGCCACAACGCCGAGTTGGGGTATAATGGTATCCCAGGGAAGGTCATACATTGTTTCTGCATGGTGGCTTTGTGTAATTCCTGGATTGGCAATCCTATTCACTGTTCTGTCATTTAACCTATTCGGTGATGCACTTAACGATTACCTTAATCCGATACTGCGCATTCGGTAGCACTCTCGGTGGTGGGCAATTGTTAGATTTGAGGTCGGGTGTTTTGTATGACAGACTTATTTGAGAAGATTAGTAAGGATCATTATGGGAACACCAATACTTGACGTGAGAGATCTCAGGACTTACTTCATCACAAGTCACTCAGTGGTGAAAGCTGTGGACGGGGTTAGTTTCCATGTTGACGAAAACGAGACCCTGGGTATTGTCGGTGAATCGGGATGTGGGAAAACCGCTACCTGCCTCTCTATTTTGAGACTAATACCTGAGCCAACAGGCCGCATTATCGGCGGGAAAATACTCTTTGATGGGCAAGACATCTTAGCGATGAGTGAGAAACAGGTACAAAAGCTGCGCGGTCGAAAAATATCCATGATCCTGCAGGACCCAATGGTATCTTTGAACCCGGTATTTACTATAGGTGACCAAATAGGAGAAGCAATAGCTACCCATGCTAAGACCAAGGGACCCAGCTTGGTTGCCAAGGTCATAGAAGCGCTGAAACTCGTTAGAATACCGGCACCAGAGGCACGTATCAGGGACTATCCTCACCAAATGAGCGGGGGCATGAAGCAAAGAGTTGTTGGAGCAATATCCATATCCTGCCGACCGCGTTTACTTATCGCTGACGAACCGACAACGTCTCTTGATGTTACCGTTCAGGCACAGTACTTACAGCTTCTTAAAGATATTCAGCGTGAGTTGAGCATGGCGATCATATTTGTCACTCATGATTTTGGAATTGTTGCTACTATGTGCGATCGAGTAACGGTGATGTATGCCGGGAAAATAGTGGAAAGCGCTCCGGTAAGGGATATTTTCTACAGGCCTGCCCACTATTATACTTCCTGTCTGCTGAAGGCTGTACCTAAACTAAAAACCAAGGTAGATACATTAGTCTCCATCGAGGGTCAGCCACCTAAACTTGACAACTTGCCAGACGGCTGCAGATTTGCTCCTCGATGCGCCCGAGCCGATGATAGGTGCCGGCGTGACGAGCCTCCTCTACTAGCATTGGGTGATGACCACTATGTCAGCTGCTGGCATCCACAGGGGTAGCAGTGATGGAAATTCTTTTAGAGACCCAAGGGATTAAGAAATACTTTCCCGTCACAAAAGGGCTTCTGTTTATGAAAACGGTTGGGTGGGTAAAGGCTGTTGACGGCGTAGATTTGGCCATTGGTTCTGGAGAGACTCTGGGCTTAGTGGGGGAATCGGGATGTGGAAAAACAACGATAGCCAAGCTTATTCTTTTACTAGAGGAGCTAACTGACGGCTCTATTTTATTCAGAGGCAAGGATGTGAAAAAGTTCAGCAGAGAAGACCTTAAGCAATATCGGAGGTCTGTGCAGGCAGTTTTTCAAAATCCCTTTTCCTCACTCGACTTTAGAATGCGGGTTGGAAGCATCGTAGGTGAGACGATTTCAGTAGATGGCACTCTTGATAGGCAGGAGGCTGGGCACAGGGTAGCCACTGTGTTGGAGGAGGTAGGACTGGCCTCAAGTGATGCCAGGAAATATCCGCATGAATTCAGCGGCGGGCAAAAGCAGAGGATAGCCATCGCTAAAGCTTTGGCCTCCAATCCAAGCCTTATCATCCTCGATGAACCCGTATCCTCCCAGGACGTCTCTATTCGGGCTCAAATCCTGAATCTTCTGAAAGAGCTTCAGGAAAGACTGGGGGTAAGCTATCTCTTTATTTCGCACGATTTGGCTACAGTGAGATATATGAGTGACAGGATTAGCGTCATGTACCTTGGTAAGATAGTCGAAAACGCTCCAAGCGATGATTTGTGCACAGACCCGCTGCATCCCTATACCCAGGCATTATTATCAGCGAGCCTCCCTGACGATCCTGATTCTGAGAGTCCAAGAAGTATCGTTTCCGGAGAGGTGCCCAGTCCTCTAAATCCTCCCAGTGGATGCCGCTTTCATCCACGGTGTCCTTATGCTAAGCAAATTTGTTCTCAAATTGAACCAATATTGAGTGAAGTGGGCTCAAGACACTATGTAGCGTGTTTGCTCTACGCCTGAAATGCCTAACAAATAATCTGATGGTTCTGAATCCAAACCGATGGTCTGAAGTAAAAAGGAGAACTGTATGATAAATGAGACTGGTAATCTAGTATTCTACGCCGTTGGCGACGTAGCCCCCAATAGGGAAGACCCCGGGTCAATATTTCAGCATGTCACTGGCCTTCTCAAAGGAGGAGACATAGTATTCTGCCAACTCGAAGCGAACCTTTCCAACCGGGGAACTCCCATGCCACAAGCCAGGCTTGCCTCGCGTAGCAAACCAGAAACAGCCCAGGCAATCAAAGAAGCTGGCTTCAATGTCGTTTCTTTCGCCAGCAATCACTGTATGGATTGGGGGCCTGAAGCCTTTTTCGATACCATCGACGCGCTAAAGAAGCAAGGGCTTTGGGTAATAGGCGTAGGGAGCAATATTGAAGAAGCTCGAAAGCCGGCAATTATTGAATGTAAAAGCACCCGGATAGCCTTTTTAGCCTACAACTCAATCTTGCCCTATGGATTCTGGGCTGACATCGACAAGCCTGGTTGTACTCCTCTGAGAGCGTGGACGTTATATGAGCAGGTTGAGCATGACCAGCCGGGCACCCCTTGCCGAATACATACCTTTCCCCACAAGGATGATCTACGGGCGATGGTAGATGACATTAGGAAAGCAAAGTCTCAAGCTAATCTGGTAATCCTGTCTATGCACTGGGGGATTCATTTCATTCCTGCTGTGATAGCCGAATACCAAAGAGAAGTCGCTCATGTAGCGATTGATTCCGGAGCCGACTTGATTCTAGGCACCCATGCCCACATACTCAAGTCGATTGAGGTCTACACAGGCAAGGTTATCTTTTACAGCCTCTGTAATTTCGCCTTAGACTTATCTGCAACCAAGGAAATGCTGGAAAGCAGAAGGCACAAAGAAATACAGAAGCTCAATCCTGACTGGCACCCGGACCCGGATTATCCTACTTATTATATGCCCCGCAATTCCCGAAAAACGATTATTGCTAAATGCATGATCTCCAACGGAGAGATAAAGCGCGTATCCTTCCTACCCACCTATATTAACAAACAATCTCAGCCGGAAGTTTTAACCTCAAAGGACGAACGGTTTGGTGAGGTAGTCAAATATATGCAAGAAATTACAAGAGACCAGGGGCTTGATACTGATTACACTATTGAGGGGGATGAGGTCATAATTCACAAATAGTCGGGAGGTGTTACATACAATCAATGAATGAGTCTTTAACATTAGCGAAACACATCGTTGCCACTAATTATGATGATATCCCCGCCAATGTTACCGATATCACGAAAAGGAGCTTCCTAGATGGATTAGCTACAATATTAGCTGGCGGCGGTCTGGGTGAAGGATGCAAACAGTTTGTCAATCTAGCTATAGCCGGAGGTGGTAGAGAGGAAAGCACAATAATTGGTTTTAATGCTAAGGTACCAGCCTGCATGGCGGCATTTGCTAATGGCTCGATGGCACACGCCATAGATTTTGAAGATACTCATGACTTAGCCGGTGTTCATCCTAATGCAGCCACAATACCAGCTGCTCTCGCGGTAGCCGAATCTGTTGGAAATGTAAGCGGAAAGGAATTTATGACTGCTCTCGCCCTTGGAAGTGACATAGTCTGTAGGTTAGGCCTTGCGCTAAAGGAAGATCCTCTTAAATATGGCTGGTATATGCCCCCCATCTTGGGAGCTTTTGGTGCAGCAACAGCTGCGGCCAAGCTACTGAACCTAAGTCAAGAGCAGATAGTGGATGCCTTTTCCTTTACCCTTTGTCAGGCAACATGTAGTGCGGAGTTGACACACAGCCCCCGGTCAATGGTTAGAGCAATACGGGATGCTTTCTCAGCGAAGGCAGGAGTGCTATCAGCACAACTGGCGCAAAGAGGCATCACCGGCTTTGAGCAGCCGATAGAAGGCAAAGCCGGACTTTTCCGGCTATATGCCAGACAAGACTATGACCTTTCAGTGCTAACGAACGGGCTTGGCAAAATCTTTGAGGGTGCTAATGTCAGCTTCAAACCGTGGCCAAGTTGCCGGGGTACTCATTCCTTTGTAGAAGCAACTCTTCAAATCATAGAGATGCATGACCTAAACGCTGATGATATCGAAGAAATTAGGCTGACCATAAGTTCTGCACCAATCGATAGAGTGCTTTGCGAGCCGTTGGAGAGAAAACAGAGTCCCACAACGGCCATTGATGCCAAATTCAGCTTACCTTTCGTTCTTGCTGTGGCTGTGGTTCACAGAGGAGTCACTCTGAACCATTTCATGCCTCAAGGGCTGAGAGACCCTACGGTACTTGAAGCAGCTCGAAAAGTCTCATACGAGGTAGATAGCAAGCTGGAGGCTAATCAAGGCTTCATTGGGATAAGAGTTGGGCACAAGGTGATTAGTTCAAAAATACCAGAGTTTGCTTACGGGCATCCTACAAAGCCAATGAGCTGGGAAGCGCTTGTTGCCAAGTTCATAGACTGTGCCGCACATTTAGCAAAACAAATCCCCAAGGGCGATCTCAAGAAATCGATAGAACTAGTTTCGCACCTGAAAGATGTCAACAGCATGGAAGAGGTGGTATTGTCTGTAACGGGCTTTGATTAAATTTACCATACTAGGTAAACTTTATCAGGTAATGGAACCAACTGGGTTGAAATTACCAAGAGAGGTTATCAGTGCTTGTGCTGCGGGCATGCGTGGATTCCCCGGCCAGAGCGCAGAGCACGGATATGTCCCGAGTGCAGGTCAGTTAACTGGGATGTGCCCAAGAAGGAGAGCTGAAGGAAAGCGTAAATTAAAAGAGACCTCTGGCAACAGGTTCCTTGTGAAGGATCACGGGCCTGAAGTCTTGAACGGGGACTAATGACGAGAAGAATAGGCATATTTGAGACGATGCAAAAGCATTACCAGCAGCGTGACCTGGCCGCCAGGGAATGGAAGGAAAGAGGGGGAAAGGTGGTAGGTTACTTTTGTAACAATGTTCCCGAGGAAATGATTATAGCTGCCGGCTTCTTCCCCTTTCGAATCAGTGGTGACCCGTGGGGTGGCACAGAGGTAGCGGACAGATACACTGAACCGTTTTACCAGCCTGATGTGCGTTCCATGCTTAATATGCTTCTCAGCGGGCGGTATGATTTCCTGGATTTCCTGATTATTCCATATTCTAGGGATGCTATTCTCGCATTGTACTATCACCTGGGCAAAGTGCAACAGATTGACCCTGCCCTGAAACTTCCCGAACTTTATCTTTTTGATATACCTCGTACAAGGTTCTGGGTGTCTGGCCTTTATATGCGTGACAGAGTGCGTGAGCTTAAGAGGAAACTTGAGGAATGGTCGGGGAAAGAGATTTCCAATAAGTCGCTATCAAGAGCCATAGCTATCGGAAATGAAAACAAGATGTTGCTGAAGAAAGTTGCCGCCCTCAGAGCAGCCGAGCCACCACGCATCTCAGGGAGAGAAGCGCTCCAGATAATCGGCTCATCCATGTTTATACTTAAGGAGGAACATAACAAGCTACTCAGACAATTTCTAGAGGGAGCCGGTGAGCTTCCAGCCAAGGATGGTGTAAGGCTATTTGTCGAGGGAAGCCCTATTGATAATTTGCAATTCTATGAACTTGTTGAATCTTGCAACGCTACGATTGTTGGTGAGGATAACTGCTGGGGCGATCGGTATTCCGATGACCCGATAGACCTATCTCTTGACCCTTTAGAGGCTATTGCCGAGAGATACCACCTTAAATCACCCTGCCCTCGGATGCATTTTATGGATGAGAGAGTGAAGTATTGCCTGCGGAGCGCGGTAGAGGCGAAGACGCAGGGGGTACTCTTTTTCTTTCTTGAGTGGGATAATGCTCCGGCCTGGGAATATCCTGACCAGAAGAAGGCACTGGAAGAGAATGGTATCCCTACTTTGTGTTTTGAGATGCAGAAATACCTGCTATCAGATACTGATAAGAAGCAGATAAAAACCAGTCTTGAGCGATTTATTGAAGCTATAGGCAGGCAGAGGTAGATAATGGCTGACAGTTTATTAGGCGGCTTTCGGGCTTTGGATCTAACGGATGAAAAAGGGTTTGTCTGTGGTAAGATTCTGGCGGCTTTGGGGGTTGAGGTAATAAATATTGAGAAACCCGGGGGAGACCCGGCGCGAGGCATTCCCCCATTTCTTCATAACACACCGCATCCTGAAGAAAGTCTGTACTGGTTTGCTTTTAATACCGACAAGCGCAGCATAACCCTTAATCTCGAGATGAGCCAGGGGCAAGACCTGTTCCGCAAACTGGTGGAGAAGGCTGACTTCGTGTTGGAGTCGTTTGCTCCAGGCTATATGGACAGCCTGGGACTTGGCTATGAGGCGTTAAGGCAAGTAGATCCCAGATTTATTATGACCTCGATAACCCCCTTTGGGCAGAAAGGCCCCTATGCTCAATACAAAGGGAGTGAGTTGACCGTCTCTGCGATGGGTGGGGTTTTGCTGACTACTGGATACCCAGACCGGCCACCGGTTCGGGAGGGGCCTGATTCCATATACTTCCACGCCGGTGTTGCTGCTGCTTTAGGGACGGTAATTGCCCATTACCATCGTGAAATCACTGGTGAAGGACAACAGGTTGATGTATCCCTCCAGGAGGTTGCTGCCAGCAGAACCTTTAATAATCTGGTAATTTGGGAGTTTGGTAAGCGTTTGCTAAAACGGAGTGGTGGTGTGCGCAGGATTGGCGCTCGTTCCACCCGATGGATTTGGCAATGCAAAGATGGGTACATATTCTGGACGCTTATGCCTGGTAAGTTTGGAGCGCCGGCTAATCGTGCCTTGTCAAAATGGATTGACGAGGATGGATTAGAAAATCCACTGAACAAGGTAACAAACTGGGACGAATTTCATCCTGCTGCAATATCCCGAGAAGAACTTGACACTTACCAGGAAGCGATAGCCAAGTTCTTCATGAACCACACTAAGAAAGAACTCGTTGAAGAGGGATTGACGAGAGGAATAAATGTAGCTCCGGTAGACTGTCCTGCCGATGTGATTGAAAGTCACCAACTTAAAGCACGGGATTACTGGGTGGACTTGGAACATCCTGAATCGGGTATTACACTTAGCTATCCAAAACATTTCTTTCTGAGTAATCAGACGGAGAACTTTGTAAAGCGTCGGGCACCACTTATCGGTGAGTACAACGAAGATATCTATGTAAAAGAGCTGGGATTGTCAAGCACTGAAATTGCGGCGTTGAAGAAGGCGAGTGTTATATGAAAAGGAAGACCAAATGAGATGAGCTAGGAGAAGTATGGAAAAGCAGGCGTTAGCTGGAATAAAGGTTGTGGATTTTGGCTGGGCTATAGCAGGTGCTTTGGTCGGCAAACATCTTGGTGACCATGGAGCTCAGGTAGTCCGTGTTGAATCTATGACGCGTCCAGATCTCGGTAGAGCGGACCAGACGGTCTCCACGACTTCCACAACCAACCCGAATGATAATCCAATGTTTACCCATCTAAATACCTCAAAATATAGTATGGCTCTCAACTTGAAGCATCCGCGGGCGCGGGAGGTTGTAGATAGGCTTTCTCGCTGGGCCGACGTAGTCAATGCAAACTTCACTCCTGGGACCTTAAGCAAGCTGGGTTTTGGCTACGAATATATCAGAGGTATAAAGCCCGACATAATCATGGCTGAAGGTAGCGCTTATGGCCAGACAGGTCCTCTAGCACGCCAATGGGGTCTTGACGGAACTGGCGCCGCTTTGTCGGGTTATCTCCATCTCACGGGATGGCCAGACCGGGGACCGGTTGCGCCTAATGTTCCCTATGGTGATGTTGTGCTTCCGTGCTTTACTGCCATGGCCATTGTTGCCGCCTTAGATTACAGACGTAGGACCGGGAAGGGGCAGTATATAGACGCCGGCATGATTGAAGTTTGCATTCATCAAACCACTCCGGCCCTTCTCGACTGGGAAGCTAACAGACACTTACAGACTCGCAATGGTAACCGCATCGCCTATGCCGCTCCCCATGGCGTCTTTCCCTGCCAGGGAGACGACCGGTGGTGCGCCATTGGGGTGTTTACTGATGACGAATGGGAAGCTTTTTGTCATGCAATAGGGGATCCTCCTTGGACAAAAGAGCCGAGATTCGCCACCTTAAACTCCAGGAAAGAGAACGAAGACGCACTGGAAGAGCTAGTAGCAGAATGGACCAAACAGCATTCGGCTGAGGAAGTTATGCAAATAATGCAGGCAGCCGGTGTGCCGGCAGGTGTGGCACAAACTATGCAGGATTTGTTGGAACACGCTCCTCAACTGAAAGAGAGGGAGTTTCTGGTGCCACTGAAGCACCCGGTAATAGGAGTCTTTGGTCACCCAACCCCTCCCTACAAATTGCTTAAGACCAAAGCGCAGGTGAGGACTTCCCCATGTTTGGGTGAACACACCGAGTACGTGTGTACCCAGCTTCTGGGTATGTCTGATGAGGAATTTGTAGAGCTGTCCCAGCAGGGAGTACTTAGATAGAGGAGGTTGATAGATGAGTGAAGTGAGAAGTGTTGATAATAAGCCCGAGACCGGTAGCAGGCAAGGAGAGAGGAGCGTTAAGCAGTTGAAGAGCTCCATCGAGGCCGCTACCTACCAGAAAGAATGGTTCAAAAAGATGAGAGAGAGAATAAGCGAAGGTGAACCCTTCGCTATCGCACAAGTTGATACCCCCCATGAAATACTCCTTACTATGGGTATACCGGTGGTACCGGTTCAATGGTGGTCGGCAGTTATTGCTGCCAAGCGGCTGTCTCCCTATTACTTCGATTTGATGAACGAGCGGGGCTACCAAAGGAACCTTTGTCGTTACTGCTGCTTGCCATTGGCTTGTACTATGGACCACAATCCAGAGCGCGCACCCTGGGGGGGATTACCCAAACCAACAGTGCTATTAGCGGAATTAACATGTGACTCACTTTCAAAGATATTTGAGCTCTGGGCCCGTGAGTATGACTGCTACTTCTTTCCTCTTGAGCATTCCGCCAGCGTAGCGTCCCACTCCCGCTGGTGGGAAAGGATGAAGCACTATTGGCCCGAGGTATGCGAGCCACACAGACTGGATTTTAAGGTTGAAGAGCTGAAAGCACTGATAAGATTTTTGGAGCTTACTACCGGAAAGACATTCAACCATGCCAAGTTTGTAGAAGTTATGGAGCTACTAAATGAACAAGAGGAATACTTCAAGAAGACTCGCGACTTGATAGCTGAGACCGTTCCTTGCCCGGTAAGCTTACCCGACCAATTGCCCAGCACTATGATTCCACAGTGGCACCGCGGCACGCCGTGGGGGCTCGACCACGCCAGGATGTTCTATGAAGAGGTGAAGGAGAAGGTAGATAGAGGCGAGGCAGCTTGCCAAAATGAGAAGCTCAGGCTGATGTGGATTGGGGCAGGACTCTGGCATAACACCGCTTTTTATCAGTACTTTGAGGAGAAGTACGGTGCCGTTTTTGTCTGTTCCATATACCTCTCTATCGCTGCCGATGGCTACGCTCGGGATTTGCTTAATGATCCGTTGAGAGCTTTAGCCAGTCGCCATGTGGTTGGGCCGATTTCGTATGGGTCGATACGCGACCCAGATTGGCTCCTGAAGGAGGCAAAGTTGTACAAAGTCAATGGAGCGGTTATGATAGTAAATAGAAGCTGCGTACGTGATATCGGACGCATGTTCACCAAGATTGTTTTCGAAAATGCCGGTATACCGCTACTTACCATTTATGCCGACGTTGTCGATGCCAGGGAATGGGATGATGATAAAGTCAAATCCCAGGTTTCCAACTTTATTGAAGAAAGGCTTTTGTCCTAATTAGTAAATACCTGAATTGTAAAGAGCATCTGGCGAGCTACAAAAAACTGGACTCGGTAGAGTTCTCGGATAGCTTACCAAAGAATCCTGGCGGTAAGATACTGAAAAGGGAGATAAGAGAAAGATATTGGCAAGGATACGAGAAAAGGGTCACTAGGTGTGACTTGCTGTTCGTTCCCGCAGTGGTCCTGTTTTTGCCCAGCTTGATGATGGGGTGAGGTAGAGGGATTCAAGGTGCGCTTGACTGTTTTGATATGACCACGAGGACCTTTTCTCCACAGCAAGGCTTCCCTGCTATAATAGCTCCAAAATCGGGGGTGATAAGCAAGCCTAAGGGAGTATCACTAGCTAGGGCATGGATAGGAGATAAGTAGATTGAACAAGGAAGAGGCCGTGTTATCCCCGGAAGCAAAGCTGGAGGAGATATTTGAGTCCTGGCTTGCGCCACAAGGGATAGATTTTATCAGCCCCGAAGCTGAGAAGGCGTACCGGGAAAGGGCAACCAGAATAAAGGACGCCATTCAGTTGAAAGTGCCGGACAGGGTACCGGTCATCTCCAGTGTGGGGTTTTCCCCTGCCTATTATGCCGGGATAACAACTCAAGAAGCCATGTACGACTACGATAAGGCCTGCCAGGCATATGAAAAATATACCTTTGATTTTGCGCCAGATGCACATCGCGGTCCTTATGGACTCGGACAGGTCTACGATATCATCGACTACAAGCTTTTTTTATGGCCAGGGCATGGCATTGGTGTCAATATGCCATTCCAGTGCGTTGAAGCCGAGTATATGAAAGCCGATGAGTATGACGCGCTGATTCAGGCCCCATCTGATTTCTGGATGAGGGTTTATTTGCCGCGTATTATCGGTGTGCTGGAGCCCTTCAGTAAGCTTTCTCCATTTCACAGGGTAATTGAAATAGGTGGTGTAGGCAGCTTTGTCTCGCAGTACGGTAGGCCGGAAATCCGTGCAGCATTTGATGCCCTTTTCGAAGCAGGAGAGCAGGCTATGAAATGGAGAGAGGCTCTCACTACCAGCGACAAAAGGGTAATGGCAGCCGGGTTTCCAATATTGCACGGTGGTCACTGCAAAGCACCCTTCGACGTGCTCGGTGACACCCTCAGGGGAACACGGGGCATAATGCTGGATATGTACCGGCAACCAGATAAGCTTATCGAGGCTATGGAAAGGCTGATACCCCTGATGATTGAGTGGGGGGTATCAGATGCGCGTTCCGCAGCTATGCCCCTGGTGTTAATACCCCTGCACAAAGGTGTTGATGGCTTCATGTCTGATGAGCAGTACAAGACGTTCTACTGGCCTACTCTCAGAAAGGTTCTCCTGGGTTTAATTGACGAAGGGCTCATACCGATGCTCTTTGCCGAAGGCTCCTACAATACGCGCCTGGAGATTATCAGGGATTTGCCCAAGGGCAAGGTGGTGTGGCGGTTTGAGAAAACAGATATGGCCAGGGCCAAGGAAGTCCTGGGTGATAGAGCCTGCATCTACGGGAATGTGCCGGCGGCAATATTAAGCACTGGAACCACCGATGATGTGAAGGCCTACTGTAAACAACTTATAGACGTTGCTGGTAAAGGCGGCGGCTTCATCCTATCCTCTGGAACAGTACTTGACACCGCCAAACCGGAAAACGTGCGGGCTATGATAGAATTCACCAAGGAATACGGTATATATGAGTGAACAGTAAATACTGCCCCATGTAACAACAGATTAATGTTAAATGAAGGACTCAAGTCATGAAAGTAGCACTCTATGCCAGGGTATCATCAGAACGTCAAGATATTGACCCCACGATTTCGGCCCAACTTAAGGCATTGCGGAAATATGACTCGTGTAACGGACACGCCGTGGTCAAGGAATACGTTGACGAGGTCGAGAGCGGGCGGTCCATGATCTAGTTCAGATAGATGGGTGACACATGCATGGATTATGAAAGGGCACTATAATGGTTGCATTATGAATGTTTATTGCACGATGCCGGGATATAAACACCTGGCGAGTAT
>Ga0315533_1000660_pt1 | contig 28377 bp, 12 predicted proteins | sample SalMarSW160130MG_FD_203081 | JGI IMG/M metagenome (GOLD analysis project Ga0315533, IMG submission 203081) | Salt marsh sediment microbial communities from the Plum Island Ecosystem LTER, Massachusetts, United States - Salt Marsh Sediment SW1601-30 ...
TAGATATATGGTAAAAGGATATAGCGCAAATTGATTGCTTTCTCGATGGCATCGTATATCTTATCACCTTTTTTACCAAACTGGTAGATCTCACGCGGAGCATCAGTACCATGAGAACGCATCATGGGGCAGAAAGCGCCGAACTGAATCCAGCGGGCATACAGTTCACGATAACCGGCATCGTCGAGTTTTTTTCGGAACCTGCTGAGAAAGAATCCTCCGATATCACTGTTCCAGTAGGGTATATCACTGAGCGAAAAGTTCAGTCCAGCTGAGATCTGGTTTCTAAGAGCGACCCATGAGGTGGTAACATCCCCCGACCAGGTATTGGCACCATAGCGCTGCTGCCCTGCAAATGCCGAACGGGTCAGAATAAAGACACGCTTATCGGAGCTCACGGCACGCTGGTGATCGTAAATGCCACCCACCGTCATCAGGGGGAAAGCATTTCTTACCTTCCTGAAGGAACCAAGATATGTCTTGTTGTCGAGATCTGTTGGCTTGAATGACAGATGATCGGGTTCAGATGAATCCATCCACCAGCCATCTATTCCAAGTGAAAAGATTCCTTTGTTCAGATATTTCCAGTAAATGTCGCGTGCCTCCGGATTGTAGGGATCATATACTCTTACACCGGAAGGATAGTCCATTATCGGTGGCCATTTATCAGAACCCGATTGAGGCCATGTTTGAAAATCCATTAGTGCACCGATTTTTTCAAGCTCTTTATATTGTTTTGTCTGAGGACCAAATGAATTCCAGATAGATATAATCATATGTGCATGCATATTATGAACGTCATCTATCATCTTTTTGGGATTGTAAAAGTCTGAGTTGAGGAATTCCATGGCGTTCCACAGGTAGTTGTTGCCCCAGTACTGCCAGTCCTGTATGATACCGTCGAGCGGGACACCCAGCTCACGATACTTTTTAACCACATCCACCAGCTCGTCCTGACTTTTATAACGTTCCTTACTCTGCCAGTATCCGAATGTCCATAACGGAAACATCGGCACCTGTCCGGTAAGATCGCGTATATGAGCTATAACACCATCAGCATTGCCACCGTACATGAAATAGTAATCGATACAATCACCCACATCCGATTTGAATGAAGTGCTTTCCGGGTTGTCTTCAAAGAGCGTTGGCGAATAATTGTCCCAAAACAGCCCGTAACCTTTTACCGACAGGAAGAAGGGAATATAGTCATCTGTGTTACCCTGAATCATGTTAAGCTTGATGTTTCGTTGTATCATCTTTCCCTGTTGCTGTTGTCCCAGGCCGTATATTGCATCGTCCTTATTAAGTGTATATGCCTGGTATATGGTATAAGTTTTTACACCTGCATCATCGAAATCGGTAAATGATACTCCTCCTTCTTTTTCGCTCAGTAACTGTGACGAAAGAGATGCAAAGGAGATCTTTCCGCTTTTAAGATCGAGTGTGACAAATATATTGCTGCTTTTCATTGAGAGTATATTACCGGCACGCCTGATAGTAAGATCTGTTTTCCCCGGCGTTTTAATGACTGAAAGACTCTTTTTTGTGAAAGATTTGCCTTCGGGCCATTTTAATATCCTGACAGTTGAAGGGCTGTAGAACTGAATTTCAATCCCGATTGAGTTTATTGCGGTCTTTATACCAAGGTCCGTTTTCTGATAGGATTGGGCATTAACAGTCAGAAACATGATGTAAAAGATAAACGTGGATAAGAAGAGCTGTTTTTTCATTTTGGATATTGTTTTACAATTTTATTTATTTTCCAGGCTTCAATTTACTATATCAGGGCAGGGTATCTTGCTTCAAAATCAGCTTAAGAGCCCAGTCAGTCTCCGATCTGGCTTTTTTGTCAGGAAATGGAGGCAGGATGATCCGCCCCGATGCATCAGAAGTTATCGAATTGTCGGGACGGATCCATGTGCCTTTTTGCGGATCGAACCAGCTGACAGCGTACTTTTTACCAGGTCTTACGCCTGTAATAACAGAATGAGGACAATCCTTTTCAAAATAGAGCATTATAAGATCCTGTTCGGGAGTAGCAGAACCATAAGCCCAGCCTGTAGTGACTTTTGGTCCGGCTGACTGATGTGGCATTATTCTTTCTGTACAAGGAATAAGGTCCTGATATCTCTTCCCTTCAGAAAGCATGAAACTCTTAAGGTGGCGCATCTGGTCACCTGATGTCCATTGAAACACTTTCCACATTGGGTATTTCGAAGCTGGTTCCACCTCGCCGCTCCATACACCGCCGGTCCAGCCCCCGGCTCCGTAGATATGGCCGCCCAGTCCGCCTGAGAGTACGCTGCCATACATTGCTGAACGGCACCATAAAGCTGCTTCATCTGAACCTCCCTCCGCATTCTCCATGCCGTCGTAATATGGTTCGCCGTTGATTGCAGGAACTGCCGGTTCAGTCCTGAATATTTCGGTGAGCAGGGAATAGCTGTCGTGAGTACGGAGGTTCCCTATCTGATGGAAGGTGAGCCACCTGGCCCTGTCAGTATGACCCCAGTTATGCAGAGATGAACCAGTTGGATTGGTTCCTGCAAGTGTCCCGAATGGCGGATGCCCATGTTCCTCTATGACCCTGTTTGCTGCATTATTCCAGTCGTCAGCAGGAATGGTCTCCCTGTCATAGTCAAAATGAATTGGGCTGTAGAGGCATATATTAGCCTGGTACCTGCTCCAGATGTACTGGATGTACCTGACATAAGACTCAGGCCAGGGATAGTATTTCTTCCATGCCTGGCCGATGTCTCTGCGGGCCACCTCTATAAACGGGACAAATCCCTGTAAGTTCAGGAAGTCGATCTTTCTGTCGAGTGATTGGAAATATGCCGGGTTTATCCGCTCAACATCAGGGAAGTAAGATTCATATCCCGGTACTTTGCCCGGGAAGAGGAAAGCCCTGTTTCCGGCTTCATCGGTCATGGATTTAGCACTTTTTGTTCCTGCCTGTACCCAGCCGGATCGAATAAATGTTCCGTCCTCAGCAATCAGTCTGGCCGGTTTGTTATCGTTGCTCCAGTTTGGGAGTGCAGCAAGGATAGCCACACAGTTGTACTCCTGTTTTTTCCGGTAGGCGACATATTCCTTGAAACCGGCCGCCGGTCCCATCGGACGAATAGTATCATCATCACGCCAGGGAAACCGGAAGGTTGGTGTCGCCCACCACGTGTCTCCTATCAGAAAAAATGGTGTTCCGTCGGCATATTGAAAGGTATGGCCATTGGCAGAGGGACAAATCATGCCTCGTCGTGAAGGGTTCTCCGTTATTTCTTCATCTGTCCAAGCTATGGCTGTAAATGACCCGCATTTCCCCTCCAGACCTCGATCAGCCGGCAGGGAGCCACTGCTCCAGGTCCAGGTCCCGGGCGCTGTGGCAGTTATGCGTACACGGAAGGTATTCCCTCCATCCCAGAATCCATAACAGCGCTTGCTGAATCCTGGTCCTTTAAGATCCACCCAGACAGTCATTTCTTTGTAGGGGTTTTCATAAGTCTTCTTTGATGTGAGGGTGATCTCAACCTTTTCCCATACATGGTATTTCTTTACTTCTGCAGAAGACTCATTGCATGATATTGTCATCATGTTCAACATGGTTAGGACAATACATGATAAAATAGTCCCTGAATACAATATGAATCGGCTCATGTCATGATCCTTTAATAGACAAAATGATTATCCAAATAAAATAATTACAAGAGTGACTTTACAGGTTAGAATTTACAAAAGAGAAATCTTTATAACTTTAATCCCAATCGTGATTAGTATATTTTAAATTCTATACTATCTTCACTACCTCCCCATGTATCCGGCTTCCCGGTAATACCTTTCAGCACCGGGATGCAGGGGAACGCCAAAATTTTGCCAGACGGTCTTCGGATCATAAGTATATACCCTGATGAACCATTTTAGCGCTCCGTGATATTCATCGATAGCTTTAGCCAGGTCGTATGCCGCCTGTTCAGGAGTATCGTCACGTGCAAAGATGGATTCTCCTGATCTGCCCAGAGTTTTTATCCGTCTGTTAATGCCTCTGAGCAATTTTTGATGTACCTCGACAAATTCAGCATCAACATTTTGCTGTGCAATCTGTTTCAGCAAATCTTCAGGCAATTCTAAAAAATAAAGATCAAATTTCTGGCTTAATGTTGTCCATAAAGAAGATTCAGGATTCAATGCCGGACTCGCCAGAAAGCCGGCAAAAATATCAAAATTACCTTTTAATGCTTCTTCGATTGGAATTCCTATTGTTCCGCCCCATGATTTAATATCCTCAGCAGTTATTCCATAATATTTCAGGATGGTCATCATGTTACCATCGGAGCCCATAATTTTTACAGGCAGATGTTTTTGCCTGATACTGGCAAAATCTTTAATTCCTGATTCTTCCTTTACTGCAACCAGATAATAAAACGGATCCTCGATTTTTGCTATCAGGCGAAGGTTCCGGTAAGGTCCTTTACCGGCAAGTGTATTATTATAGGCTGCACTCAACATAGCACTGGATGTCACACCAAAATCAACATGTGCATTAATTCGCACATTAACGCCATCTTCAAGGTTCATTTCATCAAGCGCTGGCGGATAGTCATTCTCAGAGACAAGCCGTGGTCCGTATGACCGGTTACAGTTACGGCAAAGAATTACAGAATAGCCATAAGGTTTCATTGATTCTTTAACAAAGTCTCCCAGTTCGCCCCAGGGACATCCGCTTTCGCAAGCCGCAGCCATTACCGGCCTTTTCACGTCCCAACCTGTTTTACCGACATCAAGTGTTTCCTGGGACTGAATCATATTTATCGGTAGAATCATAAATAAAAAAGATGTAATGGCTATTAAGCTTCTCTGTTTTGCATACAATTTTAATAATGATATTTTCATAATAATGATATTTTATTTGGCGTAGAAATTATTTAGCCCAGGCTTCTCCCTCCTGCGTTCGTCGCCACTCGAAATAGGCATCCAGACTCTTCAGTGATTCAGCGCTTGGTACCGATCCTGTGTGCGGTGTCTGACTGAAGTACATCACAACAGGATTTGCATCACTGAAAGACGGCCACTCGGGAACTCCTTCGCCGTTTGGATCTCCAAACTTGGCAAAGTTAGTCCAATAAGTGACCATAGCATCTGAGATCTGCAGATCTATTTTAGTAGTCTGCGGATTAGAGGCATCGAGATGTCCGAAGACATAGGCTACATCCTGACCATGTGGCGAGCCATATCCGAACCGTGGCGAGTCCTCCGGATAGTCAGGGTGTTGATCAAAGCAGTAATAGAAAGCTTTTGATTTTCCAATCCTGGACTGAAGTCTGGCCCAGATCCATGTATGCCACCCGAACGCCGCATCGCGGGCCAGGTCACGAGCTGTTTTCGGAACTGTGTTCGAACCGACGGGATAAGCTTTGATAAGATCGTCTGCGAACTTGCCATAGCGTGTCCGGACGCTGGCAATATACTCCTCCGGAGTGCGTCCGGGCATGAAGGTTAGTCCCTCGTCTGAGTTATATCCCACCAGGATCGGTGTGTCATTAAACTTGCCTGCCTCATAGAGTTTGTACTGATCGTCGGGAATAACCCAACCATCGATGATCGGCCATGCAAGTCCACGGATTGCCGGGAGTTTGTCGGCTTCTATTTTTCGCAGTTCAGCGATGGATGAAACCTTCGCACTATCTACATATGCCTGACCGGCAAGTTCAGCGTCTGTAAGACGTTTTAAGTTCTCGCCCGGGAAGAGGGTAGGCCGCGGAGGTCCGAATGAGCCGCCGCTTTGCGAAATAGCGCCATGGAACAGCCCTTTGGCCAGTGGTGATGCGCATAACATACTGACGGCGATGCCTCCGGCCGATTCGCCGAAAATAGTTACCTTATCAGGGTCGCCGCCGAAAGCAGCGATATTTTTCTGAATCCATTTGAGACCTGCAATCATGTCGAGCAGACCGTAATTTCCCGATGAGTGATCCGGGCTCTCAGCACTCAATTCCGGATGCGCCAAAAAACCGAGCTGGCCGACACGGTAAGCAATGCTTACCAGTACCACGCCTTTTTGGGCCAGTTTTTCGCCGGAATAAACCGGTTCGGACGTGGATCCCATGTTGAAACCACCGCCGTAAATCCATACGAGTACTGGGATACGATCCCTCCTGGATTTCGCCGGCGTCCATATGTTCAGGTAAAGGCAGTCCTCGCTTTTTCCCGATGGAGTATTTCCGCCCTGTATAGGTCCGGGAGCAAACTTATCAGCTTGCCTGACACCTTCCCATTTTGCTGCAGGCTGGGAGGCGCGCCACCGGAGATCACCAACAGGCGGAGCAGCGAATGGAATACCTTTGTATACCGTTAATCCGTCTTCAATAGTTCCCTGTAATACTCCTTCCTCGACCTGCACCTGCCCAGGCTGCTGGGTAGTGCAAGACAATCCGGCAAGAATTACAAACATTGTAATTAAAAAACTAATGTTTCTCATAAGATTGATTTAATTAATTATTTGTTAATTATTCTATAATAAATTCATCTGACGTATACAGTTTAATTACATAAATGAAGATTATTGAACTATCACTTTTACCATCTTCAAATCGTTAGTGTCTGAACTGTTTCCATACCATACCTCGTATTCCCCTGGTATTACAGCCATTTTACCGCTGGCCCTGTCGAAAAACTCAAATGCCGAATAAGGCAGATCAATGGTTACTTCACTCGATTTGCCGGCAGCAATGTTAGTCCGCTGAAAATCCCTTAAGGATTTAAATGGCCCGTCTGTGTCATTTACCTTATGTATGTAAACCTGAATGATTTCTGTTCCATCGCGTTTGCCTGTGTTTGATACAGGAATAGTAATTTCAAAGCTTCCGATCTCATTTTTATTGATCCGGGCATTCCCGATTGAGAAGGTTGTATAGCTCAGTCCAAAGCCAAAGGGGAAAAGAGGATCAGACATATATCGGTAAGTACGGCCTTTCATTGAGTAATCCTCAAAATCGGGCAGTTGCTTCATATTCCTGTAGAAGGTTATTGGCAGTTTGCCAGATGGGTTACAGTCACCAAACAGGACATCGGCAATTGCCTGACCACCGGATTCCCCTGGGTACCAGGCCTGGAGGATAGCATCACAGCTTTCCGTTTCGGGCATCAGACCTACGGCAGAACCTGAACAATTCACGAAAACAACTTTCTTTCCGGCTTCTTTCAAGGCCTTTAGGCAGTTGCGCTGTGTGGCAGGAAGTTCAATATCAGTACGATCGCCACCCTTGAAACCAGGCAGTTCAACAGGCATTTCTTCACCTTCAACCTGTGTTGAAAGACCTCCGGCAAATATTACCAAATCAATTTCCTGAAGTTTCCTGATCAGGATACTATAGTCTATATCCTTTTCTTTACCAAAATTGAAATCGATGTTTGCCTGCCAATCGTTTTGTTGGGTAAGTCTGATTTCAATATTATATTTTCCCCCTTTTTCAACCCTGAATGGAATTTTAGAGATTACAGTTCTCCAGTTACTATACTTTTTAATTGATTCTTCATTTATTGTCAGTTCAAATAATCCTGTGGCACCGAATCTTAATACAATAGTTTCATCCTGCGCTGGTTCAAAGACTGTTTCATATTTAACAGAAAACTTATTTGGATTAACTCCTGGTGCAAAAGTATTCTGCCCTGAAACCGACTGCAATATCGGATTTGCAATGAATTGTGTTAATACCGCATTTCCTTTAAAATCAGTATTATTCCAGTAAGTAGCTTTAAAGCCTTTTGTCCCATCAAACGAACATTTTGGAATATAGCTCTCAATTGCATTATTATCAACCAGTTCACATCCTTTATCGTACAGAATTTTGTCGGCCGGTAGTTTGGAAGAAATTCCATTAAGGATTGTTATTGTTCTGACAGGTGTTCCGTTATAATTGCCCCATAGCACAGCTTCATCATCGGCATTCGGACCAATTACAGCAATTTTTTTGATGGATTTCTTAAGCGGAAGCATATTGTTTTTATTCTGAAGAAGCGTCATTGATTCATGAGCCATATCCAGGGCAAGTTTTCTGTGTTCTTCATTATTCACAATCGAAACAGGGATTTTAGTCCATGGAACAAGTGCATCTTCATCCATTTCTCCCAGATCGAAACGCCCAACTAACACCCGCATTAAATGCCAGTTGATTTCTTCTTCAGAAATCAAACCTTTTTCAACAGCTTCAGGCAATTCTTTAAATGCATAAGACTGCCAGGCACATTCAACATCGGTTCCTGCAACAATCCCTTTTACTGAAGCATGTGTGGCATCAGACGAAACATTATGGCCGGTATAAAAATCGGCTAATGCATCGCAGTCTGAAACGACAAGGTACTTATAGCCCCATCCGTCGCGTAAAATTCTCTGAAGCAATCGTGAATTACCACAGCAAGGTTCATCATCCAGACGCTGATAAGCACACATCACCTGGCGGACATCCGCATCCTGAACCAAAGATTTGAAAGCCGGGAGATAGGTTTCCCATAAATCGCGCGGGTCGATATTATTCAGATTGATGTAATGCCGGCTCCATTCGGGGCCCGAATGGACAGCATAATGCTTTGCACAAGCCAGAAGCTTTTTATATTTTGAGTCTGAAGGACCCTGCAGTCCTTTAACAACGGAAACACCCATACGTGATGTCAGATAAGGGTCTTCACCATAGGTTTCCTGACCGCGTCCCCATCGCGGATCGCGGAAGATGTTGATATTGGGTGTCCAGACTGAAAGGCTCAGGAAACGCCTGTTTTCCTGTCCTTTTTGTATTGCTTCATTATACCTGGCGCGGGTTTCGTCTGATACGGCATTAAAAATGCGATAAAGTAATTCATCATCGAACGATGCAGCCATCCCTATCGGCTCGGGGAAAACAGTAACTTTATCATTATTGGCGAGTCCGTGTAATGCCTCGCTCCACCAGTTGAATCTTTTAATGCCAAGGCGGGGAATGGCTTCCGACTGATCGCACATCAGAGTTGCTTTTTCGGTCAACGTCAGTCTTGATATCAAATCTTTTGCCCTTTCTTCACTGGTCAAATTGGGATTTTGAAAAGGATATTGCTGTCCCCATAATGTTACCGTCAATATTAAACTCAGGGTGATAAAAAAACCTTTTTTCATATTTATTTTATTTAATGACTATCAGGAATGTATAATAAAAACTTACAAAATATTTATAAATTCCACGTACTCATCCCCCCTTCCCCCTTCTCTACTAAAGCAAAGAAGGGGGTGAGAAGCATTTTAGCCCCTCTTTGCGAAGCAGAGAGAGCCTGTCCCGCTATAGCGGGAGGTTGGGGTGAGTGCAAGATTATAAATGACAGATATACAAACATATAGCATACAATATTAATGATAACCGATACTCATTTTTTATTTTATTAATGATGCTTACGTAATTACATTTGGATATTGTTATTGTATCGGCTTCAATTTTACAGTAAAACCTCCCCGGCGTAACAATTTTACATTTACGGAACTTGAATTATCTACTACCATATATTGTGTAGAAAGTTCTTTGTCGTGTTTGCCATCTGATATTAAAGTCATTTTATATTTTTTTCCTTCAGGTAAAAAGTCAAAATTCAGAGTCTTGGTTCTTTCGAATCTTTCAGCACTAAGTCCTCCTACATACCATGAATCACCTTTCTGACGGGCAATAATGATATCGCGACCCGGATAGCCATCAAGTAATTTAGTGTTATCCCAGGCATTCGGTACCTCTTTCAGGAAGGTTCTTGCCTCAAACGGCAGATCGTAATAACCCGATGGGCGGTCTGCCATGTGCTGAAGGCCTGATTCGAATATCACACTTAAAGCGAGTTCATGACAATAGGATGTTATATGGGGGTATTGAGAATTTGTAAATGTTACAGGTGTATAATCCATCGGACCGACTACATTCCTGGTAAAAGGTATAATTGTATTATGTTCAGGAGCTGTGGTGGTGAAGTCAGGCCCGTTATTATACCATTCGGCTCCCCGTACCGCTTCCAGGGTCATGAGATGCGGATAAGTACGGGACCAGCCTCTCGGGACAATACAACCATGAAAGTAGACCATCATTTCAAATTGGGCTGCATCGTCCAGAATATCGAGATAGTATTTAATCATATCCTGCTTCTCGCTTTCGAAAAAGTCGATTTTAACTCCGGCCACCCCCAGCTTTTTTAGTTTAGTGAACTCTTCCACACGGTTTTCATGAGTTAGCATCCTGTCGCGGGGTGTTGCAGTCACACCGGTATGTGGTCCTCCCGAATTATACCACATCAGGGGTTTTACACCTTTTGAAAGGATATATTTAATTGCATCATCAAGATTGCCTCCGTTACCCATAGCATCCCATTCCCAGTCGAGGAGAGTATAAGGCCAATCCATACTTGCTGCAAGATCAGCGAAGTCACAAACAATTTTAAAGTCTTTTGTACCGTGGTTGCTTGACCAGTAGTTCCATGACACAAGCCCTGGCCTGATCCAATCGGTATTCTTTACAAGAGAATGCGGACAAACATCATCAACCAGGGTCGATTCCACAATATCTGCGAGTGTCCCTATTATTATTACCCGCCAGGGTGATCTCCATGGAAGTGAAATGGTTGGTGTCGATTCCCCCAGTCCATTCCCGTCCCCGGGATCGGGGAAAGTGATTTCATATTTCGATTTATTGGTTGTGTTACTAAGCTTTGAACCACAGTAACTCCGGTTAACATCGGCTTCGTGTATCAGGTACCAGCAGCCATTATCGGGTGAATTAAAAAGTGCCGGATAGCACCAGCTCTGTTGAGTGTTATCGTCGTTCATAGCGCTGTAAAGACCTTCGTTCGCGGGATTCCATTTTTCCAGCCACCGTTTGGTATTACCCGGGATGGTATATGAAGTGAATTCGTCTTTCACCACAAAGGAGCCTTCCTTCTCAGGGAACTCATACCGGAAAGCCACGCCATCGTTATAAGCCCGTATGATCAAATTCAGCTTAGCTTTTCCCGGATTCTCAAAATAAACAACTGTTTCGTTGGCCGAATTGGTGCAACTGGTTCGTTTCCCATGCAAAGCAGAATATTGCTCTGTAATTAAAGCGGTTTTTCCAGCTTTGATAAATTTAAGTTGCTTCGAAAAATCCTGATCGTTCCGCGATAATCCAAGACTTATCTGAGAAATCGCTTCACAGTTTTGATTGTTGTTCAAATAGCTGACTTTTAAAAACCATTCTCCAACGTCGGCATTTTGCCTATTGAACAATTCAATCCTTATATTCTGGTTCGGCGAAACGACTGTTGTTTTCTGTGGTACCGCGGTTATTGTAATCAGGAAAAATATCCCTGTCATTATCTTGTTTTTCATCATTATTTTTGTTTTTTAATGAATAATTACTTCAGGAACTGTATTGATTTGATCAATATTGCACCCTCCCTTAGGATAGCAAATAACAGATTGAAATTAAAATATCCTCATCTGTTTAAATTTTCTTTTTATCCGGATAAAAGTAAGTGATATAACCGGAACTTCGTAATCAAATCTTGTTTTTACTTAAGCTTTCCGCGGATCATTGTCAAAGAATGAGCAGGGAACGAATAGGTAGCTGAATTCCCCTTTGCTTTCAGATCGGGCTTGGAGACAGTTTTGACATTTTCGACCCCAAAGTCGTTTACTGCCTTGATATCGGATGCGTTAATTTCATAGATCTTAAGTACATCAGTGAACTCACCTGAATGGCAGATAATATCGGTCTTAATAGGATTATCCTTATGCCTGTTGACAACACAAATTACCACTTCCCCATTGTCATATGTAGCCGAGACATCAAGATATGGCACATTCGACTGTTTTGTCTTTGCCTCACCCAGGCCTAAATAAAACTCATCAGTATTATACGTGGGACAATCAACAAAAAGGTCAAGTGATTTTCCGTGCATGTTCCAGGCAAATAATTCCAGAGGAAAATAGATTGTCTGTCTGAACATACCTTTTTCTTCAGCGAAGACAGGAGCAATAACATTTACCAGCTGGGCCATATTGGCCATTTTTATAATATCCGCATTACGGATAAATACATTCAGAAATCCTCCGATTACCAGAGCATCCTCGAGATTGTATCTTTCCTCCAGCGCCCTTGTTCCCTGCATTGTTTCAGTTGTTCTTGCTCTGTACCATACATTATATTCATCCCAGGCAATATACAGTGGTGGTCTGTTTCCCCTGTCGGCTTTCTGCATTGCCTCATCAATCATGCCCTTTACTATACGGGTTCTCTGTTCCATAACCAGAGGCGTTGAAAGGAAATTATAATAGTTATTATCGGGATTGCCGACATACATATGGAGGGCTATATAGTCAATGACATCTTTCAGGTTAGTTATTATAGTCCGGTTCCAGTGGTCAGGATCAGCGTGTGGTCTGTAATTTGATGATCCTGTTGCAATAAGTTTAATATCAGGAGACGTAAGCCTCATCAGTTTAGCAGCTTCCATGGCTTTTTTGGTGTAATCTTCGGCATTAAGGTGTCCCATCTGCCATTCGCCATCCATCTCGTTTCCGAGACTCCAGTATTTGACATTATAAGGTTCCTGGAAGCCGTGTTTCTTCCTGAGTTCCGCATAGTAAGGACCTTCCTTCACATTGCAATATTCGACCCATCTTTGTGCCTCTTCAATAGTTCCGGTTCCCATGTTAACCGACAGATACGGTTCGCTCCCTGCAGCCCTGCAATATTTAATAAATTCGTTTGTCCCGAATTCATTGGTTTCCAGTCTGGCCCATGCAAGTTCCATTCTTGGCACTCTTTCATTCTTTGGTCCCACCCCGTCAAGCCAGTGATAATTTGATACAAAATTTCCCCCGGGATAACGGATAAGTGAAACATTCAGTCCTTTGACAGCTTCCAGTACATCTTTGCGAAAACCATCAGGATCAGACAATTGCGAACCTGGTTCATAAATTCCGCCGTATACGCATCTGCCCAGATGTTCAACAAAATTTCCATATATATTCTTATCAACTTCCCCTACAATACGGTCGGTGTCAAATTTAATCCTGGCATTCTGCCCCGATACTGTAGCAGAGCCAGAAAAAAATAAAAGAATTATAAAGGACCCGAAATAAATTAACACTGTTTTTTTCATGAGTATTGCTTTTAATTTGTGAGTATTAGTTTTTATTTTTTACCACCCCTTTCTGAATAGGTTGTTGCGGTTACTGCAAAAACCATCTTGTCAATATTTAAACCATGTCCGTCAATAAGCAGTTTCAAAATTTTGCCAATTGATCACACCTTATAGTAAAAGTCCAAAAACCATTGCGACAATTTTTGTTATTATTTTCATTTTTTCCTAATAATTTAACTTTTTTATATAACTGGAATCCGCTTATCCAACCTCCGGGCATTGAGAAACCTGGCTCAGGCATACACAGTCGGATCAAAGCATGGGCACAGCAAGGCTCTCCTGCAGAATCATAACAAGGTCATCTGCATTATACGGTTCGGGGATGACCCAATGCGAGCCGAAAATCAGTTTGGGGACGCCGCCCTTGCCGCTCTGGATGGTCTGACCGTAAATCCGAGTGGAGGTTTGCAAATACTGTCCGATCCAGGGATCGATCCAGGCAGCATCGAACTTCGCCTGACCGACCAATTCAATGGCTTTTGCCCTTGCTGTTTCGAGACTTCGAGGGCGCCAGCTGTCGCCGGACTCAAATGTGAACATCCAGTTTTCGAAGGCAGGAAACGCCTCTCGGCTGGCAACCCATATCGCCAGGCCAATCCTGGCCAGTTCGCAGGAGTTTTTGAACTCATCCACATCCCGGGGGATGTAAGGGTTGCATTGTGTATTCAATGGTGCCGGACACAGTGCAAATGCCAGCTTGCCGGCGTAACGGCGAATTGCCTCATCGAGCATGAAATGTATTTTCTGACAATGTGAACATTGATAATTAAAAAGCAAGGTGACTACGTAGGGAGCGTCCGGCGACCCGACCATCGGTACAGCGTGGTAATCAATGGCGGGCAGGTTATCCTGTGACTCTCCATCGCTGTAGACTGCTGAGGGAGTTAAGCTGACCTGAAAAGCTGCCAGGATGCCGGCCAGTACCAGACCGCTCAAAGCCAGGCCCATCGCGGGCAAAGGGCGAATAATACGCCCTGGAGGATCTGTGAACGCTCGCCAGATGACCAGAGCAGCCAGCAGCAGACCGATGATGTGCGTAATCATGCAACAGGGGCAAAAATCCTCAATGACCCATTTCTGTAAGATGGTGAACCATATGGCACTTCCGGCAACCGAACCGGCCAGTATCAACACTACCCTCCAGGCCAGACGCCTGATCGGTGCCTCTGTAGCCGGACCAATAAAAAGACTGGCGACCAGCATTGTGAGGTACACCCCTAACGCCAAACCACTGACAGGCAACATCCCCGCTATCGTCGACCAATGGCTATTGAGCACCTGTTCGCACGGGCTCCCGACGCCGCAGCCGACCATCGATCCGCCCACCAGATAATGCCAGCTCATGACAGCGCTCAATACAAGAGCCAACGTGTTCAATCCCGTCAGGATCCAACGCCACCAGGGCCAGAACCGTTGAAGACTGATACTATCTTTGTAAATAGGCATAATTCGCTACTCTTCCGTTTTGGAAATAGAACACCCCGCGGCCTCTCAATCTGCTGTCGATCCGCGGAGTGCTGTAAATATTTTAACAAAGCCCTGCTGTTCTCCTCACTATGGTTCCCTGGTATATTGATTGGGCTTACCCGGTGTGGGAAGGTTGCCGGCTACCTGAGTACCGATGTCATGAGCCATGGTCAAAGGCGCGGCGAGGGTAATACCACTTCCTGAGACCTGTGCACCCACAGCATGCATATATTTAAGCGGCATAGTAACGGCGATGGTGTCGGTCGGGGTAATATTACGACCACCAAAACGTCGGCGTCCGGCAGCAATGGATGCGACAACTGCCGTCTCGAGGTTTGCACCACTGCCTATGGTGATTGTCTGACCGGCGCTAAAACCTTCAACGCCGGAAACCAGAATAACTTTTGTGCCTGCCCTGGTGGCAGTACCCACAGTTGTACCACCTGCTGTACCAATAGTGGCGATAACAGCGGTCTCGCTATTTGTGCCTGATCCTATAATTATCTTCTGACCAGTTATAAAGTCAGCCACACTTGCTACTTTAATATTGTATGAACCGGCTGGTGATGCGGCTAAAAGGGTGACCGTGGTCTGTAACAGGAAATCGCGGCAATTGCTGTCGCTGTCGTAACCGTCCGGGTAGCGGCCAGCGCTCCTGTTGGGCCGGCTGGTGGGCGGAGAAGGCCCCATCCTGAAGCCTATGATCATACCAGGTGAAGGTACGCTGCATCCGCTCTCCCCTGCTCCGGAAGCGGCCTGGTAACCCTCAGCGGCCCATGGATCGACGAGTCCGCCATAATTGAGACCGTCAACAACATTGTCATCGGCGTCACGCAGCACCATGTTGCCGGCACTGGAGGAGAGGGCAGGGCCTCCGAACCACTGGTCGGGCTCCTTTGCTTCCTGGTAGCCCGCGGTTGTGACCTTTTCGTCACGTACCACCACGTCGATATCATGGTCGCTGACCAGGGGTTGGTCGAGCGTTATGCTGGAGCTGAGCGCCAGTACGGGCTCGTTGCTCGAGTGAGCTAAGGCAGTAGCCGGCTTGAAACTTATCCCCGTTCCCCTGGCACTGAAGGGCATATTGGATGCATGGTCGAATTTCAGCGGTTCCGCCAGGTCGAGTCCCGTACCCGGATCATCCTCATCCGTCAAGGGACCGTTGAAAGTGCTGCGGGACGACTGGGTACCTACACGTGTAACGGTAACGGTCTCGATCCCATGACCTTCGCTGTCGATGTCCAGTCTGATCTTGTCCCCTACAGAGATGTTTTCGACAGAAGATACCTTGATGTTTTTGTCGCCAGCTTTCGCGTCCATTGAGAGCCAGGCCTGCGTTCCCTGCTTGCCGACCTCGGTGATCGTGACCACCTCATATTTTTCAGTGGCTTGTGCAACAGTGGGGTAGGTCGCGTCATAACCTATTGCCATCTTCTGGCCGACCTCGAAGCCTGCCACGCTTGTGACAGGTATGTTGGTCGAGCCGGCGGGAATCGTGATCACCGGACCGTCGGGGAGCGGCTGCCACACCGTCGTCGAGCCGCTTGGTCTGCCTCGACGTCCAAAACCGAATGGCGATGCAGGTGCCTCAGGCTCGGTTGGTGTGGTGATGCTTACGATCCTGTGGGTTTTTACAGTTGAGCCGGTGCCGATTTCAATCATATCGCCAACCGACATGCCGGTAATACTCCTGACGTAGATGGTGGACTCACCCTTTTTCGCGGGAACCGCCAGCCCTGAATTAGACAGACCTAACAGGTAAAAACCATGTGAAGCAAGCTTTGTTTCGGCCGGGATCTTCACCGATGAAAAGATGGGCATTTGAGTTTGGTGGTGGGTCAGGGTCCAGTTTGAGATATCGATTTCAGCATCGCCGGCGTTATAGAGTTCGATGAACGAGTTTGTTGAGTTGTCAGGAGAACCGTCGCTGATGCGGAATTCGTTAATCTTGATCGGGCTGACGTTACGCACTTTTTCAGCTGTTGTCTCGGATTGTTTCTGACCGTTCGTCGAGCTAGTCCACGAGGCACTGCCGACCAGGTCTCCGTTTAAAGACTCTGATCCAGAGGTTACAGTGAAAGTTGCGCTCACGCTCTCACCTGCTGAAATTGTATTAGTGAATATCTTTGTAGATTCCTCGGAGTTTAAAACTACGGATTTCCACCCCTTAGGCACGGAAATGCTCAAGGCGAGGTTATTCACGGGTGCCCCGGTAGTATTTGTGAAAGTCACGGCAGTGTTCTGCGAAGACTGCGGTGAGAATGTCTGGAGTCCTGGCGGAGTGTCGACAGCCGACGCTTGTGCTATGCTCAGCCGCTGCACGTCGTACCTGGCAGCCACGATATTGTCCTGAATCTTCTGGTTGGTTTCCTCCGTCGGGAAAGTGCCCGGGGCTGTCATTGCGCCTTCGTAGAAGGTGCCCTGTGAACCGTTGCTGTTGTCGCCGCCGTTGCCTAAAAGGATGGCTCCCTGCTTGCGCATCGGATCATAGCTGCTTCTGTCATTGATGACGCGCGGTCCGTCGAACATAACTTGCAGGTCGCCCTGCTGCGCATCTCCGCCCATTGATCTCCAGTGGTGAGGTTCACCATCAGCCATTGCGGTCACGAAGCGCCAGGTGATACTTGGCAGGTCGGGGCAGTACTTATCGTTTGGAGATTCGTTGACACAACCCACCAGATTGTTCTCCTGATCGGTCATGATCCACGGGCCGGGGGTCTGTCCATGATACCAGGCGGTGGCGTTGCCGTAGTAGGTAGTTTCCATGGTACCGTCGCCGTCGTCGCGACTGTCGGTCTCGGCATTGCCGTAGTCGAAGCAGCAGCCGGAGTTGTAGTGATGGCCGTTAACGATCCAGTACTGACCCTCCGCCTGGTCATCGACTGCAGTGCCAACCGGGTCGTCGTCGCGGAGGCCCATGCCCGGCTCGATGAAGACGCCGTAGACTTTGTGGCCCATGAGAGTCACCGGCGCCATGTCGGCGACAGGCAGGTTGTTAAATCCACCCATGGCCGGACCGCTGAATCCGCCGCGGGGTGCCTGTGTGAGGTGGTTGCCTTTACCTGACTGGTCGTAGAGAATAGTGATCCAGCAGTATGTATCGGCGCAGAATTCGTCCTGTGCGGCTGCATCAGCATATCCTCCCGGGTCACCCTTACTGGGCCGGACCACACCTATGTCCAGGGTCTTGCCGTCCGACTGGCGCATAACCTGGTATAGCGGACCATTGTAGGACGCGTACAACGCACGAGTGCTGCTGTGGGCAGCCACGCATGGAGAGCCTGCAGCGGCATAAATATCACACGGACCTTCCGGTCTTACTGAAGTAACATTGCACCCTGTCCCGACCATCAGTATCACCATCATCATGGTGACAGGTAGTACGAGCGCCAGTGCAAGAATGACAATAAAACTACTTTTGTTTTTCATGTTTGTCCTCCTATTTTAATTTAATTCGAGATTTCTCATAATGTGTGTGAGAAGTAATTCGTCATGGCGATAATCGCCTATCGTCTCATTCACTTCCACAGATGTCTTTATTTAGGCCTCTTGTAATACTGGTTGGGTGCACCGGGTGTGGGAACGTTGTTTGCGACCTGCGTCCCACTTTCATGCGTCCGGGTCAAAGGAGTGGCGAGAGTGATACCACTACCGGAGACCTGTGCCCCCACAGTATGCGTATATTTAAGCGGCATGGCTACGGTTATGGTGTCGGTCGGGGTGTTACTCCGGCCGCCAAAACGGCGGCGTCCGGCAGTTATGGATGCTACAACAGCTGTCTCGAGTTTTTCACCACTGTCAATAGTGATGGTCTGACCGGCGTTGAAGCCTTCCACGCCGGCAACAGGGATAGCTGTTACTCCCGCCATTTTAACAGTACCCACCGTGGTGGCTCCTGCTGTACCAATAGTTGCGATAACAGCGGTCTCGCTATCTGTACCTATACCTATAATAATTTTCTGACCAATGATAAAGTCTGCCACACTGGCGACTTTAATATTATTTGAGCCGGCTGCTGCCGGGGCTGACAGGGTGATCGTGTTCTGTAACTGGAAGTCGCTGCAGTTACTGTCCGTATCAGCGCCATCGGGGAATCGACCTACGCTCCTGTTGGTCATTCCGGCAGACGGGGCGAACTGCCCGAAGCCTGTGAATGAGCCAGGTACCACTACAATGCAGCCCCCCTGGCTTTGATCCCCCTCAAGAGTGGCGATTTCGGGGCTGGTGATGGTCCCGTTGGCGCTCGAGTTGCTCTGCCGGGAACCGTAAACCATGGCATCGACGATCACCTCACCGCTGGCATCCATCAGTGTGACTGATCCGGCAATGTTCGAGAGGGGAGCTCCGTACCATTGATCAGGTTTTGCTGATCCCAGATAACCCACCGATGTGGCCAGGGGATTTAACACAGGAGCTCCGACTTCATGACTCCTGTCCAATGAGCTTTGGAGCGTAATACCGCTACCGAGCGCCTGTATGGCATCACCGCTTTTGTGGGCAAATCGCGTGGTCGGGAAGAAGCTGATTCCTATGCCTCTGTCAGACACGTCGACGGCCATCATGTGGTCGAACCTGAGCGGCGTGGTCAGCTCCACATCTCCTGTGGTGCCGCCGCCAAATCCTCCCTGACCGAATCCGCCACGGAATGGAGCTGCGACAACATTGATAATTTGTTTGACTTTGACGAGTTCCCTGCGTGCCCCAGTGCCTACAGTCAGCGTGTCACCGACCGTCATGTTGGAATTGGCTGCAAGTTTGATGATGACATCGCCGGCTTTTGCTGCCTCAGCCAGGGTTGTTAGCGTGGCTGCCTTGCCAACTGCAGTGACCGTGGCCACCTCGTAGTTACCTCCGATATCGATACCGATCTTTTGGCCAACCTCAAAGCCGGTCGCGTCTGTGACGGGCAGGTTGGTCGAGCCGGCAGGTATCGTAAGCCATGGCCCCGTGGAGACAGGGACGAATACGGTGGTCATGGGTGCGGCCGCAGTTCCGACGTTTTCTATTGTGCGCGTCTCGCCGTCAATGTCGATTTGCTGACCGACCTCGAAGCCGGCAGTACTTCGAACGTTTATGATGTTCTCGCCCCGACTTGCAGGAGCAGCCAATCCTGAACTTGAGAGGCCAAGCAGGTAGAAACCATGAGCTGCGAGTTTCGTCCCGGCCGGGATCGTCCCCAGCCTGACAGGAGCCCACCCGCTCTGGGTGTTGATCAGGGTCCAGTTGGAGAGGTCAACATCACTGTCGCCGGCGTTGTAAAGTTCGATGAACTGGTTGGTCGGGTTCATACCGGTTTCGAAGCGAACCTCGTTAATCTTGACCGGGAAAACGTTCCGCACCCTCCGGGAGTTTGTCCAGGATTGAGTCAGACCGGTAACCCGGTTCTTCCACTCAGCCCTGCCGGTCAGGTAACTGGCGCCGGTTGCTGCCGGTGAGGTAACTGTAAAGGTTGCACTTACACTGGCTCCGGGCGCTACAGGATCAGCGAACTTCTTCGAAGTTTCTTTGGAGCCCAAAACCACGGATTTCCACCCCCCGGGAACGGAAATACCCAGGGTGACGTCTTTCACAGGCGCTTCCGTAGTATTCGTAAACGTCCCTTTGATTTCCTGTGTCGATCTAGGTGTGAATGTCTTAACCTGCGACAGGCTAACGCATTGTACATCGTACCTGGCAGCCACAATATTCGCCTGCACTGCATTGTGAGTGGCATCTGTCGGGTATCCGGTAGTCATCACGCCTTCATAAAAGGTGCCTGCCGATCCGTTGCCGTTATCTCCGCCATTACCCAGTTGAACAGCCCCCTTCCGGTGCATCGGGTAGTAGTAATTGTTCTCGCGTGAACCTGGACGATTTCCGCTGTAGAATGTCGTCAGTCCTCCTTTCTGCGCGTTGCCTCCCCGGATTTCCCACTGGTTTCCACCACCGCCGTTGACGACGCCTGTTACAAAGCGCCAGGAATCGATCGTCGGATCAGCTATGTTCTGTCTTGCGTTATAGCCGGAATAAAGGCCTGCTTCCATATCGGACATGATCCATGGGCCCGTGCCGCTGCCACTACCCCAGGCGGTGGCAGTACCGAAGTAGACGGTTTCCATGGTACCTCTGCCCACGGCACGGCTGTTAGTGGACGTGTTGCCATAGTTGAAGCAACAGCCGCTGTCAAAGTGCGTTCCGTCACAGACCATGTATATGCTTTGCGGTTCATCGTTGATTGCCAGACCGGTAGCATCATTGTTGCGTAAACCCATACCAGGCATGATGTAGACACCATAAGCTTTATGTCCCATTATAGTGATTGGCGCCATGTCCGCAATTGGCAGAGTGTTAAATCCACCCTTTGCCGGTCCCCTGAATGTTCCAGGAGGCGCCTGAACGAGGTGATTGCCATTTCCGGACTGGTCGTAGATAGTAGTTATCCAGCAAAGTGTATTGGCACAGAACGCATCCTGTGCGGCTGCGTCGGCATATCCACCCGGATCGTCCTCACCGGGCTGTACCACACCTATATCCAGGGTCTTGCCGTCCGACTGGCGCTTAACCTGGTAGAGCGGACCGTTGTAGGATGCGTACAGTGCACGTGTGCTGCTGTGAGCAGTTACGCACGGGTAGCCTGCAGCGGCATAGATATCACACGGACCTTCCGGTCTGGACGGAACAGCATTGCGCCCTACCCCTGTCATTGCGATCAGCATCATCATGGCGACAGGTAGTATGAGTGTCAGTGCAAGAATGATCACAAAGCGACTTTTCTTTTCCATTTTTTGTTATCTAAGTTAACATTTGTTTTTATTTCTTTCTGAGTGCCTGTTTAAAGTATATCCATTTATTCTATAAATAACTGATCTAATGTAGTTCTCAATTTCAGGGTTTCTATTTTTCTTTTAATAATAGCTGATATAATTCCGGACTGAATTCTTCCAGACCGTAAATTCCGTGTAAATGATTTGTTGTTACCCATGGCAGCCAGAATCTGTGACCTCCGACACCACGCCCTGAACCTCCTGGGCCCATACGCCAGTGTTCCTGTTGCCAGCCGGGTCCTCTTAAATCATAAAGACGTCCCGGGATGGCTACCATAGATTTTGTATCATGCAATAATACTCTTGCAACATCAAGATAATGTTCATCACCGGTATATTTATAGAGTTTTGCATAGGATGGTACTGACCAGGCCAGGTATTCATCGACGCCGCCTGCAGCCATGGCTGTTATTCCCTGAAGTCCAATGGTTGGCACTCCTATTTTCCAGTGCAATAATGAGTCGACTGCATCCACCGGCATCGGCAGGTTCCATATCCAGATCCAGCTCTCGGCAAAGTCTGCGGCCACCTTTGCCCGATCGAGCCATTTGGAGTCTTTGGTTGCTTCATAGAGGCTCAGGAAGGCTTCAAGGCTTATCATTCCGGCTTCTTTATCGGTAATATTCGGATTGTCGCTTGCGCCTCCGATAAAGAGTCCTTTTTGACCCCAGTTTTCCCAGACGAAATCTGCTGCACGAATGGCGGCCTGCATATATTTAGGATCGCCGGTTTCTCCGGTCATTATCAGAAATAATGGCACCGGGCAGCAACTCATTGTACCTGTGGATTCAGCAACGACACTTGTACCTGGTTCCCACCTACGCGGGAAAGAACCATCTTCCCTTTGCTGAAGTATCAGCCAGTCAACATACGTTTTAACCCAGTTGAACCATTCAGGATGCTGGCGGCCTGAATCGCGCTCACGCTGGTAGGCCTGCAAAATTACACGCATACCTTCTGTCCCATTCCTCAGCCAGGGAGCAAGCCATTCGTGGTTCCATGGCTTTCCGGTGGCAAGATCATAACCTGTTGCCTGGAGAGGTACAGAATTCAAAGCCCGGACCATTGAAGAAATAATATCTAAACCAAGCTTATGCATTTTTTGTCCCCGCTCCGTTTTGTCGCGTTCTCCTTCACGCAGCAACTGGTCTGCACCTTCAAGATTTTTACCAACAAATCCCATTGCAATCATTGTCCAGTTCCACTGACGCTGTACCGTATCCACAGTAGACATGACAAATGGAATACCAGTACGCCCGTCAATGGTGGCAACCTGACTGGCCAGCTGATCAATAAGCAAACGACGCATTTGCTCAACATCAATAAGCGTACTGACCGGATTCAGCGTTTTCCAGGCCCATCGCCATGTATTTCGGATCACATCACTGAATGATTCATTTTCTCCAAACCGAAAGCTTATTTCGTAATTTTGGACAGTTTCTTCTGTTATCGGATGAAAACGCCTGATCCATCTTATTCCGGCAGGTGTACCAAATCCTCTCCCGAACATAGTTGTTGTTCCCGGAAATGTAAATCCGAACTCAACAGGCCCCTCATTTACCTGCCAGGCACCGAGAGAACCAAACTGAAATCTGGGATCAGTCAAAATATCCGCTGAAAGTTTTGTTTCATCAACAGTTGATTCACCATTCGGTGAGGGATCAAGTATTGTCACAGAAGAACCATTATTAAAAGAGAGTGCGAAAAGCGGAGCAGGAAGGATATCCTCCCTCATAATAAAGCATTTTGCCTGATAGTTCAAAGTGCCACCTGGTGAGCGATCGCCATCATAAGTCGGGTCACCATACAGTGCTCCGGGAGCGAGGCAGTTCACATCGGTCCATTTAACAGATGAATCAACCGCAAGTGCCAGGGAAGAATTAAAACCGCCAGGAGTATCCCCTTGGACTTGTATCTTTCGCTTTAATGACAGTACAGATCCTTCATAACTCCACTGGTCATTTATATTGAAAACGACATTTTCCCCGAATTTCACTACAGCAACAGCTTTAATTCCGGACCTGGACTTTTTAATAGAATTATACCCGGTAATTATCGTATGAATGCTATCTTCATTTTGAAGTATTTCTAACTTCACCGGATTAATTTGACTAACTGCAGGACTAGTTCCGCCGGATATTACTATACCCCAGTCTTTACTTTCATTCCTTACAAAAGAAATAGTTTCACCTCCTGATAGTTTTCCAAGATCAACATGTTTTCCTGAATATGAACATCCTGTCAGTAATACCAGACAGAAACCAATAATTGTTAATGGGTTTAGAAATTTCATTTTTATTGAGTATTGATTATCATATCAAAATATTATCACTGGCATAAAGCGTGTATTTGGATATATTCAGAAATATTGATTTACATGCAGATTTTATTTCAATTTCCTTTAATCAGTTTCTGATATAAATCCGGATCAAATTCTTCAAGGCCTGTAATTCCGTGTAAATGGTTAACTGAGACCCAGGGCAGCCAGCTCCGGTGAGAGCCGTTACCTCTGTTTCGTCCCATACTCCAGTTTTCCTGTTGCCAACCTGGTCCTAAAAGGTCATAGGTTCGTCCGGGAATTGCAAGCATTGCCTTCGTATTCAGAAGGAGGATACGTGCCACATCCAGATAGTGTTCATCATCCGTATATTTATACATTTTGGCATAAGCCGGTACGGACCAGGCCATATACTGGTCTACACCAGAACCACGTGCAGTAATCCCGTTTACTCCAGTAGTAGGAACCCCCGGTTTCCAGCCAAGAGTAGCAGGATCAGCATCGACAGGCATCGGAACGTTCCATATCCATATCCAGCTTTCCGCAAAATTGGCAGCGGCTCTGGCCCGGTCCAGCCATTTGTCATCTTTTGTATTTTCATAGAGAATCAGATAACCTTCCAGAGCGAGCATTCCGGCTTCCTTATCGGTAACATTTGGATTATCAGTAGCGCCTCCGATGAAAATGCCCCGGCTGCCATAAGTATTCCAAGTGTATTCTGCAGCGCGAATGGCACAATCGAGATATTTTTGCTGACCTGTTTCTTCGGTCAGTTTTACCAGCAGAGGAACCGGAATACAACTGCTTGTTCCGGATTCTTCCCTTGGTGTTCCCTCACCGGCATTCCAGCTCCTTGGGAATGATCCGTCGGCTCGTTGCTGAGGGATCAGCCAGTCGCCAAATTGCCTGCACCAGGCCATCCATTCAGGGTGGTCATAGCCCAGTTTTCTTTCGCGGCGAATTACATCGATCAATGTACGTATACCTTCTGAAGGTTCTCTTATTGTAACTATTCCTTCCGACTGGCAGTCGGGTCTTCCGGTCAATAGATTGAATCCTGTACCTTCCGGAGGAGCCATTGGTACGATACGTACAAAACTGTTTATTATCTTCAGGCCCAGCTCTCTCATTCTCCGGCCCCGGAGACTTGAATCGCGGTCTCCTTCAAGTAATAACTGGTCGGCTGACTCGATGCCTTTTGAAACAAATCCCATCAGGATTTTTGTCCAGCGTGCCAGCTCATTTGCCTTTGGATCGAAATCAATCCCCAGGATACGAGCCAGATCTTGCATTTTTCTTAATTCTTCGGGGGTCGGGTTGGCACGCCCTGTACCACCTACCGGACGAGCCTGAGCTGACTGGCCGGGCTGGCGCGGTTGTCCTGATGGTCCTGCATTAACTGGCTGTCCGGCTGGTCGGGGAGTGATTGTTCTTCGATAAGAACCCGGATTTCCGGTAACAGCATCGTAAAGGAATCCAACACCTGCCATGTTCCCTACAACAAGGACATGATCAGCAAGATGATCTATCATAGCACGACGGGCAGCTTCTATATCGATAGGTGTTACCTGGGGTTTCAGGCTTTCCCATGCCCAGCGCCAGGCATCACGGACCATAGAGTTAAAGGATTCTCCCTTGCTGATGCGAAAGCCTACCTGGTAGCTTTGAACAAATCCTTCCTTTACAGGATGATAACGGCGTCTTACCACTTGGGCCGGAGTTGTTGTACTCCCGCCAAACCCAAATCCACCTGCAAATTCGTTAGTGGTACCCGGAAGCCAGAATCCGAACTCCACACCTCCACCTGTGACCTCCCGGGCTCCCAGGGCTCCGAACCGGATTTGTTCATCAATCACAGTGGTAGTGGCCGGTGCTGTAGTCTCTGCCTGGGTAGTTGCGCCATCCGGTGCGAGATCTAAAACTGCGGCCCAGTTCCCGTTTTTGAATGAAAGACCAAACAGAGGGGCTGAAATATAGTCTTCCCTGATTGAGAAACATTTTGCATTATAAGCCAGAGTACCCCCCGGTGAAGTATCTCCATCGTAGGTGGGATCGCCGTAAAGTACATCGGGGGCAAAATAAGATGCATCTTCCCATTTTACTGATGGTTCAGTTGATAAGCATATAGCAGAAAGGAATCCGGCTGTGTTATCGGTTCCGCTAACGGTCACCTTTCTGTCGACAGACAGAACATCTCCAGAGATATTCCACCTGTCAACTATATCATAGGAAACTTCACCTTCAGAAGATAATATAGCCTCAGCAACGACAATATCTCCTTTTTTTTGTACCGACTTATAACCGACAGCCAGTCTGATTTCATTGTCTTCACCTTTAAAAACCTCCACTTGTGCAGGTTTTCGGTTAATTAACACAGGAATAGTGTTCCCTGTTATCTCAATTCCCCAGTAACCTGAGGTATCGCGTATGAAAGAAACATTTGATCCGGACTGCAGATCACCCAGACTTAGTCTTTTCTGGCTGCATGAAACCAGCATCAGCAGGCTCATGCCAAATATCAGACATTTTGCGAATCTTTTCATTTTTATAAGAATCACGGATTATTAAAAACCATATCACTCACAATTTAATTACCTTTTGACAATTGCTGAAACAATTCTTTATCAAACTCTTCCAGACCGGTGATCCCGTGCAGGTGATTCACAGAAACCCATGGCAGCCATGTCCGGTGGGCACCAACGCCTCTGACCGGTCCCATCCTCCAGTGTTCCTGTTGCCAGCCGGGACCCTTAAGATCATAAGTACGCCCGGGAAGCGCAAGCATAGCTTTGGTTCCATGCAGAAGGACACGGGCAACATCCAGATAATGTTCATCACCTGTGTATTTATATAATCTTGCATAGGAGTGTACAGCCCAATCAAGATATTGATCAACACCACCAACATCATTCGACCCGATACCGTTAACACCAATAGTAGGGACACCGGGCTTCCAGCCCAGATCAGCATAATTGGCTCCGATCGGCATCGGCACATTCCATATCCAGATCCAGCTTTCGGTATAGTCGCCGGCCGATTTTGCACGTTCCAGCCACTTATTGTCCTTAGTGTTCTCATACAAAGAAAGAAAGGCTTCCAGCGACAACATTCCGGACTCTTTGTCTGCCACGGTTGACCCGCCTGTTGCACCTAAATATACACATTGACTGCCTGTAGAATTCCAGACATAGTCCCCTGCACGGATTGCAGATTCAAGATATTTTATTTCACCTGTTTCCCCGCTCATTTTTACCAGTAATGGTACGGCGGCATATGTGGTGGAGCCTGCAGAATCAGTAACTTCGCCATTAAACCAGCCCATCGGGAATGAACCGTTGCTCCGCTGTTGAGTCAGCAGCCAGTCAGCATAATCCCTGGCCCACTTTAACCATTCCGGATGTTGACGGCCAAGAGATTTTTCGCGGTGAATGATATCCATCATAATACGCATATCTTCCGAAAGAGATCTTAGAGTGAACGCACCTTCTCTTCGGGCAGAACCCGGTTTTCCGTTTCGGATGTCGTATGCCTCACCGGCAGGATACGGAGACATGGGAATGTAATTAATCAGACTTTCAATTACCTTTAAACCAAGTTCTTTCAACTTCTGTCCGCGAGGACTGTTATCCCGGTCGCTTTCCATCAGTAACTGTTCACCGACCTCGACGTGCTTGCCACAGAATCCCATGACGATTTTAGGCCAAAGATTCAATTCAGCAGCATCAGGATCCATATCCACACCTACAGATTCAGCCCAGGCTGCCAATTCCTTAATTTCTTGTGATACAGGGCCCTGAGACCTGGCTGCAAAACTATAGGATCTAAGAGAAGGTCTGTACGAACCCGGTCTTCCTGAAACAGCATCTATTACAAATGGAATACCTGCCCGGTCATCAACTACCAGGATACGATCAGCCAGGTGGTCAATTAATGTTTTTCTCATAACTTCAACATCCACTGTTTTAACCTTCGGATCCAGGCTTTGCCATGCCCACCGCCATGCTTCACGTTCCATATCACGGAAAGAATTACTCTTTCCAAAACGGAATCCCACCTTGTAACTTTGTGTAAATCCGTCTTTTACCGGATTATATCTATGTCTTACCACAGGAGTTGCTGTTCCTCCTCCTCTGATTCCAAATCCAAAACCTCCGCCGGCAAATTCGTCAGTAGTTCCGGGAAGCCAGAATCCCATTTCGATTCCCCCGGCTGCTACTTTTTTTGCCCCCAGGGCTCCAAACCTGATTCGTTCATCAATAATGGGAGTGGCTGCCTGTGCTGTGGTTTCTTCCATTGTTGTTGATCCATCAGGAGCAGGATCAAGCACAGCAATCCAGTTACCATCGTTCAATAAAAGTCCAAGCAAAGGTGCCGACAATACATCTTCCCGCAGAGAGAAATATCCGGCGTCATAATAAGTACTGCCTCCTGCTGCCCTGGGGCTGGTGTGTGGTTTACCATACAGCAGACCGGGAGCCAGGAAATTCACTTCTTCCCATTTTACTCCAGGTGCAGTGGATAAACGTATCGCAGAATAAAATCCGGTACTGTCAATAGTACCATTGACACTTACTTTCCTGGCCACTGACAATTCGTTTCCTGAAATAGTCCACAGGTCTTCTATATCAAAGTTTCCAACATCTCCATTTG
>Ga0315533_1000663_pt1 | contig 28332 bp, 41 predicted proteins | sample SalMarSW160130MG_FD_203081 | JGI IMG/M metagenome (GOLD analysis project Ga0315533, IMG submission 203081) | Salt marsh sediment microbial communities from the Plum Island Ecosystem LTER, Massachusetts, United States - Salt Marsh Sediment SW1601-30 ...
ATGCCTTCACCTTCCCTCCTGTCATTACGTCTCACGCTGCTCATACAGCAGCGTGAGACGTAATTTGTAATCGGCAGGCCAATCCCTTTGGAGGCTTAACTGTAAGCTATGGTTGAGATTGAACAGAAACCATGAAAAGAGGAGGTGATGTCTATATGAGGAGCTAGTCTGATGCTCGGTGTACTCCAAAATAGGGAATCTAAAGAAAGGAGGAAAAGTAATGAGAAAGTTTTTAATCCCCTTACTGACAGCTGCTATTGTAGCTAGCCTAATCCTCGGTGGTTGTGCGGCTCCCACGGCACCGCCTACAGCACCACCTACGGCACCACCAACGGCACCACCGCCAGAGCAACCAGTGCTAGACATGAGAGGGGCACCTACTACGCTGCCCGAAAGCGCCGTAATCCCGGCAGATAACACTTATCCAATCAGAGTTGTTGAGATAGGACAATTAGAGCCTACTAGCGGAGCTTATGGCTGGGTAGGTATGTGTGACACCCAAGGCGCTGAACTCGCCGTCGAATTTGCTAATAACGACGGTGGTGTTATCATTAATAATGAGCGCGTCTTCTTCACCCTGTATACATATGACGACCGCTCTGACCCTAAGTTGAGCATGGCCGGTGCCGAGCTAATGAAGGAGAGGGGCATAAAGGTGATACACGTTCTCGGGGTTGAGATGAGCGTCGCCATTCAACAGGTAACCGAGCCGGCAAAAATCGTTATCTTCGGATATAACTGGGACCTTGACTCCATGCGCGAGGGTTTGCATTATAGCTTCGCCTCTGACTGCATCAGGGAGAGAATAGCATTCTACGGGCAGTATTACATTGAGGAGATGGGCTGTGAGAAAGTAGGCTTCATAACCGAAAATGTTCCCGTCTGGCTCGACACTACCGAGTATATGATTGATGATTTTACTGCTAGGGGTTGTGAGATTGTGGCTAACGAAATCCATGAGTCTGACTGCACCGATTTCTATCCCTACCTGACCAAGCTGAAGGGTATTGACATGGATGCTCTCGTGATTGTTAGTGGTTCTTACACCAGTGCCATGATATGCAAGCAGAGGCTTGAGCTCGGCTGGCCGGTGCAAATACTGGGCACTGATGTTATGTATGGCGAGGGGACGCCCTTCTTCCAAGTAGCTGGTGAGGCTGCCAATGGTATCATCGAACAGGCTTGGGTTCTAGAACCGACAATGGAATTGGAACCATGGCTCGTTGATGTAATGGAGATAGACCCGGAGCTTCATGTGAGGGTTAATGACGCCCTCCTTGAGAAGTTTGGAAGAGAGGGGTATTCTCCATATCAGGCTGTTACCGTTGATTATATCCTCATGTTGATTGCGGCTATGGAGAAGGCGCAAAGCTGGGATGACGGCACGAAAATCAAAGAAGCTATGGAAACCATAGACTGGCGTGGAGGCTTCCTCCACCTGATTTTCTATGACTCTGATGAGCACTGGCGATTTCACCGCAAGCTATACAGCCGGGTCTTTGTCAGGCTTCATGTGGACGACCCGGTGACAGGTGCCTTTCACGGCGAGATACTAGCTGCCTGTAAGCCGGCACGTCCTCCGGTAGGCGGTCACCCAGACCCCGAGACATACGGGCTAGAATATGAGTTCACGATTAAGGTGCCCATCAATATCAAGGATATAAGAGCGGACCTAGGCTACTAGTATTCATCCATGTTAAAATAGAATCAGTAGCCCATCCCAGGGGACTCTCTCCTAAATACCAATTATTGGTGGGTTAGGGGAGAGTCCCATTGTGGAAAAGAGATTCTATGGAGTTACTACCACAGCATCTAGTCAATGGTTTAGTCACAGGTTCCATCTATGCCCTGGTCGCCATGGGACTTACCTTAATATTCAGTGTTATGCGCGTGGTTAATATGGCCCACGGCGACCTTTATATGCTTGGTGGATATATGTGCTGGTTCATGGTCCACAAGCTCACGGGCAATTTTTGGCTTGGAATTATTCTAGCAGCCGCCGGCGGCGCCGGCATAGGATTTGTTATCGAGCGAATTCTATTCCGCCCTATTTATGGGAAACCATTAATAAACCAGTTAATCGTGTCACTAGGACTACTAGTAATACTACAAGAAGCGGTTTTCTGGACGGCTGGTGGGAGAGTGAAGGGTTTTCTAGTTCCATATCCCACAGTGCGTGAAATAGGCAATGTCTTCATTCCAGACCAGCGCATCATCGCAGTAGCTATCGCCGTAGCTGTTTCTGTCGGTATAATACTTTTCCTTCGTAAGACCAGAACCGGGAAAGCGATGCGGGCAGCCGCTGAAAACCGTCTCGCCGCCGGTATGGTTGGCATTGATATCAACCGGATGTCTTCTCTTGCTTTTCTCATAGGAGTTGCCACGACTTCAATGACCGGTGCTCTACTCGCTCCAGTATTTGCCCTGACACCATATATCGGCATAAGGATGACCGGCATTGCCTTCGTAATTATCGTCACCGGTGGTATGGGTAGCATAGGTGGTGCGGTTATTGCCAGTTACATCATTGGGATAGCTGAGAGTCTATTTGGCGCCTATGCTTCACTGGAATGGAGCTTCGCCGTAGCATTTGTAATTATGATAGTTATTTTGCTGGTTAGGCCATTAGGGCTATTTGGCAGGGAATAAAGACGCTGATGAGAAGAATAGATATCAAGCGATTTCCGTTTAATTTTTTGATTTTTGCCGCTGTATTACTGTTAATTCCACAATTCATGAGGGGTGAGAGCTATGCAATGCATATCCTGATTTTGGTGTTTATTAACAGCATATTATCGGTAAGCCTTAATTTAGTCATAGTCTTTAGCCAATCTTACCATGAAGTTGGGAATGAACTTTTGGCCTGCCCTATTTATTGGCGGCTTAATTTCAGCGGGTTTTGCCGGTGTCATTGGTCTACCTAGTTTAAGGTTACGTGGCATCTACTTCGCCATGGTTAGTTTCGCATTTTGTTCATTAGCGTCACTATTTTTCACTAAACTGCGTGGGGTTACTGGGGGAGGAATGGGCCTATGGGGCATTCCCAGTGCGACAATCATGGGAGTGGAACTTACCCCGGCAGATAAGCTCATCTGGGTTTACATAGTACTCGGGTTTCTTCTACTTACAATATTTGTTGTTGATAGATTGGTTAATTCACGGGTAGGTAATGCCCTTATTGCCATTCGTGAGGACGAGGACTTAGCCAAAAGCACCGGCATTAACACTATGCAATATAAACTACTTTCCCTGATGATATCCACTTTCTTTGCTGGGATAGCTGGTGGATTATATGCCGGCTACAGGACTGCCGTCGCCCCGGCTGATTTTACATTGCTCCAATCGTTTATGGTTGTTGCCATGTGTGTCATCGGAGGATTGGGTACCATGATAGGACCGGTTATCGGGACAACCGTTGTACTAGTATTACCCGAGGTCCTGCGAGTTATTCAGAATTACTACTACATTGTATTCTCTGTCCTTTTAGTTATTCTGGTTATTAGGGCACCTACCGGAATTACAGGTGGCATTAAGTCAATACAGGAATGGTTCGCAGCCAGAGGTTCAAAACTGAAGGAAAAAGTAGAGATTTAGTTATGGAACTGCTAGAGGTTAAGAATCTTACTAAGCGCTTTGGCGGCTTGATCGCGGTAAATAATGTGAGCTGTTCCGTAAAAGAGGGTGAACTCTTTGGACTAATTGGACCTAACGGTTCAGGCAAGACAGTTCTTTTCAATACAATATCGGGTATTTATAGAAGCGATGGGGGGGAGGTCAAATTTAATGGAGAAACAATCAGCGGGCTTCCCCCGCACCAGATAACTGCTAGAGGCATCGGGCGAACATTCCAAGGAAGCCGAGTTTTCCCTCAACGTACAGTCCTGGAGAATATAATTATAGGCAGACATTGTCGAACAAGGAGTCATGCAGCAGACTCTGTTTTTATGACTCCTCGTAGCCGCCACGAAGTTAAAGAAGGTAAAGAAAAGACGCTGCAAATTCTTGAGACCATCGGATGGGGGCTGATTGAACAAAGGAACACAGTAGCTAAGGACTTGACTTTTGTTATGCAAAGTCTGCTTGGAATTGCTATTGCCTTAGCTACTGACCCCAAAATACTACTCTTGGATGAGCCTATCGCTGGCATGAATCCTTCGGAAACAATCCATACCATGGAGCTATTTGAAAGATTACAAGAGGAACTAGGAATCACCATACTTATCATTGAACACCACATGAAAGCCATAATGGGCATTTGCCGCCGTATAATAGTTCTCAACGAAGGGCGTAAACTCACGGAGGGAACACCACAAGAGGTAAGCAGGAATCGGGAAGTTATTCAAGCCTATTTAGGGAGGGGTTACGATGTTAAAGGTAAACAAGATTAACACTTACTATGGCACGAGCCCTATGCTTAGAGATATATCCCTAGAAGTTGGAGATGGAGAGGTGGTAACGGTAATCGGAGCTAATGGGTCAGGAAAAACGACGCTACTTAGGACAATCTCTGGCTTTATTCGCACGGTTGGTGGAACAATAGAGTATGATGGAAAGAGAGTAGACGGATTAAGACCAGCGGATATTGTAAAAATAGGTATTTGTCATATTCCGGAAGGGAGACAACTCTTTCCGACAATGACCGTCGTAGAGAATCTAGAAATGGGAGCTTACTTACGCAACGATAGAGAGGGCATCAATAATGATTTAGAACAAGTATTCACATTTTTCCCCATTCTAAAGGAACGAGTCAAGCAGCAGGCTGGTACTCTAAGTGGTGGCGAGCAACAGATGCTAGCTATCGGACGTGGGTTAATGTCAAAACCCAAGCTCTTACTCATGGATGAACCATCTTTAGGTCTGAGCCCTGTCCTTACTGAGGAATTAGGTGAAATCATAATGCGAGTAAAAGAACAAAGGATTGCCGTTTTGCTCAATGAACAGAATGCAAACATGGCTCTAAGCTTGGCTGATGAAGGTTATGTTTTGGAATTAGGCGAGATTGTATTACGTGGTAAGGGTGACGAGCTACTACATAACGAAGGGGTCAGAAAAGCATACCTTGGCTTATAAGAGCAGAGACTGGATACCATTAATCTATGTATTCAAGAGGTTAGAGGCTGTGGTCTCCGCAGGACCAACCGCTGGCAGAAAGTACGATTGGAAAGGCATCAAGGAAGCTGGCTATGCTGCCCTAGGCTGGGAGGCTGCCACTGGTAAGCCACTGGAGTCAAGCTTAGAGGAGCTAGGACTAAGTGATCTAGTAAAAAAGTATATTTGAGCCAAAGCTATAAGATAAAGCAGCTTTAACTCAAGTTAGATTGTGGATTTTTAAGGGTCTGGGGGTGTCAGCTATAGTTTTTGGGGCTTTGAATATCAAGGATTCTATTCAAAGATATGGCTAAATAGAAAGCTAAATAATTAAAGGGAGGGATTTAAATGATTAAAGCAAAGGTAAGAGAAAAGTATCGCGGTCTATCTCGCCAAGAACTACTAGATAAGGCATACGAACTGGGCTTCAATTTTGAAAAATACTCTCAGAGTTGCTCTCAGACTACAACAGCTGCGCTTCATGAGCTCCTTGATATTGATGATGTGGTAGTTAAAGTAGCAACATCGTCAAACGCGGGGCAGGATGGCCAGGCAGTGGGAACGTGTGGGGCACTATTAGGGGGGACGATGATTCTTGATTATTTCTTTGGTCGCCCGGTAGAAAGGCTGTCGTACCAAGAATATATCCCAGCTAATCTTGAATTAATGTGGGATGCTATGGAAGCGTCTAAGTTACTCTATGATAAGTATATCAAGGAGTACGGAACCATTATTTGCCCGCATATTCAGGTACAGCTTTTCGGACGTCACTATTATTTTCCAGATCCAGACGAGTTAGAGAAATTTGAAAAAGCAGGAGGCCATTCAGACCCTGATAAATGCTCTCATGTTGTCGGAAACGCAGCACGGCGGGTAATGGAAATCCTGCTTGATAAAGGCGCTGTTGAGATCTAAGGGCAAAGTAAGAGAGAGAAGTATGGGGTGCTCTGCCCTAACTGGCTTCTGTCACCCAAGCGGTTTCGTTGTTGCCGACAAACATAAGCTTAACAATTTGACGTTTCGTGCAATGGCTACAAATATACAAGTTAGTAACTCATTTTCTAAGCCTGTCTGAAAACAGTAGCATGTTGTGTTCAATACCCTCTTTCGAGACGCCCGTGTTATAATAGATTTGAGTCAACCCCGGAACTAGCGCCGAGGTGGTCTGTTTTGCTTTACGCAGGCAATGAGATTACAGGTTATGTGTAACTCCCTAAATTCGTCAGAAACTAACAAGAGATGGGCCGACAAAATGAAGGCAGCAGTTGAGGAAAACCACAAATGGATACAGCCTGACGAAGAGCTAGAGACAAGATTCGCCGAGTATTGCAGAAGCGGTGGTAGAAGACAAGCTCTCAATCAAATATACAGAGATAGGATTATCCGAGATAAGAATCGTTTCGGGAAAACGCCATATTAAAAAGAGAAGGAGGAGAGTAATGGCAAAAGTTGGATTTATTGGATTAGGAATAATGGGTAGGCCGATGGCTGGCCACTTGCTAGCCGCTGGGCATACGGTTCATGTTCATATTCATGTGCACCCCGAACCGGTTCAGGAACTAGCTGCCAAGGGTGCCGTCGTCTGCGCTAATAGTAAGGAAGTAGCCCAAAAATCCGATATAATTTTTACCATGGTACCAGATACACCTGATGTGGAAGCAGTTTTGTTTGGTAAGGATGGTGTTGCGGAGGGTGTGAAGTCAGGTTCTATCGTTGTAGATATGAGTTCCATCTCCCCGATTGCTACCAAGGAATTTGCTAAGAAGCTTGATGCTATGGGGGTAAAGATGCTCGATGCCCCTGTTTCTGGTGGTCAGGTAGGCGCTGAAAAGGCCACTCTTTCGATTATGGTAGGCGGGCAGCCTGAAGTGTTTGAACAAATTAAGCCCTATTTTGAACTTATGGGTAAAAATATTGTTCTTGTTGGTGATAATGGGGACGGTCAGACTTGCAAGGTGGCTAACCAGATTGTAGTTGCCTTGACAATCGAGGCGGTTAGTGAGGCTCTTTTATTTGCCTCTAAGGCGGGTGCTGACCCGGTAAAAGTAAGGGAAGCGCTACTTGGAGGGTTTGCCCACAGCCGAATTTTAGACTTGCATGGGCAGCGAATGATTAAACGTACCTTTACTCCTGGTTTTCGCATCCAACATCAGCAAAAGGACCTGAATCTGGCATTACAATCAGCGCGGAACCTGGGATTAAGTTTGCCCGGCACGGCTGTAGCTCAGGAACTACTTAACGCAGTTTCCGCACAAGGTGGTAGTGACCTTGACCATTCTGCCATGGTGCTCGCGCTAGAAAAGCTGGCTAATCACAAGGTCAGCAAATAAGCAAGCATCGAGCTGATGAGTCTTGCGTCCAAAGTTATGGAATTCCTCTAGACCAATACCTCAGATTCTATGCTTGCTCAGGCCCATGCTTCTGTGATAACTTATGGCTTCCCCTTCTCGCAGACGGTGAAACCACCATGAGAGACGCCGTCAGCGATTTCAACCCCACCCCTGATTAAAAGAAAGAAGCCCGGTGTGTCATCCCGTCCCTCCACACAGCATTTCGTATTTTCCATCTACCAGAGGCAGGGATTTCGTATCTGCTCAACCTTTCAAGCTAGGTTTGAGTGTGGAGACAGCCGCACTTTCCGTAACTTCGGGCCGTGTTGAGAGCAGGGGTCTTATGTACTTACAACTGATGCCTTGTTAAGGCCCCTGGCACAGGGGTAATCATAAGCAAATTCACGTCGCCTAGTCTTAAACGAACCTTGATTGGTTTTTGTCACATCTACCTTTTGTTTCAGTATTCCCCCTCAATCAGGCCGCTTGCAATTAACAGCGATTCGTTCTAGAATGTTGATGCGGAATGCATTCACTTGCAGATGCATAGAACTGCAGTAAACGCTGGCGTCTAGTCGCCACTGACCAAGGACGAGAGCTTATGTTAGAGGTTAGTTGTCATCTCCGCCGCGCCGTTTAGACAATGATGGGAAAGAGTCGTCAGATTTGCCTGAGTGGGGTGGTCGCAGGTTATTAGTAGAGAGGAGGTAACCACAGATGCAAGCGCAGGGGAACCTGTTTAGGGCTGAGATTGAGAGCCTTATCAGACAAGGAGACTTAAAGGGCTTGTTGCGTAAGGCCGGAGAGCTACATGGTCACTGGTGTAATTACCTGGCTTATGGGGTGAAGGCCGGGTACTATGGGATCACAGAGATGGGGGTCACGAACACGGGTATGGAGGAGATTATTGCCGTTGTTGAAACTAATAACTGCTTCAGCGATGGCATCCAGATGGTTACCGGATGTAGCTTCGGCAATAACTCTTTAGTCTATTGCGACTGGGGGAAGACAGCGGTAACCATAAGCAGACGAGATGGACAGGCCATCCGAATTGCCTTGGATCCTGACTTTGAAGATAGTCGAGGTCAAGAGTATCCCGAGGCCTACGCCCTGTTTGATAGACTGGTAGCTAGGAGGGAGGCAGCTCAACCGGAGGACTTCGCCAAGATGATGGACTTGTTTGCCGACATGTCGGAAAAAGAGCTTTCCGTTCCAGCGGAAGAAATGTTCCGTATAACAAGAACGGCGATTGAACTCCCCCAGTATGCGCCTATTTTTGAATCAAAGCGATGCTCAGTTTGCGGCGAAAATGTGATGCAAGGACGGGCTGTAGTGAGAGAGGGAAGATACCTTTGTCTCGGCTGTTCGGGTGAACAATACAGCCTCCTCAGCGGAGAAGGTATCTCACTTGAGGCCGGAAACTTGGCCAGGCGGCAGTAGCCCTTGGTGCTTTGCCTCATGCTGGGGCAGGCGAGAGGGTTTCTGACCGAGAAGAAGGTAGCCCGCATCATAACTTCCCCTCTCCTTGCCCTAGATCCTGTCGCCACTTTACTTGACATTGCCACTCAAATAGTTATAGCAGCTTATCTTCTTCACCGACCTGTGTGTGTTGACAAAACCCAAGGCACGGGCTATAATGGATATTGAGAATGAGACTCAATCGCAAAACTATAAACACGGTACAGGGTCATCGATTGACAGCCCAAAGGCGTCTGCTTTTGGAACTGCTTCGTAAGGCTAAGGGGCATATTGACGCCAAAGAGCTTTATCATCGCGCCAGTGCCAGGGATGAGTCTATCAGTCCGGCGACAGTGTACCGCAGCCTCAATCTATTCAAGCAGCTAGGCCTAGTTGATGAGAGAAGACTGGGGAAAGTACGGTGCTACTATGAGATTAAGCAGTCACCAGAGCACCAGCATCTGGTCTGCCAGGGGTGTGGCAAAGTCATCGAGTTTGAAAGCCCCCTAATCCGGAAGCTAGTGGAGATAGTACGAGCCGAGCACGGCTTTAATGTGACCAAAGCTGAACTATACCTCGAGGGTTACTGCTCGGAATGTGAGCAGAAAAAGGCGCGCCATCAGATAACCTCCTAGTTTGGCGAGATGGAAAGAACACGAGATAGCAGGCGGCTTAAGGGGAAGTAGAGGGAGAAGTCCCATCTGAGAAATAGACTGGAGGCAGTAAGAGGTATGGCCAAGTCTAAAGCTGAGGTTAAGGTTCGGATTATGAAAGTATGTGACTTTGATGCCGCCTTTTCTATTGATCAGCAGATAAGGGCAAGGGGACAGGCCACTACCTATGCTTCTATTACTGCCGAGGATGTCTTTAACATTAATGAGGATGTGCACCGCTTGGCTTACCCCGTTAGCTATGTAGATTTAATTACCAGAGACATGTCAGGGCAGGTTGAACTTGGACTAGTAGCTGAAGTTGAAGGTGAGGTTCGGGGCTTTATCTTAGGCCGAACTGTGCATGTCGGTGAAGCGCCCACTGAGGTGGGTGAGATCTCCATCTTAGGTGTCGCCCCCGATTACCAACGAAGGGGTATTGCTACCGAATTGGTTAACGCCATATGTAAAAGGTTCGAGGACAAGGGCGTCGAGACAGTACGTATACAGATAGATCAGCGTGACAAGAGGCTTCTTAGCTTCTTTGAGCACATGGGTTTTGAGGCGCGGTACCTTTTAGAGTACTGCAAGCCTGTGAAGAGTAATAGTCAATAGGTGCACATTCTTAGCTAGTCTTTACCTCTGGGCAGCCCTTCATGGCTGGGCGGTTGTTGCAGACTGGTTTTAGTTGAACTATAGCTCGAGGTTTACTGCTCGGAATATGAGCAGGAAGCGAAAGGGGGTACTTGAAGATGGTAGGCACGATGTTGACGGTGAGCACAGACCAAAAATTCGATGATGAGGTGCTAGAATATGATCTGCTGGTTTTTGCCTGTTTTACTACGCGCTGGTGCCACTCTTGCTATCCGACTTGTCTTGTTGCCGATGAATTAGGTGAGAGATATGAGGGGAAAATCAAGTTTGTCAGGGTGGATGCAGAGAGAAGTGCTGAAATATCGGCTAGGTATCATGTCCGCGCCTTGCCTACTATAATCATTTTTCAAGACTCCCAGCCGGTAAAGACTCTGGCAGGTTATCAGGAACCAAGGTCATTGAAATACCTGTTGGACAGCCTATTAGCACAAGAGGAGCTAGAAAATGAAAGGAGGCTAGCAAATGGCGTATAAGATTACAGAAGATTGCATAAGTTGCGGAGCCTGCGAACCAGAGTGTCAGAATGACGCCATCTCTGAGGGGGAGGAGAGCTATATAATTGACCCTGATAAGTGCACCGAATGTGTCGGGAACTTTGAGTCACCAAAATGTGCTGAGGTCTGCCCGGTAGATGCCTGTGTACCTGACCCAGAGCATGAGGAAAGCAAAGAGCAACTGCTTGAGAAATGGCACAAGTTGCACCCAAGTGAGACTCCCGCATATACGCCGTAGAAACAGAAATGACTAAAGACAAAGTAGGAGAGATTGAAGAAAGAATAGCCGACCTGAAAGCTCGGTGGCCAGCTCACTCGGTACCAGCATCCATGTGGCAGCAACTAGAGGAATTAGAGGATGAGCTAAAGGAAGCAAAGAGGCAGAAAAGACAGGCTAATGCCAAGCAAGATAGCTCTGGTGGACTACAATAAGTGTCATCCCGAGAAGTGTGATGGAGGGATTTGTGTTGCATCATTGGCATGCTCTCATAAGCTGCTTAAGCAGATAGATGGTCCTTATGAGATGCCTATGACACATCCGTCTCTTTGTCAAGGCTGTGGTGATTGTGTCCGTGCCTGCCCGCTGAAGGCAATCCAGATAGTGACAATGTAAAGCACTCATGGGAGGGAAGATGAAGATAGCAGTCTGTGGCAAAGGAGGCAGTGGTAAAAGTACAATAGTCAGTTTGCTAGCCAATGAAGCCCTGGCCAGAGGCTACCGAGTACTCGTGGTAGACTCAGATGAATCAAACTCAGGGCTTTTCCGAATGCTCGGCTTTGACCGGCTGCCTGTCCCTCTCATGGAACTATTAGGCGGCAAGGATAGCTTAAAGCAAAAAATGGGTCTGCCCAATGTCCTAACTGAGCCCCAAATCGCAATAGCATCTATTCCTGAGCGTCATGTGCTCAACAGGAACGGTCTTAAGCTAGTAGCTATAGGCAAAATAATGCAATCTCTAGAGGGCTGCGCCTGCCCAATGGGTGTACTGAGCCGTGAGTTTCTGAAGAAGCTTACTTTAGAAACAGATGAGCTGGTGATTGTGGATATGGAGGCAGGGGTGGAGCATTTCGGCAGAGGTGTGGAGACAAGCATAGATAGCGTACTTATTGTGGTTGAGCCTCCTCTTGAATCAGTGGAGGTGGCTGACAAGATACATCACCTGGCTGCAGGAATTGGCATCAAGAATCTCTGGGCTGTCTTTAACAAGGTGCCATCGGAAGAGATAGGTAGAAAATTGGAGGCACAACTGTACAGACGAGGTATTGATGTGGTTGGATGCATTCATTTTGCCCCTGACGTGTTCAGATCGAGTATGGATGGAGTCCTCCCGACTAATGGGAGAGCAATGCAGGAAATCAAAGACGTCTTAGATGCCATCCTTTCAAGGGCAGGCTGGCATGCGCTTGGATGAGATAGGTTTGCCTGTTCTTGTGTTAGTAAACAGAGGTGTACAAGGGGACAGACTTTATCAGCAAGAGAAAAGGTAAAGGACTCACTTGTATATAACACAGTCGAAGTAAGGGAAGCTAATGGAAGCCTATTTAGGTATTGATGTTGGCTCAGTAACCACCAAGCTGGCTGTGGTGGATAGAGATGGTGAGCTTGTTACCCACATCTATCTGCCGACACAGGGCAAGCCTATCCAAATGGTGCAGCAAGGGTTGAAACAAATCAAACAGCAATTGCCTAAAGAGGTTAATATTTATGGTGTGGCTACCACCGGCAGTGCTCGCTACCTAGCTGGGATTATCGTCGGCGCTGATTTAGTCAAGAACGAGATTACCAGCCAGGCTGTGGCTACCTTGCACCATATCCCCGAGGTGCAAACCATCATTGAAATTGGGGGGCAAGATAGCAAGATTATCATTATTAGGGATGGGATAGTAATTGACTTCGGCATGAATACCGTATGTGCTGCCGGCACCGGCAGCTTCCTTGACCACCAGGCACAGCGACTCAATATGAGTATTGAGGACTTCGCCCAGCGGGCGCTGGATAGCAACACACCAGCGCGCATTGCCGGGCGATGCACTGTTTTTGCCGAATCAGATATGATACACAAACAACAGATGGGGCATCGCACTGAGGATATTCTCTATGGTCTGTGCCAGGCATTAGTCCGCAATTACCTCAACAATGTTGGCTTAGGCAAGGATATTAGACCCCCGGTAGTATTTCAGGGCGGGGTCGCCTTTAATCAAGCTATAGTCAAGGCACTTCGGGAAGAGCTTAATACTGAAGTCATTGTCCCACCTCACCATGAGCTCATGGGGGCAATAGGTGCCGCCCTATTGGCGCATGAAGAGATGGTAAGTAGTAATAATGGCAGTAAATTCAAAGGATTTGAGGTCAGTGAGGTAAGTTATCATATCTCCTCATTTGAATGTAAAGCCTGTCCTAACCTATGTGAGATAGCCCAGATTTCCCTTAATGGTCAGGTTCTTGCCCGGTGGGGAGGTCGCTGTGACCTGTGGGAGAGAAGCCCGAGTAACTAAAACTCTAAGCCAAGAAAATAGACGATGCTAATGGGAGACATCAAACAGTGACTAGAGAATATGAGGTAGTTATCATTGGTGGCGGACCTGCTGGACTTACTGCCGGCTTATACGCGTCACGGGCAGGTCTCAAGAGTCTTTTGCTGGAATGCGGCGTTTTCGGGGGGCAGATAGTAAACGCCCGATTAGTGGAAAATTACCCCGGTTTTCCTGAGGGTATTTCAGGAATAGAGCTGGGCAAACTTATGCATCGGCAGGCAACCAGATACGGACTGGAAAGCCTTACTGCCGAGGTAATCGGAGTAAGCTCAGGGGACACGCATGAAGTTTCTACCACTGAAGGGGATGTTCAAGCGCAGTCAATCATCATCGCCACTGGCTCAGAGTACCGTAAGCTGGGTGTCATTGGTGAGGAAAGACTTTCTGGGCGTGGCGTCTCTTATTGTGCTACCTGCGATGGTTTCTTCTTTCGTGACCGGGAGGTCGCTGTGGTAGGCGGTGGTGATACCGCCATTACCGATGCCTTGGAATTGGTTCAACATTGCCGCAAGGTCTACATTATACATCGGCGAGACCAGCTTCGAGCCACGAAGGCACTGCAAGGAAAGGCTTTCTCTCAGCCCAAGATTGAGCCGGTCTGGAACACGGTAGTGGACGAGATTGTAGGAGATAAGATGTTAAACTATCTCCGCCTGCGAAACGTTAAGACTGGGCAATCATCAAACTTAGAGGTAGATGGGGTGTTTATTGCCGTGGGGCTTAAGCCTAATAGCCAGGTCTTCTCCCGGTTAGTAACGCTGGATGAAGGCGGTTTCATTGTTACTAATGAACTGATGAGAACTTCGGCACCGGGCATCTTTGCTGCCGGGGATATCAGGCAGAACTCCTTTCGTCAGGTGATAACCGCGGCTGGGGATGGAGCTGCTGCAGCTAGTTCGGCATTCAAATATCTTTATGAGTAAGCAAAAGAGAGATTTCAGATTCCCTGATTTCAAGGCACTAGAATGTCAACTTGGAGGTGAATATGTGCTTAAGTAACGTCTTCTACATTGATTCGAATGGTCAGCAACAAGAAGTAATGCGGGACGTAGCTCAGATGGAAGCCCATAATAATGGATTCCTGCTCATTGGGCTGTTGGGAGAACAAAAATTCGTCCAGGGCGAAGTAAAAACTATTGACTTTGTGGATAAGCACTCGGTAGTACTTGGGGTAGACATAACAAAGCATGAGCAGGTGAGCGGTGCCAGCTCCTAGTCAACCACGGATAATAATTTTTACTGGGTCATCGTGTCCCTGGTGCAACAGGGTTAAGCAGTACCTGAAGGAGAAAGGCTTCAGGTTTCGAGAAGTGAATGTTGAGAGAGATCGGGACGGTGCTAGGGAATTACAGCGCAGAGGTATTATGGGTGTGCCCGTTGTCCTGATTGGAAGCCATCCAATTGTCGGCTTCGATAAGCCAAATATCGATAAGTTACTAGGAATCAAAAGGTAGGAAAGGAGGAATTCAAATGCAAATAAAGCCTTTTGAGGATCGGGTGTTGGTTGAGCCAGAAGAGGTTGAAGAGAGCAGAACTAAAGGAGGGATAATTATCCCTGATACGGCCAAGGAAAAGCCAAGAACAGGCAAGGTAATTGAGGTAGGGACGGATGAGGAGCTCGCCGAGAATATAAAGGTGGGGGATAAAATAGTCTTTGCTAAATTCACCGGTGATGAGATCGAATTTGAAGGCAAAAAATACTTGATAGTTTCCAGAAGCGACATCCTTGCTGTGATTAAGTAATCCCACTTCAGAGGCAAGAACAGCTTTGGAGTGCCAAGTTAGGCTGGGGAGGAATGATTAGAGTACAAAGCTAGGAGGCATAATGGCTAAGAATATCTCTGAGGAGGATGTTCATCAGGCAATAGGGCAGGTGATGCACCCAGAAATCAGTCGCAGCCTTGTTGAGCTGGGCATGGTCAAAGATATAGCCTTGGAAGGTGATGAGGTCACCCTTACCCTTGTGCTCCCTTTCCTTGGTATCCCTGCTTCAATCAAGGACTATCTTGTGAACAGCCTGCGCCAGGCGGTGATGAAGTTAGGTGTCAGGGCTGAAATCAAGATAGCAGAAATGAATCAGGAAGAACGCCTGGCTTTCTTGGCTATGGAGCAGGAAGGCTGGAGAGGGCTTGGATAAATATAGATGGAGCTAGAATCACGAGCCATCGAAGTGTTAGAAAGAATAGGGATTAGGAGAGGTCAGGCTGTACTGGATTTTGGCTGTGGCTATGGGATATATACTATTCCGGTTGCCAAGATAGTTGGTGAGCAGGGAAGAGTGTATGCCCTAGACAAAGATAAGGAAGCCTTGGATGAGCTGATGCAAAAAGCTGGGTCAGCGGGCTTGGAAAATATAGAAAGAATGGAGACATCGGGGAAAGTAGAAATCGAGCTAACTGATGAATCTGTAGATGTGGTTCTCCTGTTTGATGTTTTTCATTCTTTCTATTTCCCACAGGCAGGTGATAGAAGAAGACTATTAGGTGAAATACGCAGGATCATGAAGCCCTCTGCCTTTCTCTCTATTTCAGTCTGGCCAAACCTGATAGAGCCTGAGACTGAAAATGAGATAAAAAATGCAGACTTCCGTTTGGAAAAGGAGGTTCCCGAGACGCTTACTACTGATGATAATAAGGCTCTCGAAACACGCACAGTCCTGATTTTCAGGAAAGCGCGACATGTTCCTACTATAGTTGTGCTCAACAATCAATCTAGAAGGAGGCAGTATGAGCAAGATAGTGCAAATCACGGATCAAAATTTTGATGAGGAGGTTCTAGGGTCAGATTTGCCTACAGAGGTGGATTTCTGGGCCCCCTGGTGTGGTCCCTGTATGATGGTTATACCGATATACGAAAAACTCTCCGAGGAGTATGAAGGCAGATTTAAATTCTGCATGATTAATGTGGATGAAAACCAGCGGACAGCAGCGAAATATCAGATTATGAGTATACCCATGCAGAAGTATTTCGCTAATGGTGAGAATGTCGATGAAATCCTCGGCGCCGTTCCTGAGCATACAATTCGGGCAATGGTTGACGGCATCCTCCAGACTTACCCAACAGATGAAAAGGGCAGGCTTAAAGTGATTTTCACCTCATGGGTGGAGCATAACCAAAAACATAATGAGAAATTTAGCAAATGGGTGGAAAGAGCTAAAAACCCAGAGAGCAATCCAATCTATAATAGTGCGTTACAAGCAGCACAAGAGATGGAAGAAGCCAAGGAGAGGTTAGCCCAGGCGTTGGCAGAATTACAAGACGGAGGAAATCAAGCACGATGAAGAAGCCCACTTGCCTATGCGGAGTAGAGATGGTATTCCTTATGGATAATAAAAAGGCTGACCTATGGCAATGCCCCGCTTGCCATAGGTTACTTTACCGCTTCAAAATCTCTTTAGCACAGGCATGGTACGCGCCCGAAGCCAATTTGAAAGGCAACTGACAGTTAAAGACATTAGGCTGATAAGGAGCAAGAGTGGCCATTAGTAGTAAGGAGAAGATAAGGGAAATTTATGAAGTTCTGCCTAAGCTGAGTTGTGGTTTCTGCGGGTTTGGGAGCTGTGGACAATTCGCTAGAGCAGTAGTTGAAGGCGGAGCATCGCCTTTTGGCTGCAGGCAAAATCCCTAGTCAGGTTACAGAATAAGCGAAATTATCGGGGTGAAAGTACCAGCCTATGCTTACGGATTCCAGCCTGCTTTCGTTTCCAGGCCAAGAGTCAGCCCTTCTCCGCAAGCCTTAAGAGAGGAGGTACAAGGACTATGGCAAAGCGTGGATGATATCTTGGCTAGGATTGGAAACCTGAAGGCAAGGAGACAAGATGCAAAGCAAAGAGGAAGATAAGCTGGAAGAAAGCACGGGCTTGCAAGGGATGTTTCTACAAGGGCAGTGAAATTACCATGCAAACTGCTGAATGGAAAGCAAACTTGGAGAGAGCACGGGAAAGAAAGGACGCTTTCTTTGCCCAACATTGGCAATCACCAATAGCCCCTCAAGAGAGGCCTCGGTTTAAAGGCTTAGAATATTATCCTCCTGACCCGAGCTATAGATTTGAGCTTGAACTTCATGAGCACCCTGAAAAGCAGGTAGTGAGAATGGCGTATACTAAAGGCAATGAACAAGATTTCCTTCGCTGGGGTGAATTTCGGTTCAAGATAGGTAAAAAGGAGCAAGTCCTCCAGGCTTACAAGAGCAGCCCTCAGGAGGAGATGTTGTTTATCCCCTTCAAGGATGCAACCTCTGGTAAAAAAACCTATGGGGCAGGCCGCTATCTTGATCTTGAGCCAGAGAGAGACCGCACTCCAGATGGGAAATGGATCTTGGATTTTAACCAGGCTTACAATCCCTGGTGTGTATATAGCGAGGCTTATACCTGTCCGTTTGTCCCTATAGAGAACCGGCTTGAAGTTCCAATCTTGGCTGGTGAGAAAAATTATTCCTTAGAAGGGGGATAGGTCATGGAGCTCTTGATAGCTTTTGGTACAGATGATGGGAAGAGTCTCAACAACGACCACTTAGGCATGGCGAAATACTTCTATGTTTATGAGTTCTCTGATAATGAACAGGAGCTTATTGAACGAAGAAGGAACGTCAAGTTGAAAGGCGATGAAACAATGAAGCATGGCGACCCAGAGAAAGCTAGGGCTACGTCTTCCGTTCTAGAAGGTGTGGATGTTCTTGTGGGCAGGAAATTTGGCCCTAACCTTCCAAGGTTGCTTAAGAAATTTGTCTGTGCAGTGGTGAGAACAGATGCCATCGCTAATGCAATTGAAGCTGTCCATAACAATATGGACAGAATAGTAGAAGCAAAGAATAAGGGAGATGGTAGAAAGCACATCGTACTAACACCATAACTAAGGCTGGTACAGGCTAAAAGCCTACGAAGTAGAGATATGGAAAATCGTCTTTCTTTCCGAGATTATGCCATTGTTGCCTGCGGCACCTTGAATATGGAGCTAAACTATCTGAGAGACAGCGGCTTCCTGAATGCCAAAAAGATCCTATACACAAAGCCCGGGCGTCATGAGGTGCCTCGGGAACTTGAAAGCCAGCTTATAAGACAAATAGGCACCGCTAAGAAATACGCAAGCAACATTATCGTGGTCTATGGTGGCAAGTTCTGTTATGTTAACGCTGATAACCCGTATCGGAAGATTGACACTATAATGCAGGAGCAAGAGGAATCCGGAATCAAGATTTGCAGAATAAAAGCTACTCATTGCATTGATATGCTGGCCAGCGCTGAGGAAAGAGACAGGATCAGCCAAGGTAAAGATGTTTATTGGCTTACCCCGGGATGGATGAAGTACCGCCATTATGTGTATCAGGGTTGGGATAAGGGCTTAGCTAATGAGAATTTCCCAAAACACAGCGGAGGAGCAATCATGTTAGATGCGATAGGCTATTATGACAAGGTCATGGAAAATGAGCCAGAGAAGATTCTCGAATTCTCTGACTGGATGGGTATTCCAATCCAGGCCTATAAAGTTTCCCTGGATCGGCTGAAAAGCCTGCTCTTGGAGCAAATCAAGTGAGGTGGCGTCAAACACTTCTGCAGAAGTATGGGAACAGTACTAGGAAGTAGTAATTGAGGAGGTCGCGATACACAAAATGAGTTTAGAGTTGGAGGAAAAGCGCCAGATGGCAGAAGAACTACGTCAAGCCGGCTACTCAGAAGCAACTATTGACCATTGGCTAAATCCAAGAAACCTGGGAAGAGGGAATAGAAAGGAATGCGATGGATTTTCTGATTGGTTTACTGGTCCCTGCGGCGATTCAATGGAGATTTGCTTGAAGGTCAAAAATGGTGTAATTCAGCATGCGACCTTTATTAGTGATCTTTGCATCGGGGCTGTTGCCTCAGGAAGTACACTGACCGAAATGGTCAAAGGAAAAACAATAACAGGAGCCCTTAGTATCTCGGCTCAGGATATTTTGGACAAATTAGGAGGGTTACCTGATCAATATGTCCACTGCGCCGATTTAGCCAGAGATACTCTAAGGTTAGCGATCAGGGATTATCTAGCCTTTGCCAGGGAACCATGGAAACGGGCTTATCAGCAACGGTAGAAGGGTCTCGACGATGCTAGGTAAATCTAGACACCCAGACTTGCAAGAACTGGCATTAAAGGCACTAAAGAAGAAAGGAGATGGACAATACTAGATAAAAAGGACATTAAAGAAAAGATAAAAAAATCTATGAGGTTTTGCCCAAATTAGATGATCAGCGATGTGGATATAAAACTTGTGGAGAATTTGCTAGGGCGGTAGCTGAAGGGAAGGCACCATGTTATGGATGTGTTAGTGGTGGACCGGAGGTGGCTGCTAAAGTGTGTGAAATTATGGGAGCCAGAGTTCCCGAAGAAGCAATTCCTCAATTTGGCCCTGGTTCTGGATTTTACCAACCTGGATTAAGTGGAGGTAGAGGCATGGGAAGAGGTATGGGTCGTGGTGGTGGCATGGGCCGAGGTTTCGGCCGAGGTCAACGCGGAAGGTAAAAAGAGAAGGCAATGGCACATTACTCAGTCGCTCAGGGTTTCGAGACAGAATACCAATCAGGGGAGGGGGCTAAATGAAAATATTGATCTGTGGTAAAGGGGGATGTGGAAAGAGTACAATCGTGGCTCTTTTAGCCAAAGAGCTAGCGGTAAGAAAAAGTAAGGTATTGGTGATTGACAGCGATGAGTCAAATATTGGTCTTCATAGCCGGTTAGGAATGCAAAAGCCTGAAGATTTTATGAATTACTTTGGGGGTAAAAACTTCTATTTGAAAAAACCAAGGAGCTGAAGGATAAATGGGGGCTAGACGACTTACCTAGAGATTATTTAACTGAGAAAGGAAATATCCAACTTCTATCGATGGGGAAAATTTATCAATTCGGTGAAGGATGCGCCTGTCCAATTAATGCTCTTTCTTCAAAGCTTCTAGAAATTCTCGATTTAGGGGACAAAGAATTCCTGATTGTAGATACCGACGCGGGAATAGAGCACTTTGGAAGAGGAGTGGAAAAGGGAGCGGATATTCTTTTTGCCGTCGTCGATCCATCTCGAGAATCAATTCTCTTAGCTGAGAAGGTATCTGAACTGGGCCGGCAAGTTGATAAGCCTGTCTATTACATATTGAATCGGATTGCTGACCAAGAAACAGAGGAACTACTCTTGAATTCAATAGATAGAGAGAAGGTGATAGCTATTATTCCGGAAAATAAGGAAATATTTATCTCTGGTCTTGCTGGGAACGAATTTAATATGAATGTTAAGGGTATTAGAGAAATTGCTGATATGCTGGAATCCAAAAAGAAGGCAAGCGTCAAAGCAGAGTAACAATGAGGGAAACGCCGGGAGGCGTTTCTGAGTAAGAAGCAATAAGCGGGCTCAAGTGAGTTATTTTCGGAGCAAAGGTAATTAAGGGAGTGAATTGATGAAAGAATATGTTTTCTGCCCGATTTGTGGAACGGCCCTTCAAATAGGAGATACATTTGCCATCAGCAAGATCTAAAGTAGAGATCGGACCTATGGGAGCTCGCTACTATGATCTCTTCTTAAACTTGCTGTCGCTAGGGCGTTACTCTCATTTCATGAAAGAGGTTATCGAAAAGATGGACATCAAGCCAGGTCAATCAATACTCGACCTTGGCTCAGGCACAGGTAGGAACGATTGCCTTATGGCTCAAGCGATAGGTTCTCAGGGTAAGATTCTAGGCCTGGACATCAGTGATCAGATGATAAGGCAAGCATTCGCGCGTTGCTCTAGGTACGCCAACATCAACTTCAAAAAGCTTCGGATAGAGCTACCGCTAGAATATAAACGAGAGTTCGACAAGGTGTTCATCTCTTTCACCCTACACGGGTTTGAGGATGACCAGAAAGCGGGAATTATCCGTAATGCTTACCAAGCTCTAAAGCCGGGGGGAGGCTTTCACGTCCTAGATTATGCTGAGTTTGACATTGATAGGATGTGGTTTCCCATTCGCTGGGCATTCACCCGGTGGGAGTGCCAACTGGCTGTGGAATTCCTTAAGCTCGATATAAAGGGGATGCTCCGCACTCAGGGTTTCGCCGACACTAAAGAGGAGTTTTTCCTCAGAGGGCATCTGCGACTGCTGAGTGCAGCAAAGCCCCTAGATAGCACTATGTCAACAGGGACAGGAATCACATGAATAAGCTGGAGAAGGCTTTAAGTAGATTGCTAAAACATAGTGAGCTTACAAGTTGTTTAGCGCCAGTCCTAGCCCATGCCTCTAAAAAGGGCAGCATATCCTATCGTGAGATAGATAAAATAGTTAATGACAACGCCAAGGATGTTTTACTCTTTGGCAACAAATGGCGACTACTTATTCCCACGAGAATAGTGAAGAGCAGTGCCTGGGAAGATCGGCTGCTTCTCTGTGAGCCGGGAGAATTGTACGAAGTACCCAATATTGCTAGATGTCTAGTGGAAGAGGCCAGCAAGACAGGGTACTGGGACCCTGAGCATGCTATAACCAAGCTTTTCAAGGAGATGGGTGAGCCAGACTGGGAGAGAATGCCAAAGCTGGTCGAAGAATTAGGAAAGCAAAGTAAAGACTGCAGGATTACTGCAGTTCAGATAAAGAAAACATGCAGCGAGTTAGGCTTAGGAGATAGGGTTGATATGCTTATAGCCGAGCTAAAAGGAAGCGGGGTAATGAGTCCTAAGCTCGGTTCACTTCCTGAAGTGTCCAGAGCTGGATCACCGCTATACGAACTTAACCCGTCGTTATTCACAGAGAAAGGGGAGAAAGAATGATCGCGCAGGTGCAAAGGCCTATAGAAGAGATTTTGGAAATGTTGGATGGAAAAGAGAAGCTAGTTCTGTACGGGTGTGGCAGCTGTGCCACGGTTTTCCATCTGGTGGTGAGGCGGAGGTAAAGCAAATGGCAGATACTCTATCTAGCCACAAGAGAAGAAATTATGCACCCGCTTGCTAAGAGACACCTTGACAAAGTATTGAGGAAGGGAGAATTAGTGGGGATTGATAAGAGTTGTAAATATTATCCTTGCCACCATGGTGATTTAGAAGACTGTACCTTCTGTTTTTGTCCATTTTATCCCTGTGGCGATGAATCTACAGGGGGCAAATGGATTAAGGATGCCACTTGGTCGTGCCAAGATTGTAGTTGGATCCATCGCACTGAAGTTGCAGGCAGAGTTCTAAAAGAAATAAAAAGGTTAGGTATAAACAAATCAGAGGATATTGATAAAAGCTGGGTTAGCCTTAACAAGCTAAAGGAGGTGGTTAAAGCTCTCTATCCGCCATAGAGTGCTGCTTATGTTAGAAAAAGCTCCGAGAAGTCAAAAGGGAGATAGACACGCACAGCACACTCTGAGCTGGATGAGGAATCAGGGCTTAGCTCAAGATATGATGGAAAGGGGAGAAGAGATGAAGATCACAGTCGTTTATGACAACGAAGTAAAGATAAAGGGCAGGAAGCTAAAAGCGGGGTGGGGTTTCTCGTCTCTCATAGAAACGGCGAATACACCACCTATCCTGTTTGATACCGGTGCTGATAGTGTAACATTGCTCCACAATATGAAGGAGTTGGGTATTGATGCCAAAAATATCGCGATAATTGTAATTTCGCATGCTCATGGTGACCATACCGGTGGTCTCCGAGGCGTCTTAGAGGTTAATAAGCAGGCTGAGATTTATGTTCCAGCATCACTTTGGGGGAGCATCCCTGGAAGAAAGGTAACTACTGTTACCGAACCGGTCCAGATTTCTGAAGAAGTCTTCTCTACCGGCGAGCTTAAAGGCATAGAGCAGTCTTTGGCAATCAAGACGGATAAAGGGGTTCTGGTAATGGTGGGATGCTCTCATCCCGGGGTCGGGGAAATCATAGACGCTGCCTCAAGATTTGGAGAGGTTTATGGGGTTATCGGTGGCTTCCACGGATTCCATGATTTTAGCCGATTGAGAGGCTTATCCCTCATAGTTCCTTGCCATTGTACCCAATATAAGTCGGAAATACTGGAGCTATTTCCGCAACAATGTGTAGAATGTGGAACTGGACTGGTTCTTGAACAACAATACCATGCCTAATGGTGGAAAGATGGAGCTTTTTCTCTACGATTCGCCGATGTTCAAAGATTTTCTGGAACACAATTCCCACGAGGCCGGAGAGGTAAGGTTCCTGGAGTCGATAATCCGAGCAGGGTCGAAAGTGATAGACGTTGGAGCCAATATAGGAATCACGACTATAACCATAGGCAGGGAAATCGGCAAAGATGGCAAGGTCTATTGCTTCGAACCAGTACCGGATTATTTCCGCATTCTGCAGCAGAACTTGTCCTTCAACCGTATAGAAAACGCGGAAGCCTTTCCACTAGCACTATCCGACAGGACAGGCAAAACCGAGTTTTACCTGAAGGAACTCTCAAGCGGAATAGTCTTTGAAAAAGGGGCTAGGCAGATCCGGGTTAACACCGTAACCGTGGACGGCTTCCTGCACCAGCACCAGGTTGAAGGAATAGACGTGATTAATATGGATTGTGAGGGCAGCGAGTTCCTAGTTCTCAGAGGCGCCCAGCAGACCTTGCAAAAGAATAAAGTTCAGCTGTTCTGCGAGATACACCACGACTTCCTTCACCAGTTGGGACAGTCCGTCCAGCAAATTGTTAAGTATCTGGAAGAGCTGAGGTACAAAGTGCATAGCGTATCCTTAGATAACTTGGGGATGGGGCGCGATTTTGAGCACGCGGAGTACATATATGCTCACCGGTAGGTCTCTGGGATGAGAAACAGGGCTTAACTAGATGTGCGCTGCTTCCTTATCTAGTACATCAGTGCATCGTGTATAGGCAATCCGAATAACGATTTATAAGTATGACACGTTTGCTTGTTTTGTGCAGACGCAGAGATAAAAAAAGAGGGTCGAGATGAAGGGCTCGACCCTCTGATTACTTAGTTGACCACTAGAACTCAAACAGTGCTGGCTGCTCTGCCTGTCTCTGCGTTGCCTCTTCCTCCCTCTTCTGCCGTCTCTCAGCTCTGTCCCTGTCTAGCCTTATCTCGGTACGCTTGCGGTAGAGCCAGCCCTTAAGCCGATTAAGCTCCTCCATCTGGTAGTCGCTAATTGAGTCCACCGCGATATCGCCGGGCATCTCATTCTTACCCCATCGGCGGTAGGTCTGGGTAGCGATGTAGAGGTAGATTTGCCCCCAGTCATGGTCCATCGGCTGAGTTAAGGCAGCCGTATAGAGATAGGCACAGGCTTCAGCATCGGTACTAGTCATCTCCTCTCCCTTGAGCGCCCTCATGTTCATCTCAAGTCTCTCCAGGGTAATAGCATTCTTTAGCCACTCGGGAAGAGTATCTCCCCACCCCCCAGGAAACACAATAATAGGGTCGGTAAAGACACCCACGATGTCGGAGATGCCTTTCTTAATTGATTGAGCCATATTCAGTTGTCACCTCCTTACTAGTTTCCTGAGCATGTAGACGGCAAACATTGAGCTGGTGAGGATGCCCCCGGCGACCTGCATAGCAACCGAGTTTTGGGTGTATCCGAAGAAGTACAATCCCAGCCCGATGAATGCAATAAAGAGCATCAGTTTGTATGTCATCTGTCTCACCTCCTTTCCTCTTGATTTTGGGCACAGTTACCCTTTCGGATTCGCTTAGATAAGCTAATCCGACTAGATTATTGACTGCTGGCTGCCATACTTCTGGCTTTCCCGCTCCGCCTCTATCGCTCCGTCAGGGATGTCACGGCGGACAGATTCAATCCTGTCCTTGATGCGGTCAATTCGGTTAATCTCCTCAACCAGGCCGATGAGGCGATGGTCAATATATTGAGGCAGGTTAGAGATATTACGAGCCTCGTTAGCCTTCTTCCGAGCTTCAGCAAAGAATTGCTCTGCCAGTGAGATTTGAGCCTCAACATCATCCATAGCCTCACTCACCTTGACCGCACTCCACTTGATAACCATATTTCACCTCCTTTCCGAGCATTTTTGACTTTGGCTATGGAGAGGTAATCGGGACACTTTGGAGAACATCGGTGGCTGTGCCCTTTAAGACACCCTCTACAAAGCCAGTAACACTTTCTGGTGTTTTTACACGGATAAACTATGTCCATATCTCTCCCCTCTAGCCACAAAAAAGGGGGTTACACTCCCACGCTGGGGGAGCATAACCCCCTGAAAAAAGCAAAAAAGCAGGGCTATCCACCCTGCTTCTTTGCGTGGCTTCTCTTTTGGTCAAGCGTTCTATTTGGTTTTGACTGGCTCTTTGGCTCGGCTACGCTTTGCCGTTTTAGGCTTATCGGCTACAGGCTCGGCTGGCTCGGCTACTGGTTCGGCTTGTTTAGCCTCTCTATCCTTTTTAGCCTGCTCATTAGCCTCATTGGTTAGCATTGGCATTATTACCACTTGATAACCGTTTTGGCTAAACAGCATTGGTGAGTAAGCATTGGTAAGCCTAAAATCTACCATACCACCACAAGCCTTGAGGACACTAGCTAGGTAGCTACCGTCTATCCTTACCTTGCCTTGACCATTGGTATCGGCTACTAGCTCGGCTTGACCTTTGTCGTCGGTATTAGCCATCACTATCTTACCGTCGCCAATGGTTAGGTCAATCGCATAGCCTTTACTATCGGCTATTGCCTTTAGGCTATTGACGCCCTTGATTGCCTCTACCGTGTCAAAAGACGCAAAGGTATTAAACTCGGTAGGTATCAGCTTTTGGTAGTCGGGATAATCACCATTGACGCCTTGCCACTTATAGCGGACTAGCTCGGTGTCTATAATGAGGCTCATACCACCGATTGTCTCACCGCCAGCCTCAAAGCTGACCCTAACCCGCTTTGCCTTTCGCAGGGCGTTGCCAACGCCTTTGAGGCTATCACGGTTAATCAAGGTTTGACCTTCACCGTCGGCATAGTCAAGGCTAACTACTGCTAGCCTAAAGCCGTCGGCACTAACTGTTCCCCCCGGACAGTGGACAGTTATCGAACAGAAATAGATAATCACATTTCTGTAGCCTTCGGGGCGATACCACTAACCCACCTCCGACCCCAGCACCTTCAGGCTTATTACGCTCGTGCCTTATCACGAGGCAGGGTAGACAGGAAGGGTGGCTTATCTCCTAGGACTGTGTTGTATCATCATCGCATTCTATCTGAGGCATTAAGCCATGCCGTCAAGATGGGGCTCCTAGTACGAAATGTAGCTGAAGCTGTAGACCCACCTCGCCCCAAGCGCAAAAGTATGACAACCCTAGCTGCTGGGGATGTAGCCAGATTCCTCCAAGCATCCCAGAAGACTCCGTACCATGTACTGTTCTGCACAGCATTGTTTACCGGGATGCGGCTAGGAGAACTGCTAGCACTTCGCTGGTCCGATGTAGACCTTGACATATCTTCACTTTCCATAGTTCGGGCACTATACAAGCGACACGGCGTTTGCAGAATGATCGAGCCTAAAAGTACCTACAGTCGGCGCTCAATAGCATTATCACCAGTTCTAGCGTCGCTATTGCGCCGGCATAGAGCTGAGCAACAGGCAGAAAGGATATTGCTAGGGAACCCAGTAAAGGATGGCGACTTGGTATTTGCTCACCCTGATGGTAGCCCTCTGGACCCTGGTACAGTCACTCATACCTTTACTAAGGTCATCGCAGAAGCAGGCCTGCATCGTTTGCGTTTCCATGATCTTAGGCATACTCATGCTACCTTAATGTTGAAGGCTGGTGTACACCCCAAGATAGTGCAAGAGCGATTGGGGCATGGAAGCATCGCTGTTACGCTGGACATTTATTCACATGTAGTCAGCGGACTGCAAGAGGTGGCAGCGCAGCGCTTTGAAGGAACGCTAGACGGAGAAGCACTTAAACTACTGGTCAGTCCACATCTACCAACCACCAATGTCGGCAAAGGATGAGGAGTTTAAGTGTGAGCCGCACAGGACTCGAACCTGTAACCGGCTGATTAAGAGTCAGCTGCTCTTCCAATTGAGCTAGCGGCCCAATGCAGTATTAAGTCTAGCAAACCTTAAGCCGCCATGCAACCCAGACAGTGAGCCCTCTATTTAATACTCTCCTGTTAGGTCCCGACGGCTGGTCATGGCAGCAACTTTGTCCAGGAATTCCTTTAGTGTGGCGCTTTGACTTCTTAGCTTCTTTAACTCAAGTCCGATGGGGCTAATAGAGGTCGGGCTATCAGCATAGGCGCCATAAAAGGCAAAGTAGGCTTGATTCAGTTTTCTAATATAATAGCCCTTTAAGGCTAAATACTGCCGCTTCTGTTCCATAAATTCCTCAGCCTGTTCAATCTCTCCCTGAGCCAGGTAGTTGTCAACAGCTCTTCTTATGTTTCTCATCTCTCGGTTAAAGTCAAATTCTGAGCCTGCTATCTGAGTTTGATGGTCACCATTTTCATATTGAAGGTAATAATTTTCAACTACCATAGCACCGATTTCCTGGCTAACCATACCGGCTAGGGTTTCATTCATGATGGCAATTTCGTAATTTCGGGACACACCAGTTGTATCTAGCAAGTATAGAAATCCCAGCGGTTTGAAAACCAGATACTGGTGCAGCCATTCCTCGGTCGCCGTATCAATGGTAAACTGGAGGCTAGCCTCATCAGTAACCAGGTTGGGGTAGGTCGCCCCCAAGCCACCAAGCTCCACCACCAGTGACGAGACACCTAATTTATCGACCTCAGCTTCAATATCCTCTATCTCTTCCAGGCTCAGGCTCGGCAGCAGGATAATCTCCCTCATGCTTTCTATTCTGTCCCTGGGTGAAATCACCAGTAGGTGGGGTGGTTTTTCCAGTTTGAAATTTAGCGGTGGGAAGTTAATCCTTAACCCTATATAGCTGTCTACTGGATTGAAGATGCCCTGTTCCCCCAGGGTTTGCTTTATCTGCTTCTCTATTATCCCCTCCACCGTATCCTTTACCGCCATTTTCTGTTCCTGTAACATATTTAATTCAGCTTCAAGTGAAGCTAAGTCGCCCGGCTCATTGCCAGCATTGACGGCTTTAATTTCTGACTCCAGGGCCTTTATTTGCTCAATGGTGGAGAAATACTCGGTAACCGTAAGGACTTCGTCATCAATCTTTTTATAGCTACCGAAAATCCACTGATTTGCTTCACGGG